>Ga0208784_1000623_pt1 | contig 16611 bp, 30 predicted proteins | sample DEB19_08_DNA_FD_184531 | JGI IMG/M metagenome (GOLD analysis project Ga0208784, IMG submission 184531) | Aqueous microbial communities from the Delaware River and Bay under freshwater to marine salinity gradient to study organic matter... | ecosystem: Environmental > Aquatic > Marine > Coastal ... | reverse complement strand
CTCTACGTCAGTCCCCAATCTTTTAAGTTTCTCGCGGGTTTACCCTGCCCTTTCAGCCACCACGCGTGCGTAGTCGGCGTCCGTGAACTGCTCGACCTTATCCCTGTAGCATTCAAAGATGCCTTTGCGCTCTAGGGCTGTCTTATGGCTGTGGTGGCCTTGGCACAAGCTGTTGAAGATGTTGCGCCTGAAGGCTTGCTCGCCTATCTGTCTCCACGGGAAGACGTGGTCGACGTGGAGGGCTAGGGTTACCCTGCCTTCTATAAGGCACGCTTGGCATAAGGGGTGCTTGGATAGCTGCCCTTGCCTTATCTGCCGCCATGCGGAAGTGTTGTAGGCCGCGTCGTAGTCTCTGACTAGGCTTTCCTTGCCCCCGTGGACTGAGCAGAAGCTGTTGAGCTTAGAGCGTGGATTCTTACAGCCTAGGTGGGAGCATTTACTGTTTGTCGGGTAGGTCGGCATTCAGTAGGACAGCTTTCTTGCCGGTGAACTCTTCCCATCGCTGAACGATGACGTCGCAATACTTGGGGTCTAGCTCCATTAGCCTAGCCACGCGCCCATTCTTTTCCGCTGCAATTAGGGTTGTCCCTGAGCCTCCAAAGCTATCAAGGACAATATCGCCGCCTTTAGTGTTGTTGAGCATCTGATATTCAAACAGCGCCACAGGCTTCATCGTGGGGTGTTCGCCGTTACGAGAAGGCTTGTCGAACTCTAGGATAGTGGTTTGCTTTCGGTCTGCCGCCCAAAGGTGTGCGGCCCCTTCTTTCCATCCATAAATGCACGGCTCGTGCTTAAAGTGATAGTCTTTGCGACCAAGAATCAAACTGCTTTTTTTCCAAACAAGAATTTGGCTTAATTTCCAACCCGCGTCTTTAATGGCGCCAACAAAGTTATACGTCTCAACGTCAGCATACCAAATGTAAAACGTTGCGCCCGGTTTCATAACCGCATCAGCCGCAACGTAGGAATCTCGCAAAAATTGTCGGAACTGTTCATCCCCCATGCTGTCGTTTTTGATCGTCAGCTTATCTTTTGTGCCACCTTGATAAGCCACGTTATATGGTGGATCGGTCAGCCACATATCCACAAGCTGCCCGTCACAAAGGGTTTCGAGTGCCTCGATGCTTGTGGAATCCCCGCACATCAGCCGGTGCTTGCCTAGCTGATAGATGTCGCCCGGTTTGGTCTTTGGCTCTGCCGGAGGCTCAGGTGTTTGATCCTCGTCTACCAAGCCCTCGTTGATCACTTCGGGCGTAAGGGCGCGGATTTCTTCGTCAGAAAAGCCTGTTAACCCCAAGTCGTAGCCTGCGTCCTTAAGGTCGGTGAACTCCGTGAACAACATATCGTTGTCCCATCCGGCGTTGAGGGCTAGTTTGTTGTCCGCGATGATATAAGCCCGCTTTTGGTTCTCCGTCATGTGCGACAACTCAATCGTGGGAACCTCTTTTTGTCCCAACTTTTGAGCCGCTAACACGCGCCCGTGGCCCGCAATGATGCCGTTTTCCCCGTCCAATAGGACAGGGTTTGTCCAACCGAATTCTTTGATGCTTGCCGCTATTTGAGCGACTTGGGCATCATTGTGAGTCCGGCTGTTTCTTGCGTACGGGATCAGGTCTTGAATTGGCTTGTATTGAATTTGTAGTGTCATGCTCTTTGTATCCACTTGCGTATGCTGCCCTTGCGACAGATAGAGCCTTGGCCTTAGTGGGGAATGGGCCTTTGCTGCCCCACATCCAACCCGCTTTGGTATGGCGCAGGGGCATGATCAGCCAAGGAAGCGCAGCTTGTAGAGCGTGCTATTGATGAGGTTGGCAATGTTGTCCACCTCATTCTGTAGCTCGGAGTCTTGGGGGAACCGAGGTGCCCTGCGGAGCGTTTCTACCTCTACCTTGAGCATTTCGAGGTAGGCCACGGGGTCGTTGCCGGGTAGCTTGTAGTCTGCGATGAAGTCGTGGAGCAGGCCGTACTTGCCTTGGAAGGCTTCAACAAAGCTGTCCACAAGGTCGCCGATCTCGCTATAGAACGTGCCAAGTGCCTGATGCTCTGCATAGCTGCGGGTCGTCAGGTGCAGAATGTGGGCGTTGGTGACGCTATGAAGCAGATGCATGGTGAATGCCATCACCGGGTCGTTTTGCTCTTGAGCTTCGTTGATTGCAAATCGCATGGTCACACCCTCTTAATGATGGCCCGTATTTTGTCCCGAATTTCGGGCGGTGGGGCGGCCTTTAACCTAGCGTCCTGTTCAATCTTTACCAAGGCCGGATCACGCTCGGACGTGCTCGGGACGGTGGAACGGGCCAAGTCGGGCTTCGCCGCCACCCATTCGGCTTTGAATGCTTGCCAACCGCGAACACAGCATTCGGACAGCGCACGCTCCAAGCTCCAACCCGCTTTTTCCGCTTCGCTGATGATGCCCGATAGGGCGGCAGTTGTCACCGGGGCTTTCTTGGCTTTGCGAAGCTGAAGGAAGTCTTCCCAAACAGAAGATGAAACGCCGTCAGGCGGGGCGACCTTGGGAGCCTTCTTTATTTGGTTATTGGTTATTGGTTCTTGGTTTATGGTTGGTTGAACGTCCGTTGAACGGTCGGTTGAACGTCCGTTGAACCGGCGTTCAGCAGACGCTTTCCCCGCGCGGGAAGCCTGTTCAATTTTGGCGTGATATTGCTCGATTTCGCGGTCTGCGCGAGGGTTGATATAGCCCGACTCTGTGGATAAGAAGAATTCCTCAAGCACAGACAAGACTTCCTGCTCGTGCTCCCTCATGCCGATCTGACGGGCGATCTCGCGTTGTCTGATGGGCTGTTCGTGGAGGTAGTAGAAGTCCAAAAGCCGCCGGAAAGCCAAGTCTTCGATCAGCGAAAGATGGCGCGTGTGACTAGCGTAGTCACCAATGTGAAAGCTGTAGTAGTGCATACCTGCTCCGCAACTCTCCCAAGAGGAAACCAACGGCAGGCGGGGAGGTACGCTTTTCGGAAGGGTAGCTACTCCCTTCCTAGCCGGGTTCGCCGCTAGTGTAGCGGTGGATCGTTGTTGCTTGCACAGCAAAAAACACCCAAAACCTAGGGTTTGTCCTATAGTGTGACGGTCTAGTCGAACTACACTAGCATCATTGCAACGACGACACTAAATGAAATGGCATGGCTAATCAGCAAAGCAATGATGGACTTCGTGAACTCGCATTGTTCGCCGGAGCCGGTGGCGGCATCCTTGGAGGCAAATTGCTTGGATGGCGAACCGTCTGCGCCGTCGAATGGGAACCCTATCCCGCAAGCGTACTGTGCGCCCGACAAAACGACGGTTTTCTCCCGCCTTTCCCGATTTGGGATGATGTTCAGACCTTTGATGGAAGACCGTGGCGAGGAATTGTTGACGTTGTATCGGGCGGCTTTCCTTGCCAAGACATCTCAGCCGCAGGAAATGGGGCCGGGATCGACGGAGAGCGATCAGGGATGTGGCGAGAAATGGCGCGGATCGTTTGTGAAATACGACCTCAATACGTCTTCGTGGAGAACTCACCAATGCTCACTTCTCGGGGGCTTGGACGAGTTCTTGGAGACTTGGCCTCAATGGGGTTTGATGCGCGATGGGGAGTGTTGGGAGGTGACGCCATCGGAATCAACACAAAAAGAGATCGAATTTGGATTTTGGCCTACACCCACGAAGTCCGACGGCGTGCAACACGGCAAAGAAAAATGGATCGCAAATTCGCGGTCAAAACGAAGTTCCCTTGGAAAAACAGCGCCAACAGAGAGGATCACCTACGTTTATTTCGAGAGCAATATTCCGATGAAGTTTTATCCCGAGCTTTCAGAGGAATTGATGACATGGCCCAAAGGATGGACGCGCTTGGAGCCATTGGAAATGGACAAATTCCGGGAGTGGCAGCAACAGCATGGCTCGAATTGAGCAAACAACTTTGAAAGACAAGACATGAAACAAAAACTGATCGACATAGCCTTTGCCATCCTCACCGGCTTGATTGGCTGCGCCTTCCTTCTTCATGCGCTTGGTGCGCTTTGGGAGTGATCATGGAATACCGATACCTTGAACTTGAAATCATCCGGTGGGCTGAAGCCCGCAAGATCATTCCCAACAGCACGCCACAGGCTCAGTACCTCAAGGCAGTGAGCGAGATGGGCGAGCTTGCAGACGCCATCAACAAACGCGACCTAGACGCCACCAAAGACGCTGTAGGCGACACGCTTGTGTGCCTCATCAATATGTGCGCCTTGTTAGACATTGACATGATCGATTGCCTGAATCACGCATGGCATGAGATTAAAGACCGCAAGGGCACGTTGTTGCCTTCGGGCATTTTTGTGAAGGAATGAGCATGACCATCGACAAGTTCCACCAAATGCTTGCATCGCATGATTGGACTTATCCATACGCAGATGATTACCGCTATTGGTCGGCAGGACGCAAGCAAGCTGACTTGATTGACTATGAATTGAAGCTGCATCCTGAGTGGATTCCTCTTTGCAGGTTTTATTCTGACTATGTGTACGGAAAAGTACAGATGAAGGAACACGAATTTATTGCCAAGGTCAATCAAATCAAAGCTGAGATTGAAGGGCAAACCAATGATCGCGCTGCCTGAGTGGATTGATCCTGAAGCATGGGAAGGCTTCTGCGAGATGCGAAAAGCGATGAAGAAGATTCCCTTCACCGACCGCGCACAGAAGATGATCCTCAAGTCTCTTTATGACTTACGCATGGCAGGGCACGATCCTAATGCGGCATTGGATCAATCGACTTTGATGGGTTGGCGTGATGTGTTTCCACCAAGGGCTAAAGACATTCCTGTGATCAAGTCGCAAGCTGATGAGACTGCGCGTTACCTTGCCGAGCAAGAGCGCCACCGTCAGGAATCAAAGAACAGTCCCGCGCGTATTGCAGCCATGCAAGCCATTAGACGCATCCAATAAAAGGATTCCCATGACGATACTTAAGAAGAAAAAACAGATTGTCAAAGTCAATGCAATCATGCAGGCCAACTTGATCAAACTGCTGTTTGAAGGCACGCATACTTGTAAGGAATTGGCTGAAGCGGTTGGTGCCCACTATGTGACCGTTCTGCATTACTGCCGTGAACTACACAAGGTCGGAGCCGCGCACATTTGTATGTGGGATAAAGATTCTCGCGGTCGGGACTTGCTCAAAATCTACAAGTTGGGCGAAGGCAAGGACGCAAAGCGCAGGAAGATGACCGCAGCAGACAGGCAGCGCCGCTATCGTGAACGTCAGAACCAAGCAAAGATGAATCAGGTGCTGTCAGGAGATGGGGCGTTTGAATATCGCGCTAATGGTCGCATCGCCTTTAAGGTAACCGAATGATCTCTTGCATGGGCGGTTGGTGTACGCGCAGAGAACAATGCTTGTACTACTCCAATGCTTCTACAAACCACGTTGAGCGACTTTGCGAGGATGACACTTATGACGCATTTATACCGAGAGTTTCATCTCCGAGACATCGGCATTTGGAACACGTTCGTGGCATTCGTTGGATCAAACGCAAAAGCGATGGCCGATGCGGGGACTCCCCTGCGGCTTATCGTGACAAGCGCAGAGACAAAGAGGAATAGCGAACAGAACAAACGCTATTGGGGGCTTGTGCTGAAGACGATTGCCGCGAATGCTTGGGTTAACGGTCAGCAGTTCTCATCTGATGTGTGGCACGAATACTTTGCTAGAAAGTTTGGTGTCTGTGAAGATGTGACGCTACCCGGTGGGGAGGTGGTCACGCGCCGCAGAAGCACAACAGACATGAGCGTGTCTGAGTTCACAACCTACATGGGCGAAGTTGAGGCTTACGCCGCGCAACAGCTTGGGGTCAGCTTTGAATAAATATCCCTACGTCAGAGACAAGCGCATCCTTGAGTTTTGCCGCACATTGTCCTGTCAGTCATGCGGCATCGACAACGGCACCGTAGTGGCAGCGCACTCCAACCAAAGCATCCACGGCAAGGGGCGATCAATCAAAGCATCCGACCAATATGTCGCCGCCCTTTGTTACGAATGCCATTTCGAGGTGGATCAGGGTCGCCTGTGTCGAGTGACCAAACAGATGATTTGGAATGAAGCGCATGAGCGCACCAAGAACCACTTAATCAGAGCAGGACTGTGGCCGAATGAGCAATCTTGAAGAACTGTTTGCGACTCACGTTCGCGCCATGCGTCTACCTGAGCCGATGCGCGAATACAGATTTCACCCCAAGCGCCGTTGGCGACTTGATTTTGCGTGGCCTGATCGGATGCTTGGTGTGGAGGTTGAAGGTGGTGTATGGACGGGTGGCAGGCACTCCACGGGGGTCGGCTTCACGCTTGATTGCGAGAAATACGCTGAAGCAATGTGTGTTGGGTGGCGCATCCTGCGCGTAACCGGTTCACAAGTGCAAAACGGCCAAGCAATTGATTGGCTTATGCGGGTTTTCCCCGTCAAAACACACTAGAACCTGACGATAATAGAACTTTTACGGGACTAAATGATGACGCTACCACTTTCCCCCAACAAACAAAAAGACCCCCTTGGTTGGCCATTTGGTGCTTTGCCTCCCAAGGTTTTGTCTCGCTTGCTCAATGAGAAAAAGCGCGACAAGCTCGAAAAGGCACCGCCTGCACCCTTCTAAGTGAAAGACAAGACATGAAACAGATAGCACAAGCCTTGGTCAAGGCGCAAAAGGCATTTGCCCCTGCGCTAAAGACTTCATCCAATCCCCACTTCAAAAGCCGATACGCCGACCTAGCTGCCTGCGTCGAGGCAGTCATTGATGCGCTAAACGCGAACGGGATTGCCCTGATCCAACAGACCCACGAATGTCAGGATGGCGTGATCGTAGAAACAGTCCTGTTGCATGAGTCCGGTGAGCAGATGAGCGGGGGCAAGCTCCATGTTCCTGCCGCCAAGCAAGACCCGCAGGGCTATGGATCGGCTTTGACCTATGCCCGCCGGTATTCGCTCATGGCGACTTGCGGAATCGCTCCCGAGGATGACGATGGGAATGCCGCTTCCAAGCGTCCTGATGCCGCTTACGCCGCTTTTGAAGCTGAGTGGCTACCTATGCTTCAGGATGCCGCAATGGAGGGCGTGGCGGCCTTAAATAAGCAGTTTGCTGCTATGCCTAACACGGGACAAAAGCGGGCGTTGTGGGCAGCGCATGGGCCGTCCCTGAAGAACGCGGCAGAAAAGGCGGGTGCATGAGCGAAATCCAATCAGACATTGACCTTTTATGGAGGGTCAATAGCGCAGACATTGATGCCTTGGAAGATGCGCGAATGACCTTGCAATCAATCAAGGAAGCAGACCCCGGCACCTACGATGAAATCATTGATCAGTCGCTGTCTTTGATCGTGAAGGCATTGAGCATGATGCCGGGTGGTGCGATTGAAAGAATCGTTGAAAAACTAGATGCAGCGAAGGAAGCATTGAAATGAACAAGCCCAAAACAATAAGGATGGACATTCCTGATCCAACTAAAAACAAAAACGACAAATATTTGATAACGGTTAAGGTGACAAACACTTCCAAGATGCCCGTTGCCAAATTGGAGTGCTATGGGTCTTACGACAAGACCACCGTGGACGCGATCCTGAATCTGATGGGGGTTAAGTGATGAAAAACAAAGAAGCAAAAGCCTTGGAAAAGGAATACAACGAAATTGTTGTCAAAGGTCGAGAGTTATGGGAGCAGATTCAGCCGATGGCTGACAGATGCAATGCGATCCTAAAAGAATTGCGGGATGCAAATGTTCCATTCGATGAAATCGCTTTGATCTTTGGCGGTGAATTGGAAGTGGAAACATCAGGCGGTGATGACAATGAGGTGTGGCAATGATGGATCAGCGCACACCCGAATGGTTCGCCGCCCGTCTAGGCAAGGCCACCGCTTCTCGCATCGCTGATGTGATGGCAAAGACAAAAACAGGCTACGGGGCTTCGCGGGAAAACTATCTGATGGAGCTTGCCCTTGAGCGAATCACAAACGCTCAAGCACCGTCTTTTATGAATGCCGCGATGCAGTGGGGCGTTGACCAAGAACCTGCCGCTAGGTCGGCCTATGAAGCGACCACGGGCAACTTTGTGACCGAAGTCGGGATGATCGACCATCCGACCATTCCCATGTCAGGCGCATCACCTGACGGGTTTGTTGGGGATGACGGGCTTATCGAAATTAAGTGCCCTGAGAGTAAAAAACACCTTAAAACACTTTCTACGCGCAAGCCCGATGGTGACTATGTGTATCAAATGCAGTGGCAAATGGCTTGCACGGGTCGCCAGTGGTGCGACTTTGTGAGCTATGACCCAAGGTTCCCCGATCATCTTCAGCTAATCATTGTCAGAGTTTCTAGGGATGACGACATGATTGCGAAGGTTGAAAAGGAAGTAAGCGTGTTTCTAGATGAAGTAACAAAGACAGTTGAAAGGATTGCTAAATGATGAAGTTGATTGGTGTGGGTCGCATTGGCCGTGATGTTGAACTGCGAAGAACCACAAACGGTGAAGCTGTTGCCAACATCTCGCTTGCGTGGAATTACGGCATGAAGGATCAGTCGGGCAAGATGCCTTCGCAGTGGGTAGACGCAACGCTATTTGGAAAGCGTGCCGAGTCTCTTGCGCCGTATCTTAAAAAAGGCGTGACGCTGTTTATTGATCTGAAGGATGTGCATATCAGTACCTTTAAGAGCAATGACGGCACTCAAAAAAGCAAGCTCACCGGCATTGTTGACAGCGTAGCCTTTGCAGGCGACAGGCTTAAAGAATCGCCGCCTTCCGGGTCAGGCCGCCGCCATGATCCCGACAACAACCCTGACCAAGACATTCCCTTTTAACCATGAAAACATCACACTACAAGACACCACGCACATTGGCCGAATGCGAGTTCACGGTCGGCTATCCGATCATTGAACAAGAACGTCACAGCGAATGGCGCACCGTCGTCATCTGCATGGGCTTCATCTTGTCAATCATTTGGATATTCAAGTGAGGCCGCTATACGAAACTGAAGCCAACCTTGAGAAAGAGCGCCAACTTGCGCTCTTTTTCGAGCAAACCTATCAATGCACGCTTCGCAAGTTGCCGATCCGCTATCACCTTGATTTCGCAATTGAGCAGAATGGGCGCATCGTTGGCTTTGTTGAAGTCAAAACAAGGAATCACACGTTTGATCAGATTGGCAAGATGGGTGGCTATCGCCTGAGCTTTGGAAAGTGGTGCGCCGCCGAGCAAATGTGCCGCGTCAGTGGCTTGTCATTCATTCTCTTGGTTGGCTACCTTGATCAAGTACGCTATGCCCGCATTGATGACTTTAAGCATGATGGGCTTGTGTGGTGGGGCAGACAAGATAGGGGAGATGCACAGGACATGGAGCCCGCAATAGTCTTGAGAAACGAACGATTTGTGATGATGCGATGATGGACTTCAGAAAACAAATTGACGAGGCAAATCGAACCGCTGATATGTTATTCATCCGGGTCAGGGATGATGCAAAAGCCCGCAGCCCCGATGATGACATTGCAAGACTCAATTACGAAGTTGGTATGCTCCACGCGCATTTGCGAAACCTGATGATTGACCTTGAGTTGTCCAAAAATGAAGTGTCCTGAATGCGGCTTGACGCTAGTAGCTTTGGAGACAAGACGAACACAAGAATGGATCAGACGCGCAAGGATGTGCAAGAACAAGCACAAGGTTCTGACGCATCAGCCACCGGGCAAAGCCGAGACTATCGTGCGTCTGAAGCATTTCGTGCCGAGTGCGAAGCCCGTTATGTCCTTGCCAAGCCCCTCGCAGAGCGTCGGGAATATCTTCGCGGTGTGGAGAAGCACCGAGGCGCAGCAGGCCGCGAGTACCTTGAGCGAGTGATCCTTGCCGAGTGGAAAAAGAAAGCCCCCAAGAAGGGGGCTAAGGTCTAACGACCGGAGGAGAGACTAGCAACTACGCTTGCATCATAGCGAGATTGTTCTTGATGCGCTCATCGTTTGGCGCAAATTCCAAAGCTTTTTTGCAATGCTCAATCGCCTCAGTCTTTATGCCAAGGTGCCATGCCGCGATGCTTAAATAGTCATGCGGCTTTTCTGTCCACACTGATGGGTCCATCGTGTATACAGCGGCTTTGTCCTTAATGTCGAGGGCTGCGCGGCAGGCTGCGTAGCAGTCCGGCCAGTTGTTGAAGGCATAGGCCAACTCAGCCACTCGAACCCAAGGCTCCCGCGTATACGGTGCTTCTGCTGTCGCCCTGCGTGCCCAACTCATCGCCGCGTAGAAGTCGCCTTTGGCTTGATGAGCTTCTGACAAAAGCCGCATCGCATAGCACCGTTCGTTCTGCCAAGTGGCTTCGGGCATCTTGAGATAATGATTGAGCCGATCTATAGCCTCATCCCATAAGCGATAGAAGGTCAGTTCCCGAGCAAAATAAAAAGCATTGCGAGGCTCTTGCGGGTTTTCCTTGACCGACATACGCAACAAATCAAGGTACTGCCCACGCGATTTAGTGGGGTCGGGGTAATGACTCACTAACAGCTTGTCAGTCTCAGCGTATACCTCATTGGTACGCACATCAGGAATTGGGTATTCATGCACCGGACAAAACCATTTATACCCATGCCTAGAAAAAATCTTTTCGTACTTAAAACGAATGCCGTGTCCCCAATCAAAAAGGTAGCGCAATCGCGTAGTCTCGCCCAACTTCCACACCCGTTCGATTTCTTCTCTCCATCCGGGTTCTAGCACTTCGTCCAAGTCAAGACTGATTACAACATCAATGTCCCTAGGGACAAGCGCCAATGCCGCATTTCTAGCCTCATCAAAACGCCACGGGCTAATGCAAATGTCATAGACCATAGCGCCACATTCGGCAGCAAGTTCTGCTGTTCGATCTGTACTGCCGGTATCGGCAATCAGAATAAGGTCGGCGTCTTTGGCTGAGTCGCAAAAACGTTTGACGAACTGTTCTTCGTTCTTTGAGATTGCATTCACACAAATTTTCATGTCTTGTTCCTTGCCCATTCACCAAAATAAAGTTTTTCGGCTGCTGATCTAGCGGCCACGGCATCGTTCTTGTCTTTAAACCTACCAAGGTAAATTTGTCTGTGATTGACCTTGATGTAAGAAGCCCAAGCGTTTGATTTGAAATATACGCCCACATAGCCACTTTGGTTATTTGACCTTGCGGCTATGTTCTTTCCATTCTGCGCGTTGGTTGCTTCGCGCAAATTGCAAATGCGATTGTCGGTCTTGATGCCGTTGATGTGATCAAGCTGATCTGATGGGTGGTTGCCATAATGCAAAGCCCAAGCGATGCGATGCACATAGTGGCGTTTGCCATCAATCATCACGCCAACATATCCGGCTTTGACGATTGTGCCCGCAGGCTTTTTCTTTATGCGACCCTTGCCGGTCGCAACCCAATGAAGATGCCCTGTGTTGGGGTCATACCTGAACAATCGTTGCAATTGTTCCAAGGGTAAAATCTTTGCAGCCATAACGAACCATCCTTCGTTGTTGGTTAGAAAGCCCAAGGTGTTAGCGCATCTTGGGTTTTCGCATTCTATATCACGCAAGCAATGCAGCTTCAGCTTCTCGCCTGCGGGTTAGCCCCTTCATTACCCGACCGGCGGCTTTGTTCCATTTGACGATTTCCTCGCACGCGCCCGACCAATCTTTTGCGTTGACCCGTTTGCGAAGCGTGGAAATACGATAGTTCCCAAGACCGCAGTTGTACGCGAAAGAGATGATCGCGGCAAGCCTGCGCGGTGGTTCTTGTGCAAGCTCGGGGGAGAGTTTCAACACTCCCATTGCGAACTGCATCAGATGCTTGTTTAGTTCTTGTTCAGCTTGTTCAAGAGTCCAAACAGTGCCCATTCGGATATTTGCACCAGTGCAACCATAACCGAGAGTCCAAGGGTCGCCGCCAGTAGCAGGATCAGGATAGGCAGTGCAATCACCATTTGGCAAACGCTTTGCGTAGCCTTCAAAGGGCTTGACCAATGCATTCGCACAAATTTGGATGGCATCTTGGATCACTTTTGATATTTTTCGATTGGGCGACCAAGGAAGTGGAACGTAAGGATCATGTTGAGCATCCCGAAGTCGTCAGCCGTCCAATTCTCTTTCAGCACTTCAGCCCAAGGTGCGCCGCTGTTGATAGCGTAAGCAATCGCGGTGATCTTCACTGCCACATACAGACCGAACAGCACATAAGTGATGGCAGGCCGCACCAAAGCAGACATAGCCGATACCCACTTGTAGGACGATGAAGCCTCTTGCGCTTGAGATTTGAAGGCTTCCTGAATCGCTTCTAGCTGCACCGTCGAATGCTCGACGTACTTTTCTTCCATCTTGAACTGACCACGCATCTTCTCTAGGTCAGTCTGCAAGGTGAACATTGACAGTTCATGCTTGCGATCATTGTTCTTGTCTAAGAACTTGAGAACTTCAGGAGCAAGGCGAAACAGACCGCCGAAGATTGATCCAAGGATGCCGCCGCCGAATAGTTCCAACATCACTGCCTCACTAAGTCTTTAAGCCAATAAAACAACGCCACCAAAGCGGTGGCGAGAAAGGCGATTGCAGCGCCGTATTTCACGTTTAGCAGAAACTCCTGCTGTCGAAGCCGATGCTCACGAGCCTTCTTCTCCCGCTCCTTTTGTACCCGAATGCGCTCCATGATCATCTCATGGTAAACACGTTCACCATAGTGGGCGATGATCAGAATCCGCAATTCATTTTCTTGCTTGCGAAGGGCTTGGCGATGCATTGTAATCTGCAACGCTTCCTGCTCAATGCTGCTGTCGTCCAGTAACCTTTTGAATACCGAAGGCTTCTTGTTAGCCTTGGCACTGGCGAGTTTGTTGAAGTCCCCCAGTGCGCCATACCACTTCCCGATCTGACCGGCGACCTGTTCTATCTCCTTGCCCGTAGCCACCAACTTCTTGATGACCGTGAAAGCGGAGTTTGCAGCGGAAACCGCCGCAATGATCCCGGTGATGGGTTCCATTACTTCTTGCTCATGCGCTCGCGCTCCTCAAGGAGCCTGACCTTTACTTGCAGTTCGTGGATGTGAACCATCAACTGCTCACGTTGTATGGCCCTGCGCTCGGCTGAGATAGGGCTATCCGTGGGGATGCCTTCTTTAGTAATCAAGGCAGGCATAGAGCCTTCGATTTTAGTCAGACGCTCAGAGAAGGATGCCACTTGCCCAAGTAACCAAGCAAGTGCCGCCACTACGATGGGGATGACTGCTTTGAGTACGTCTGACCATGCCATTATTTGTCTGCCTTGTTATCGAGCTTGGCAAAGATTTGGCGGCAAATGTCTTTAAGCTCATCAATGTCACGGTGATAGTCCTCACGCGAAACATAGTGGCGCGGCATATCGCGTACGTCTTTATCAAGACGCTCAATAGCTTTAGTGATGTTGTTCAGCACCCAACCGCCAAAAAATGCGGCTAGGCCAACAAGAGCGTTGAAGACAAGCTGCGCTTCCATGTTTATCCCACAATCATGTCCGATGCGCTGCCCATAGAGATGGTATCCGCTGCGCTTCCAATTGAGATAACTTCATTGTTGCCAAGATCAATCTCAATCACGGGCAGCACTTCCTCCACGGGCGTGACAACCCACTTCTGCTCCGACTGGCTCCAGTTGTAAGCCATGCCGGGTTCGTTGGGGCATACAGGCCGCACAACCCATCCGGGTGGATACCACCACACCACCTCCTCATTCGGGCCGGGAGTCGGTGCTTCCTCTATCTTGATCCACCCTTCGGTGCCGTCAGTCTCGGGCTTTGGAATAGAACCGTTCTTTGAATAGAGCATGGTCATCCTCACTGGAGCGGGAATGCCGCAGTCGGCGGCGTGAAATTCGCCGTGTACCGGGCATAGCCCTTGGTGATGCGGAGGTCGTCGATGTAGCCGTTGAAGTTACCGGCAGATGCACTGATTGCTCCAATCCAACTTTGCGTTGTCGCGGCAAGATTTATGTTGGTTGAGTTTGTTGCAGAACCTACTTGAGTTCCATTTACGAAGGCTTTCAGTGAAGTGCCTGAGCGCGTTATTGCGTAATGGTTCCAAGTCGAATTCAACAACGTACTTGCCGTGAAGGTAATCGGACCACCCGCACCGGAAATGTCTACATACATTGTTCCGGCTGCGTTGTAAGACTCAATACATCCTGAACCTTGAGCAGTCCCAAGCGTAAAAAGACGGGGATACGAACCCCCAACCGGGCCGCCGCTGTTGGCCCCATACACCCACATCTCAATGGTGAAGTCGCCGGAACCCAACGCCAAATTGATATTGGCAGCGAGCGCCAATGCATCTCCGCTGCCATCCAAATAAATCGACCCGCCACCGAACTTGCTCTGCGCGGTGCTGATCTGCGCGTTGCCAACCGTTTCAAGGTTGTTCATCTCGGCGTTGTCGATGATGCCTGCGTTGGTGTAGTTCAGCAGAAGGCTAGTGTTGGTGATGGCCGTGAGGGGTGCGGTGGGCGGCGTGAAGTTTGAGGTATAGACGGCGGTACCTTTAACGACGCGAAGATCGTTCACATACCCGGTAAGCAAAACGCCGGAAGTGTTGTCGCCACAGATCAGCGTGGACAACGAAGACGAGCCAACACTGTTTGTGTTTGTTGCCGTAGTGGTCTGAGCAACTCCATTGATATACAGCGTGAATGTGTTGCCGTTCCTGACGCCCGCAATGTGTGTCCATGTACCTGCAACTGCATTGTTGTTAGAAGACGCTGTGTATGGTGTACCGCCAAACCATGTAGTGAATTCCCACTTACCCGCCAACCCTCCCGCACCGACGCGAATGATCCAATCGCCGTTATTTCCGTTGTAAGAACTGTTGAGAATCAAAGACGCATTGTTTGCAACCGTGCTCAGATAAACCCACGCTTCGATGGTGAACGCGCCCGTACCAAAGTTGAACGCCGCATTTGCGGGTGCGGTCAGGTAGTCCCCCGTCCCATCAAAGTACCCACTCCCGCCATCAGTGCCTGCGGCATAGGGCGCAGTCGGAGAGAACGGGCTGAAGCGTTGGACGCTCACATCGCCGTTGCGCGTGATGGTGAATGCGTTGCTGCTGTTGTCGATGAAGCGGTTGGACTGGCAGGTCAGCAAATTGGTGCCGGTAATCGCAGTCGAGGGGGCCGTAGGCACAGAAGTAACCGCACTGCCATCCACCAACAACACATTTGAGATATAGCCAGTAAATGGATTTACCGCTGCACCATTGGCACCAATACCAATTGTTTTTGTGGCGCTTCCAAAAGTCCCACTTTGAGAGTAAGTCCCAACCGATGTGCCATTAATATAAGACGTTATTGTGGAGCCACTACGACACACCGCAACATATGCCCAAGTATTCAAAGGTAATGCATTTGACGCACTCGCAATTCTTACGGTGCTTCCGTTTGTATATACGTTTAATGTCCCCGAGGCATCTCTATTGAGTTGCCAATCGGTAGATACGTTTGCGGTGTAATTGCCGATAAAGTTTCCTGATGCTGCGGCAACAGGATATATCCAACAACCAATTGTAAAGTCCCCTGACGGAGCAAATTGTCCGCTTGTTGGGGTTGTCAGGTAGTCACCACTGCCATCAAAGTAGTTCGACCAGTTACTCCCATATGGGCTAAACGTCCCCTGCGTGGTGTTGCCGTTGCGGGTGATCGTGAAGTTGTTGGTGCTGCTGTCGAGGAACGTGTTGTTCTGCGCCCCGTTCGTGCCGTTGCCGGGAAGAAGGAGGGTGACGTATTTGAAATACTCATCTTTTCTTAAAACGCGCCCAAGAAAACCAAACGCTCTTGCCGCGATTGATCCAAATGTAATTGCGGTCGGCATTTGCGCTCCTTATGCAAATTGCACTTGAGAAGCCAAAACAGTAAATGCCGCGCTTCCGGTTTTGATAATCGTGTAGGAATACACATCAATTCCGCTTGCATTGCCTGCGGTAGGAGCCGTACCGCCTTGCCACTTCGGGGTCACGCTAGACCCGTCAACTTGCACCGCGCTGTTGTAATACGCTGTAGAACCTTGGGTGACCATAAATACTACGGTCACCGTTTGCCCTGTGGACATCAGCGTGTTCAAACTTGTACCTGACGATCCTCTAAAGTTCACTGTCCAATTTGCCGATGCGTTGGATGTGTAGTACAGGACAGACTGGGTAGTAACGTCGTAGTTGATCGTTCCCGTTGCAGCAGTTGCGGAGACAGTCGCCACTTCGCCTGCATTGGTTAGTGCTGCTGCTAGGACGCTCGTTGAACCGCTAAAAGTCTGCGTAGCCGTAAAGGTTGTGGCTGTTCCGGGGGCAACATAATCAGTCCCCGCTGTTGCCGCAGTAAATGCTGAAGTGCCGTTGCCCTTCAATACACCAGTCAAGGTGATTGCTCCCGAACCACCCGCCGCCACCGGCAGAGTGCCCGCTGTGAGCGCAGAAGAGGAAGTCGAATAGATGGCGTTGTTTGCCGCCGTGAATGTCGTCAACCCCGTACCTCCTGAGGCCGCAGGCAGCGTACCCGTGGTCAGCGCAGAAGTGGAGGATGCGTATACCGCCCCACCGGAAGTGAATGAGGTCAGGCCCGTACCACCGTTTGTGGTGGCGAGGGT
>Ga0208784_1000618_pt1 | contig 16696 bp, 27 predicted proteins | sample DEB19_08_DNA_FD_184531 | JGI IMG/M metagenome (GOLD analysis project Ga0208784, IMG submission 184531) | Aqueous microbial communities from the Delaware River and Bay under freshwater to marine salinity gradient to study organic matter... | ecosystem: Environmental > Aquatic > Marine > Coastal ... | reverse complement strand
AGTGTCAATGCGGGTAGCGTTGTGGATGCAAGCGTTAATCGTGCCGCAGTTGTGGTTGTAGTCCCCACACCCAAATTCCCACTTGCATCCAGAGTCATCGCCTGAGTAAAGGTGATAGCGTTTCCTGCTGTGCCTGATGGGGCTGTGTACCAAATGTGCGCACCACTTGCTTGAGCATATTTACCAGCAAAACTAGATGCAATATATTTCTCGCTAGTTCCATCGTAGTATGTATTAGCCATCACATAAGCGGAATTTGAGTATCCGCTTAATGAAGCATTTTTTACTTGTAGGCCAACCTGCCCACCTCCCCAAGCACTCGGAGTAACTCCCAAGCCTAGATTTCCTGCTTGTGTCAAAGTCATCAAATCAGTATTTGAGCCTGCGTCTGTACTACGACCAAACAAGAAATCTCCCGCATAATGCTGGATATAACCTGTTTTCAAATCTGTTCCAGCGTTTGTCTGAGTCCATGTAAGTAAACAATTTCCACCAGAAGCCGCCACATTTAATTTACTTAAAGGACTACTTGTACCAATACCTACATTGCCGCCATTAGGATTGATAGCAATATCATCATAAACACCCGCCGCCGCAACTGCCTGAATATATCCATATTCACTTGTGACGTTGTAACCAATCTGCGTGTTGTATGTGGTTGCGCTGTTTCCAATTGCAATTGTTGGTGTACCGCTAGAGTACGAAAACAATGCTTCAACGCCCGCTGAACTTCCAGCAACATGAAGTTTTGTAGAAGGCGAACTAACGCCAATACCCAACCCTGTTGAGGTGAGGCGCATTTGTTCTGAAGCACCTAAATACCAAATTTGCGCTCTACCGTTAGGGGCAATATAATAAGCATCTTGCGCCCCAGAAACGGAAATACCGTCATAGTTGAGGGTAGTGTATTGAGTGGCGTTGCTTACATAAATGCTTTTGACGGGGCTAGTGCCTGTTACTGACAAAATGCTTCCATCAAAAGTAAGCGCAGAACCACTTGTCAGAACCTTTGAACCATTGAGATAGGTTACTCCGTTGGCTGTGCCACCAGAGAGGGTTACAGAACTAGAAGCGGCTACTGTAGTAAAAGCACCAGTCGTAGGTGTAGTAGCACCAACAGTACCATTGATGTTGATAGAGGCTGTACCTGTAAGGTTGGTAACAGTACCGCTAGAGGGTGTACCCAAAGCACCACCATTGACAACAGGTGCGCCAGCAGAGCCTACATTAACCGCCAGAGCAGTTGCTACACCTGTTCCAAGACCTGATACACCTGTGGAGATAGGAAGACCTGTAGCGTTCGTTAGAGTTGCGCTAGATGGAGTTCCAAGTGCAGGGGTTACAAGAGTAGGACTACTAGCGAACACCAGAGCACCAGTACCAGTTTCATCTGTAACTGCAGCAGCTAAGTTAGCACTGCTAGGAGTACCTAAGAATGTTGCTACACCAGTACCGAAGCTGGTAATACCTGTACCGCCATTGGCTACTGGCAACGTACCTGTAACACCAGTGGTCAGTGGAAGACCTGTCAAGTTAGTAGCTACACCTGACGCTGGAGTTCCCAATGCTGGAGTTACCAATGTAGGTGAATTAGACAATACGACATTACCAGTGCCTGTAGAAGTAGTTACACCTGTACCGCCATTGGCAACTGGAAGAGTACCTGTAATATCAGCTGTTGAAATATCAAGAGCATCCCATGAGGAATCAGTACCGTTACTCTTCAGATACTTACCTGAGGCTGTAGCTTGTGAGGGAAGCAAGTTATTCAACGCTGCATTAGCTGTTGAAGCACCTGTACCACCATCTGCAATAGCCAAGTCAGCGATACCTGTAACAGTACCGCCTGTAATAGCTACAGCATTAGCTTCTTGATTACCTAATGAGCCTACCAGCTTAACAACAGCTGCACTGCTATCTTTAGTGTATACCTTCTTATCGGTAACGTTAACAGCTAACTCACCTTGTTGTAAGTCACCTACTGCAGGTACTGCTGTGGCTGTACTGCTATTCTTAGTAATGATTGTGCTTGCCATTTAAGCTCCGTATTGTGAAGTGTACCAGTCACGTAATGGCGATGCGACATCACGAGGGACTGCGGGAAGAAGTCTGTTGTAGTTCTGCTGTACTTTGGTGAAATAATCATCCGTGTACATTGGAGGTAACTGTGTAGGTAGTGCACCTACAGCAGGTGTTGTTGTTGTTGGTGTACCAGCTAATGATGCAGCTCCTAAACCTCCAAATAAACCTACAGCTGCCTTTAACAGGTTAGCCATCTGTTCATCAGTTAAGCCTAATTCATTAGTAGTCTTATTTGTTGTTGTTGTTGTAGTTGGAGACGTTATAGTTGGAGGTAACAAAGTAGAAGGCAGGGCAGCTAAAGTATCTCCTACATTGGTAAGCTTTTGAGCTGTGACTTTAACTTCAGGAGTTGCACCTGCTGCTGTTGTACTAGGTATTGTAGGAAGAGCAGCTGTGATAGCGTTAACTACTTCAGGTGTTGTAGCTGGACTAGAACCTGTAACTTTAACAGTCCCTGCTGATGGAATTGAAGATAACAAACCAGCTACGTTACTTGTAATTGGCTGTGTTGCAGCTCCTGTTACATTAACTGCACCACCATCTGTAACTGGAGTGCTTACAGCTACTGGAGTTGTTGTTGTTGATGTAGTTACACCGTTAACATAGTCTGCTAATGCCTTCTGAGCTTCAGGATTATCCAATACATTAGACATCCACTCTTCATAGTTAGTACCATACTTAGGATTCAAACCACCTGCAATGTCAGCAGCAGCTGTAGAATCATACAAAGCATTCTGTAATTCACTACCTAAAAAGCTACCACCACCACCTAACAGAGCAGCTTTAAGAATATCCTCAGTAGTTCCACCAGCTACAGCTTGAGTACCAGCGCCAATTGTAGCACCTGTCAAACCTGCCAGTGTAGAACCTGTAGCACCTGTTAAGCCACCTAAAGCACCTGATATGAAAGGTAATCCAACTGTAGATGCAGCCAATCCAATTACAGGAGCTGCTGCAGCTAACAAACCACGATCACCACCACCTGCAAAAGTACCAGAATCAATTACTTCGCCAGTCTTAGGATTGTAAGTCTCCCAGTTAGCAGGGTTGTTAGGATCTACTCGTGTCTCATAAACTACTTGAGGTACACCAGCCATTTGAGCTTCAATATTGTCACCTTCAATGACAGTGCCACGAGCTGTAGGGATTACATTAGATCTTTGTGCTTGTGTAATAGCTTGAGGAGTGCTTGGAGGTACTTCATTATTAAACTGAGACAGAGCATCAATAACTGATTGATTGTAGATAGCCGTACCTGCAGCATTTGTGTGCAAGGCATCTACTAATAGGTCTTTATTTTTAAGGATCTCACCCTGAGTGTTAACCAAAGCTACATTAGAGTTCTCTTTGGCAATATCCTTGAACAGTGAATCAACTTCAGGATTGAACTTATTGTCAATAACATCTTGCACTGAAGCTGCGTAAGGAGAGCCAGTCAAGACAACATTAACACCTTTATCACCCAGTGTCTTAACAATTTGATTGATATTGTCTTTAATTGTGCCTTTATCGACACCTTGCAAAAAGTCTACACCACCAGTTTGCAAGAATACTGTAGCGTTAGGATCAAAAGTACCACCACTTGAGATAAATGTATTCAACTGGTTAAGTGTATCAGCTGTAGTAGCCCCACCAACTGCATAGTTAGATGTCTGCTGGCCTGTAGCTTCAGTTAACTGGTTAGCTAAAGTATCGTTAAGACTATTCCAGCTTGCACCTGCTAAGATATTACCGCTTAGCATACCACCACCTGCAGGTGCAGCTTGTTGTGACCAGTTATACTCATTCAAGGCTCTATTTTGCTCATCACGCAACGCTGCAGCAGCTTCCCAGCTACCTGTGAGCTGGAAAAGCTGTTCATCACTCAATACTTGTGGTGCTGCCATGATAGTTATTCGCCTTTTCTGTATAGCTCAAATGTATTAATAGTATTCATTGTTGAGCCAGACTCTGACTCTAATCGTACCTGATCACCCTCTTCAAGAACAACATAAGCACCGTCATTAAACTTAATAAACTGTGTTGGGCTTAGTACGTAGTTGTCTAAGATGCGTATTTCAGTATCTGTACTAGCATCATACCAAAGAGCATCTACAGCTTTATTGTTACCAGAAGTATTAACAACATAACAAAGAACCCACTTAGCATAATAACCTGTAGGAACTGTGTAGACCGTAGTCTTAGTTGCCGCTGTTAGAATCGTCCCCACTGATACTGGTTTCATCTGCTGTTACCTTAGATTTTTTGGTTGATTTTACAGGAGCTGCTTCTTGTACTACAACAGGAGTTTCAACTACTTCAGTGTAGCCTCCATGTTTACGCATTTCAGCAATCTCATGCTCTTGGAAGAACTCAACTGTGTTACCTGATTGATTACATTTAAATTTAGCCATAATATTAATACCTTTCTGATGTACTAAAAGTAATACATTAAAAAGGCTCCCCACACCTTTTGAGTATGGGGAACCTACTCAGCTATTAAGCTGGAACCACGAGGGCAACGCCACCGTAGTTACGCAACTCAGCGCAGCCGTACAAAGTATCAGCAGTGAACAATGTACCGAGGTACTCTTGTTTGTACTGAGTCTGTGAACGGACACCAACTTGCTCAACCAACACCATAGAGTCTTTGTGAGCCATCAAGCACACACGACCAATGTTAGTACCTGAACCGTCAGCAGCGCTGTTAGCGTAGCCAGCGTTAGAGGTAACATAGACTGGAACACCGTAGATGTCGCCAATCATACCGTTACGGATGCTGTTAGCAGTACCGGCTTCACCAACGCTGTTGAAGGTGGTAAACTCAGACAAGCCCAAGATGGTGTTACGCACTGAAGGAGGAATCAAGAAGAAACGATTGTCCATAGGAACATCGCTGTCATCAAGACGCTGAATAGTACGACGAATACCAGCAGCTGTCAAAGCTGAGGCGTTACCAGCACCAGAAGATGCTGAGTAGTCGAAAGCTGTAGAGCCATCACCACCGATAAAAGCACCAGCATAACGATAGTTACCAGCACCAGCTGTAGAGACGTTGAACTGTTGACCCAATACGATCAGGTCGCTATCAACTTGCTTACCCAAAGCATAGCCAGCATCATCAGTGTAGAACTGACGCAAGCTAGACAATGCTTGAGCTTCCACAATATCCTCGATCAAACGTGAATACTCATAGTGCTTGTTAATAGACACAGCGATCTCAGACTCAGTAGCTGCGATCAAAGTCACTTGTGTAGAAGCTGCCTTAGCAGAAGCGGAGCCACGTGCAGGCACTGGAATGTGAACGGTGTCACCTTTCTTGCCCTTGAAGCTCATCTTCTTAACGAGGTTAGCAGCTACCAAGCTCTTTTTGTAGGCTGCAACAATCTCATCACTCCATACTTCTGGAATGAACGTTGCTGCAGTTGTGGTTGTTACGTGATTTGTACCTAAAGCCATTTTATAAATCTCCTAATGATTTGTTTGTGTTTAAATTTACTTCACTCGACCTTCAGAGTATGCAGCCATAATTTCTGGTTGTAAGGCTTCATATCGGTCGGGATCAGTCATGCGTAACCGGATAAGGTCGGTACGACGATATACTTTCTTAGAAGACTCTCCAGTTCCACCAACGTCAACACCAGCTGCTTTCAGATTCTGTTTGCGGACAGCGTTACCTGCATCAGTAGTTTGTTGTGTCTTAGATGTGCGGATCTGTTTAAATGTAGAGATTAGTTCATCAGCTGCATTGAAATCATAGTTAGCATCAGCCATTGCGTAGATGTTAAGCCTCATTGGAGAAGCTTTAACCCACTCGATAAACTCACCATCACGTACAATATCTGCAAAGTCAGGATGCTTCTTGTTGAGCATTGCTTGTGTCTGAATTTGCTTCAGTTGCATTGTAGCTTGTTTAGCAGCTAATACATCTGGATGATTCGCTACAGCACGATTAACGTGACTCTGCGGATCTTCAAAGAAGTCTACCTCTGTTGGAATCTCTTCTTTTGGTTGTGTCTTAGAGTTGTTCTGAGCTAAGCTTTGCTTTAGGAGTTCATCAGCTAACCGCCTTACTTCACCCACCTCTTGTGCTTGCCTTCCAATAAGCTTTTCAGCCTCTTGGTGCATACGAACAATATCTTCGAGATTCTTCCCTTTGTACTTCTCAGGGATCTCAGGAGTTTGTTCCACCTGCTGTGTGTTCTGTTGCTGCTGGTCAATCTGAGAATTTTGTTGCTGTTGTTTAAAATCTTCAGCATCAATCTCACTACCGCTACTTAGTTCCTCATTATCAATTAAAGCCATACCTAACCTTTCCCTGTCCACACATGATGGATTACAGGATATTTATATTATGAATCTAGGGTTGCCTGAGGGTTATTCCTTATCGCAGATAAGAATCTTTTAAAGATCCTCACTACGTTGCGGAATTACTCAGATCCTCTCTTTTGTTCCTGCTTGAGCCTATCAGCCCTCACAGCGGCCCATTTAGCTGTAGCACCGGGAAAGTCCCCTGATAGGGGGTCTAAACCAATACTTGGAGCTGAAACAAGCCTGATAGCGTCCTTACTACATACTTTGCACTTGGCTGTCGTATGATCACTATCAACTAGCGATTCAGTTACATGATCGTTAGGACATTTGAAGTCATACAGTCTTTTCATTCCTGTAAATCCTCAAATACCTTTTCACACGTAGCCTTACGCCCTAAAACTAATTCAAGAATATCTAACTGTCCCTTACGGAAATATAAAGATTGTGTGTCCGTGACAGTTGATAAGTCGTTTAAACTAGCCTTAATCTCTTCGAAGTCCTCAATGAGGTACTCCCAACCCTTAGTGCTCATCGTACTAAAGGTTTCTTCGTAATACTTTTGTAAATCAGGGGCCATTTGGCTTATCCCTCCATTAAATCTTTAACAATAGCGTTATTGTAGCATAAAAACAACACTTTGTCAAGCTTTTTGTTAACTATTTTGTTATTTACGAACTTTATTCATCATTTGAAGGCTTGCAATACGCTCATTTGAGGCAATATCAGCAGCTTTCAGGTTAACTTGCTTCTCTTTTAGCATCATGTCAGCCAGTTTCAAGCGTTTATCGAAGTCACTGCTCTGATCAATGTTCGTTGCAGCAGCTTGAATGACCTTAACTCGGTGATCTTCAGGGATCATTTGAGCTTCAATCATGGTTTTCTGAGCCTCAGCAGCTTGCTTTTGAGCTTTAGACTGCAGATCTGCCACCTGAGCCTGTGCAAGTTGCATTTGAGCCATCTGTTGCTCCTGCTGAGCCTTAGCAGCTTCAGGGTTAGGCTGAGACATCTGATCCAAAGCTTGCATCAACTCACCACGGTTAGACAATGAGCTGTTCTGGAGGATGCCTTTAAGGATCAATGGCAGTACTGGCGTGTTAGGGCCAAGTGTCTGCAACAAGCCAATCATCTGTTGCTGTTCAAACTCTCGTGCCAAGATACCCAAAGTAGCTGTTGGAATGAACTTCATGTCAACTGATGGATAACGCTCACTGTCAAACTGCATATAACGGAAAGCAGCTTTGTTAATGAACGGGATCATGAAGTCTTCTTGGAAGTTACTCAAGGTACGTTTGTACTTCTTGATAATACCTGCCATAGCCATAGACATACCACCTGCACCTGCATCACGAGGTACGTTAGAGGGCATACCTGCGCTGTCAACTGTACCTGTAGCCTGTAATAGCATACGCTCAAAGTTTTGCGCTGCAGCAGCTGCATTGCCATCAGTCTGACCGAATTTGAAGGGATACAAGATCTCAGAAGGTGAGCCATTGGTCAAGATAGCCTTACCGGGCTTAATCTCAAACTTAGCACCACGAGGAAGCCTTGTAGCATCCATTGCAATCATAGGTGCTGTAGTCAATGCCAGTGAGTCCATGTGAGCACGAAGCTGACCATCAATAGCCTTCTGCATATTGTAGGCTTTCTCAGCTGTACCACGACCCCAGAAGCGACCGGGAACTGTATCGTCTTGGTAGGCAATAACTGGACGATCCTTCATCATGTAAGGATTAGCTTCAGCCTTCAAAAGGATTGAGTCATTGGCAATAACGACAATGGCTTCAACCAAGTTACAGTGCTCATCAGCTGCTGTACCTTCAGCGAACAACTCTTCATATTCTTGTTCCTCTTCACCTTCAGTCAGGTACTCTTTAGGTACTAAACCGTAGTAAGTGATGAGCTTAACCTTATCATCTTGATAGGTCTTCAAGTCTTGAGTTACTTCTAAGTCCTCATCCTCAGAGGCTGTGGTAATGTCTACCTTTTTGTAAATGCCTCTCTCAATACCTTCCACAACCTTGTGAATGGAAACGTACTTCTCGATAGCAACGCCCAAAGCATCGTCAACGGAATCAGCATTAGGATCAATAAGGAAGTTCTTAGGGTTAACTGGTTTGATCTTAACGGCAATACGATCCTTCTCTTGAACTCCGATGGCAGCTGCATTAGCAATACCGGGAATTGCCTGAGTTGCTGGAATGTACTCCTTCTCAGTCTTGACAATGATCTCACCAATACCTGTACCATAAATCTCAGCCATCAACTCAATCTGATCAATAGCTTTCTTAATCTTGTCTCGTTTAAAGTCCTCATGCAGTTGAACTTTAATCTGCTCAATGTCGTGAGGATTACCGTCAACATCACGTACATCATCTTGAATGTCAAAGAATTCACCTTGACCAAAGATAGCTTCCATGATCTCAGCATGGCGAGTCTCAATGGCTTGCTGAGTAGCTGGAGAGATAATACGTGAACGCTCACTCTCACGAGTCTTATCCTCAGCAGCCCAGATACCTCGGAAGACACGTTCGTACTCCAACCACAAGTCCATGTAGTTAGCATCACGGTGGTCACGCCAGCGAGTGATGTGCTGAGTTACCCACGAGGTAAGTTCCTTCTCAGCCTCTGTAGGTTCCTCAAAGGAGCTTTCACTCTCATTGAACTTATCGTTAGTAATAGCCATATATTTACATATCCTTTGTTGAATCGTCTAAGGCTGTATCATCAACCTCAACCTTGCTAGATGTGATAGGGCCACCTACAAGCCAAGCACTGCAAGTCCTGTCAGCTGCACATTTAAAATCAAAGAGTTCACAGAAACCTAGATTAGCTGAATCTACGACATCCTGAGCGTAGCTGTCCTTCTCAGCATCAATCCCTGAACGGATACACTCCATCATCTCAGGTGTCTGGATAAAGGCTGAGCAGTTACCACAGCGCATTGACTTAGCTTGAGCTACGCTTGTTTGCCACTCATTAGCTTTATTATTCCAGAAAGCTCCGTTAGATAGCTCAGGGTTAGCTGGGCCGTAACCTACGTTCTTGAACGCCCAGTCACGCTTCTTGAGGTTCTCTTTAACGTCTTGTGTTTCAATTGGACATTGCATATATTAATACCCTATTCGGCTAGTAGCCAGCTATTTTGTCGTAAACTTCCCACTCATCTTCTTCGTAGTCAGCGTTATAGTTGGCTATGGCTAGTTGGTCGATGTAACTGAGTGCATCTACCAAGTCATCGTGTACACCAGCTGTGGGGAACATAATCAGTTGATCTTTAAACTCACTCCAGTCTTCTTTCTCATTGAAGGTAATCCTTCCATGTTCCATTCGACCTTGTAAGCTCCAGACAACCCTGTCAGTCTTCTTCTTGTTACCGTGAGTTAAGTCTTGAATGTGCGCATAGATGTTATTCTTCCTCATCAAGTCATTCAAGTATGGCAGTACAGCATTCTTCAATGCTCCTCGCTCAATACCGATGCTTGTAGGTTGAAAGTCTCTAATCACTTTCAAGATGTTAACTGCAGTCTCTCTAATGTCCCACCTGCCATGTTGTATCTTGTGTACCCACCAATCGCCATTGTCTTCTAGTTTAACTACTGCAATAGCTGTCTCGTCAAGTCTCTTCTTAGATGCACCTGCATTCTTACCAACCTCTTCAAAACCTGCTAAGTCAATGGCTACAATGTATGTACCGTAATCAGGTTCTTCAGCAGTCTTGAACCATTCTTCTTTGAAGACATCAGCTCCTGCGGTATCGAAGCTAGACAAGTACTCCTGCTTGAATGCAAAGGAACTCAATGTACGCTTTGCAGCTTCAATCTCTTTAGGATCAATGGTCTCATTGTCCTGCGTTGTGAAGTGCCAAGACTTCCACTCTTCATCAGTGTTATCCTGTCCTAACTTAAAGACATCGTAGAACCAGTTACGACCACTAGGAGTACTAATGAACAGTGCTCTACCCTTCTTATCTGACAGTGAAGCTCGAATGATCTTCTGCCATACATCTTCCTTGATAAAGGCACATTCGTCCATCACTACGTATACTAACGACACACCTCGCAAAGAGTCAGGATTATCAGCACCTCTAACTAAGATCTTCTTACCGTTGATCAGAGTAATCTCTAAGTTATTCACATGGCTAGACTTAATCACAGGTCTACCTAGCTCATGCAGTAAGTCCCACATAATCGTTCTAGCTTGTCCTAAGGTAGGTGCTATGTACATTACAGCTGACCCATCTGGACAGTTAAGACCTTCAATCAGTAACGATACTGCTGACAGTCTTGATTTACCACACCTTCGACCTGCAGCTACCACTTTAAAGCGTGTAGTATCTTTAAAGACACTCTGCTGCCACTTAAGCAGTTGGAAGTTAAGTTCAGACATCAATTACCTCATCATTTGTACTGACTGTAGGTGATGTCAAACCTGTAATGTTGATAGACACTGTTGGTGTGTTGTTACCAGACTTCTGAGCTTCAAACACACTGACAGGTACAATCCTATCGACAATTAACTTCCATGCTGCAGCTTGATTCTTATGTTCATCGTTAAGAGCTGCATCGTAAATAGCTTCTAGAACCTTAGCACTCTTAGGTGAGTTAAGCATTCTAAGCTTATACTCATTGATAATAGCTGCATCACCTTTAGGTCTTCCGACACTACGGTTCTCAGTTATGGCCTTAAGTTCCTTTTTAGAGGTACGACCTACTTTATTTCCTGTTGGTTTAGTCATGTTCGCTAGTCTTTGTCCTATATCGGGAGACTTTGTTAAGTGAAGTACTATATAGTACTAAGACATATAACATAAATGTTACATAGACATAACTATTAACATAAATATTATAAGTACTTATATAAGTATATATTAATAATTTACTTTAACAGTAATATATTATAAGTAACTTTTAATAGTGTATTTAACTTCTATGTTCCCCTACTAGGGTGTACATTTCAGTCTGTCTAAGAAGTGGGGTCAGGCTTCTTAGTAAACACAATTATTTCCTATGTAGAATATTATACACTATGTTTGTCTATTTGTCAAGTCTTTTCTTAAATATTTTTACTTTTATGTGATTGTAGTCACATTCTAGTCTACTTTAAAGTTCCCCATTCTCAGGGTGTCTGGAAAGTACTCTATAGTATTACTTTTATTATATTTATCATACAGTTATCTCTGATGTCTGTCTAGTCCTATTTTACCTTTTTTGTGTACTTTGTAGGCTCCCACAAAAGTAATCACACAAGCCATGACCCTCCCCCAGTCACTTTGAAGCCTAAGTTAGTTAGTACTTACTTCGCAGGCACTCAGTAGGTCTAGTTAGTCAACATATAGTTAGTCAACTAGAGGTAGAGTGTAGGACGGTGTAGGTGGCTACAAAGGACACTTGGAAGCCTGACCAATATCACCAACATGGTGCATTTCAGAGTATTAGGTTACTAAGTTGGTGCATATTATCACCATTATAGTGCATGCTGTGGATAACTTCAGAAATTGTGAATAACTAAAATGACTGTGGATAACTTAGAAACTACACTCTAGAAATGACTGTGGATAACCTGTTAGTTAAGGGTTTACTGCACAGTTGGCACGGTGTATGCATAGTAACACACGTCTCAACCAACCAACTAAGGATACATACTCATGCAAACTACACTCATACTTGAAACCATCACTCAGGATGGAATCACCGATTCAATTATCGACCTACTGGTTGAGTCCCGCTTGAATGGTGAAGATACTTATTTAGTTTACTGTGAAGCTGATCCAGACTTCACAGTCCATTTAAATGATGGTTCTTTTATCATGCTAGATAAAGGTCAACCTGTTGCATATAACACTGAGAGTGTTGAACGTATGTTCAAAATTCTATGTGCACCCATTTACGATTACATATAAGGAACCAATCATGAAAGAACAACTCATTCACATCACCTACAAAGACCAATACGGTATCCATTCCTATTCGCTCGAGGGTTTTGTTGACGGTGATTTTGTAGGCTTTGCAAGCGCATCTAAGGACAGAGTACAAAACGAACTAACATGGTATCAGGACAATTTTAAGGGCTTACCAATAACATTCACGACAATCACGGAGGAATTGACATCATGCTAAACAAAGAAACTGTTTACGATGTACTTGCTGCGGTATTTATCGGCTTAGCCTTAACTGTAGGCTTGCTTGCATATTTTGACGTATTAACAAAGTAAAGGGGAAACTATCATGCAAATTAAACTGTTCTCAAATAGTGCTCAAAAATTCAAGGCTTTGCAAGGCTTAGCTATAGCTATCCAAGGCGGCACGCAAGATAGTGCCATGCAAGCTTTAAAGGCCTTGCAAGCTTCGCCTATGTTCACGGGCAAGGGGTGGCAAGATAACTTCGCAAAGCTTGAATATACTTTTAAAACCTTAGATCCTAGCTACAGTATATTTTCATTGAATGGTAACTCTAAGCTTCCGTTTGTATCGTTCTCAAGCTTGCCGGGGGTTACTTGTCCCGGAGCCGGGGAATGCTTAGATTTTTGTTACAGTTTCCGTGCGTGGCGTTATCCGGCCGCATTCGCTAGAATGGCCCAAAATGCATACCTTATGCGTTATGCCCAAGATCAAATTGTATACGCATTTTCAAGCATAGCTAAAGCAAGGCCAGAAGGTTTTGATTTTAGATTGTACGTTGACGGCGATTTTGCTAACGGTGGCGACGTGGCTTTTTGGATGCAATTATTGGATAAAACACCTAACGCACGTGCATATGGCTATTCTAAAAGTTTTCATGCTTTGCTAGGTTATGACGTTGTTGGCGAATGGCCTTCAAATTATCAATTGAACATTTCCGGGGGACACAATGCACATCCTACAATGATCACGGCCGTAAAAACCTTGCCTATTGTACGGGGTGAATTTATAGCGGTACGTATCGGCAAAAAAGTAAAATCTACAGATCACGGCAAGCCGGAAACTGTAAAGGCTTTACGTGCTGCGTTCCCTCAAAAAGCTTTTCCTTGTCCCGGTACGTGCGGATCTTGCACGGGCAAGGGCCATGCGTGCGGCATGCAAGCTTTAAAGGGCGTGCCCATTATTATTGCCATGCATTGATCTAATGCTAGATTGTAAACTGTAACGCATGGGCGTATCCGTGCGTTATGGCCTACAATTTTCTGTAGGTTTTTAATCCTTGAAGGGGTAATTAAAATGTTAGCTATTGAAGCAAGTAAAACCGTTCGCCCATTGTATGTAATTGCAAGGGATATCAAAAAAGCATGGCCTAAGGTTAACTATGCTGCAAAACCGTATCTAGATGCAATGCAAGATCTATCGTCAATTAATGACAAATACGGTTATGACGATGCAAGATCAATTGTCTTATATTTTCTATCTAATGCTGCAAGCTTTAAGGGCGATGAAGCTAAGGCCTTGAAGCTTGAATTAAAATCAATTGCAGGGATCAAATAAAATCATGTTAAAACGTTATACATCATTACAAAAAACCCGCATTGTAAATAACATTGTAAGGGCTTGCAAAGATCCTTCAAAGCTTAATAAGCAAGGATATAACTTTTTATACCTTGCAAGCGGCTTTATAGCCCATTATAACTTGCACGGGTTTATAAGCCATTACAGTGATTGTCATAAGCTTATGAGTGACATTCTAGCGAAGCAACGCTACAATCAATGGCATAACTTTACAGAGAATGACAAGGATTTTGGTTATTACATGGATAAACGTGCCATTTATAACGCTATTTGTGCACAATTGAGGGGTGAAGCATGATTAAAAGAATGAAGGCCCGTTTTAAGGGTGTATGCTGCAGATCCGGTGCATTGATCAACGTGGGCGATGAAATAATGTTCGACACAATGACAAGGCAAGCATGGATCACAGTGGATAATGATCGTTAACACACTATATAGGGAAACAGTACCATGAAAACAAAGCTATTGAAGCATAGTCGTGAACTATTTAAAACGTATGACGTGCCAGAACACGTTAGGCGTGAATATCGTCGCAAGTGGATCAGATCTGTGCGTCTAATGGGCGATAAGTGGCTATTGGCTAAGTCAGTTCAACGTAAGGATGCCAATGTATAAAATCGTTAGCATTTCATCGGGTATTGTTGTCGCTACCTTCAACAAACTCAGTTTTGCTCAGGAATGGCTACAAGATAACAACAATCTTGAGGGTCAACCTGCTAACCTTTATAAACTTGTTATAACTAGGAAGGAATCTAAACCATGAGTACTGTAACTTTTACATTCGATACACTACTAGCTGACAGCAGGGCTTTGGTGTCAGTATCCTGCGAAGTGGATCAAGATGGTGACATCGCAGAATTCAATCAAGTACTTTATGAGGGCTTTAACGTCTTCGATGTACTGTCTGACAATCAATGGAAAGAACTAGAATGGGATGCTAAAAAAGCCTATGATTTAGAACATTCAGAGCAAGCCACCATTGATCATGACTTAGAACGTAGTTTAGAAGCCGTTTATGGCCTCTCTAAGCCTTCATTTCACATACGTTAAGGGGTAGGATGCTATGTTATACAATAAAGGCTCAATTGTAGGGTACTCAGGGGCTTCTGGTATTAAGGTCTTAGAGTTTAAATTTAACTGCCTAATGACTGACGATGAACTAGGGGCTCTCATGTACTCATTGAGAGAGAATTTTAATGAGATGGGTGAAGGTTTGAACTTTAAAATGACCTTAGAAAGTGAGGATATTTGAGTATGCTATCTGAAATTGACTTAAAAGACTGGGATGAACAACCTTCTAAGCCCTTGTATGATGTACCTGAACACACACCAATTAAAACTCACATTGGGTTGTTATGGTTCAATGCCTTAGAAGGTGATCACGCAGTGTGTTATAACAATGAAGGCTTAGCCATTCACATGAAAGCTTGGGCTACAGTTAATCCACTCAAACGGAGGTTTAAATGAATGAGTATTGTTATCAAGTCAGTGCAACTAAAGACGTATGGGTGTATGCCTCGAATGAGGAAGAAGCTGAAGGCTTAGTGTTTGAGCAGCTTGGCTACGATCCTGAAATGATGGAACTGGTTGAAGTTAGGGAGGACGTATGAGATGTCAATGTTGCGATAGAGTACTAACAGACTTTGAAGCTACACGTAAACACGCTGTAACTGGTATGTTTATAGACTTATGTCAGCAATGCTTTAAAACTGTACAGATGGACGCTAACCTACCTACAAAGGATCGTAGAGACTTGATCTCAGAAGATGACATTGACGACAGTGTAGAAGGTGAAGATGAACATGAGTGTAACATTGGTGACACCTTAGATGGGAAGGACTATTGACAATCTGTACAAAGTATGCTACCCTTACTTTAAAGTAACTATGATGTTTCATAGAAGTTACATTAAAGTTAAATACACTATTAAAGTATCTTTATATAATTACTTATAAAGTAACTTTAAAGTGCCAAAGGCACGGAAAGTTAAGTAGGACTCTTAAAATTTATAGACACTAACCCATTGAAAGGATAATTTATGTCTATTGAACTGATGTGTGATGATGACATTGACATGGATGTCGTTAAGTATGAGTGCTGGTATTGGTCTGTCATTGACAGTATGGCTGACTTAATCTTGAACAATGGTCGTGACAGAGTTATGGCTGACGTAGCTGATGTCGTGATTAAACGCTTAGGTGATGGATATGTCTCACCTGTTGAAGATGCACCACTATGATGATGGCATTGTTTGTCTTCATCGTAACTTTAATTAAACTGGTACTGACTAAATGATTATTCAAAACCCTGATAACTGGCCTTTTCCATCTGTTCCTTTGGAAGGTGGTTCAACTTTAAAGACTTTGGCTGAGACACTCTCAATGCTAGAGGATTTCACAGCTTTTCAGCTCCGAGGGGACATCTACTATGGATACCCAGATAAAAAGGCTCTAAACACCATTGAGGGCCTTAGAAAGGTGCTAGATGAAGCTTAACCTTGTACGCAAGCCTAAGCCTGAGTCAAGACTGATCAAGCACATTGCCTGTGATGCCTGTGGAAGCTCAGATGCCAATGGCTATTATGACGATGGACATACCTATTGCTTTTCATGCCATACGTATGCTCATGAGAACGATGCCGATGACTTTTCAGTCAAGCAAGATGCAGTACAACCTAGGAAGCAGCCCATGTTAGAAATCAAGGGACAGATTAAATCGATACCTGATCGAGGTATTAACCTACAAACCTGTGAAAAGTATGGAGTTACACAAGACAATGGACAGCACTTTTACCCTTACACTGACGATGCCGGAGCAACAGTCGCAGCAAAAGTTAGACGAGTGGC
>Ga0208784_1000617_pt1 | contig 16712 bp, 25 predicted proteins | sample DEB19_08_DNA_FD_184531 | JGI IMG/M metagenome (GOLD analysis project Ga0208784, IMG submission 184531) | Aqueous microbial communities from the Delaware River and Bay under freshwater to marine salinity gradient to study organic matter... | ecosystem: Environmental > Aquatic > Marine > Coastal ... | reverse complement strand
AAAAATAATTAGACTTACGGAATCAGACCTTAAACGTATTGTTGAACGTGTTCAGTCCGAATCGGAGATTGAAGAGGGGGCTATTGGTGATTTTGTTAGTGACTTAGGTAGACTAAGATTTGGTAACATTAGACAAGGATTTAAGGGTCTATGGAAAGGTGAGGGATATAACTACTATAGACAATTAAATATATTAAAGAGAGCTGTATCCAAGTCAAAGAGATATGAAATGGCTTACGCTGATGTAATGAAAGATTTAAAGTACGCTCAGGTCGATATAAGTGAATCTGACATTCCGGATGACAAAAAAAATGAGTTGTTGGGTCATTTAGGTAGGGCTATATCAAGTTATGACTCGTATAAGAGTTCGATAGCTTCATTAGGGTCAATTGTTGACCAAAAGTTCAAGGAACCTGAACCGGAACAAAAGAAAAAATCCTAAGAAAAAAACTCAACCACATTATTAACCACGTCTACAACTACTCTAATGTAGTCATAACAAATATAAGTAATGTACCCTGTTACCGAAATAATTAATGTGTTTTTTATCATAATACAAAATTTTATACCGTAAATATAACCGGTTTTTTTGATATAAACAAAATATTTATCTATAAAAGTAATGAAAATAATATTAACAGAATCCCAAATAGGTTTATTAATGGAAAATGAAGATGTATTCTTTGACCTAGTAAATAAAATAAAATCTGGTGGGATAGAATCTTTAAGACCGTCAGAGTTAACACTATATCGTAAGTATCAAAAATACCTAAAAAAGGGTGGTGAACTAGATGACTTTAAGGATGTGGACGAATATGATGATAGATATGGTATGGTTATAACATCTGAAATACCAGAACTACATGATTTAAAATTTATTTACGACGAAACAATGGATCTAGATGATGAGGAAATTGAAAGTGACCCAAAACTAGACGGAATGGTTAGTATTGGTGGTCAGATCGGTTGGGAAGAAGATAAAATGTACACAATATCATTTGCCATAACCCCAAAAGGTCTTTTGGTAGATTACGTAATATCAAATTTGGACGACTTTAAGGAATCCTCAAATAAATTCTTTGATGAATTGTCCAATATGAATCCAGATAAGGATCCTAAATCACTTAAATCGTTGTTTAGTTATTTTTTAACTGATGAAGTATTCCCGATGGTAAAATAAAAATCATGGTTGAATTTTTTAAACATTTATTGATAACTATAATGAATAGATATGGATCGTTTATGTGGTTTGGTACTCACGTAGGTGTGACAATGGTTGATTTACATTATATTTTTGAGATCTTTTTATGTTTACTTGTGAACTTTTTAGTTGTATTTTCCGTATATCTAGAGTGGAAAGATAAAAAAAATGAAAAATTACAAAAAACTAACGATACCTGAAGATTCTTCTTGGAATAGAAAGACTGTTTCTGCTTATATTTGGAGAAACCTTCATTGGAGGATAAGATATTTTATTGGGGGGTGTAAAAATATTATAAGGTGGGTCCCGACATTGTACAAAGATAAGGATTGGGATGATTGGTATATTTTTACAATTCTTCAGAAAAAAATAGAGTTTCAAAGAAAAGAAATCATCTACGCAAATCGTCATATTGATGTAGATAGGGACAATCGTGATATGACTATTGTTTTAAATCTAATAGAACGAGTAAAAGAAGAATACTACAATACTGAATATCTAGATTATGAAGAATCTAAATTTAGATTTGAACCTGTTTACGGTAAAGAAAACCTGAAATCATTAGAAATGGATGTTTTAAGTGATAATTATGATGAATTCTTAAAAAAATATCCATCAAGTGTTCGTAAAGTATTAAAAGAAAAACCTGAATTAGATAAAAGGGATTTATGTTTTTATGTGTCAAAACATAACCAGGTAAAAGCACATGATTTATTGTTTAAAATTTTAAAAGAAAGAATGAGGTGGTGGTGGGATTAGATTTATTTAACGTCAACACTAGAGACAATGATAATTTTATCGTTTTGAGTCAGTATTTTCCAAGCTTTTTTAACTAATACCTCAACTCCATCCGGAAAAAGGTCCATTCCTAATTCTACATCTGTTAATAATAGTCTAACATGAACCATGTGAGATTTTTTACTTGATATATAATCGAGTCTGTCAATATGTAGGGTGCTTCCGGAACCAAACATAGACATTAATTCACCACGTAAGGGTAAATTAATCATTTTTTGGAGTAGTTCCTTATTGTTTCTCATACTTTTTTAAATATACAATACAAATGGATAAGAATCAACCTGTATCATTTACATTTTTTAAGTAATCACTATCGTATTGTTATAAAAATAGAAAAATATGTTATTAAATGTCCTTTTATCATTATTACTAATAGTTTTTATCGTTTTTTTACTTATGGTGTATGTTTGGTGGAAAAATTTTGGGTCTGACCTAATAAAAATGACCAAAGATATCATCAAAATGAATAACCAAATGATTAAAAAACAAAATAATGGTAAAACCCCAAACATTTCAGACCAATTAAGGGTAATTAAAGACTATTTTAACAAAAAAAACCTAAAATTGTAAATTATTTGTTTGATTTTTTATATTTAACCTCAACCTCATATGGTCCGGTGGTTGTTTTGTGGTTATCAAACCTCCATATAACGGTACAATCATCGTATTTAAAGGATAATTCACTTTTTTTATGTTCTATTGGTTTTTTTACCTTTTTATCACTCATACACAACAAATATAGTAAAAAAAATCATTAAATGTAAATAAAATTAAGAATTTTCACTTGGTGTTTCGTCTTCTTTGAAGAAATTTGTTAAAAATTTACCGATGACACCTAATACTATTGATGAAATTATCATTATCTTTAATTCACCCGTAGTAAATAACTCTTTTAGGCTGTCAAATTGCCAAATACCACCTACAGCTATTATAGTAGCTACAGCTAATAGAGAATCACCAAGTTTTCTCCATCTTTTTGGTGTCGGTTTCCAATAATTTTTCATCATAATTGTTTTTAATATAAATATCATGTAATAAAAAAAGGGACAGTAGCGAATTGTCCCTTTTTGTGTTACCAATAACGGTAACGGTCCTAATTAAAGATTATTAATTACCTTTAACAATATTAATACATTGTTTCAAATATTCTTTAGCTCTAGCTGATGGAGTTTGTTCATCGTCCCTGGTTTGTAAATTTAAAACCTTCTCAATATCTTTAACCAACTCTGTACCATGTTCATTTTCCTTATATAACTCCAAAATTTTATCCATGGCTTTATGACATTCACCAGTAGTCTCATCATAGTAGTTTTTGTTTCTAAATTTGTTCAACCCATTCATCATTTCAAAAGCTAAGTGAGTCCCACCATCATTTATGTCATTAGTCCATCTAATATTATTCAAAATACCAAGTGTGTCAACCATAGAGTTTACACCACCAGATCTTTTTTTAATACCTGGTGAGTATTTTATATAATCACCAGCTTTACCAACAATCTCATCAAGTGGCATTGTATTTTCTGGGATACATCTTGGTTTTGTTTCTTCTTTTTTTTCAGAATTACCGGACATTTCGGATTCAACTAAAACCCTCTTAACAATTCTACGTAACGTATCTTCAGTTAATTTAATTTTTTTCATATGTTATGATTTTAATTATAAGTATTGTGTATTTATAATAATAAATATCAAATATTAACAAAAGATTTTATGATTAATGAATCACAAATAAAAAAAATACTTCATAGAATCATCAAAGAAGAATTTGATGTGTACCTATATGAAGATCTTTACGGATCTGTTGAAGAGGTTGACTTCTTAAACGAGGCTGAATACCAGGGTAGAAAAGTACAACTTGGTAAAATAATGCAGGGTGACATTAAGAAGTTTAAAGTTTATGTAAAAAATGACAAAGGTAAGGTTGTTAAAGTAAATTTTGGTTTTGGTGGTAAATCAGCAAAAGGTAAACGAATGACAATTAAAAAGAATAACCCCGAACGACGAAAATCGTTCAGGGCCAGACATAATTGTGATAACCCAGGCCCTAGATGGAAACCTAGGTACTGGGCTTGTAGAACCTGGTAGTTATTTAATTACGTATTTAACAGATTCTAAACTTAATATTGTTTGGTGATCACCACCAGCGTAAGATATTGAACTTTGGAGTGATTCCTCAATCTCACGTAACTTTTCAAATATAGAAACCTCTTTATATGGTACTAATTTTCTAATACCCTCAATTCTATTTGTTTTACCGGATTGTGATGATGAAGCACTACCCCAGAACTCCTTATACCAGTGTCCATCTATTACGTTTTTAACCTTCTCCCCAGGTGAATCTATATATCCGGACAACATTCCACCAACCATAACCATAGAAGCCCCTAAAACAAGACTTTTTGTGATGTCACAGTGTTCTTTAATTGATCCATCAGTGATTATTGGTTTTTTAGCTACGGAAACACAGTCCTCAATCATTGAAGCCTGCCATCCACGGTTACCAAATCCCGTTGAGTGGTAAGTTGTACAAGCGGATCCCCCACCAATTCCACATTTAACTGAATCACACCCCCAGGATTCGAGGTCAATAACAGCTTCTGGTGTACAAACGTTTCCACCAATTAAGAATACTTCCGGCATTTTAAGTTTAACATACTCAACCATACGTCTCATTTTAATTGAGTGTCCGTGAGCGATGTCTATAGTGATAAAATGAGGGATTAGATCTTTAGATAGAAGTTCATCAACAAGTTTATATGATTCCTCATTTACACCAATTGATATTGATGATATCAAGTTGTGTTTTTTCATGAAATCAACAAATGAAACCTCATCAATATCAAACCTATGTAATATATAAAAATACCCTTTTTGTGCTAATTTAATAGCTAAATCAACATTGATTATACTTTCCATGTTTGCTGGTACTATTGGTAATTTAAAATTATGGTTACCAAATACACATGTTGTGTTACATTCCGACCTACTCTCAACCAAACTAAAATTTGGTAATAGGGTCATATCGTCAAAATCAAACTTCTTTCTCATCTTTATTATCTAATTCAATTATTCTATTTATTCTATTTTTACCTTTTTCACCGATTGGAATCGGATTGCCTTCCTCATCAATGTGGACAAACTTTATTTGGGTCTTCAATACCAAAACTTGTTTTCCAGTATACACGTTATGTGCCCTAGCTTCCATATACAATGTAACTGAGGTGTGACCAATATCGGAAGGTTTTCCATATATTTTTAATAACTGACTTTCTCTAGCTGGTTTTTCAAAGTTACACTTATCGATTGAGACTGTTACCATTCTAGGGGTGTCACATAACTGCATTGCGTAACCAGCGGCAGACGCGTCAATCCAAGCCAAAAGTTTTCCACCAAACAAGTTACCGTGAAAACCCAAATCGGATTTTTTAATTGGGTGTGAGTTTAATAATTCCATTCTTTAATTTTTTACAAAAATACGTATATTAAGATTAATAATCAAATTGGATTTATATTTATTGTTATGAATTTGAGAAAAATGATATTTGAATCCGTGATAATGGAAGATAATAGAAGACGTGATGTTATTAGACGAATCGTAAAAGATCTAGTTGTTATTTTTAAAGAAAATCATGAGGGTGATTTTTATTTACCAGAATATTTTGAGGATCGTAACATGATATATTCATTTCCAGGTTTTAGTGAAGATTTGATTGTTGAATTCAAGATATCAGTTAATGAATCAATTGATAACTTTACTGTTGACGCTAATTACTATAATGATGAGGACATAATAGAGGTTAATCTTGAGTACAATCCAAAAAACAAACAAAGAATGATGTATGATTTAATAGGTGAATTAAATGAAATTGTCGCTCACGAAATTAGACATGTGGATCAAAAAAATAAAGGTACATTTGACTTAACTAAAAAAGACAACGAAGATCCATATAGATATTATCAACAACCACATGAATTGGACGCTCAAATATTTGGATTTAACAGGCTATCAAAGTTAACTAGAAAACCATTTGAGCAGGTTGTTAGAAACTGGTATAAAACACATAAGGATCTTCACCGTTTAACTGACTCACAGTCCGAAAATATCATAAATAAATTATTAACGATGAAAAATAAACGATGAGTAAATATAAAGAAAGATATAAAAACAAAGTAGGTTTTATAAAACAAATGATGATCGCTAGATCCGGATTACACTCAGTTCTCAGGGATCAAGCTGAGTGGGACTATGACATACATGACTATTCCACAGATGGTAACACAGTTTATGAATTTATTATTTACGTTAAGTTAGTTGATCTTGATTGTGATGAGTGTGAATATGAAATTTCATCATTGGTTGATAACATAAATTTTTATGTCGACAAATTGTATGGGTCATTCAAAAATATTTCGTTTGATGGTGAATTAAACGTAGTTAAGGGTACTGAAACTGGTCAAGTATGGACTACAACACCATACATAAACATGTCATTAGGGTCATTAACATTAGAGGTGGGGTTACATGTGGTAACTACAGCTGGTTAATCCTTAAATTTATTAATAATTTTAGATATAAGTTCTTTAATTGTTACTCCGGACACTGTAGATCCAAAAAATAAAACAATTCTTTTTGTTATTTCATTAATGTCATTATTATTGACACCAGATACTGACATATCATATAATTGAGGTAATATTGGAATTAAAAACGTATAAGCTAACATATTACTTAATGAATGGGTAGTAATTGACAGACTATCAATAAAAGATAAAAAGGTTTTTTTTAACTCATCCACCTTTAATAACATCGAGTCAAAAAATTCCACAAGACCTTCCTCTTTTATTTTTTCCAAGACTATTTTTAATTTTTCTTTGTTGTCGGTAAAGTAGGTAAGAACACAACCAATAGTTAATAAGGTCAAATCTCTATCGGATAGTTCAGGATATTCACCAGATATAAAATCCGATACCGGAGACATTAACCCCCCAATCGTAGCTCCCCAAGTTAAAAGAAATTTTAAATCAAAACCAAGTTGTTTTTTAGTTTTAATTAATAAATCTTCAGTGAAAGACTTCATTTTTTCCAGTTGATTGGTAATCTTGGAATTGGTACTTTCAAGTACTAGGTGTTTATATTGATTTTGTGATATTAAAACTTTCATAACTACATTATAAATATCCCTAATATTTATTTATAAAATATAGTAATGTCTGAAGGTAAAAGAATGGTAAAAACGGAAAACACACCACTTAATGTTGGTGATATGGTTGTCTGTAAATCGATGTCTGACACCATAGAGGGTCCGTCAAGTGAAAAAAAAGTTAAGGGTACACCTGGAAAGGTGGAAAAAGTATATAGGGTATTCGGATTAAACCAATATCAAGTAAAATGGAAAGTTGGTCCCACATTAGATCTAATTGATGGTAAATATTGTCAAATATGTAAAACCGAGTATCAACCAGATTTAGATTTTTGTGAAAATAAAAAATGTCCGTCTGTAGAGTCCGGTAATCCGGAAAAATTAAAAAGGATTGATGAGTGGTGGAAAATAGAGTGGGTTGATAGTCCGGTATCTGAAAATTACACATTAAAAAGTAAAAAACGTTTTTTAAATGAAATTGACCAAAGTAGTCCAGCTCAAAAATTTGTGGATTTATCTAAATTTTATGATGTGGGTAAAATATCTAAATTTTTTGAGTTACTTAGAAGGTCTGGTGTTGTAAATATGATGATGTCACCACAATATCTTTATTTAGGTAGGGAAAGGATTGAACATGAACATAAATACACGGATATGTTTGACGATTTCGAGGAGTATTATGACATGATGTTAGATATGGCTGATGATGTTAAACGTATAATGATCCTGGGGGCTGACAAACAAATAGAAGACTTTGGGGATGATGAAATGAGTGATGAGGAATATGATGAACACAACTCGAAATACACTAGGGAAATGAATCGAATAATCAAACGAGATTCTGTTGAGTTATTTAAATTATGGACTAACATTAAGGGTGGGTCGAAAAAGATGAAATAAACATATATTTATATTAAAAAATTATTATGAACCAGTACTTTTTCAAAATAACAAAAGAAGAACGAGAAAACATTCTTGACAAACATAAAACACTTTATGATGGTTATGTTACCGAATATTCTAAAGGTGATAACAAACAACCTTTATATGTTCAGGACTTCGCAAATGACAAAAACGGGATCACAGTATCTAATAAAGGAAACGTTAAGTCTTACACTAACATGAATATTAATGAGGATATTGATAGACATGATAAAATAGCTGATGGTAAAAACCACTTAAAAAATGGTACTGTTGATATGGATAGTGTTATGGATATGAACGCTAACTCAGATTCGTATCATGAGGATTATCCATCACCTGGTTATGACGATGAGGTTGACTTTGTATCTTTGGGTAAATTCTTTAATGACGATGTTGATGTAGATTCTTGTGACCATTGTGACAACGATTTTGAAATTGAACTTGGTGAAGGTTTCGATGACCCATACATTATGGATTTAAGGGGTGGTGTTGATTATAGTGAAAAAGAATTCCCAAAGTCAAATAAATATAAAGTTAACATGTCCGACCTGGATTTGGGTGACACTTTAGGATCTAATGATGAAGAGGGTTTTAATGATGTTAATATTGACTTCGAGGAAATTGACGAGGAGATACTGCCTGAGTTTATTGAGAATCTAAACGAATCTTTGGATATGTTTAGGAGATTTAAGAAGTATAATTAAAAAATGGAAATACAAGAGATTGTATCGTACTACATATACGAAGATTCAAATACTATTGAAGTATCATTCAGGTTAAGTATAGATTCTGAAGATGAGATGAGAACCGATATAATTAGTTTAAATGAAGCTACAGATTTTGGATTTGATTTAATACAAGAAAATTATGACTTCCTAACCGAATACGTTGAGGATGACGAGTTTGATGACTTTGATGATGAGTTTAAATCGGTGGATGAAGACGTACTAATTAATTTTATGAATGAATATTATATAGTACACCCCAACAGAATACCAAAATCAGAATTTATTTAAGGACCGACTCTTGTTAAGTAAATTGTTACTGATTCTGATGGTCCGGAACTCCCACTATACCAAGAATTTTGTGTTCTAAGAACTAAAGATTCAAGTCCGTCATCAATAATTTTCCAAACCCTATGGGTTCCTTCACAATCAAAAGTCATATATCCGTTATCATAGATGTTATTATGTCCCTGGACGTAATAAGTGTACTCTTTGGTCCAATCCTTAGATCCATCAGGATTTAAAATCGGTTTAAATCTAATCATACTATAATCGATATGAATTGGTGTAAATCCCACCTCGATTGTATCTAAAGGAAATTTTTCATTTGGGTTGACGTACAGATCACCCGGGTAAAAAACCATAGAATTTGTTGTTTGAGAATTATCTGTCAATTCGTACGTGATTTTATCAACACGGTACTCACCATTTAAAGATAGTGAATCAGGTTCACCATATTTCAAACATGAGGACAGAACTATTGACACTAAGGCAAAACTGATTATTTTTCTCATACAATTTATATTAAGTATTTGACAAATATATTGTTTTTTTATTTCAAATCAAAATATTTATCATAAAAGTATTATGATTGACCTAGGACGTTCTGAATTTAAAGAACAGGACGCTGGAGCTACTGGAGCGGGGACATCAACAGCTGGTACAACAACCGGATACCCAACAGTGACAAAATGGGAGACCGGGTTAACCAGAAGTGTAGCTAACACAATAGATGATAAGGTGACATGGACTTCATTATATAAAACAACTAGGGGTAAAGCAAATACTTTAATTTAAAAAATTATTTTTTATCATTATTAAGTATTTATAATAAAAAAGTCGTGGAAAAAAGTTTAAAATTTATAGGTTTAACCAGAGACATGAGATATGTGTTTACCAATAAAGGTATTATATCGGTGTTTGAGTCGGTAGATGAAAATAATCATAAAAGTTTAATTAAATACACACCAGAAAACATACCACAAGCTGTTAATATGGTTAAAGAGGTTAATTTATTTGAGTATTCAAATAAAATTATAGACCGTGAACGTTTACTTTCATCATCTAGAAAGTTCTTAAATAATCTAGTGGAAATAGTTTGTGATAAAAATGAAGCGTTAAATATTATAACCGAATGGGAGGATACATTTGGTGATCGATTATTACTAATAAACGAATCCAAAGATGATGATTTAATAGTTGAACATGTTTCAGAATCTTGGGATTTTATAATTGGGTTGACAGAGCAATGGTATAATCCATTATCAAAGGATTTTATCGCTTATAGACCGGTTACCTGGGCTTATGATAAAGGTAAAAAAGTCGTTAAAGCTTATAAAGAGGGTGGTCTTAAAAATGTCGCAAAGAAAACGTGGGATTATGGTGTTAGAACGGTTAAGGACATATATAACACAGTTAAAGACGCTGTAGTAGCAGCTTGGAAATGTTTAACCAATAATTTTGTTGAGTGTTTGATGGAGGGTCTTAGGAGTTTAGCTATGTCTGTACTTGGTGTTGGGGTTTTGACTCTTGTAAGTTTTATACCTGGTGTTGGTCAAATACCAACCTTAGTTATATTTGGGGTTTTATTAATCTGGGACGTATATAAAATGTTGAGTGGTAAATATGAAAGTGGTAAATACGCTTGGAGTTGGTTTGATATTATCATAGACGCGATTTCCTTGTTATTCCCATTAATAGGTAAAGGATTAAAAGCGGTAGCGGTAGCTGGTGTAAAATCTATTTCAGCTGTTTGGAGATTGGCTAGTAAAATACCAATACTCGGTAAAGCTTTAGGAATAATCACAACTAGTTTGTCAAAAATTGGTGGATTTATAGCTAGAGGGGTTAAATTTATTGGTGAAAAATTAGGTATTAAATGGTTAACTAATTTTGGAAGTAAAGCCGAGGCTAGTTTAGCTAATTTAGCTAAGGGTGGATCCTCAACCGCGACTAAAGCCGTAACCAAAACAGCCGCTGGAACAGGATCAAAACAAACCTTAAAACAAACATTGATTGGTCAAGGTGCTAATTATGTTATGCCAGCAAAAGGTGTTATTGTTGCCACAACCGGTGGAGCTATGTTATTAACAGGTGCGATATGTGATTATTTTGGTCTTGACGATTGGACATGTAAACAAAAAGCTGAAAGTGGTGAAATAACCCCAGAACAAATACAAAAAGCTAAAGAAGAAACTGAGGGTAAAATATCAGATGAAATAGTTAAAAGTGAACCAGAAGCTGGTATTGATTACCCAGAAGAATTTTAATATATAAAAAATGAGTGAGGACGTTGTAAAAAGAATTTTATTAATGATGAAGTATGATTCAAAACATACTTTAACCGAAAATAAAGAATTTATTTTCGAAGACCTTTTAATGGAACAACCGTTAAAAGGGTTATTTAGAGCTTTGTTTGGTGCTAGTAGTGAAGCCGCGTTAAAAGGAAGTGCTAGAGCGGCCGCTAGAAACGTTGCTGATGACATTTTAAGAGGTGCTGGGGGTAAAATAAGTTATACTATCGAGGTTGGTGGTAAAAGTGTTGCAAAAGTAGCTAGAAACGCGGACGATGTTTTAATAGCTTTAAGTAAGGGAACTTTGACCAAAACTTCAATGGGTCAACTTAGGGTTCATGTAATTAATTCCGGAGCTAACAAAGCCGCTAAAGATGTGTTGATTAAACAATTAGCTAATACAGATGATCTATTAATAAAAGCTTCTGGAAAATCAAAAGACCAAATAAAAGCTGGATTTAAAAAGATGGGTTATAGTGATTCAGCAGCTGATGAAATAGCTACAGCGGTCTACAAAAACTCCAGTAAAAAAGTGAATGTAACCAATTCAAACGCTGTAAAAACAGAATACGATAGACTACTGAAACAATGGCAAAAAGAACAAAGAAGATTAGGTAAAAATACAAACGCTGGACAAGGGACTAGGGATAGATTGTTAAAACAAGCTCAAACAAATGTTAAAGGTGGTAAAGTTACACCAATAAAAACTAAACCAAAAAAAGGGACACCAGGTAAAAGAACAAAAAAACCACCTACAGACCCAACAGGTAAAAAAACAAGATGGCAAAGTTTTAAAGAAAAAGCGGCCGCAGCTGGTACAAGATTATGGGGATATAAAGGTGTTAGATATTTTGTATATATAGTTGGTGGAGCTCTTGGTTTCTATTTAGCTTATAAATTTTTAACGTCAAGGGACTCATCACCTTTTCCAGTTTGTATAACCGGAATGGCTCGTGAAGAGGATTTACAAAAATACGCTGATGGTAGTGGAGATTCATTGTCAATAGCTAATACCGGTAACTCTGAATTAGACAGATTAGGTGGTGGGGTATTTTATGATGATGGTGAATTTAAAACAGGAAACGGTAGTTACACCGGAGAATGGGAAATTGATGGTGATATCCTATATATTACCGCTGGTGATAACACTTATGAAGTACAATGTGCTGGATCTGGTGACAATACTGAAGAGGACGGTGATAGTGATAGTGGTGATAGTGACGGTGGAACTAAGGATGATGAAAACAAAAAAGATGAAGAAGAAAAACCAAAAGTGTCACTGGAAGATGGGGACGCTAATGACCCCACTGTTTACGCTGACTGTACTGGTGAGTATAAATTAGGTTGTACTGATATATATGGTAATATAAAAGAGGTACAAGCTTGTTTAGGTCTACCAACTAACGGTAAATTTGGACCAATAATGGAAAAAAAATTATTAGCTAAGACAGGAAAATTAACATTTAAACCTAGTGATATTTGGGTTATTTGTGGGAGACCGGACACTGTAAAAGCTACATATTAAATAAAAATAAAAAAAAACGTACAATATGAATATTGACAAATTAGTTAGAAAAGTTTTACTAGAAGTTGATGAAACGGGTAAAGAAGTTAAGAATGTCGTTGACATTAATAACCCAAGTTCAGTATTAGACTTAGCCATAAAAAATACATCTTGTTTTCCAGCTAAGCCTCTTGGTCTTGGTGGGTTGGACACAACAACAAAAGATTTAGCTTCGGCTTGTGGTATCACTGAGGGTACACCAGTAGTCAAAGGTAAAAATGCCAGTGGATCAGTTTTATATCTTTTTGGGTCTAAAACTAAAAAAACAGTTTCTGGTGATGGAAAAACTAGATTTACCGATGGAAAAGATGTAAATGGTGATCCTCATTTTGAGATGTGTGTTGCCTCAGGTTCAACATATATTAAAGTTACTGACGCAACCTCACCTACTTGGACTTGTCCCGGGGTTTTCACAGCTGTAGAAAATTTAAATACAGCTCAATTAACACCAGAACAAGAATTACAATTAAAAAAATATGTAACCGATAATGGTGGAATTTACGCTCAATTTCCACCAGAAGGATACAGCACACAAGAATATGATAAACTTGATGTAACAAAAATAACTGTATTGGGGGAGACCTTTAAGAATTTTCCAGCTAATACAATGTTTATTTGGGTTAGAAAAGGATTAATGAATGCAACTCCGGACCAAGTGCTTGAGGTTACTAATTATATCTCACAAATGAGTCCTAAGTTAACTACAAACATACCTAAAATAACCGAGGATACATATCAGTATTGTATAACAGCTAAAGGATTGTTCCCAACCCAAGAAAAATTTCCTCCAGGGATTACTTACGAAAACTTAAAAGTAAGAATAAATGATCCAAATTCGGGAATTAAAAAAGGTTCATGGACAATGTTTTGTCCGGAAGCGAGTGAAAAAACTAAAATAGATAAAAACGCTTCTGACATGAATCAATGTAGGGAAGCTGTTAGATTTTTATATTCATGTAAATATCAAAAAGGTAAATTAGTTGATAGACAAAAATGTCAGGTGTTTAAAACTGTTTTCACAAATAGATATATTGCTCACATGTGTAATAGACTTGGGGCTTATAACAAAACAGTAAATATCCTTGGCCTTGGGTTGAAAAAAGAGTTTGAAGATTTATTAAATGACGTTGACACTCAATTTGGGATTGGTACATTTAATGAAAATTTAATGGAATCTGTGAAAATATCAAATACATTGGATTATACAATAAATAAGTTTGTACTCGAAGCAATTAAAGGTAAAAAAACAAAATCGGTTGATCCAATTGGTTATGTTGTTAAGAAAAATTTATTAGAAGAATTTAAAAGACGTAGAAAATAATATGGAAGAGGATACATCACATATAATTGATGACATTTTAACTGAAGTTCATTACTGGAGGTCCAGGGGACTAACGGAAGAGGAAATTGGAGCTGGACTAGAGAGTATGTTCGGATCTTTAGTTGATAAAGCTGGTCTTGGATTTGGACAAACAATAAAAAAAGAAATTGTTAGATGGTTATTAGCTAAGATTGGTATTAATCCGAATACATGGACCGCGGTTGTTTTTGAAAACGCTTTTGCTAGTTTAAACTTCACTGATTATGGTAAGGTATTTACAGATTGTTCATTTACGACTGGACTGTTAGCTAAATCAATAATAGCGTCATTCATAGATAAGTGGAGATACGAAAAAGGTTTTAACAACATGTTTTTAGTGTTTTTACAACAAACAGTTGTTGAATCCGTTGCTGATAGCGATATTGTCAATAAATTGGAGGAAAAGATAAACCCGGTAATTTGTCCTATTTTGAGTAAGGGCTTTGGGGTATTTAAAGATGTTATTTCCGGAGCTTCAAAAGCTTTATAAGCTAATGACTTTGGTTTTACGAAACTTATCTGATGTAGTTATCGGATAAGGATAAACCAACTAATGAAAGGGGGGTGTTCAATTATCTAACAGAGTGAGGTCTTTGACGTTTTTCTGACTATTTATATATATATATATATAGATCAATTTAAGTGTATGAATGATAACCAGTACGACGTATCAATAATAATCCCAACATACAATAATGTTGAGTATCTAGATGAATGTATCGATTCTATATTAATTTCGGGTAGTAATCATAAATATGAGGTTTTGTTTGGTATAGACGGGTGTGATAAAACTTTAGAGTATTTTAAATCAAAAAAACTACCAGAAAACTTTAAAGTTTTTTTATTCACCGAAAACGGTGGACCGTATACAATTAAAAATACTTTAGCTTCAATGTCAAAATCAAACACATTATTATTTTTTGATTCAGATGACATTATGGGTGAATTGATGATTGGTAATACAATCTCGAACATAGATAAATACGTATGTATTAAATCTAAATTAGTTAATTTTAATAATAATTCAGGAAACATAGACATAAAAAGATCAAAATCTTACGGTGAGGGGGTTTTTTCAATTAGAAAAGATGTATTCATCTCAATGAATGGGTTTGAGCCTTGGATTTGTGCCGCGGACTCGGACTTCATGAATAGGATTTACAAATCAAAGGTTTCGGTACTTTATACACAAGAAATCATGTTTTATCGTAGACTACATAATTCTGGATTAACAACGAGACCGGACACGGGACTTAGATCGATATTACGAAGTAAGTATTCAAGAATGATAAAACAAAAAGTAGGTCCTGGAAATCCAGATAAACTAAATGTTAGAAATTGTGTTCACATTTCAGAACTAAACGGTAATGTGGAGTTTACAAAGAGTCCGGAACTTATATCCAGATCTAGTATTAATATTGTGGGTAGTTTAATTAAAACCGGGGAACCTAGAAAACGGGTTGAGTCTAAGGAAATTAATTACGACTTAATAAATCGAACTAGTCCGACTAAAGAAACAGTACAGGTAAAGAATAATAAATTAACCCCAAAAAATAGACAAGAATTGATTGATGTTAAAAAAAATAACACATCATTAAATAATACGTCAAAAAATATGTTTAAAAATAAACCAAATAGAAAATTGGATTTACCAAATATTAATTTGGGTCGTGATAATTTAAGGCTTGGGTAAAATTTAATTGTGTACTAATAATATTTTATCTATTTTACTTATTTTTGGTTTTTTCTGTAATATATCATTAAAATAATGCCAATCAGCGGCAAAGTCAATATGGTTAAACCCAACACTTTTAGCTAAATTTGATTTAATAACGACAGACCCCATATCAATTTGACCACGTTCTAATTTTGATATCATATGACCATAATCCGATTTATTTGTATTTTTGGGTGTGTTATGGGAGTGGACACAATCAAAATATATAAAATCCCCACTTTGTTTTAAAACCAAATCAACCATATTAGGTGTGTAATAGTTATCACCGTTGGTAATTAAGACATAATCATTTTTAACCAAATTAGTTAAACCCCAATTACGTAAAATATGACCATAATTACCAGTTCTATTTGGGAATTGTATAAAATCTACTTTATCTTTAATTAGATAACCCTCATTAGTTAATTCACTTTCTAAGTCTTTATTTATTCCATCGTGTATGATGTACAATCTCCATCTGTTGTCAGTTTGTGATTTTATTGAGTTAATAAAACACTTTAAAATTTCTTTGTGTCCGTATGTTACAGCTATTATATCTACCATTATTATTAATATTTACTATATTTATTAATAAATACTTTTAAATGTATAGAACTGTAGATTCAAAGTGCTGTGAGTTTGGGTACGAATTATTATCGGTACTACCATTAGCGTACAATCAATATGTAAACGGTCAATTAGAGTCCAC
>Ga0208784_1000609_pt1 | contig 16812 bp, 20 predicted proteins | sample DEB19_08_DNA_FD_184531 | JGI IMG/M metagenome (GOLD analysis project Ga0208784, IMG submission 184531) | Aqueous microbial communities from the Delaware River and Bay under freshwater to marine salinity gradient to study organic matter... | ecosystem: Environmental > Aquatic > Marine > Coastal ... | reverse complement strand
CTGAAGTCCCCGGTAGTCGCCGCGAAGTGCGGGGCACGGTCACCTTCGACTCGTCGTACGCGACGGGCGGAGAGGCTGTGACCCTCGCACAACTCGGCCTCACCCGCTTGGACTGGCTGTCGGTCGCAACGACTGACGGCTATGTTCCGGCATGGGACGGATCGACGTCGGCACCCAAGATCAAACTGTATTGGGTCGACACCAGCACCGACGGCGCACCGCTCGCAGAGGTTCCTTCAACGACTGACGTTTCGGCTGTCGTTGTTCGGTTCCACGCAACCGGCGCCTGACCAACAACATCCCTCCAATCGACGGGGCCGGTTACCGAACGGTGACCGGCCTCGTCGTCTAGGATGACCACCATGATTCGTGCAGCAGACCTTATGGGAAATGTCGAAGGTGGGTCTGAAATGGCTGAGGTGTCGTGGGATGTGTACGACATCGCAACCAGGATTCAGCGTGGAGATGAGTCCGGCTGGCGGGGCGACCCGTCGGCTTCTCTCATGTTCAACCCGCTTGCGAACCGGTTCGAGGTGTGGATGGTGGATGCCACCAACACCCCGTATGTGGCTTGTTCACATGACCGTTGCGACCACACTCTGATCGTCAAACTGATCGAGGGTGACTGGCAGAAAGGCAAGCAACTCGCTGAGGACATCATGAAACGCAACCGAAAAATTCGGGACGCTCATGAGCAGGAAGAAAAAGACAAGCGTCAGGAACTTGCCGACAAACTGCATTGGGCGCTTGTTCAAGACCTCGGCCACCTTGAGGGTGGCAACCGCCGTCAATACTCGATGAACACCAAAGGCAAGTAATGGCCTCGTACACCGTGAACACCGCAAAACATGCTGTTCTGACACCGTCAACGGTGGACTCGGTGACGTTCAACAACCCGTGCTCGTTCCTCATTCTGACGAACCGGACAACGAGCGGTGATCCGATCTTCTTCACGTTCGGTGACCCAACCAAAGGTATCCCTGATCCGACGGTGAACGGCGACGACTGCTATGTCGTGGCCATCGGCATGACCTTGTCCATCCCTGGTGACGGTACAGCACCGATCCTCAAACTGATTTCTAATGGGGCGCAGAACTACAGCGCAATGGTGATCTGATGAACCGTTCCGAACTTCGTACCGCCGTCAAAGACCGTCTTGCTATCCCGTCATCCGGCGACGGTCTTATCACCGACACGTTTGTCAACACCAGCCTCAACGACGCCCTGAACCGTATCTCTGCGGAACGAGACTGGTGGTGGCTCGCAGCGACCGCCACCCTCACCTTCGACACGGTGAATGGCGCAGCAACCCTCCCATCGGACTTCATGCGCGCCAACAAACTGGTTATCAACGACGCTCTCGCAGAACCAATCCCCCTCGAGGATTACCTTGACCCTGAGAACACCGAGTCGTCCTACGGTTGGGTGATCTACGGATCGCAGGTCAAGATCACACCGATTCCGTCGGCGTCGCTGAACGGCACGTTCTACTACTTCCGTAACGAGCCAGCCCTCTCGAGCGACGGTGCTAGCCCGCTTCTGCCGGTCGCCTACCACTATGCCGTCGTTGCTTACGCAGCGTTCCTGTGTTGTGCCCGCCGTCAAGATGAGCAGCGAGCCAGCCTCTACATGCAGGAGTACGGCAACTGGTTGCGAACCTTGAACGACGACAACCGGACAACGATCAACAAGCGCATCAAGTTCAACCGGGCCAACGACTACGCCTCCTGGGAGTAGACGATGGGCGCTTTCCAAATTACTTACGACGACTTCACCGGCGGCCATTACATGGGCGACCGAGTCAACAACCAGCCCGCTAATACTTGGAGCGGTAGTCAGGTCGTCTTGCACCCTCGAGGGGACATCATGCCGATGACCCCCTACAGCGACTACTACACCCTAAGTGCTTCAAGCATTTCTGAAGTCGGCATCTTTGACCATTGGATGGTTGGCGGTACTTCGTACACGTTCGCAACATGGAAAAGCACAACGGCTGTCTACTACCCCCGGATGCTCAAAAAGGCGTTCGATAATCCGACAAGCAGCATCAACGATTACGACCCCGGTTCGTCCCGCGTATTTCAAGGTTTGGTCGCTTACGATCCGACGAACGCTTGGTTCTATTTCGCTTACGACGGCAACATCGCCAAGATAACTACCGGCGGTACCAGTTCCAGCGTCTCGACCGCTCTAGCCGCCACCACAGATGTCAACAATGTGGCTATTGCCGGATACAGGCTTCTTGCCTGGGCGACACCGTTCTGTTTCAACACCGGCAACAACGGCTCCAAACTGTATTACTCAGACGCAACCCGAACCACGTTCGCCACCACCGACTACTACGAATTCGCCGGTTCGATCCGTGGCGTCTACCCCCGCACAAACGACATTCTCGTAGTCACCAACGAGGGTGTTTACTCAATGGTTGGGGTATTGGGCCAGTCCATCACGATCCAGCGTCTGCTTGCAACCAGCGACACCCTTGAGGGCATGCGATACGCCGGAGTGCTGGGCCGCAGCCTGATCTTCGGTGACTCCGTACAAGAAGGCACTATTGACGGAAGCCTGTACGAACTATCAGGGGCAAGCGTCAGGTCTATCGCCTCGTTTGACAACGATGTGATCTTGGATAACTACAACTCGGGCGATGACAACCTTGTTGTCCAAAACGCAGGCAACGGACGTATCGTCGCAGCATTTAGAACCGGCCATGTGTATTGCTCAGACATGAACGGCACATGGTCACGCCTATCCGGCCCCACTACCTTTGATACCGGACTAAACAAGATCAGTATCTCGCAAGGAAGCACCGACTCCCGAAACGAATACTTTGTGATCGCCAGGTCGGCGTCGCCGGTCACCATGATCTCCCTCACCCGATTCCCGATGCATGCGCCGTTCCCCATCAAGACGGGTTACAAGTGGGGGACCACGAACTCCAACTCAACCACCGGCCCCACCGGAACAGTCACCCTGTCCGAGTATTGGCATCAACGCCCGTTCGTCGTCAAAGAAGTGATGGCCGAATGGATTATTGACGACAAAACCAAAACGTATGTCACCGGCACCGGAGGTGTCACCGCTACCGTCACACCGCTCGGTTGTGTGGATGTCACCCCAGCGAACGTGCCGAGCCTTACCACATCAGCCAAAACGGACAGCGTCACCATTTCCACGTTGACCACCGGCTGGCCGATCCGAGTCATCAGCAGACTTCGAGTGGACAACGCAAACAAGGGTTACGGTATGAGCCTCAAAATGTCGTTGGAGTCCTGTCGTCTCCGGCGAGTCGTCGTCACCTGCGAGGACTAATGCCCGAATTCCTATTCCAAATTCGGGGCACCGACCTGACCGACATCTCAACCCGCACCCGTGACCTACTCGACCTCCGAGACTCCGACCTCGAGAACGAACTTCGCATTTCCATGCCGGTCGGCGGCATGATCCGCTGGCACACCGGCGTCGCCCTTCCCGACGGCTGGCTATCTGCTAACGGCGCATCGTTGGACACCGTTACCTACTCAGCCCTGTTCAGCGTCATTGGGTACACTTACGGTGGTTCAGGGTCAAGTTTCACCCTGCCTACGGTCACGAACTTCATTATCCGCTACTAAGGAGGCGAGCCATGACTATCCCCCCGGCGCTCGCCCAACCATCCGTCTCCCAAGCCCCCATCGAGACAACCGACCCGAACGCCGTCTCCAAAACGATCCTCGACGCCAAAGGCGACCTCATTGTCGCCACCGCAGCCGACACCCCAGCTCGGCTTCCCGTTGGCACCAACAACTATGTTTTGACCGCCGACTCGACACAGACAACCGGCATCAAATGGGCGCCCGACCCGACCGCAGCTTCGTTTGACGCTAAGGGCGATCTGCTGGTCGGAACCGGCAACGACACCTACACCGCCCTACCGGTAGGCACCAACGGACAGGTTCTCGTCGCAGATTCGGCGCAGGCATCCGGCATCAAATGGTCGTCCAGCACCGACCCGAACTCGATCAACAAGTCCATCATTGACGCCAAAGGCGACTTGATTGCAGGGCAAGCCGACGACACCCCCGCCCGACTAGGGATCGGCACCAACGGACAGTATTTGATCGCAGACTCGGCTCAGACGCTGGGCATGAAGTGGGCTGACCCGGACATCACGCTCGGCACCCAAACCACCGGTAACTATGTTGCGAGCGTCAGCGGAGGCACCGGGGTCACCGTCACCGGCGGGACAGGCGAAGGTTCCACCCCGAGCGTCGCTATCGGCCAGTCGGTCGGCACCGGCGACACCGTCGCTTTCGGCGGGCTGAACGTCGACTCCGGCACCCTCTACGTTGACTCCACCAACAACCAAATCGGCATCAACAACACCAGCCCGGCATACAGCCTCGATGTCACCGGCGACGGGCATTTCACCAGCAACCTGACGGTTGACGGCACCCTGTACGCCCCGCACATTCACGGCGACCTCGCAGGGCTGGTCTACTTCCACATCAAAAACACGACCGCTTCAACGATCACGAACGGCACTCCGGTCTACATCACCGGCACGGTCGGCTCGACACAGGTGTGCGAAGTCGCCCCCGCTGACGCGTCAAACTCAGCCAAGATGCCTGCTATCGGCATTGTGGACGGCGACATTGCTGTCAACGCCAGCGGTCATGCCGTCATCGTCGGTGACCTTGATTCGCAGAACACAGCCGCTTACAGCATCAACCAGCCGTTGTATGTTGCTTCCGGTGGTGGGGTGACTGGCACCCGCCCAACCGGCGCTTCGGACGTCATTCAGATCGTCGGCCATGTCAGCCGAGTGAACACCAACACCGGTGGCATCGTCGTCGCTTGCGGCCCGTCAGCCACCACCCCGAACACGATCAGCGTGTCCGGCAACATCTCAACCACCGCAGGCTATTTCGCTGGTTCCGGTTCTCAGATCACGGACATCAACGCCAGCAACATCACAACCGGCACCCTTGACGCGGCCCGTATCGGCAACGACTCCATCGCTCTCGGCACAAAAACGACTGGTGACTACGTTCAAACATTGACCGCTGGAACAGGCGTCACGGTCACCGGTGGGACCGGCGAAGGCTCAACACCGACGGTTGCTATCGGTCAGGCTGTCGCCATCACGGACAGCCCCCAGTTCGCTGCTGTCACCGCTACCGGCACCATCTCTGCGAACGCTTTGACATCCACCACCAGTATTGGGGCAGCCTCGGCGTCCATTTCGGGCACCACCGCCACCAGCGTCCTGACCGTGGACGGCATTGAGATTGACACCACCGGAGCCACCACCAACCAGGTGCTCGCCTACAACGGCACCAAGTTCGTGCCAACGACCAGCAGTTCGACCGCTACAACCGGCCTAGAAACCGTGTTCCTACTCATGGGAGCCTGAGATGCCCAACGCTTACAAAGCCCTCGGACAAGTCGCCATCACCAGCGCAAACACCGATACGACGCTCTACACGGTGCCGTCGTCCACCTCGACGGTGGTTTCCACGATTACGGCTTGTAACCGAGGGTCGTCGGCCACCACGTTCCGTATCGCCATTCGACCGGCGGGAGCGAGTATCGCCAACCAGCATTACATCGTCTATGACGCCGCCATCGCAGCGAACGACCTGCTCGCGTTCACGTTCGGTTTGACCCTCGCCACGACCGACGTCATCACCGTCCGATCCGCTTCCACGAACCTGACGTTCAACGCTTACGGCACCGAAATCACATGATCTTTGCGGCAGCCAAATCCAGCATCACGAAACCGTACAAAAGCGACTCACTTGTCGACGCTTCGGGCATCCTCGTCAACGCCGAAATTCTCGTTGTGTCACATAACATAAGCCCGTTTGTCAGCGCGTATCCGTTTTCAGCGGCGGCAGGTTTCGGCACAAAGTATGCAGATCCAGCCACATTGCCCATTGGAGAAGGATTTGGCGTGGCGTTTTCTCCTAACGGTTCTGATGTTGCTGTCGCTCATTCATCATCACCGTATGTCTCTGCTTACGCTTGGACTGGCGAATTCGGAACGAAATACAGCAATCCGGCAACCTTGCCAACTGGCATCGGGAATAGTGTTGCGTTCTCAAACGATGGCGCACAGATAGCCGTTGGACATGGAACATCACCGTATGTTTCTGCCTACCCGTGGTCGTCGTCAGGTTTTGGAACCAAGTTCAGTAACCCCGCAACACTCCCAGGCACCGCCGGAAACGGTGTTGATTTCACGACTAACGAAATTGTTGTGGCTCACGCAACCAGCCCGTATGTGACCGCCTATCCGTGGTCGTCATCGGGCTTCGGAACAAAAATAGGCAACCCAACAACACTTCCGGCGGGCACCGGTAACGGTGTTCACTCAACAGGGTTTTACGTTGCGGTCGCCCATACAACCTCTCCGTATGTGTACGCCAACTACATCTTTTCCGGTGCATGGGGAACTAAATACGCCAACCCAGCGACATTGCCCACCGGCACCGGGAACGGTATTTCTTTTAGCCCAGATGGGAACCATGTTGTCGTGGCGCACACAACCAGCCCCTATGTGACCGCCTATCCGTGGAGTGGTGGATTCGGCACGAAATACGCCAATCCATCAACGCTTCCGACTGGCACCGGGCGAGGGGTGGCTTTCAATTCATCAGGCACATTAGTTGCCATCGCACATTCAACTTCCCCATACATCTCCGTCTATCCGTGGTCGGCTGGATTTGGAACAAAATACGCCGACCCCAGCACTCTGCCAAACGGCACCGGCTACAGCGCCGCTTTCCGCTAACCTCGAACCAAAGGAGACTGCCATGACTGAACCCACCGCCATTGAACTGCGCCGCGAAGAAGTCGCCCAATACGACGACAACATTGTCCTCTACGAGATGATCCTCGCCTCCCTCCCGACCGAATGGCCTGCCCACCTCGCCCAATTCAAAGGCCGCAAAGACCACCACGAAGCCGCCGCCGAACTGGCCGACATCAACGACGTCGAACTCCTATCCCAACTGCTGTACCGAGACCAATGCGAAGCCGCCCTCCGAGCCGAAAAGGTCGAGCGCACCAAAGCCGCCACGATCCTCAAGGTGCTTGAAGCCGACGCCTAAGGTCGGTAAAGTTCCCCACAACTAATCCACAGGAGGGGAAATGCCTGCCAAACCGTCCTCCCTTATGGGAGAAATCGTCGCCCAAAACAACAGCGCCAAAGGTCCACCGTGCGGCTTGGTGGCCGTCTACAACAGCCTTCAGCCAGCCGACCAAGCCGACCTGACCGGCGCTTTGAACGACACCGAAATCCGCACCACCGCCATACGACGGGCGCTCGCAGCTCGAGGCTTCCAGGTATCCGATCACACGATCAGCCGCCACCGCCGAGGGGAGTGCCTCTGTGGGACTAAGTGACGAGATAGAAGGCTTCAACGACGACACCGAAAAACTGAGAGCCATGCTGGTGCAGGCTCGCAGGGCACGGCAGTCAGCAGACCAAATGAACGCCAACCTGCTTGAGCGGGTCACCGAACTCGAGAAGGCGCTCGACATTGTGGATGCCACCACAACCCTCAATTTGGAGCCGCCGAAATGGCTAGTGGCGAAACCGTCCAGCCGAAAGAAACACGCCACCCTGACTCTGATCCTTTCAGACACCCACTTTGATGAGGTGGTACTCCCCGAGGAAGTCGGCGGCCTCAACGCTTACAACCGGGCGATAGCCGAAATCCGGCTGGAAACCTGGTCGCAGAACGCCATCAAAATCGCCCGCAACTATCTCTCAGGGGTCACCTACGATGGGGTGGTTGTCATGCTGGGCGGTGACATCTTCTCCGGAGACATCCACGAAGAACTCGCCCAAACGAACGAAGACACCATCCTCGGCTCCCTGCTCCATTGGGCAGAACAAATCGGAGCCGCATTGTCCCTGCTAGCAGACGAATTCGGCAAAGTTCATGTGGCCTGCGTGATCGGCAACCACGGTCGCATGAGCCGGAAACCTCGAGCCAAACTGCGAGCCAAAACAAACTTTGACTGGCTGCTCGGCAAAATGATCGAACGGCACTTCAGCAAAGACCGCCGGTTCACCTTCCAAATCTCCGAAAACGCCGATGTCATCGTCCCCATCTACGGTTGGGGGCATCTCCTCACCCACGGCGACCAGGCGCACGGTGGAGGCGGTATCGGCGGTATTTGGCCGCCCATCATGCGAATGCGAGCCAGAAAAGCCCAGCGAGCAATGGACATCGGCTCCCCGTTCCACACCCTGTGGATGGGGCATTGGCACCAGCTCATCCAAACCCCCGGACTAATCGTCAACGGTAGTACCAAAGGTACAGACGAATACGCTTGGGTTTCCAACTTTGGGCATGAACCACCGCAACAAGCTCTTGCTATCGTGACTCCCGAGCACAACATCACGCTCCAAGCGCCGGTGTTCTGCCATGATCGCAAGAGGGAGAAATGGTGAGCATCGACCGGCATGCCGTATCAGCACAAGAGTGTGTGCCGCCGGTGATCCAAGCCTTCTGGCCGGACGTCATCCCTTGCCATGCGATTTCAATAGTGGATGTCATCACCGTTGACGGAAAGAGAGAAATCATCGTGCTAACCGACTCAGACCAGCCGCCGTGGGTCACCTCGGGACTTCTGACACTCGTCAAATCGGACGTCGAAACCGACTGGTCTTCGAACTATCCGTACATTGACGACGATGAGGACGAGGATGAGGACGAGTACGAAGATGACGACTATGACGAGTAAGGCGCCAGCCGAACGCACCGTCCGACTGTCCACCCTCAAACAGACCCTCGCATGGCTCGAGCGGGTCATCCCGAAAGGGCAAGCCGAACAGGACGAGCTGTACGCTCTGATCCTTGACCTGCGACACGCAGCCAACCCGAAACAGCAAGGCAAGTAGACTGTGGGGCATGAGCCGACACCAAAGACTGGTCACCACAGCCGTCTTGATGTTAGCCTGCCTGACATTGAGCCAATGCTCCGACCGATACAGGAACCCCGCCGATGACCCAAGAAATCAACAAGCGCCCCCGCCGACGCAAATTGACCAATGACGAGATTGAGGCGCGCACTCGAGCGATCCTCATCATGACCCTCGCCGGGGTTCTCGGCGTCTCCATCCTCGCCCTTCTTTACTCGCTGATCTTCGTGTATCAGCCAGCAGAACAATCTCCGAACGACGCCGCCTTCCTCAAGATTCTTGAGCCGGTGATCTTCAGCATCGTCGGAGCCATGACCGGCCTCGCAGCCGGAGGGGCGATCAACAAGCGCAAACCCGAAGACGACAACGAATAAGAAAGGACACCTGCCGTGTCAACGATTGTTCAAGCCACCATCACGTTCAGCATCCCTGTGGAGCACCTCCCGCCGGACATCCCCGGCGAGAACGAAACACCGGAATCGGACGCAATCCTGCCCACGACGGGAGCCGAGCAGATTGCCTACGACCTTCTGACCAAACTTCAGCCGCTACTCCCCGAAGGCATCTACCCGATGCTGGTCGAAGCGATGGCGTTCAAGATGGAGCGCATCGGCTCCTAACTGCTAGTGTGACGGGCTATGACACGCCCGTACACCGGAAGTACCGACGCCGTCCATGCGGCCCGCCGTGAAGGCACTATGGCCGTCTACGACTGGCTGAAGTTCCTGTTCGGACTCAAAGGGCTGGGCGTGTTCTCAGATCGAGATGTCCGAGGCAAGCCGGGCGTCAAATCCGTTCACGCCACCTATCGGGCGATGGACTTGGGAGGCGACCCCGCCACCCTCAAAAAGACCATCGACTGGGTCTACACCCATCGAGACAAGCTGGGCATCGAAGAAATCCACGACTACGCCGGAAATTTCCTACCCAACCCAAAGGGTTTCGGAGCTGGCTACCGTTGCGACCGAGACAAGGGCGGCCTCCTAGCAGGCTGGAAGGTGTACGACAAGAACACCATCGGCTCCCCCGGCGCCACCTGGACCCACCTCGAGGTCAGCCCCGCTATCGCAGATTCCAGCAAAGCGCAGATCGACGCCATCTTCAAGGACATCTTGGAGCCGTAATGGAAGCCGTTCTCGTCGCCCTCATTTCGGGAGCGTTTGCCGTCGTTGGCATCCTCGTTGAGAAAGGGCGTCGAGAAAACAAGCGCGACCACGCCACCGTCGTAGATCGGCTCGACTTGGTGTCATCCGAAATCCGTAAGGACATCCGTCAGGTGCGCTCAGAACTGTCCGAGCACATCAACGGATCAGCCCATAGTTCCCCGAAACCAGCACCGTCGGTTGCTAAAATCCCGTCACGACGCAAACCGAAGGCCGGATAGCCGTAGGTCTACAGGAGACACATGGCTGCTTCATACCCCGATCTTGGACCCGGATTCGCTTCAGCCGTATTGGCGAAAAAGAAGCGTGATCTTGCGCGCGCCCAAGCCGAAGCATCCACCCAAGCCAACCTTGCTGACATCGGCCGCCAGTATTACGACGCCACCCGCAACCTCGAAGGCAACCTAGAGGCTCGAGGGATTCTACGTTCCGGCGAAGCGAACACCGCTCGAGTGTCGTTGGGTGCCGAAGAAAAGGCTGCCCGTGCTCGTGCCAGCATGGCCGGTGAGCAGGCAATCAACCAGGCTGAACTTGATTATGCGTCAGCGTTGGCTCAAGCTCAGGCGGCGAACCCACCGAAGGCCTCCTCGACTCCGCTTCCGACCGGCTCGCCGGACGACCCGCCGCCCGCTGGACAGCCAGCCGGTGGCAAATGGATTACCGATGCCAACGGCAAACGGCATTATCTCCCACCGGGCATCAACTTCGCCGCATTGGCAGGCAAGTAATGGGCACAGGATTCGACACTCCGCTCGGCGGTCTTGCTCTCGAGATGGCATACCGCAACCAGCAAGCCAAGAAGAAAGCAGCCGAACAGAACGCCTACGAGCAGGGTCTCGTCAACAAGCGTCTCGCCCCATACGGTGGCGACATTGCCGACTATCAAGATGTTTGGAATCGTGGGTACGCCGGTGCGATGAACGCCGCCCAGTCGCAGGCGCAAGCATTGCAGGACTATTGGGTGGGGCTGCCGGAATTGTTGACTGCTGCCGCTCTTGAGAATCAGTCGACCGGTGGTGGTGGCTCCAGCGCACCGTCAGTTATCTATCCGACGACACCCACACCAGCCCGAGTCCCGTATCAGCCGTATGTGGCGTCACCTGCGTATCGTGCCAGCGCCGATGTCATCGACCAACCTGCATTCAGAACTCGAGCAGGTGGACAGACCGTGAGAGCGCGTCGTCTCACACCGATCACAGTCAGGCAGGGACGCTAATGGCACCTCGCACCGGCCCTCGAGGCGTCACCATTGAAGATGTTCGACGCGTCGCAGATCAAGGAACAGACACCGGCGACCGTGGAGGCTACACATTCACCCGTCGCACACCGGGCATTGTCGGTCTGATCCCCGGCACAACAGCGCGTGGGATGTTGACGCAGATCATCGGTGGCCCATCGTCGGGTTACGGAATGAAATACGGTGGCTACCCCACCCAAACACAATTCCAGCAGGCTGTTATCGGCCAAGCTGCACAGGCTCCCGAACTCGCAGCACAAATGGCTGACCAAGCCGCCCGCAACCGTATGATCGAAGACCAGGCATACTTGGATCGTCTCAACGCGATCTACGATCCGTATGGCTATTACACCGACCGACCCGACAACGGCCAAAACCGTTTAGAACCCATTGTCTTCAATGCCGATCCTAGTCCGTATGCCGGAGGTTCCCCATACGCGAAGGTTGGCGGCACGATGCTTGTCCCAGCCGATTCATTCCGTGGTTATGGGCAAGTTCCTGCTATTGCTGAAGCGCGTTCCGCGGCCGATGAGGCTCGACGTCAACTCGCTGCCAATCAAGCAATCGCGGCAGGTCAGGGTCAGCGATACGAACCAATGCGAATGGCAATGGCTGACATGCAGGCATACATTGCGCCACGCATAGGACAAGGCAACCTTCCCGGTACTCGTCAGGGCGCCGAAATGCGAATGGGTGAACTTCGACAGATGCGAAACCTCATGTCCGGCCTCGAGCAAGGACCTATTGCCGCCAATCTTGCAGCGACACAGGAAAACGAACAGGCGGCGCGTGAAGCAGACGCCCGATACGCATTGGCAACACGCGACGAAACCAGCCGCCGGTTGGCTCTCGCTACCGCCGCCGGACTACGCGCAGCGCGAAGCACGGAAGCCAACACCATCCCGCTCGAGACAGTATCCACCCAATTGTCTCAAGTGCCGATTTCGTCGCTCGCACAGCAGATCGCAACACAGGTCTACGGCACCCCGCCGTCGCTGGCAGCAGGAATGTTCACCGCCGGAACCGACGTCAACTACTACAACGAACAAGCCGCCCTCGAGAAAGCACAACTCGAAGCACAAGGAATTGACCCGAACGCCAGCATCGGAGAAATCATCCTCAATACGCAAGGACCCGATGCCCTCAACGAATACAACGCTCTGCGCGCACAAGCCGCCCAAGAGAAGGCGTACGAGGCGATCAGTTCCCCCGAGCTGGACGCATACGACGCTGAGATGCTCAACACCTACGGCATCACACCACAAGCCGCAGCGGGCGACATGCCGGTTGATTCGGCACGGCAAGCGTTCTCCGATCCAAACTTCGTCACCTACCTCAGCCAAGCACAAAACGAACTACAAAACGCTGACGCCACTACGGTGGAAGAAAAGCGTAGTATCGCTCGCGACATCGCCGCCCAGTATTACGGGCAGACCGGCGACCCCGTGAAAGCCACCATCCTTCTCAACACCCTGTTCACGTTTGACTTCTTGTTCTCCGTCAATACCGGAGGCTGACCGTGTCTGACACACAGGACTTGCTTGGCGACTACCAGGCGTCTAAAGCGATCACTCCAGTTCGCAGGATGGTCGCACCTACCCGTCGCACGACACCTCGAGCGGTACGCACCACAACCGTTCCGCGTCTCGCTATACCGAAACTGGCGAAACCAACCGGCGGCCAATTGGCACCTCCGCAGGTTCGCAAAGCCACCGAAAAGAAACAGGACAAAGGCTGGTTCGGTGATCTGATCTCGATCCCCGGTTCGGCCATTGGTGCTATTGGTCAGGGCATCATGAGCCTGCCAACGCTTGCTGGTAAAGCCGCGCAAGAAGTTTATGGTTTAGGTGAACTGACCTTTGACACAGTTCTCGATGCGATCAACGACGACATCTACACCAGCCGTCTTGAGGTTGACTACGCCAAAGGCAAAGAACTTGGTTTGAAAGGCGACGAACTGTACGCCTACGCCATGCATCGTCAGCACCCGTTCATTGGTGGCGTGTTCGGCAGCGTGGCTCGCACCGGTGGCCGTCTCGCAGAACTTGGCTCGCTTGGCTTCTACAACTATGGGCAAGAAGGCATCGACTACGCGAGAGCGTTCCGTGAAGGCAATCTCGGTGCGACAATGGTGGAAGACCTCGGAAACATTGCGCTGGTTGGTGGTGTGCTCGGCGCAGGAAGCGTGTTCGGCAAAGCCGGACAGAAAATCTCAACCGTTGCCCCACGCACCGGCGCAGCAGTCGAATTCGTTGGCCGAGCAGTAACAGAACCCGTCGGAGAAACCGTCCGTCAAGGCGGCCGTCTCGTCAGCAAGGTTGCTCCCAAAGCCGGAGAATTGGTGGAAGGGATGCGGTACGCCCCCAAAGCCGAAACCGTCACCCGAGTCACGAACCGTGCCGCCGCCGTAGCGAACGCCGAGCATCCGCTCCGCATCCTGTTCAACCAGGTTGGCGAAGTGTACCGAATGAATCAAGAAACCAAATTGGGGAATCTTGACATTGACATAGCCAACCTCATCAACGAACGAGACGCCGCTACCGCAGCCGGAGACAACGCGACTGCGCGCATGAAACAAGGCGAAATCAACGACCTTGAAATCAAACGGCAGAAACGTGTCGAAGGCAAAGGCGTGATTCGGCGTGGTCGTCAGATTGGCCGTCGAGTCAAACTGTTGGGTGAACGAGCAGGACAGCAAGTCATTCAGCAGTTCAACCGTGCCCGTGACTACGGTGTCGCCCCAGAAACACCTGAGGTGTATCGCGCCCGTGCAGCGTCGCTTCGTGAACAAGCAAACACCGTGGAGCAAGGCGCAGCCCCATACCCCGAATACATAGATGCGATGGTGGGCACAGAATCTCCGCAGCAAGTCCGAGCACAACAGTTGCGTGACGCCGCCGACGCCCTTGACAACCTCGCCAACCTCAAAGAGCAATTCCCGAACGAAATGTCTGGGCCGGTCCCCGCCCATGTGCAGGAAGCCGCTATCCATTTGGCAACCAAAGCACACGCCATGCTCGCCCTCATTGACAACGGTATGAGCCTCGAGGATGTGGTGCGCGCCGCCACCGATCCGACCGTCGGCCCGACGCTCGCCACCGCAGGCATGCAACCCACCCTCGAGGGAGTCGGCCTCGCTGTTGAGGTACTGCGCGCACTCCGAGGTGAACAAACCAGCCTCAATCCCGGTCAGGTCATGCAGGTGACCGGCATCTTCAACCTGCTGAAAGAATGGTCGCGCACCGCACAGGAAGCAATGATGCGCGGCGAAGGCGTACCGGAAGGACCGGTGCCGTTCACCTGGTTTGAGGTTTATCCGACACCGGCTTACCTTGCTGCTGAACTTGCTAAAGGTGGAGCCGAGGCAGCCGCCATCGAATCGTATTTAGACCAGGCAATAGCCGACTTCATCGGAGCCGCGATTGACGCCGGTGTTCTCCCCGCCGAAGTGCTTCAAGAATGGCGCATCAACCTCGAAGACCCAACCGGCAGTTACCGTCGACTATCAGCCCTTGACCCTGACGATGCTGGCTATCGGATCGCGTTTGAGATAGGGCGCCTCGCCTACAAGCAATTGTTGCGTGTCGGCCCGAACTTCATGATGAACCCGCGCATCTATCCGGCGACGATGCGACCGACGATCATCACTCAACAGCAGGCAGTTCGGCGTGTCACCGGATACGACGTCGAAACCATCGCCCTCAAACTTGCTGAACTAGAAGACCAGTTTGACACGCTTATTGACGCCAATGTTCTCAAAGGCATTGGTAACGACATCGCTGACGCGCTGAACCCACAGAAGAAGATCACTCGTAAAGTGTGGGAACGTGTCACCCGCCGGTTGCAAACCGTTCTCGAGCAGGCACAGAAGCGTCGCCTTGAATTGGAGTCCCGTGCGTCCGCTCTGACAGCCGAACAGAATGTTCAGTTGACGAAACTGATCGAACTGGAACAGGCGTTGACGGCTGCTGACAACATGCTGAAACGGCAGGCCGCCGCACCGGTCGCCAAGTCACCTCGTCTGATTGGTGCCGAGAATCGTCGAGCCGATCTAGACGCAGAACGTGCTCGTCTTTCAGCAGAACTTGACAAGGTCAATGCCGACATCAACGACGCCGCTCAAGCGGAAGTGATTGACGCACCTCGGCTACGTTCCATCATTGACGGCAACACCACTCGTGTTGAGGAACTACAGGGTCGTATTGACGAGATTGACACGGAACTTGGGCCGTTGGAACAGGAACTTGACCGGCTGAGTAGCGAAGTCAACGGCATGGACCGGTTGACCGAAAGCGAACGCGAGAACCTTGCGCTTGATTACGCCGACCTCATCAACGAGGGCTACACGCCGGGTGAGGCGCCAGTTTCTGCTCGAGCGCAACGTGAACCAACACCGGCTGAACTAAAGAATCATAAGCAGCGAACTCTTGACGAATTGAAGCAGGTCGAGGACGAAGCAGCAGACTTTCTTTTCAATACAATGATCGGCTCTGGCGAAAAGCCAATGGGCAGAACACGACGCCCCGACGATCCGAATAATCAACCTGGCAATCAACCACGCGATTACACAATTGACGGTCTTGAAGATTGGCGACAGGTAGTCCAAAGTATTCTCGGCAATGACAAGATGTATCAAGACTTCTTGGATGAAGCAACAGGTTGGGACAAACGAGGTGGCGTCAACCCAGTTGATTATCCGACTGGCGCAGCATTCAGCGAAACAAGTGCCTACGAAGCACCCGGTTATGACGTCAGGTTGGATAACGGCGTCGAACCCCAAATGCCGGAAGCGTGGCTTGAGGAATACGCCCGTAAATACAAGGAATTGTGGGAAGCACGACAGCGACGGCTAGAACTTCAAAAGAAACCTAATAAGTGGTTTGCTGACGACTGGAAGCGGGCACAGGCAGAATCCGCACCCGAAATCAGCATGATGCGATACGGGCTATCCCGCTTGTCGCCTGACGAAATCGCCACCTACTACAAGTATCTCGACTCAGAGACGCTCGCCAATGCTCGTCGTGAAATCAAAGACATGCAAGCTGAGGTTGACAAACTGCGCGCCGAGCGACGCAAACTAAATGACCAAGCACAGAAACTTGACGCCGAATCTCGAGATGCGCGCGGTCGGTTGAAGCCACCGATCCCACGCGAACTATCCGTCAAAGCCACCCGTCTCCAAGTGGAGTTGCGACGTCTCTCACGGCAACAGTCGCAAACCCCTCGAGTGCTCAAAGCAGCTCGCAAAGCCGAACCGACCGAAGCGTTGCGCGCCGAACAGGCTGCGCTTCGTGGCACAGCCGGAGAAGTGCGCCGTCCAGCTCCTGGCGCGGAAGGTCCGGCGTTGGGTCGAGTCCGTCGCCCCCGCCGCCTTGTCTCCGAAAAGGAACAGGCCCGTCTGAACCGTGAGGACAGTCGCCGGACAACAGTCCTCCGTCGCCTTCGCAACGAGGCCGAACAGCAAGGGGCACTTGAAGCAGCCGCCCTTGAGGCGC
>Ga0208784_1000606_pt1 | contig 16939 bp, 28 predicted proteins | sample DEB19_08_DNA_FD_184531 | JGI IMG/M metagenome (GOLD analysis project Ga0208784, IMG submission 184531) | Aqueous microbial communities from the Delaware River and Bay under freshwater to marine salinity gradient to study organic matter... | ecosystem: Environmental > Aquatic > Marine > Coastal ... | reverse complement strand
CTAAATTTCTATAAATCATATCCTGCTCTATTTACTGCTCAGTTCTTAATGCGCCGTGGATCTATTACCCCAGCAATGCAGTTTGGATTTGAATTGTTATTATATAGTTTACTAGATATGACTTATAATATAATGCTATCTCTAGCTTCGGGTTATTATCAATATGAAAAGATTAAAAGAGCTCTAGAAAAACGAGAAATTAACAATAGAGAAATAGTTAGACTATTATTAAAGTATCCAGTTTTCTCTAGTAATCTTGTTGGACTTGGAATGCAAAATATCATACCAGCCATTATGGGAGGTATGAACAGGGATGCTATTATCTCATCTGTAGCTGAAAATGCAATTGGATACGATATTCGTAATGTTATCAAAGCTTTACAGGGTTGGGCTTCGTATGCAATGGGTGAAGTACCACAACAACATCCTGCCTTATCAACTTATAATGTTCTTGGTCGTATAATTCCTGGTATTGGAAATACTTTAGTTAAAATGCAAATAATGCAAGCTTTTGGTGAATTAAATACCTCTGGTAGAACAAAGATAAATAGATCCAATTCAAGTTATATCTTAGATAAAATTGAAGCAACTAGCGATCAAGCAATTCGTGATCAATTAATTAGAAATCTATTTAAAAATGGAATCTATGCCCCTGCTGGACCTAAGCTACCATCTGGTGGTTACAGAAGTTTAGTAGATATTCCAAAGATTAAACCACCAGAACCTAAATTACCCGAACCCCAACAACCAGTAATACAACCAATTGCTGAGCCTGTAAAACCAGAAAGACAACCTGGAATTGTTGAACAAGCAACAACTCCAATAGAAGCACCAATGTAAAATCGGCTTAGGGGTCAGAAATTTTTGTCGGGCTTAGAGTGGTTTAATTGGTGGTCTAACCCCCCTTACCCCCACTCAACACTCTGAACAACCAATCCTCTGCCCCTTTGCTACGGCAAGGGGGCAGGGATGTTGGCTGTTGTCAACACCGTACCTATGCGGACCATAGGATCTTTGCCACAATGTGGCAGAAAGAAGAGTCATGTCTGACTTCTTCATTTGCGTGGGCTTTGCCGTTGGATTCGCCATTCTGATGGCGTGTGTCAACACCGCATCCAAGTGGGCCGACGAGGCCCGAAAGGATGGAGCAATCAAGTGAAACTCAGAACAACCATCTCCATCATCGACAACACCGCTACCACGCACTGCCAGTGCGGAGTCACTGGTCAGCTGTTCATCGTCACCGTTCCACTGAATAAGTGGATGGACTGGAAGATGGGCGAATTGTCGCAGAAGGCGTTCCCCAATCTTCTTCCGCATGAGCGTGAGATGATTCAGACTGGCACCACTCCTGCGGAGTGGAACCAGATGTTCAACGCCTGATGTCGAAACTACTGTCGCCCCCTTAGGGAAACCTAAGGGGGCTTTCAGCTGTTCCGACACAGCAATCGCCATACCTCTAGGCGATAGGAGTACAAGTAGAGGTGTCCAATCCGCCGTAAGGCAAGGATAATGATTGGACAAGGGCCAACGGATTGCCCATTACCGCAGTGGATGCATTTGCTCAGGGCGTAGCTTGCAGTGCCCAGAGCTTCCAGACTGCGGTGATAAACCGTTGTACAGGGCTAACCCCAGCCTCGTTGGCTGGATTTTCAAAGGAGTCAGAAATGCGTAAGACTTTCGTTATTGAGAACATCCGTCACATCGTCACCAGCACCACGCACACGACCATGCTCAAGGATGCCCACGAGGGCAAGTACGACACGATGAAGATTGCCATCACGAAGATCAAGGAGGAGATCCGCATCCACGCCACCGTCGAGCAGTGTGAGAACGGTGACAAGATCGCGGCCATTGGTTCCGCCAAGACCGCCATCGACAACGAGATGAAGCGCCTGATGGGCCTCATCAAGTGATCTACTCCCAAGTTAGCTTGACGGCTAACTTGGGACTTAGCCAAAGGTTACGGCTCTAATAGTAACCTATTCTCAGGACTAGGCTACGCCTAGGAGGTCAGTATGAAGAAGTTGGAAATGTACGTCGCTCCCGTCCTTGCTCGCATCACCAGCTCGATGCGGATTCACCAGGCGTTGAACCTTGCCACCCGCTTGGGAGACAACCCCGAGATCGCCAAGGACATCATCCAGTTCATGGTGGACGAGGACCTGCTGAAGGTCCACAAGATCCGCGATGAGGAGAGCGGAGAGGACATCGTGTTCGTGGGTCGTCCGAAGCCAATGAATGCCATTCTCCGCGAGTGCGAGGACTGGGTGCCTGATGCGGTGCTGACCCAGTTCCAGTGCAAGGTGTTGAACATCTTGCAGAAGGTGAAGTATGTCATTGAGCCTCGTGTTCTCAAGTTCATTGAGAACAACCGTGCCCACTGGAAGTACATGGATGGCGAGAGGGAAGCCGATAAGATCGGCTCCATGATGGGCAAGGTCAAGGAGTATCTTGCTCAGTACCCTGATGGTGAGTTCTGCTGCAAGACTGCTATCCCTGACCAGAGGCGGTACTACCAGGCAATGAATCCGATCTCCGCTCAGGGCAATGATCCTCAGCGTGGTCTGGTTCACTTTGCCCGTAAGAGCAAGGTCAAGAATCAGCAAGCAATCCACAAGATTGCTGACATTCTCAATGATGAGTATGGCATCAACATGACCAACTACAAGTTGGTCGTGGCTACGCCCAGCCTTGCCTTTACCAATTCCTTTGGACTCAAGGGTAAAAAGCCTGTCTGTACCTATGCTGCTGCTCTGTGTCTCCATGACTTGATGGCAACTGGAGAGTCTGGATACATTGTCCAGCAAGACCAGACTTGCTCTGGCTTCCAGCATGGTGCTATGGAGTTCAGTTGTCGCAACCTGGCTATCCTGACTAACCTCACTGGAGGTCCGCGTCAGGATCTGTATAGTGCAGCTGCTGGTATGGCTAAGCAGTATGTGGATGGAGATACCTTCCTGTACTACCTGGATCGCCGTAGTGGTAAGTACTTTGTCCTGCGTATTGGCTATGGTGCTGCTGCCAAGAGTCTTGCCCGTGGCTTGATCTTGGCTAATCCGCAGGAGGACGATTACCAGTATCTGGATATGGATGGTGTCTATATCACTAACTCCTTGGAGTCCTTGGCAAAGAATCGCTTTAATGGTGATAACTTTGAGTACTTCTCCAGCCTCAAGGACTGGAAGGCTGCGGTTGCACAAACCAAGGCTATCTCCAAGGCGTACTACAGTGCCTTGATGGACATCTCTCCCAAGCTCCAGGCAGCACTGAGGCTGTTCAAGGAAGCCAATGAGGTTGCTCTGAGCAGGGGTGAGTTCTTCTCATGGACTCTGCCCAATGGGGATACTCTGCGTAATGCGGGTTGGAAGCCTGATCCCAAGGCTAAGAAGGTCCGCATTACGATGCGTAATCAGGATGACATCAAGTTCCAGTTCACCTATATGCCGATGATTCGTAAGGCAGATGCATCGGCTGTGGCTCCGATCTTCATCCATTCGGCTGACGGCTACCAGATGGCTTGCATTATCATTGAGTCTTACGAGGAGTACATGGAGCCCATTGCTCCTATCCATGACTCGACTGGAGCTTCGGTGGCTCACTTTGAGGAGATTGGTCCGATGTGGAAGAAGGTGGCTAAGCGTAGCTGGCTGGATAGGGAACAGTCCATGTTCTTCGAAACCATCAGCAAGTACGACCTTGTTGCTCCCAAGAAGGTGTGGCCTGTGGGGTGGAAGCCTATTGACATCTCTGGTGCCCAGTATCATCTGGGCTAAACTATACGATCCAAAGGAGGATCATACCATGTTTGCTGTGAAGATCTTTAAGCAGTCGAACCCCCGTTCGCAAATGACTTGCGTGGTCAAGCACCTCGCAGGATCGGAGTCTGGTTCTGTCCAGATTCTGAAGATGTTCACCTTGGAAGAGGTGATGTCTTTCAAGACAACCAAGGAACTCAATACCTTCCTCAACAAGGGAGGTAACGAAGAGTGGGGTGTGTCTGCCATGAATCGTCCCAAGGTGTACTTTACTCGGGTCACGGTTCTGGTCTACGATCAGGAATCCTTCTGGTGTCAGGCTGTGATCTGGCCTGAGGGGGATGAGGACAAGAAGACTCTCTTCAAGGGTCCCAAGCGGACCTCTAAGGAGGAGGCTACCAAGGCGTTCTGGTACCTCTGGAACCACGGACAGCACCCCTATAAGACGGAGGAGGGCATGTCCGCACGGCTGGTCCGTCTGAACTCTGGCTATGAGGAGGTGGTTGTATAACCATACATCTAGTAACATCGTTCCATCCCCTAAGGATCACCCTCCCTTCGGGGTCAACTGCGTACCGCCCTGAGGGCGTTGGACACCCTGAGGGTTGTAACTGGACCGTTGTACGGTGCCATATGGTTCACTACCATCGCCCTGAGGGCCTAGGATTCGCCCTGAGGCGTAGTTTGCCCTTAGGGCTACCGTCATACCCTCAGGATTGGAACGTCCCTGAGGGGATTCTAGTGCGGTTTCCGTTGATTTGGGCATCCCTGAGGATTGCCCTGCTCTTTTCCCTAAGGAACTACTCCACCGCGAGTGCAAAACCCACGAACTCCCGTGCAGGCTCGCTAACTCGCTGCACTACGCAGAAGATCGTGATGTGATGTATGGTCATTGACAGCGTTTGTCATTTCCATCATCTCTTACAAGGAGGTTCCCATGCCAGCGGGAATCGAAGTCAGTGAGGGCGTGGAAGCCCTGCGTGCAATGGGTCTGAAGATTCGTGTCAAGAGCCAGCCTGGACCTCGTTCTGAGGCTGTCCTCAAGGGGATCATCATGAACCCCGCCGCAAAGGGCACCACCCGTGCGGCTGCTCTGGAAGAGCTCAAGGCTCTCAAGGAGCCCAAGCCCGTCGAGCAGACGGCCTAACTCCACTAGGGGAGTATAAACTGGTTAAGCCTAGTGCGTCCCTGAGTTATTGTACCCGATAACTCAGGGGGTCCCGACTGCTACAGCCGTGGCAACTATGGATTTGAAATACCCATAGCAAATATCGCCAGTTTCAACGGTCAAGGGCTAATTGGTGTGGAAGACCCATACCCACCTCACACACCAAGAAGGGTAAATAGGGTTACATGGGGCCCCTTAGTGGAAACGCTATGGGGTCTTTTCTCTCCATAAGGAGAAGGCCCACATAGGATTGGCAATCCTGGGCACCGCAAGCAACCTAGCCCACAGGCGGAATATAAATAGTGGGACACCCTTTTGTTGTAGGTTTGGGAATGATCACCCCAAACCAACCGAGCCTGAATATGCTCTGGTTATCAAAACTATTCTGGACACAGCAAGGCAAGTATCCAAATAGTTCTGAGGAACGGCGCGCAGGATACCCGACTTGCAGACCTGAGCATGTCCTGTTAAACTGCTCAAAACTAATCGCAGTTAGAATTCGTAGGAGGATTCTGCTGTATAGGACTCCCCAGACTTGAGAGATCAAGTGGGGATACGCGGGATGCACCCCGTGCAGGCTTTTCCACAAGCCCGTGTCATATCCATCTGTGGAGATGGCCTTAGTAGCCCGCTGCCAAGCTACTATTGCTTATAGGCACTGTGTTGACCGAGCAGGCAATTCGGTCCCTTATAAGATGTACTCTCGCGTTGAGAGTATTCCTTTACAGGAGAGTTGGTTATGAGCAAGCAGCGTAAAATCAAACATCGTAAACGTAAGACAGGTTACATCAACCTTGTCAAGCCTCAGGGATTTACCACATACTTCTTTAGTTTCAAGGATTTCGCACACTGGGTAAACAATCCAGATAGCTGGTAAAGGAAACAACAATGGACAATTGGGATGTTTTGGCAGACTGGGAAGAGCTAATGAAGCAATACGAACAGGAGAATGACGATGAGTGACATCAATGGAATTAGGATTGCGCTTTGGGAAGTCAATTCTGATAATCCCAATAGCCCCAAATTCAATGGTATCGTTACCATTGATGGTAAGGAACATAAGGTTAGCCTTTGGGACAATTCGGGCGCAACCCATCCTAAGGCTCCTCGCCTTAAGGGTAAGACTTCGCGCCCATCTCCTAAGGGAGATGTGTCAATGAATACTGAAACCTTTGTCACCCCAGGTGGCATTGAGCTTCCTTTCTAAACCGAACGAGCCTAGGGAAACCTAGGCTCTGTTCTTTTCCCAATACCCTAGTATGTAGCTAGGGTTATAACTCAGGCCACCTAAGTATTAATATTACATAGTAATAATAATACCTAGGTATACCTAGGAGAGTATATGTCTAGTATTATTAAGGAAGTCCTTAAGCGCCTTGATTGTACTCTGTTTAAGGACTATTGTGATACCAATGGTTACCAAGGAACTGATTACTGGGTTCTTACCAAAGATAACAAGTACACTATTTGTTCTCATTCCTTTGGTACATGTGAACTCTGTGATTCTCAACTTGCATTAGCTGATGAGTGGCGTAATACCAATAACACAGACTATGGAACTCCTGTTCCCATTGAGGTTTACGAGCCCATCGTTGTTTGGCTGGTAGAGCAAGCCACCGAGTGTGGTTGGAATACTAAGGATGAACTGTTGGCCAAGTTGCATATGCACATTGGTCTTGGATACTCTGACGAAAAGATTGAAGACAAGATCAGAAAGGATCTTACCAATGGGTCTTGATACCTACGCAGCGTATGGAAAGGATCATCACAAGTTTAACAATGATCCTGAGGCTAGTAACCTAGTTCCTAACGAGTTGTTCCCTCAGAACAATTTGTGTGGTGGAATGTTCTCTGGTGGTGGTAATTCCTTCAGGGGCAAGGTTTATAATGATTGGGTTGAGTACTGCACTGGTGTCTCCCTCTATGAAGAGGAGATCCCAGCAGATGTCGTAGAACAGATGTATACAGCTCTTTCAAAGCTGACTAATCCAGTTATCTTTGGAGAGTTTAATGCCTCTGGGCATAACGATACCTATCAAATTGAGTTTGAACAAGCACAAGACCTCCTTGAATGGTTCAAGGTTGTTAAGGATGAAGGAGCTACCATCGTTGGATGGTGGTAATTTGCAACACCTATGTTGCGGGTGGTAAATAACTATGAATAAGATTGATCTGTCGGTTGTGGATCGTAAGATTGCAGAGCGTAAGAATCGCATTGATACTTATGCTCAGTCGGCTAAGGTGCCGTCGTTTGTGGCGGCTATGTACATTGATGAACATTCTCCACTGACCACCAACAAGGCAATGCTTAAGCAGATTGGCCTTGACATTGATGTGGTTACTGAGGAGAATGTCTCTCAGGTTATTGTTGGCCTTGAGGCAATCAATATTAAGTTGATTGGTGTTGAAAATGTCAATAAGCCTCGGCTTGCCAAGGTTGTGAATGACATTATCAATGAGGAAGTTCCTGAGTGTTGGGGTGGTCCCGACATGCAGGAGTTTATTGACATTACTCCAGATAATGTCTGAAGGTACAAAAGATGTTGACTAAGAAGAACGACAATGATGTTCATTGTGTGTTTGTTTGTAATCCAAACAATCACTTTGATCCTCGACTTTGTGTTGCAGCATTTACTTGTGTCCGTGATGCTGCTATGTTTGCTGATGTTCTTGGAGTTCGATACGTTATCGAACCCTATCCCCGTGACTCTGTGATGGTTCGTGATATTAAGATTGTGGAATCTCTTTACTATGGCACCTAATACTGTCTCTGCCTACTCTGGCTATACGTTTACTATTCCTGAGAAGCTGACCATTAATATGACTACTTCGTTTGAGACGAATCGTAGTTATAACTATGGTCCCTCTATTACTCTTGAGATTTTCGATAAGCGGGTTACTCTTACTTTTGATGATCTGCTGGATCTCAGTGATGAGATTCAGAAGATGCTTGATCTGGCTAAGACTATTCCCCACACGGAGAATGCGAATGGTTTCTACAGCTAATCCTTGGGATGACGAGTACGATCCTAATGATGATCCAATGAATGGATATGATGAGTATGGAACTGAGCCTTCTGAAATCGAAATTGATCCGCAATACGGATCCATCGACCGCTGGACTTATTAATGATCTGTTTGATCGGGGAATCATTACTGATTTCTCAGAAGACGGATGGGTTTTGTACAAGAAAGAGTGGTATCCTTTTACCACATTCATCGAAAGGATGAAAATCATTGAGCGCATTTAACGCTATCGGAAGCCCTGTCGAGGGGCTGTCTACAACTCAGGCTATGACTGAGGCTCGACTTGATTGGACGGTTAGCAAGCGTCCTATCTTTGTTCTCTCTGAAAATGATCAGGAATGGCACGGTACTAGCAAGTTCTTTGCTACTACTCGTGACGATAACGACCATATCCTTGGTGTTGTTGGTCCTGATTATCAGATTGTTCAGAATGAAGAACTGATGTATCTTTGCGAACGACTGCAAGGATCTGATGTCAAGATTGAAACTGCTGGTTCGTTCAACAGCGGCAGTCGTGTCTTTGTTCAGATGCGTGGCAATGCATTTGATGTCGGCCCCAAGGGTGATGTCAACATTCCCATGACTCTGTTTACTAATGGTCATGACGGTCAGTGGCCCCTTAGTTCTCTGCCTACGTCTATCCGTGTTATCTGTCAGAACACTCTGAATATGGCACTGCGACAGGGCAAGAAGAACAACATGCTTATTTCTCTTAAGCATACTGGTAATATCCAGGACCGCCTTGACTCTATGGTTGAGGCAATTGAGAACTGGAAGATCCGTACTAACGACTTCCAAAACAAGGCTGAGACTCTTGCCCGTCGAGAAGTCAACACTGAGTTTGTTCAGAAGTTCTGGCTTGATGTTTACACCAATATGTTTGGTGATGTTCATGAGTCTCCAATGAATGAAGATCAGATTGCTGACAACAAGGCAGCTAGTTCTACCCTTGTCAAGTGGTCTAACACATTTGATTCCGAGGTCAAGCATTCTGGTGCTAATCTCTGGACTGCAATGAATTCAGTTACTTATTGGCTGGATCATCAGCAGATCTATCGTGGTGAGAAGAAGGCAGAGAATCGTTTCAACGATATTCTCTTTGGCAAGGGTGCCAAGGAGAAGGTTGATGTTATGAACTTTGCACTTGCGTCTGTCTAATAAAAAGGGACAGCCTAGGGAGTAATCCTTAGGCTGTCCCTTTTTTAATTTAATATGCCTAAAGTACTAGACGTAACGGTTCGTATGGTAGAATACACTCCATCTGGATATGTAGTTTTACCTTACACAGAACATAGGGTCATCTATGAAACTATACCTGAGAGTTTACAAATTGGACAGGATGATCTCTCCATATGTAGACATGTTGCAGAGAACTGTCTGCAAGTGGAACCACTGTTCCCTGCGAGTTGAAAATATTATCATTCATTTCTTTGATGATGATATACTTCCAAGATGGACAACTGTAGAAGCAGATAAACGATTGTATAATTATTACAAGGACATTTACATAGGTGATGTAAATAATCTAGAAGTACTAAGAAACTTTACAAATAGTTTGCCTAGATCTTCTAAGTTTAATAAGTTATCACGTCATCTATGGTATTATACCTGTGGCTTATGGCCTAAACGTAATGATTGTGTAGATAAATGCAGTGCTACACTGAGTTATCTTTGTAATATCCCACGGTGTCATACAACACCAGACAAACTAATAAAGATTATTAATGAATACCATAGGACAAAAGGGATTCGTAAAGTATATTAACCATATGGGTAATGATCTCATGGTGGTCAATGCTGCAAGAGTATCCTTTAATAAAAAGAGTACGGAATTAACTGATAAGGATATTAAACTTATCAATTACCTAGCCAAGCATAAGCATTGGACACCCTTTGCTCATCCTCAGATATGTCTACATATCAAGGCTCCATTTCCAATTAGGACTCAGTTCTTCAAACACAAGGTTGGCTTTGTCGAGAACGAAGTTAGTCGTCGCTATGTAGATGATGACCCTGAATACTTTTATCCTAAGTGGTCACTAAGGCCAGAAGGATCTATGAAGCAGGGTGCAGGGGAGCATACTGATACAGACCTAAGCAATAGTGCATATTATGCATACTCAAATGCAATTGATATGTGTGACTCAGCATACAAAAATCTATTGCGTATTGGTATTGCACCAGAGCAAGCTAGAATGATCCTTCCACTTGGTACTTATACCGAATGGTATTGGACTGGTAGCCTAGCTGCATACGCTAGGTTCTACAAGCAACGCTCTGATCCTCATGCCCAAGCAGAGATCAGAGAGTATGCAGATGAAATCAGTGCAATCATATCTGATTTATTTCCACACTCATGGTATGCCCTTAACGAATGTGGTGTAACCCCTGAGTAACCGTGCTTATAGCATAGCTATACGCAAAGGAGAATTATGCTACATTCATGGTTAAACCTGAGTAAAGAAGAACAGCAACGTCGAATCAATATGCAGAAAGTATTTGAAGAAGACTTGCTAAACAGTGGTGTGGAAAAGTATTGGCGAGAGTATGGTAGAGCACCTGATGAGGGTAAGCCAGAACAATTGCTGCTAGAATCAGCAGTTATTCACCTTACTCCGTTCTACCAAAAGTGGATAGACGAGTGTTGTAATAATCGTAAGTCACCTGATTGGCTGGCTCCTCTACTTAGTATTGGTGCTGCTAAGATGGCAGATATTACAATCAGATCAATGATGCGATTGTTCCTAACTAGGAATACAATTCAATCATTCGATGACACAATGGGTATTCCTGCTAATGCACCTGTTGCACAGCAAGTTGCCAAACTAATCGCAGATGATGTTGTTTCTATTGTTGCATATCAACAAGCAAAGAAACGATTCTCTGATGATTGGCGTAAGCAATCTAAGTTCATTAAGAACTGGACTGTCAAGAGATGCAAGGCATTTACCAAGAAGGTCACTGAGATTCCCAAGCTTAGGGCCAAGGAGAAGGAAGACCTAGGCCACAATATGCTTAGGATTGCCCTTGCTTCTGATATCTTAACCAGTCGTGTACATTGGAATGGCAAGAACAAGAAGTCTTTGCTTGTTTCATTTGCACCTTGGATTCTATCTGAGATTCAGAAGAGACATGAGCTATTGGAAACAGCTTGTCTGGTCTACCGACCTATGATCTGTCCTCCAATTCATCATACTACCAAGGAAGATGGTGGATTCCTAAGTCCTTGGGTACGTAAGAAGATGATCAAGAGATATCATCCTGTTGGTGCTGATCCTAAAGATTGGGATTCTCGTCCATCAGATCTAGTTCTCAAAGGTCTTAATGCACTAATGGATACCGAGTGGTCTGTAAATACCAAGGTATACCAAGTCATGAAGAATATGTTTGAGAATGATTATCGTCTTGCTAATCTTCCTGCATATACCTTCAGGGATTATGCATTCAGTAGACCATACCCAGAAGAAGGAACAAAAGAAGAGCAAGCTAAGTGGATGCAAGAATCTAATGAGGCTTGGGGTGAGTGGTACAAGGAAGAACAAGCACGATCAAGAATGATTGTTCGTCTTGAACTTGCAAAGAAGATGATGCAATGGAACTTCTTCTACATGCCATATACCTTGGACTTCCGAGGTCGAGCGTACTCAGTCTGTGAATTGTTATCACCTCAGGGTGTTGACTTTGATCGTGGACTTGTGCACTTTGCTAAACCTAGAAAGCAAACCAAGGAAGGTATGTATTGGTTGTATGTACACACTGCAAATCTCTTTGATCAAGATAAGAAACCATTTGATGATCGAGTACGGTGGGTTCTTGATAATATGGAAATGCTGCAGAAAATTGCAGATGATCCATATGCAAATAAAGAATGGATTGATCTAAGCAAGAAAAAGAATAAATCATTCCAACGTCTTGCTGCAATCTTTGAAGTCTGTCGTAAGGATGGACTAACTCAACTTCCTGTACAAATGGATGGTGCTAATAATGGCGGTCAACATTGGGCTGCTATTATGCGTAATCGTAAACTTGCTGTATTGACTAATCTAATCAAGACAGACAAGCCACAGGATCTGTATCAGTTTGTTGCTGATGCAGCTACTGACTTTATGATTGCATCTCCTGATAATAGATGGTATCCTGCCTTCTTAGAGTATTGGGATAATAAACTACCTAGAAATGTAACCAAGCGATCAACTATGTGTGATGCATATGGTCTTACATTCTATGGTATGCAAAAGTATGTCAAGCAAGAAGGTCATGTTGATTGGGTTCCTAAGGAACAACGAGGTGGTGCTGTAGTAGAACTAGCTAGAGCAATTCAATCTGGTCTTGGTGAAACTATGGAGTCTCCTAATCGTGGTAAAGAATGGCTGCGTGAAGTAGCTGATATCCTCAATGCAATGAACAAACCTTTTGTATGGACTACACCATCTGGATTTGAGGTACATCATGTGTATAATCAGGTACTTGAGAGAGTCAGTTATGCTGAGTTATTTAATCGTCAACAACTTGTCTTTAGTACTGTTACGGAAGATCTTGATGGTAAAGCGCAGTATCTTGCAATTTCTCCAAACTACATCCATTCATTAGATGCTGCTCATATGTTTATGACAATATCTAGAATGCTTGATGAAGGTATGTTTGCTTTTTCATTTGTTCATGACTCCTATGGTACTTATGCTCCTGATATTCCAAAGATGCATACACTATTGAGAGAAGAATTTATCAAGATCCATAAGGAGAATCAACTTGAAAAACTCAAGAAAGAAATCGAAGAACGATACGGAATCTATCTCCCCGAAGTCCCCCAAAGGGAAGATGGGTTCGAAATCGAAGAAGTCCTTGAATCAGAATACTTCTTCGCCTAAGAATGTATCGTATCCAGATAAGGTTCCTCGTCTAGTCAAGGTAACTTGGGTAGACGCAATGACTATTGGTGGGGCTGAGTGGTTAGGTAAAGAAGAAGCAAAGACTTCTGCTAAAGAACCACTACCTATAATGTTGACTGTTGGTTTTGTTCTACATAATGATGATGAACAGATATCATTAACTTCAACAATCGGCCCTGGTGAGACTGCTCAGGTAAACAAGATACCTAAGCGGATGGTGATTAAGATTGAGGAAGTATGATGGCAGAACAAAAGAACATTCGTAAAAAGGATATTCGTGAATTCAATTACGAAAAACATAAACGCGAACAAGACAAGAAGCGCAGACAACAACAACGCCGAGAGGCAAGGAACAAACGTAATGAACCAAACATATGACCACCTAAACAAGTGGCAAATCCTACATCTTCAGGGTAAGTTTAATGTATATGAACCTATCCCTCAGGATAATGGTGAACCATTGCCACCTCTTGCCGTGCAATGGAAAGAAGACGCTAAGCGAAGATTCCGTGCAGACTCGCCTAAGCTCGCTGCACTAGGGAGAGAGAAGAATGAGAACACTGGTAATCGGTGACTTACATTGTCCAGCAGACCATGAAGACTATCTTCAGTTCTGTCTTGACATGAAACGTAAATATAAAACAAACAATACCGTGTTCATTGGTGACATCATTGATCATGAGGCTATCTCAGCACATGATAAGAATCCTTCATTGCCTGGTCCTATTGATGAATTAGCACAGGCTCGTGAAGGTGTACGCAAATGGTACAATGCATTTAAGAATGCATCTGTATGCATTGGTAATCATGATGCACGGGTACAAAAGAAAGCAGTAAAGAATGGCATTCCTGAGATTTATCTTAAGTCTTATCGTGATGTGTATCATACTCCCCATTGGAATTGGGATCATAGTTTTGAGTTTAATGGTGTTTATTATGTACATGGTGATGGTTGGGGCGGTCAGTACCCTGCTTTCAATGCTGCCAAGGCAAGACTACAATCAGTAGTATGTGGACATCACCATAGCCTTGCTGCTATTAACTGGATTAAAGGCCCGAATACCATGTATTTTGGTATGAATGTTGGCTGCGGCGTTGATCAGAAACACCCTGCACTTGCATACTCAAAGCCACACCTTAAGAAAGCCATCCTTAGTTGTGGGATTGTAATTGATGGCACACAACCCTACTTGGAGATCATGTAATGAGTGAGAATCAAGAGAACAAACAGGTATCAGCAGTTCCTACGGAAGCTGTTGTGGCCTATCTTAGTGACCTTTATCGTCAGCTAGATTCAATTAGTTTTAATATCCGTACAAATATCACTAATATTCTACCTAAGGTAGAAGGAGAAGCAACAGATGCCAGCAGCGACCAAAGCTAAATATGCAAAGCCTTTTGTGACGGGCAATGTCACAGTCAAGTGGTCACACCTTATGTCCCCAGACGACAAGTTCGGAAACCCAAATCATTCCGTAACTGTTGAGCTTACACCTGAGTTGCAGAAGCAACTTCAATCGTCTGTTAAGGAACTAGGTGGCAAGAAGATTAATGGCCTCAAGGACGCCGATGGTATTAAGACCATCAAGTTTAAGAATGTCCTTAAGGCTAAGGAAGGCATCAAGACTTTCCCAGTCATTGGTCCTGATACCAAGCCAACGGATACCGTTCCATTCGGTTCCGATGTAGTCAGGGTCAAGGTCACTCCCGCTCTCATCAGCCGTGACAATTCGGTTTCATTCTACATGGAATCAATTCAACTGATTGAGCGTAACTACGTTGGACAGAATTCAGACTTCAAGCCAGTAGATGGCGGCGATTCTGAAGTTCCATTCTAAGTAGGTGACTCATGCGGAGTTATAAGTTCCCAATAAATCCCGTTGCTGCATCACGCCCCCGCGTCAGCAAGTTCGGTGCATATTTCACGGGACCTTATAAGAGGTTCCGCTCGGCGGCTGCTATTGTAATCAATAGAATCCTCGGGCGGAACTTCACTCCAATGAGTGGAAAACTTGCAGTCGATATAAAATGTTATGTAACAAGACCTAAATCAACCAAGCTAGAATATCCAAGAGCCGATGTAGATAACTACAGCAAGGCCATTCTAGATTCGTTGAATGGTAAGTTGTGGGATGATGACTCACAGATCATTGCTCTATTCATTTCAAAGCAATGGGCTAATCCCGATGAAGAAGGATACTTTGTCGTGGAAATAGAGGAAGTCAAAGTTGAACATCGAAAAGTATCGTGAAATAGCGAGAGAAGAATTTCTTAAAATTGACCAACCTAGGTCACACAACCATGTATCTCTTGTCCTACAAGACAACCGTATACTTGGTATTGGAATCAACAGGAGAAAGACCCATCCTCTAGCCGCCAAGTACGGCTATAGGAGCTGCGAACTCCACAGTGAACTCGATGCACTACTGAAGGTTCCAAAGAATTACAGAGATAATGATCTTACCTTGCTTAACTTCAGGTTTGGTCCAAAGGGAGATATGAAACTGTCCAAGCCTTGTAAACTATGCTTGCCGTGGTGTATGGAAACATTTGTAGAAATATACTACTCAGTCCCTCATGGATTAGTTCAATTGGATTATTAAGGTTAAGCTATTGGCTGGTGCCTACTGTGCCTAGCGTGTTCGCAGACATGTAAATAAAATGGTGGCATGGTGGGGGTTCGATTCCCCCAGATAGCTATACATGGTAGGGTGCCTGATAGATTTGGTAAAAGGTGGTGACTTATAATCGCCCTCATGTGGGTTCGACTCCCACCCCTACTACTATTAATGGGCAGTGCGTTACTGCCCTGTTTTTGTCGCAAAGGAACAATATGTCAAAGAGAATGTCGGTTAACATTGGACTTGTTCGTGCCGTAAGTGAGACTTGGTACTTTGATATTGAAGATGATGCTGATGCCCAGAAGATCTTTGAGGACATCAAGGCAAATCCAAATATCATCTGGACAAAGTTTGACTCAAACCTGTATGATTCTGATTACTACGATGAAACGGTAACTGAGGTATCTAATTATGAAGTCGAATAATATGGAGGCAATTATTGTATTGTCAGACGGAACAACTTGGAATACAGCAGATGGTTGCAGTCTATGTATCATTACAGAGGAAGACTTTAAGAAGCTTTGCAACGATGAGATTAGTGCTAATGATTTGAATCCTGCAGTTGAAATTGGACTGGGGACTTACTACTATGGATCTAGAGGATGACACACACATGAACACACACATTGGAACAACTACCGTGCAAGAAGTAATTAATGTACCTATTATGATCTCACCTGATATTTACAATCAGGTTGCTGAACTAGTAATTAAGAAGCTTGAAGAGAATCCTGGATATCATAATCTTATTGATGCCAAGATTAGTGATTGGCTGGATCGTAACTTTGATCTTAGCGATTACAACTACGATAACATTAAGGATGATATCCTTGATTCAGTTCGCTATGACCTAAAGAACAGCATTCGTGCTGAGGTCGAAATCTACGTTGACTAAGGAGTAACAATGAAGAAGACTATTATGACTAAGTGGGTTAAGGCCCTTCGCTCTGGTAAGTACAAGCAGTGCCGTGAAAAGCTTTGTAATGTAGATGGTAAGACAGGAGAAGAATCTTTCTGTTGCCTTGGTGTCCTTACTGATCTCTATCTCAAGGAGCGTAAGCGACAGAAGAAGGGTCCTAATATTAAGTTTTTCCATACCTACACGAAGGAAGATATGGATTATGACCATGACTTTTCTAAGTGGGAAATTGATGGAGAAGATGGTGTCCTTCCACCTGAGGTAGCAGAGTGGGCTGGATTTAATACGGCTACTGAGGACTATAAGACTGGTTGCTTTAATAACGGCAAGAAGGAAATTGATCTTGCTCTGCTCAACGATGGTGGTCTTAATCCTCTGGACTATAGCAAGATGACACCGCGTAAGTCTTTCAAGCAAATTGCAGACGTAATCGAAAAGAACTACGAGCATATTTAACAGGTTGGGATGCAGCCATGTAGGAAATGGCAGAGGTGACAAGCCTTGTCCTAGCATAAAAGCTAGACAACTCAGTGCAAATCTGAGCATCCCGCTTTGTT
>Ga0208784_1000601_pt1 | contig 17033 bp, 19 predicted proteins | sample DEB19_08_DNA_FD_184531 | JGI IMG/M metagenome (GOLD analysis project Ga0208784, IMG submission 184531) | Aqueous microbial communities from the Delaware River and Bay under freshwater to marine salinity gradient to study organic matter... | ecosystem: Environmental > Aquatic > Marine > Coastal ... | reverse complement strand
GCGCCTGCATTGTCGCAGGCCCGATTCTGCTGCTGATGTGGTTTGCAAGAGGGTGTGCGTGATGGCTGGGCTTTGCGCGTTTTTGTTTCCCGGCCTCGGACATCTGATCTTAGGCAAGCCCGGCCAAGCTTTGCTGTGGTGCGTTGGCATTTTTACCGGCTATCTAATGTTCATTCTGCCGGGGATCTTTCTGCACATTGGCTCGATCGTCCACGCTGCAACGCTTGAGCGAAAACAGATTGCCACCAACATGACGAGAGCAATCAGAGAGGCTCAGCAGCCACGCAGGCCGGACACGTGGCAGCAGCCAGAGAACTGGAAGCCACGTCGCTAAACACAGCGAGGATGGCAGGTAGCTCGCCATCGTCTCCCAGTGCTGTGCTGATCGGCTTCGCTTTTTATCCGCTAGCGCCGGTCATCATGTTTCGATAAATCTCTGCAGCCTCTTTGCCAACCCACTTTTCAAGAGTCATCAGGTCTGGATCAGCTACCGCATTTCGTGACGGCTTCCAGCCTCTTGACTGCCGCCCCTCCACGCCCTTCATACCGACGCAGAGCGATTGTGTGCCGCCAGCATCTCGCCAAGTGAACGTGCTGCCATTCCACGACCGCCACAAACGCAAGTCAACGGAAGGGTGCCAGCCCTGGGCGCATCGTTCCAGCGTTCCAAGGACCGCGCGAGTCATGCCAGTCCTGCAAAGGCTCGCATGATGCTCAGACTGGTGATTGTGCCTGAACGACTCGTGCCGCAGGTAGTAGTATTTCGCCCCGAACTCACCAACCAGATCCGCCCGCTGAAGTCGGCCGACCATCGTCGACAGGTAGTGCGGTGCGTAATAGTCGTCATCCTCAACGACGAAAATGCACTCGCCCTGAATGCGCGGAATAGCCGAGCGAAGATTCCGGCAAAGCGAGTGGTGATTCATTGGCCGCTGGCGGATGTAATGCTGCCCCATCGTGCATGTCGTTGGCTCAACGCCATCATCAACCACGATCCATTGAATCCGCCCTGTGTACGTTTGCTGGCTCATCCACCGCTCACACAACGCGAACGCCTCCGGCCTGTCTCCTGTGGGCGTGATGACGGTTATTAGCGGTGGAGTCCACTGTCCTGCCTGCGTCCAGTCTTTTGCAACTCGATTGCTCGTCAGTTTTCTGTCTGCGTAAATTGCTGCCGTGTCGCCAGTGTGTTGCACAAGTGATGGGTTGTGCGTCAGGACGGGAATATCTTTCTCAGCACAAGCCCGGTGAATCAATTGGTCCACGCAATCATGCTTCGGCCATTTCGCCCACTGCGAAGTTTGCGTGATGGCTTGAAGTGTTGACCGTCGCATAAGCAAGGCCAGCGAACCAATCAGCGGTAAACGGATCTTTGCCCACTTGTCAATGCTTTGCTGTCGTGTTCCTGACGTGTAGAGTGATAGAACTTCATTGGTCAGGTTAAACTGCCGAACGTAATCAGCAGCGTGAGACGATACGGCAATATCGTCCTCGCACAGCAGAAACCATTCCGCGTCTGTCGTCGCGAGTACGTCAAGGCACATCGCCTTGAATGATCCAATCGGCCCCTTCTTCGTCGGCCAAACAACATCGCCGACAACCCCGGCATCTGGCTCACAGTATGTTTTTGTGCCGAGAAACCCTGCAGAGTTCAGGCTATCAAGCGTCTCCTGCCATCGTGGTTTGATCCGCTTTGCGATTCGCATCGCTGGCTGGATTGTCGTGACAAATCTCAGTGGATACGACAGCGGCATTCTGAACGGGTATGGATTCGGAACGATTGTCGCGATTAGGTCAGAAATCGCCTGACGTTCGTCGGCCTGCTTCTGCCTCCACTCACGCGGCCATGAAATCTCGGCCTGCAGCTTTTTGACGATTGCCGCGTGATCATGCCCCGTCGTTTCATTGAGTGACTGCAAATACCCGAGGCACGTTCCACAGGTGATTGTGATTCCGGTTTCTTTCTCAATGCGAGCCTTGATCTCTTTTCCGACCGTCGAAACGTCTGGAACCTTCACGCTCCCGACGAATGTGGCCGCAGAGCCGTCAGGTGCAATTTTTTGCCGGACGACTTCACCAGATTTAGAGATTCGCTTTCGAACTGTGACCATAAACTACCGTCGCAAATGAAAGACGTATTCATCGCTGTTAAACCACGCGCTCAAGGTGAATGATACTGTCAAAGCGACCGTTCCGACGAAGAGTATCAGCAGCGGCCACTGAGCAAGCCGTATCACAAACATGGATTGTCTCCGTCTGAATACGGGCATTCACCCTCCAGAATACCAACGCCTTGGAAACCGTCAGGATAAACCGCACTGCCGCTGTGGCTCCAGAACAGAAAGTCGTACACACCTCTGCCTGCCGGAACTCCGAGAAATTTGATCCACCCGAGGCGGGTTTGACAGGGTGGAGCCGCCTCGGACTGACCACAACATAGTTCATAGTCGTAATGGATCGTGTGCGTGGTCATGTCCTCGCTGTACAGGACAAAGTAATACTCACACGGACGCACGATCTCATCATCCACGTAAGGTGAAGGCCCGGACGGATCAGGAGATCGACGGACCAAGACGCCAGTCAACGCAAGAGGCGTCAACCCGCACGGAATCGTGATATGAAAACCGTCCCAAAGCGTAACAACTTCTGTATCTTCTCCGACGACCCATTTTTCATTTCCACTCGCGACGCTTCCCGAGCTTCCGATAACCACAACACCTGCACACGGATCGCCGGGAATTGTAGTCGAGATCAAAAACGCCTTGCGACAGGCCAGTGGGGCAGTGAACTCACAATCACAGGGAACGTCAGGGCATCCGCCGCAGCAGCATTTAAGATAGTCCGGCTGTCCAAACAAGCCACCCATTGCCATCAGCTCCCAGAGCCAGAGGCAGGGCACTCACCGCAGATGATTTCTGCACACTCGATACCGACGAAAATGATGGGCGTTTTTCCAATAAGCACTGGCGGCCCATTCGGAGCACAACAGTCCCAGCGTTCGCGATATTGCACGATGTGTTCTTGGTAGCCCCGAACAACTCGCCACGGTGTGACACCTGCGGCCCCACCGCTCACTTTGGCTACGACGCAATCACTCCCTTGTACGAGTGGTATCGTTATCGACTGCGGATCGTACGCGAGAACATAGGTTCCGTTGCCGACAGCCTTCACCGGAATCGAACCAAGAATCAATTCGCAGTCCGATGAGCTTCCGCTTCCGCTCGCAGCGTCTGTGCATGGGTTACAGTTTTCTTCGCCAGAGCCCGACCCGGACGCAACATCCTCCTCTACTGTGCCAAGCTCCACCGTGTACCAGCCGCACTCGTGGACGGTATGGACCTTTGCGTCGCGTACGGATCCGCCGCCACCGCCATGCCATTGCCAGCGACCTCTGTGCCCTCGCTCGTTCATCATACGGCGCGACACTTCTCGGACGGTCTGAGCGATCTCTGCCGCCGCTTTGTCGCTCAGTGTGCTGCCATCAGACATGGTTATCGCTCATAATGACAGATTCGCACTCTGCAAGTTGCCGTATTTGCTCGCAAATATAACGTTGCACCAGCCTTCAGCCTGAACGGTCCAGCAGTGTCACCGGCAAGCATTTGCCCGCCATAAACACCAGTGGAAAACCCCCAATCGACATAGTTTGTTGTGTCTTCATTGTAGAGCCACACGAACCCGTTGGTTGCGATGTCTGTGAACGTGATTGATTCTTCGGACGTACCAATAGAGTGTTTTCGATCGTCTTGCCCTGTAGCCGTCTGCGTATAGGACTTCTGGTGCATCTGCGTGGTGTGATTGTCACTCGCTTTTGTTGCGTGCTGCCGTCGCATCTGCGTAGTGATCGTTATTTCGTTTGCCATTAAACTTGCCTATGCGAACAAAACTGAAAACGGTAGTTCGTCGTAAACGATATCGGATCGAAGCACGTTGTTCGTCGGCGATGGATTGGCCAGCGCGTGACCACTGCCATCCAAGGGAACTGGTGCTGAAACTCTTTCTTCGTCGCCGGGGTTCAAAATGTTGACGAGATCCTCGCCACCTGATCCAGACCCAGTGCCGCTTTTAAGCTCTCTAAAACCCGCGTCTAACGTCTTTAGAATCCAGCCGTTTTTCTGCAAATGAATCAGCACCTCGAGCGTGAAAAACTCGATGCCATTTCGCTTTTGTGCAGGGCTCAGCGAAACGCTTTGAACCTTTCCAACACCAGTTGCATACGTCACGCCCTGAACGACAAATGAATCATTGTTGACAGCGTCTTGGTAGTCTAACACCCATGACGGGCAGCTCGGCACATTTCGCACGAGCGAAATCACCCGCCGTGAATCATCCATCATTGGTGGCGGGTCATACGGATCACCTGCACTGTTGACAATTAGTTCATCGTTTTTGTTAAAGATCGCGGGCTTTTGAAATTGCTCCGTGTAAACACGGATCTGCATTGCATCCAAAAGCGGATCTTCATTCATCTCGCGTTCGGATGAATACTCTGCCGTGATGCTCCAGCCCTTCCACGGCTCGATACATGAAGGAGTTGAGCTAATGCACCACGCATCCCGAAACGCCTGACCAATTCGCGGAGCGTCTGGATGTGATCCGACCTCCCAAGCGTCATCGTCCTGGCTGGATGTCTCAAACAAAAACACCCGCGTGTATGTGCGAACGCCTTTCGAGTTTGTGGCCGTTCGGCCTCCAGCGTCTTCTTTAAGATAGGTCACTGTCATCGTTTACAAACTCACGAATGAATCGATGTTTTTGAATTCGCGTTTTGGCTTCAGCCCCTTGATTAAATCCTTTGTTTGCTTCTCAGTGGCGGCCACGACTGGATCTTTCCCGCGTGTCATCATCGCTTGAACGATGGTTGAATAAGCGTCGACGGAACCGCCTGACATTGCACCAGCCAGCTTTGGCGTCATGTCCTGTTTTTTGCGATCCGTGCCGAGCCATCCTGTGAGCGTTCCGGCAAGCGCATCGGCTTGAATCTTGGCGCGGTCAATGAAGCCATTTGCCCCGGCTTCGAGCTGGCTTGTGATTGGTGAAAGCGCGTCTGTGATTCCTGCCCACGCTTCCGTGAAACTCTTTGGCGGCTTCAGCTCCGTCCAAGGACGGTTGAAGCCGGGGTCAGCTCCCGGTTTTCCAGCATTGCCAGCACCTTGAAACTGACCGAGCAAACCGTCAAGTCGCCCCTTTGCCTGTTGCAACCCCTGCTCTCGTGGCGGCTTGTTGCCGACCTTCCAGCCCATTGCGAGCGGGTTCGTGATATCGAACTGAAACTCACCGATGTCTTTGATGTCTACGCCAAAATTGACAACATCATCGATCAGGTCTTCGAGCATCTCCGCCCAATGGATTTTGATCGTCTCGATGCCGACGTCGAACGCCGCGACGATCGTGTCGCCAAGCCAGTTCCATTTGCCTTCCATGCTGTTGAACGTGGCGAACAACTTCGTGACTGGGCCGATTAGACTTGTCACTTCTTCGGCCACCAGCGTGAACGCTGGAGCCAATCCGACAGCTACCTGATCAACCATTGCACCGATTGACGCATACATTTTCTGCAAAGCGTCGTCTGCCTCTGCAACTTGTGCGAGCGATTTATCATCGAGGCCGATGCCGATGTCTTTCGCGTCCTGCATCAGCGTTGTGATATCATCAAGACCACCAGCGAACAGCGTGGTCATTTCGATGCCGGATTTGCCGAAAATCTTGACGGCTGCCGCTGCCTTTCCAGCCGCTGTCGGAATCTCGCCAATCTTCTGGCTGATTTTCAGAAACTGCTGCTCTGGTGACAGCTTTTTCAGGTCATCGGCGCTGAGTCCGAGTGAAGACAGAGCCTCAGACGCCTCTTTGCCCCCCTCTGCAGCCTTGCCGATCATTACGGTCAGCTTTTTGATGCCGCCTGTCAGCGTTTCTGCGGACACTCCGGATTGATCGGCCGCAAACTCCAATCGCTGCAGAAAGGCCCCGCTGAGGCCCGTCTGAGCGGCTTTATCGGCTACTCCAGCAAGATCACCGATGCGGCCTTGCAAGCCCCAGACAGCAGCACCGACTCCGACCGCAGCCCCGGCCATTGCGACGAGACTAGCGGTGACAGGATTCAGCAGCGAAACGGCAGATGATGCAAAGTCCTTCAGCCCGACCTGAGACTTGCTGATGTTATTGTCGAACTTCTGTGTGTTCGCGGAAAGGTTGACCACCAAATCGCCGATGCCTGGCATTATTGATCACCTTTCACTTTTCTGAGTGCCTCTGGGTCGAAGTCTTCGTCGTCGTTCTTCTCATAGCATTTCAGGTAGTCCCGAATCTGCCGGAATAGCTCTTGTGCGTCGTTCGCCTGAATCTTGACGCCAGGTGTCGCCACGATCTGATTCGTCGTGTTCGTCGCCGCCCTGATGTCCGCTCGGCGCTCCCCAAATGGATTCACCTGATACATCGCCAACTGGCACGCCCACTCGAACGGGGTGTGTTCGTTCTTAATGTTCCACCAATCGAAACGACCACAGGAACGAGCGAGATCCGCACAGAAGCGGGCCTCCTCGTCCCTCATCAGTTTTTTACGATAGCTTCCATCTGGACTGATGACGGTTCGTTCGAGATCTGGAAAATCTTTTTGATGATCTGTTCGCGAACATCCGGCCCTATTTCACTGATCAGCCCTAGCACTCGCGAGCCGAAATCAAATGCTGATTCATCCGCCGCCTTTGTGAATTCAGGCTCCCCACCATCGGAGACGACAGCCATGCCAATCATGTAGCCGACCGACTCTTCTTTGTCTTTGAACTCCTGAACGGCTTCGCGGTGTTCATTGCGAACCGCCCGCAAATGAATCGTTTCTCCGTTCACCATTTTGAGCGGATAAAACGCCCGCTTGTTGATCCGTTCAATGATCGAAAGAGCCATCAGATTTCCTCTGCTTCGCCTTCAGCCTTTGCCGCTTGATACGCTTCCCAGTTCGGCCCCGGAATTGGCTTCAGTTCTTTGTCGTAGCCGGTGATGACGCCAGCGCGGTACAACTCACGATCATTTTCGTTGTTGATGCCAAGCGTGTTCATCTTGTATTCAATTTGCTGCTTCGCAATCTGATCGTCAGACAGCCCTGCAGCGACTGCACATTCATCGTCAGCCGGTGAACACTGCCCCGTGCGGCACATTAGTACCGCTTGATCACCTTCAAAGATCGTGCCAGCTGGCAAATATGGAATCGGTACGACCTTGCCTATATTATCTTTGCCAAAGCGGTTTTGAATGTGTGGATGCAAATACGATGGCAGTGTTTTTGGATTGACAAACTGCTCTAAAACGAGTCGTGCCTTCATTACGTAGGCGCTCCTGATGTCTGGATTGTAAGTGAAGAACTCAGGCCATCTGCCGGAGCTGCAGTAGTATCGATTCCGAATCCGACGCCAACGTAGATTTCTGACAGTGGCGTTGCGTCGGCGTATGTGATTTTGAAGTTTGTGTCGACAGGTGCGTAGCATTTCGCAATGAACGCAGCATGGACAGTGTCATCTGGATCACGGAAGATTTCGGCGTTGATTGTTGCCACCTGCACATAGCCGGTCTGAGAGTGAGCAATTGCAGCAGCACCATCGAGAACTTTGTATTCCCACGTTTCTGACTGAATGCCAGTCAGTGAAACACTCTTGAGCCCAGTGATTGCCGTGTAGGTGCCGCTGATATCCATCAGCAACGCGGTGCCCTTCGATTTAACCTTGTTTGCCATCTCACGTTATCCTTTGAAGTTTCTTGACTTCTTTTTCGAGCTGAAGTGCACCACGTTTGACCATCTCGGCTTTGACTTGGCCCTGAGATTTCGCATAAGCAATTCGAGCCAGCCCCGGCTGCATCGCTGGCATGATTCCGCGATTCATGACCGGCTTTGGCCTGTTGCCTCGCTTCGCCCTACCCTTGCCTGTCCCAGTGAATCGTTGCTTTGTTCCAGCGACCCACCAGTGAATATTGTTTGCATCAATTCCGACGCCGCCCCTGCGGTTGCCTTTGCGGTTCAGAATCTTTGCCTTCTTCGACTTCTTACCAACTCCAAACCCGACTTTTGCAGTGATTTCAAACTTGCCTTTTTTGAACCGGCTCTTGACGGCTTTTCGCCCCAACTTTACCTGCGGATCAACCTCCGCTTTCATCTGCTTTCCGATAGCATTCAGCCCGCCACGAATGGCCGATCTCATCACCGCGACTTTGCCAGATTGCTTCAGCAATTCCATTCGCTTTAGGATTGCGTCAAGCCCGTCGATGCTAGCCGTCACGCGCTGGCCTCGACTTCCACCCGCATCAGCATCGAAGCCACAAATAGCCCCGACTGCTTCAGAATCATTTTGTTCGGAACCTCTTTCGGGTCCATGTCACATTCCCAAACTTTGACCCGCCCGTTCGACGAATTAAAGTTGTTGACTCGCTGCCATATCTGCCGCACGATTAACTTCACCGCGTCGATGTCGTCTTGCGTCGGTGTTCGTTTCCGAATCCAGACGCGAATCATGTGAGACGTTCTATCTTCCACGTCCAGCGTTTCATTGAGTTGCTCTTCTTCTTCCTGAACGACATCGACGCGAAGATCCGGAATGTCTTCCAGTTCGTCGTCGAGCGTCTCGCTGTAGGTCGCCGTAACCGACAATTCGTAAGCCGTGCCGCCGTTGATCTGCTCAACAATTGCGGACATTGCTTCGGTTGACGGTGACTGAGTAACGGCCATCACCTCACCTGCTTCGCGTGAATCCGAGTCATTTGTAGACTGATACGCCGGAACACTTTTTCAGATGTCGTCGGCTGCACTTCGAATCGATCCGCACCCGAGATAATCAAGTCGCCCTTTTCTGGCGGGTCATATGGCAGGGCCGAAGTAAGGCCGATGAAGTCGACCGGCCTCACCTCGATTGTTTGCCCGTTGCCTGCGTCCATGAACATCGACTGCTGAGAACTCTTTCGGAGAGTGATTGTCGTTGAGACTGAGCCGCGACGATAAACGAAAGACCCGCCCGCTTCCGTGAGCAGGTCTTCCGTCATCTCTCCGATTGCGTCGTCGAAGTCGCTCATCGATTAGCTTGCCACCAATGGGAGCGTGTACCACTGCGTTGCCGATGTGGCGACGAAGGTCAAAGGCATCGCCCCGGTTGTCATGCTCAATGCAGCACTGGCCGACAGTGCGTTGATTGTTCCGCCTGTCTTTGGCCACACCTTGAGAACGCCAGCAGTGACGCCTTTTACGATGACCTGCATTCCCGGAACTGCTGTGGGAAGAATTACGCCCTTTGTTCCGTCCGCACCAGTAACCACGTTAATGCCTTGGCATAGCTGAGCAGCGTCACCAATAACTGAACCGGCTGCAGTGACGGAACTCACTGCCATTAGGTTCGTGAATGCGTTCAGCATCACCACACCATAATCATCACCGCTTGCTGCTGTTTCGACACATTCGCCAGCGTATGTGCCGACGCCGAGTTGATTGGCTGCACCTGTGCCAGCCGTTCCGCTGTCAGGATCGCCAGTTGGATTCCAGTGGACCGGCAATCCCCGAACCCAAGCGGCTGTCGTCTTAGGCAGCTTAAACAGCCCCTCAACGGCCAGTGAACCTTGATCGTTTGCCGCGATGTCGGTGATTGCAACGCCGACAATTCCGTTCAGGACAATCACGTCCCCGCCAGTGACTGCACTAGATGGCGTGTAGTCGATGGCACATTCGTCTGAGTATGTTTTCGCCGGTACTTGCGGCATGTTCGTGACCTCCAAAATTCCTGTTCAAAAGTGGCCCGCCGGAACAACTCCGGCAGGCTCATGTCGTCATTGTCACGAAGTGACTACGCTGCACCTTTGCTCATGAGAGCGTTTAGGTATCCGTCACCAAGGTCACAACCAAAGTCGTGATAGCCACGGAACTGAATGCCAAGCTGATTGAAGTCTGCATCAGCAGATTCGACCGTTGGCGTTTCCTGACCGTTCAGGAAGCTCACGACAACTGGCGTACCCTGTGACTTGTCGCCGAGCAGATACCATGCTGTGGTTGAGTATCCGCTGATCGACGAATCAGAAAGCTGATTGGCGACGATCGGCGTGTACTTGTTTGCGAATGTGTTGACATCCGAAACCTTGACAGCCGCAATGTTGCGTGCTCCATAAAGAGCGTCTGCAACGGTTTCAAGCTCTGGCGGAACAAGCAAGAACTTTGCAGTCCCTGACAGCCGCTTTGCCCCGTCTGCTGATGAAGTCGTTCGCTGACGCCAAGCCTTCTGACCGAGACCCAGGCCAACGCCATCAGTCCCGAGGTTAGTCGTCGACCCGCTAATGTAGTTGGTTCGAGTTGCCGTGAAGATGGTCGCAAGGTTGCCCAAGAACGTTGACCAAAACAGATCGTTGAGCTTCATGGCCCCGCCGCGACCAATACGATTACGAAGATCGTCGAACGCCGACAGATCATCGTTGATGATGTCCTGTCGTGTCAGGCTTGCCATCTTCGCGTAGGTGTCGACCGAGCGAGTGAAAGACTCTTCGCTCAGCGTGCCGTGCTTCATCACACCACCGGGGCCGAGCTTGTCATAGGACATATCGTCAAGCAGGCGGTAGCTCGTGACGGTTTTGAAGTCGCTGACGGTCTTCGTCTGAGCAATTTCCTTCCAAACCATATCCTCCTCCATGTAACCCTGTAGCAACTCTTTGTTCGCTACATTCGACAGGATGCCCGGAAGACTGATCGCCGTAAACGCTGCACTCACGGTTCGCCCGTCTGGACAAGCGTAACCGAGCACTTCGCGGATGTTTCCGGTTGTGATCTTCAGCCCGGCGGACATTGGCATTCCGTTGGCGGCGGCAGCCATCAGCATGATCTGCTGAAGACCGGCACCACGGCGGAACTGAGAATGCGCAGCCTGCAGAGTCTTGTCGTCAAACTGCTTTTCGGTGTCTTTGATTCCGCGTGTTGAGCACAACGCGGCTTCAAGAACCAAAGGCATCAGTTCAGGTGCATTCTGGGCCGTTCCGAATGATGTCGGACGAGTCTTGCCTGACGCCATTGAGGCCTTAATGACTTCCAGTTCAACCTTCTCGATTGACCAGTCCTGTTCAATTGCTGTTGCAGCAATCATTGGATGGCCAGCCGCCTTCGCCTGGATCTCTGCTGACTTGCGGAACTGAGCAGCGATCTGCTTTCGTCCTTCCGTCAATGATGCTGTCAGGTCAAGCATGGCCTGAGCAACAGCGGTTGGCAGTGCGGGCGAGGATGCTGGAGCAACAGGAGCGGCCATCACTGGCGCGGCTGGTGCCTGAGTTGCCGAGAAACTGGTCTGCAGAGCAGCGGCAGCTTCTGGCGTTAGAGTGGCGGCATCAAGCCCCAAACTCTTGCAATAATCTTCGAACGACATAGCTGCCGATCCTTTCAAAAACCGGCGAGCGGATGCTGCCAGATTCACTGAAGTTGTCGAGTCCGCCCCCATTGGGAGAACCGACGTTTCACGAAGCACGGAACGCCGTGCGATCACAACAGGCCCTGTGAAGGTCTGCCCGTTTGCTGTTGCCGTTTGACCGGCTGGAATGTCTTCTGATTCGATGACCATCGCGCCAATTGACGCCTGCCATGTGTGACCGGCTGCTGCTTGTGCAAGGACTTGCTGAGCAAGTGCTGACTGCCCCGTAACCGCGCCAGCAAGCGTCAGTTTCGTGCCGTCGTTATGGATGTTGTCAGTCAGTCCGAGGGTTGCTTCAACGCTTTTTTTGTGGTCGATCAGGATTGGAATTGATCCAGGCAATTCGAGGCCCGCAAGATCCACCACGACAGGATGCGGAAAGCCGTCGACCGGAAGTGTTCCGCCTGAGTAGGCAAGGATTGAAAACCGTTTCGGCTTGCCTGCTCCGTTCGCTTTGAGGCGAAGGAATGCTGTGATGCTTACTGGCTTCATAATCCCGCCTCCTTCATTCGCTGCTGAAACTTCTTCTCAGCTTCCGCTTTTTTGGCGGCATACTTTTGAGCGATCGCGGTTTTCTTTTCGTCAGCTTTTTTTATAATCTCCGCTTTTTGTCTGTCGAGATCAGCCGACTTTTGACGCAACGCAGTTATGGTCGGATCGCTTTCAATATCTCTGGCCATTGCCGTGTCTAGGTTTTGCCGAGCCGTCGCGATTTCTCTTTGAGACTCCGCGACAGCCTTATCTGATTGCTTTTGCGTAGGAAATGACTTCCCCTTTTCAGACGATGCCGAACCGCCACCTTGAGGCCCGCTACCAGGGCCTCCCGATTCAATTGCTAACGCGGCTCGCAGCATTCCTCTTGCAATAAGGTCGGTCATACCGCAACCTCCTGAACCGTCGCATCTTCGACGCTGCCATCCATCGCGTCCGTGATCAGTGCCGTGATGCGATCCGGAGCAAGCCCGATCGACGCCAGCGTTTGTTCGGTCATGACTTGCGACATTGAACCGCTCGAAAACTGATCCAGTGCCGACTTGATCCGCTTTTGATTGTTCGAGAATGCCCGCTGCCCAATCGTCGTGTACTCACCCTGTGGCAACGCGCCCTGAGCCTGCTGGCCCGGCATTGCTGCTGGTGGCTGACCCGGAACAATGCCGAACGTAATCGCAAACAAAGCCTGCTTGTAAGTCTCCACAGGAACACCGAAATCCGATGCGGCCCGGGCGCACTCAGTGTCCCAGTCCTGTCCGCGTCTTGCATGTTCCTGTGTCGGAGTCGACAGCCCTGACTTCAATCGAATTGCAGCGGCGTTCGCTGAGTCCACTGCGTCAAGTTCTGGAAGTGGTGGCCAATGCCAGCGATGATCAATCTGGTTGATTGACGGGAGACCATCGAGCAGACCCGGAACGTAGATCGCCGATTCAAGAAACCATCGGAAAACTGGTTCGATGATTGACCATTCAATCCGGCTTTGCTCACACTGAACTTCAGGCTCCCACACATTTTTCATGTCGCCTTTGAAGCTGGAAAAGTTTGCGTCTTTGCCAGTGCCTGCTGCCAGCGTGTACGGCATGTTGGTACAACGGCTGAAGCTCTGTAGGGCCTGCCGTTGGAACATTTCGTAGAGTGGCCCAGGCTGCTTCGGCTCGACTTGTCCGATCTCCCAACCGGCCGGAAGAGTCGTCAGCATGTTGCGAGTCAACTCAATCTCAGCAAAGTCGGCTGGCGACGATGACGGATCGAGACTCGGTGAATTGCTCTTGAGGTACATCGCAAAATTGGCAGCGGTCTCGGCAGAGTACAGGGTGGCCAGCTCCTGCCGTCGCATGATTGGCAGCGTCTGGAGTGCTGGCGTTGCTCGCGGGATTCCTCGCGTCTGCCCCGGACGATCAGCCCGGAACAGGTGCAAGACCTCTTTTGATGAGTACCAATCACCGTCCATCGTCGACAGCGGAACGTTGCCGCCCGGATGGTGGTTGTAAACGTAAACCTCTAGCTCGTTCGTCGATCTGTCAAACCGGATGCCGTCGTCAATGAACGGATCGTTGTAAACTGACGACGCCCAAGGATTTGCGACTTGATCGGTTTCAATCGTGCGGATGTCGAGAGTCAGCGGCCAGTTTTGCGGCCGGTCGGCTCGCATCACAAAGACTTCGCCGTCTCGCCAGTATGCCTCACAAATTGTGCGGAGCATGTCGGCAAGATCGATCTTCGTTGCCCATTGCCGCCACGCTTTTTCAATCCGTGCGTTTGCTTCGGGCGATTCTGTCAGCAACTGCAATCGTGGGCCATTGCCAACGATATGGTTCACCGCTGTACGAAGGATACCGGCATACCACGAGTTATTTTCGGCCTCATATCGTGAGCGAATGCGAACGACGCGACGAACAGCAGCAGACATTGCGGCACGAGCGGAAAGCCCGTCAGCAGCAGCCCAGTGCTTGCGGTTGTCGGTTGTGGTTTGCGCGAGGTCGAACTTTGCGTTGACCTCAATCGGCTTGTGTTTCTTGCGGGTGAATGGCCACATAATTAGTGGCCCCCCGGTGCGACGATCTTGGAGACCATCCCGCGAACGGTTGCCCCCATGTCGGCAGTTGCAGCTTTGGCCGCAAGATGCTTTTCGTATTCCATCAACTCCGTGAGCGACCGACGTGAAACAGTCACACCATCATTGCTGACGGTCTGAGCCTTCAACGCTTCGGCAGCGAGTTGATCGGAAATTGCTGACACTGATGAACCTCGTGAAACCTAGTTATGGTTTGACTTTGGTGAGTGTCGATTAGATGTCAGCAGTTGTCGATAGGCTGGGCGGCGCTAATGCCATTCACTCGCACGGACCCGAAAACGTTCCTTTACCGTAACCCGCGATCACCCTTTCCATCGTCTTGTTTAGCTCACCACATTCAGAGCACCGACGCTCTCGAATAATCATTCCCGCGGTCTTCCTGGTGTGTGCGACGTTCGGCAATTCCCCGCCGCACTTATCGCACTTCAGCCCGCTTCCCGGCAGTTTGAACTCACCCACGTCGCGCCCCTCCTGGTAGTGCGAACGCCCTGATCTCTTTTTTTGTTCCGCTATCGCCATTCAGCTTGCATCCTAAAACAGAGGCTCCCACGAGACACCCAACGAAGGTGTCCCACCAGTCATTATCACGCCCAACGTTCTGCGCCCACACGATCGACTTTGCACCGTCGATCGCCTTTTCCTTGGGAGTCTCGGCCGTAAAGTGTTCGGCCAAAAGTCTGTTGCTTCGTTCCTCGGTGCCAGGCAAAACGATTGCCGAAGGAGCACCGACCGCCGTCAACAGTCGTCGACTGGCGAAACTCTTCATCAGGTTTGCGTCGAATTGAACGTGGGTTGGCGTGTCCGATCGTCGCTCAATCCATCCAGTTCCTGACTTGTCCCGAACCGGATCGCCCCATAAATGGATCGGCTTTCGGCCGGCAGCGATGGCAAACCCCTTCGACGGCCGCATTCGTGATCGTTCTTTGCTCGCCTGAATCTGCGAACGAATCAGCGGCATCTGCCCGCCGTCCGACCAGTCCTTGAGCAGAATGTCGAGATCCGGGAAGTCTGCGAATAGTTCCGCCTCAAACTGATTGTGAGCGTGAACGAAAGCCTCCTCCCATGATTTGCCCGGAAGTTCCTGCCCGATCGTGCGAACGAGATCCGACTTGTAAAAGATCGGTCTGCCCTGATCTGGCCACGTTCGGTAATCGACGACAGCCCCGCTGAAATCTGAATTGACGGAAAGCACCATACCCCACAAGACTTGATCTGATGAGTCGATGAACGCGGTCAAATAGCTGGATTCCTCCGGCATTGACCCGCGAGGCACGTTCGACAGCCGATTCATCAGCGTTTGTGAATCCAGCTTCAGCCCGCTTGTGTTGACCGGCGCGTCGCCCTCCTGCTGGATCTCCTTCCGGAAGAACTCCGGATCAAGTGCCCTGATGGTCATCAACGATTGCAGGGCGGACAGTTCCTCCGGCAACTTATCGTGTTCCCACGCAATCACGCCGCCCGCATCCATCGCGGCCCGATTCTGTACATAGAATTCCTGAGCGAGCTTCTTACCCTCGTCCGGTGTTGCTCCCTGTCCGAGCTTCGCGGCGTAGGAATCCCACAGGTCCATTCTGTCAGGCATTCGCAGGACGGACGGATAAACCTTGCCGTGCCAGTCTTTGTGCCGTTCTCTATTTAAGAATCGGATTGTCAGGTCATCCGGTTCACGGACAGTGCAAACCATGATCTGAGCCATCTTCTGCCCGAGGCCAGCAAGCCCCCCAAATGTTTTTGTAATCCGGTCTTCAAGCTGTTCGGTCTGCGATGGAGACAACGCCGTCTGTGGCGTCTGAACGTCATCGAATGCAAGCAGGTCTGGACGGATCGTGACACCGAACCGATCGACATAAGACAGCCCGGAAACGTCTGTCGAGTTGACCGAATAGGGGGCGATATGACACTGACACGATGGTGCGTCATGGATGTCGGGAAAAACAATTCGACCCCGTTCATCCTTGTGGCTCAGCGTCAACGGCCGACCATTTAGCCTGAACTGGCGTTTTGGTTGCCGGAGCTTCAAAAGCAATGGAGTCAACTCCGGATAGTCATCCAGCAACGTCGGCGATGATGCCAGCAGGCTGAAGAAGTTTTCTCTGTGCTCGTTCGCCTTGTCATCGGTGGCCCCGATCAAAACAGGGAACTTTCGATGTCCGTTGACCGCTGCCCATATCGTTGCAACTCGGGCACATGTCGACTTCAACCCACCGCGCCGAACCGCGTGAGCTTCTTTCCCGCCTGCGAAAATTACCTCTTGGAAACGATCCATCATTGCCCGCTGGTAAGGAGCCCACGGAAGGTAAAACGTCGGCTTGAAGTAGGTTTCTGCAAACAGAAGATTGTCGGCCGCACAGCGTTCTCGGCGTTGTGGGTTCACAACATCAGGCAGCGGCCCGATCTCTTGGGATGCTGCTGTCTTTGCGTTAATGATTTCTGCGTTGCGTGCTGAGCGAGCTGCGGCATAGTCGGCACCTGATCCGGATTGACCACCGCCAGCGATCTGCCGGATGACGTTATCGATTTGATCCGCTGGAATCCGAGACCAAAACACTTCCATTTCGGAATCGTTCAGCGATAGCAAGTGCTCGATTTCGTCGCTCGTCAGTTCGATTGTCAACATTCACTCCGACATTGACCACGGTCTGTGATTGCTGCTTAGGATTGTTTCGCCTGATTGCTTCAAGTTCGTCCCGCTGATTCATTGCTGCCATTGCTCTAAGTGCGTTCCCCGCCGCGATTGCGTTCTTGTCTGCCGTCGCTTCGCAGTCAAAAACGCCGTCCTTGGTCGCAATCTGGACAGTGGTTTTCTCCGTGATGCTTGCCAGCCGCCTGACGAGTTTTTTCGCAATTGTCTGCGTGATTGGAAAACGCTTTTCAACTGCCGCGATAATCATTGTGGCATCTGACTTCACCTGGTCATCAGACCGCAAAAGCGCAGTCCCACCATCCCGCATCTTAGCGGCTTCCGTGCCATGCTTGCGGGCTTCACTTCGTTTTCGCTTTTGCGCCCTGCTCGGCATTCGTTGGCCCCGGCAAACAAAACTATCTGTTAAATTGTG
>Ga0208784_1000597_pt1 | contig 17102 bp, 21 predicted proteins | sample DEB19_08_DNA_FD_184531 | JGI IMG/M metagenome (GOLD analysis project Ga0208784, IMG submission 184531) | Aqueous microbial communities from the Delaware River and Bay under freshwater to marine salinity gradient to study organic matter... | ecosystem: Environmental > Aquatic > Marine > Coastal ... | reverse complement strand
CTCAAGGTACTGCAGGAGCTCAGGGTTCAATAGGTGCTCAAGGTGTCCAAGGTGCTGCTGGTGCTCAAGGTGATGCAGGAGCTCAAGGTGTTCAAGGTGTTCAAGGTGCTGCTGGTGCTCAAGGTGCTGCAGGAGCTCAAGGTGTCCAAGGTGTTCAAGGTTCTGCAGGTCCAGGAACAAGTATATCAGCTTCTGGATCTCAGGCAGCAACTACTTTCTATCCAGTATTTGTTGCAGGAACAGGAAGTCAAACACCATCGATTGGTATTCAAGGTGCTTCTATTTTAAGTTATGTTCCTTCAACAGGAACTTTGAGAGCAACTGATTTTAACTCAACGTCTGATATTAAACTAAAAACTAATGTCAGACCAATTTTAGAACCTCTTTCAAAATTAATTCAATTAAATGGAGTAACTTTCAATTGGATTGAAACAAATATACCTTCCGTAGGTGTGATTGCACAGGAAGTTGAAAAAATCCTTCCTGAATTGGTAAAACAAACTGATCCAAAATCAGTTAATTATGATGGTTTAATTGGACTTGTGATTGAGGCAATTAAGGAACAGCAAGATCAGATAAATGCAATGAAAGAAGAAATTAAAGATTTAAAGGATAAATGATATAATTATAAATCTTATAATAAATAAATTTAAAGGATAAAAAAGAATTGTGGTAACTTTAAGTGGTATTCTTTCAGGGACATTTATAGGAGCTCAGGGTGTTCAAGGTGCTCAAGGAGTTCAAGGTTTTCAAGGACCACAAGGAGTTCAAGGTTCTTCAGGACCTCAAGGTGTTCAGGGTTCTTCAGGAGCTCAAGGAGTTCAAGGTTTTCAAGGACCTCAAGGTTTTCAGGGTGCTCAAGGTTCTCCAGGACCTCAAGGTGTTCAAGGAGTTCAAGGTTCTTCAGGACCTCAAGGTTCAGCAGGAGCTCAAGGAGTTCAAGGTTTTCAAGGTGTCCAAGGTTCTGCAGGAGCTCAAGGTACTGCAGGACCTCAAGGTGCTCAAGGAGTTCAAGGTACTGCAGGAGTTCAGGGTACTGCAGGAGCTCAGGGTTCAGCAGGACCTCAAGGTGCTCAAGGAGTTCAGGGTACTGCAGGCGCTCAAGGTACTGCAGGAGCTCAAGGTACTGCAGGAGTTCAGGGTTCAGCAGGACCTCAAGGTGCTCAAGGAGTTCAGGGTACTGCAGGCGCTCAAGGTACTGCAGGAGCTCAAGGTACTGCAGGAGCTCAAGGTTCAGCAGGACCTCAAGGTGCTCAAGGAGTTCAGGGTACTGCAGGAGCTCAAGGTACTGCAGGAGCTCAGGGTTCAATAGGTGCTCAAGGTGTCCAAGGTGTTCAAGGTTCTGCAGGATCTCAAGGAGTTCAAGGTGTTCAAGGAACTCAAGGATCATTTGGACCACCAACAATTCCCGCATCTACAGATACATTAGGATCTGGAGATACCATTATTGGTACAGATAACGGAAAATTGGTTGTAATCACTGGTGGACTTACGATCGCAAATGTCTTTAATGTTGGAGAAAACGTCGTAATTTATAATGATAGTGCTAACCAACAAACCTTAACACAAGGGTCTGGTGTTACTTTAAGACTTTCTGGCACATCATTAGCAGGTGATAGATATATTCAGCAGAGAGGTGTAGCTACAGTTCTTTGCGTAAAAACAGGAGAATATGCTATTTCTGGAGCTGGAGTAACTTAGATGAGTGTAATATCAGCACTTTCTGGTTTTTTCAATTCTGTAGGTCAAACAGAGTTTACAACTCCAGGAACTTTTAGTTTTATTGTTCCTCAAGGTGTTTATGCGATTGGAGCAGTTTGTATTGGTGGAGGTGGTTCTGCTGCAAGAGGTCAGAATGGACGAGAACAATCGGGTGCTGGTGGTGGTGGATTAAGGTATATTAATAATCTTCCAGTTACTCCAGGAGAAACACTCACAGTTGTTGTTGGTTCTGGTGGTGCTGCAGTTACATCAAACAACAATAATGGAAATAATGGAAACCCATCTCAATTATTACGAAGTGCCAATGTTTTAGTTGAGGCAGGAGGAGGAACTGCTTCATTGTATGTAAATGGTGCATCAACTGGTGGCGCAGGAGGAACAGGAACTGCAACAGGAACTGGACCTTTTGGTGGAACTATTGGTGGTGGTAATGGTGGAAAAGGTGGAGATAGTTCTGCAGCAAACAATGCTGGTGGTGGTGGTGCTGGTGGATATTCTGGAAATGGTGGTCCTGGTGTAAATGATGGTGGAACATTTGGTGCAGGAAACCAAGGATCAGGTGGTGGTGGTGCTGGTGGTGAAGATGGTGCTGCTGATGGTGTTTGTGGTGGTGGTGTAGGACTTCTTGGTGAAGGAGCATCTGGAACAACATCAGGTGCTGGTGGTTCTGGTGGTACTAATGGAACTTCAGGAACAGGAAGTTCCGGTGGTCTTTATGGTGGTGGTGGTGGAGGTGCTGAGAACGCTACTCAAGGTGGTGGTGGGCAAGGTGCAGTAAGAATTATATGGGGATTAGGAAGAGCTTATCCATCCACAGCGACAGGTAATTTTTAATAAATTTAGGACCTAATTTTATCAAATATATAATTACAACACAACTTAAATATTTTTAAATGTGATGAATTTTCCTTTTGAACATTATATTCTTGATAACTTTTTGGATATAGAAAGAGCAAGAAAAATAGAAAAAGAATTTCCAAATTATGATTCTCCTGCTTGGTTTCAATATAACAATCCATTAGAGATTAAAAAAACTTGCAATAATTGGTATTATTTTGGACCAGAAACTTACAAGTTATTTGCAGAGTTAAACTCTTTTAAATTTATTGACAAACTTAAAGATATCACAGGAATTCAAAATTTATACCCTGATGTTGGTTTGCACGGTGGCGGACTTCATATGACGGGAAATGGTGGAAAATTAAATATTCATCTTGATTATTCACTTCATCCAAAACTTAAACTTCAAAGAAAATTAAATCTGATTCTTTATTTGACGGAAGATTGGGATTTTAGTTGGGGTGGTAATTTAGAATTATGGTCTCATAATCAAGATCTAAATAAACCAGAAAAATGTGAAAAAATTGTCAATAACGTTTTTAATCGAGTAGTTTTATTTGATACAACTCAAAATTCTTGGCACGGATTTGCAGAACCTATTCAATGCCCAGAAAATAAATATCGCAAGAGTATTGCAGTTTATTATCTCACAGATCCTCCAGAAGATGTAAATCCAAGACCAAGAGCACTTTATGCTCCGGCAAAAAATCAAGAAAACGATCTGCAAATTTTAAATTTGATTGAACAAAGAGTAAAATTATGATATATTATTACACATCTTCTCATTCTTTACATTGGAATGATATTTCTCATATGATTGATGACAATTATGCACAAGAATATGAGCATAATGATGTTTTAGTAATGAATATACATCATTATCAAACAGTAGAACAAATAAAAGAGTTTAATCCGGGATATAGAAAAATTATTATATATCAATTGGAACCACTTACAAAGAATCATTGGTGGGGAATAGATCTTATAGTTTCAAGAATTAAAGACGCGGATGAAGTATGGGATTATGATTTAGATAACATTGAGATTTTAAAAGAACATGGAATTAATGCAAAATATAAACCATTTGTATATTCAGAAACATTAAAGAGAATAGAAAATAAGGCAGAACCTGATATAGATGTTTTTTTCTATGGAACATTAACACCTCATCGGTATAAAATTTTAGATTTTTTAACAAATTTAGGATTAGTAGGATATAATACAGTTTGGTCTTATGGATTATATAAAGAAAAACTTGATGAGTTTATCAGTAGAAGTAAGATCATACTAGATTTGCAATCATCTGATATAGAGGATGATCACATTCAGAAGCAAAGTAGAATTTTTTATTCATTGATAAACAACAAATGCGTTGTAAGTGAAAAAAGTAAAAGAAATTATTTTGGAGACTTAATTACAGAATCTGATATTGAAAATTTAGGGAAGACTCTTGATTATCTTTTAGAAAATGATAGATGGAAAGATTATTCTAATGTTTCTGAAAGATTTAAAAAAATTAACGCAAAAGATTTAGAGGATGTAAAAATTGTAGAGAAAAAAAATGCATTGGAAATAATGGAAGACAGAACGAGAAGTATTGTACAGATTCTCTGTGAATTTGGTATTGACGGTGAAAGTAATGAAAAAGGTGGCACAGATAAGAATACTCAACATTCATATGCAGAGATATATCAGGAATTACTTTCACCTCTAGTTGAAAGACAAGGATCTCTTTTAGATATTGGTGTAAGATATGGTGGTTCCATTATTTTATGGAATGAATTTTTACCAAAATTTAAAATTTTTGGTTTAGAAGTTGAATATAATTTGATTGAGTATGCACAAAACTATATAAACTCGCATCAAGATAAAATAACAATAGAATTTAGAGATGCATATACTGAAGAAACTAAAAATTATATTAAGTCTATAAATCCAGAAGGTTTTGATGTAATTATTGATGATGGACCACACACCGAAGAAAGTCAGGTTGATTTTATTAATTTATACTTAGATTTGCTTAAGGAAGATGGTATTTTAATTATCGAAGATATACAAGATATTTCTTCCGTTAATATTCTTAAAAATTCTGTACCACAATCAGAACTTTTTGATTATGAAGTTACTTTATATGATCGTAGAGAAATAAAACAAAGATATGATGATATTTTACTTACCATAAGAAAGAAAAAGATTCCAAAAACCAGAACACTCCACGTATTCTGTGAAGATAGTTTTGCAAATAGATATTCTTGCATAATTGGTGGAATAACTTTATCAAGAGTATGTGGTTTAGATCTAATGATTCATTGGCCAAGCACAAATATGTGTAGGGCAAAATTTTATGATATTTTTTCAACATCAAATAATATAAATGTCGATGATACCAATTATCGTGATGTTGAAATCGATGGAAATGATTATATTTTAGCTTGTCCTAACATAGTATTAATCTTACAAAGATATAAAAATATTCAATTCAATAATACTATTGTATTAGATGATTCTGATTTTAATACATTTTTGGATGCAATTAATTCTAATAAACAAAAAGATATATTTTATAGCAATCCATATTTACCAAGCATTATCAAAAATTTACCAAAAGAAGAAATAGACAAAACAATCCTTCAATTAGAATTCAATACCGAAATTATTTCTAAAGTGAATGATCTTATTCAAAAAAATGATTTATTGAATGAGTATTATGGTCTTCATTTTCGAACTACGGATTATCCAGAGAAAGCAGATATTGATTATTGGTTTAAAATTGTAAATGATTCTTCGGATAAAAAATATTTCATCTGTTCAGATGATCCAAATATTGAAAAGTATTTTGATCAGTTACCAAATACTTTTTATTTTGAAAAGAATCATAAAACAGAAAAATTTATTGAAGGTGAGGATTGGAGATATGTTTATGTTGATGAAGATGGGAGAGAGTGTGAATATAATGTTGAAAGGGGATTAGAACATACAAAGGAAGCGGTAGTCGATTATCTTTTGCTGGCATTTTCAAATCCAATTAGAACTTCAACTATGAGTACTTTCTTCAATTCTGCGATTGAAGTTGGTCCAGTATTAAAAAGAAAATTCTTAACAGAAAAAAATAAGATCGCAATATTTTATCATCTATATCAAACAGAAGATTATGAATGGGAAAAATTATATCATCAACAAATCAATTCTCTTATTGTTAGTGGATTGTATGATAAATGCGATTTTATTCATATAGGAATAAATGGAGATAAAGAACTTCCTTTTGTTCTGAATAAATCAAAGTTCCAATATAACAAGAACAAAATTTTAGAAGCAAATACTTTACAATGTCTTTGGGAATTTTGTAAAGAGAATGAAGATTACAAAGTATTATATTTTCATTCTAAAGGAGTAACGCACAAAAACAATTTTCATTGTGAATCAACTACCAATGCTTGGAGACTATATCTAGAATATTTTGTAATTCATAATTGGAAAACTTGTATTGATGATTTAAATCATCACGATTGTGTTGGAACAGAATGGGTAACTAAATCAAGTTATAATAATCTTACAGAAAACTTCACTCAACACAATAAAAATCACTATGCAGGAAACTTTTGGTGGGCAAATGCAAGTTATGTTACTTCCTTAAATTTAGATTATCTATACGAAACAGAGGGAAATTATAACCGACTTAGATCTGAATTTTGGATAGGCACACAAAATCCCAAATATAAGTCATATCATAACTCAAATAAATTACTATATGACTTTTATTATTCACCAAATTATTACGCTACAATTAATGAACAAAAATCAACCGAGTTTATTCCAATGAAAAATAAAGTTTTTATCATAACTCCCTGCACAAGACCGTTATATCTATCAAAAATTTCAGAATCTATACCTAAAGAATGTGAATGGATTGTAGTTTTTGATAATAAAATTAAAAACGAACATTCTGTACACAATGCTACAATTATAAAATCTCCATTTACTGGATTTAGAGGATATCCAAATAAAAATTATGGATTGGATTATATTGCAAACAACTTAAATCCAACAGATAATGATTGGGTAGTCATTCTTCACGATGACAATATCATTCATCCAAATTGGTGGGATGCAGTAAAAAATCATCTCAATTCTAATCATTCTATGATTACTTGGGGGCAGTGTTTTTCTGACGAAACCCCAAAAATAAATCCGGTAGAAATTCCAAAAATTGGGAATATTGATACCGCTCAATATATGGTTAGATGGGATATTGCTAAAAATATTCGATATCAAAATGTTTATGAAGCAGATGGAATCTATGCACAAGAATCTGCAAGTCGTGGTTCGGTTTTAACAATACCAGAATACCTATCATATCATAATTTTCTTCGCTCTCACAAAAAAGGAAATTCTGTTCGTTCAAACATTTGTATGATTTCAATGTTTAAGAACGAATCAAAAGGAATTCGTAGAATGTTGGAGTCTGTTTGGAGACATATTGATTTTTATGTTTTTCAAGATAATGGATCTACTGATGGCACACCCGATATTGTTCGTGAATTTTTTGCAGATAAAAATATTCCAGGATTCATTTACGAAGTAGAAGAAGGTTGGGTTGGATTTGGATGGAATCGTGATCACCTCTTACAAACTGCTCTTCGTAATGATCATGGTTGTGATTGGATTATGAAAATGGATTGTGATGAATATCTAGAAGTTGATGAGAATTTTGATTGGTCTCCTTTTTATACATCCAACAAACAAGCCTTCAATGTAACTTCAATGGCACCAGGTTGCATTTATTTCAGATCTTGGATTTGGGATGCAAAGTTACCTTGGAAGTTCAAACACGATGTTGCACACGAATGCATTTATATTGATGATGGAGTAACTGGAGAAAACTTCACTACTGATAATTTACCCCGTGGTTTCAGAATGATTGGAACTCCGGATGGGGAAAGTTATACAGTTAGAACAAAATACATCTCTGATGCCCTTAAGTTGGAGGAAAAACTAATCCGTGAAGAAACAATGCTTACGGATTTGTATCACTTCTGGTATACCGCTAAGAGTTATCACGACTGCTATGCTGGAGATTTTTATCCATTTGGTAAGTCTCATTCGGAAGAATTTGCAAGAAGAGCCATTTATTATTACCAACATTATATTGACCATATGAAACAAGATGGTTTCCACGAAATGACTTACTTTAGTAAGTTTTCAATTGGAGATCTATACAAATATCTTGGAGAATATGATAAAGCAATTGAATATTATAATGACTCTGAAAGGCATTGTCCGATTAGAAATGAGCACATTGTACGTCTAGCATTCATTTATAACGAACTTAAACAATATGACAAAATGCTGGAGCAAACTACAAGGTTAATGGATGAGAACAGAAAACTACCATTTCCGAATGTATGTTTCTTATTAGATACAAACATTTACTATGATAGTGGATCAATACCACAACAACTTCACGACTTTGCTTTATCAAAAATGAGAGAACAGAATGATGTAACAATTAATAGTTTTGGTGTAAATTTAAACACAAAACCTAGACTCTGGATTGTAGATGATTTTTATGCTGATCCTTATGCAGTTCGTGAGTTTGCATTAAATCAAGAATTTGAACCAAACAAGAACTATTATAAAGGAAGTAGGTCAAAACAACAGTTTATTGTTCCAGGCACCAAAGAAGCATTTGAAAAGGTTATTGGTAAAAAAATTACACGATGGACAGAAACTCACGGAATGTGTGGTAGATTTCAATACTGCACTGCGGAGGATGATTTAGTTTACCATTGTGATGACCAAACTTTAGCGGCAATGATTTATCTTTCTCCAGATGCACCATATTCTTGCGGAACTTCTTTGTTTGCTCATAAAAAGACTGGAATAAGAAATGAAAATGACTTTGGAGATGTAAATGTATTTGAAGGTGGATTTTATGATAGAAGCAAATTTGAGTTGGTAGATACTGCAGGTAATGTCTTTAATCGTCTAGTTATATTTGATGCCAAGTGTATTCATTCTGCAAATGAGTATTTTGGAACTGATATAACTAATAGTAGATTATTCCATATATTTTTCTTTGATTGAAATGAAACTCAGCATTATTACTCCCTCTCATAAGTATCAATCTTATATTGAGGAACTCTACCAAAGTATTATTGCACAAACTTATGAGAACTGGGAGTGGATTTTATATCTCAATGGCAAATTTAAAAAGAATCAACTGTCGGAAAAAATCGTCAATGACGAGAGAGTAAAGATAGTTACTGCTTATGATGGCAATACAAATATTGGATATGTAAAAAATAAAGCATTTAATCTAGGAACTGGTGATGTTCTGATTGAAGTCGATCACGATGACATTTTAACTCCTAACTGTTTAGAAGAACTAGCAAAAGCATTTAAAGAAAATCCAGAATGTGGATTTGTTTATAGTGATAATGCGACATATCATATGGAAAATGCATTTATTCCATATAGTCCTATGTTTGGATGGACTTATAGAAATTATGATTGGAATGGAAAGAAATTGATTGCAATGAATTCTTTTGATCCATCAAGTCATTCAGTTTCTTATATTTGGTATGCACCAGATCACGTTCGTGCTTGGAGAAAGGATGTTTATCAAAAAATTGGTGGTCATAACGTAGATCTATCAATTTGCGATGATCACGAATTAATGATTAGAACTTATTTAGAAACTGATTTTTATCATATTCCAGAAGTTCTTTATATCTACCGAATCACTGGAGATAATAGTTTCTTAGAAAGAAACGAAGCAATTCAGATTAAAACAAGAGAACTTCATAATCAATATGCACAACTTCTTGCAGAAAGAGATGCTGATAAAAAAGGTTTATTGAAAGTTGATATTGGTGGTGGTTTATTTCCAAGAGAAGGTTATACAACTATAGATCAAGAAGGTGGTGACATTACTGCAGATTTAAACGATGGTATTCCTTTAGAAGATAATAGTGTTGGCGTTCTAAATGCATCTCACGTTATTGAGCATCTTAGGGATCCAATTAAAACAATGAGAGAAATTCATCGTGTTCTTGCACACGGTGGATGGGCATTTATTGAAGTTCCATCAACAGAAGGTAATGGTGCTTGGTGTGATCCAACACACGTTTCATTCTGGAATGAAGATAGTTTTCCGTATTATACAAAGCAAGTTAAAGCACAATTTATTCGCAATAAAGATATTCGTTTTATGAGTATGAGATTGGAAACTAATTGGTGGGAAGGAACTAAGATTGCTGTAGTCAATACTCATTTGGTTGCTCTTAAAGAAGGAGAAAGATTTCCAGGTCCAGTAGAGATCTAGGACACTTTAAAAACTGTCCACAAGAACCCTCAGAGCGCCTCTGAGGGTTTTATAGTATGTTCAGTTACTTCCATACATATGAGGTTCTCAAACCTAGATAGACTGCTATTTGTTGGATCCTTTGTATGGTTTGTACATTGGACAACAAAGGTATCTGAAGCAATTCTTAATGCTGTGTTCTGATGCTATCACTCTATACAAGCGGTTCTAAGTACTCTAGGAGACGCTGTAGCAATGTTGTTAACTGGTTCTGCGCTCAATACCTTCCCAACCATAAGATTGAGGTTAAAGTGCTTCATAGAGGTCTTCTGAGAGAAGGCGTTTATGGATGGTGTACTGTGACTGATGTTGACTGGAGACCTAGAAGTTTCCTGATTGAAATTCATAATCGTCTCAGTCCCGAAGACTACATCAAAACTCTTCTTCACGAACTTCAACACGTTCTTCAACACGTTCGTGGTGATCTTAGAGATAAGAGAGGTATTCGGTGTTGGAAGGGTATTGATTGCTCTGAACTGAATTATGAAGAACAACCATGGGAAATTGAAGCACACTTAAAAGAACAAGAACTCTATGAGGATTATATCAAATTCAAATCCTCTTGACAACACTATGAAAACTCTGTACAATGACCTTTGTGGAGGTTGAAAAGTTATGAACTCTATGAAAGCTCCTAAAACTAAAAAGAAATTCGTGAATGTAACTCCTAAGAGTTCTAAAGCAAAGAATCGCTTTGTGAACCAGATGGATAGTCTTCACGCAATGGAAGTAGAACAAGAAACTGATACAGAATTTTTTGTTGTATCAATCAATCGTAGATACTGTTTTTGGATTAACAAGGAAGGTAACGAACACTGGGGGATTAGTAAATGATTGGATTGATTGCTGGACTGACTTGCGGACTTTCTACATACTACGGAGTAGGAGATGGATTTCATGGACAAATCACCGCTAACGGGGAAAGGTTTGATGCTTATCGTTGGACTGCAGCTCATCCTTATCTGCCTATGGGTAGCAAAATCAGGGTAACAAATCAGGATAATGGAAAGCAAGTAATTGTAAGAATTAATGATCGGGGTCCTTATAGTCACGCTGACCTAGACCTTTCATATGCTGCCTTTGCTCATATTGAATCCGTAAGTAAAGGAAATGCAACTGTTTGTTGGAGAGTTGTAGGATGACTAAACCATCAGTTCCTTTGATATTTCTATTCACATCACTGGTACTACTTGACTTGGTGCTGATTGGTGCTATATTTCTACACGGAAAAGTAAACTTCACAGAACTTTTTAAACATCTTTCCTAATATGAAAAAACTTCTTGCTCTTGCTGCAATTCTATTCACTACACCTTCATATGCACAGAGTGCTCCATTTGTATATGAAACTGCTTGTGCTCTGGAATATCAGAAACAGTTTCTGAAAGATACCTGTAAAGTGATTGAGACTCGTGAATCTACTGGAGCACTTCGCAGTCGTAATGTCTTTTCAAATAAATTTGGATTGACTGTTAAAATGCGTTGGAATGGTGAAAAATTTGTAACTTGGGATAGTCATAACAAATTTGAATATGAATGGGAATATAAACGGGATCAAGTTGATGGACTTGGAATTTGGACAAAAATTATGCCATCCTTCTATCTTGAAAATGTAAGTTGGGATTGATTAAATAGTAGTAGAATAGGAGAGAATTATGGTTGCTCTGTTTCTCACAACAACCATATCATGTACTGATGCATTTAGTATTATTCAACGTATTACTAAAGTTGTAGGATTAACCGAACTTCAAAAAAACGAAATAGTTCACGAAATTCGCAAAACCATTCCCTTTTGTCCTGTTGTTGTAAAGAAGGATTCAAAATGAAATTTCTACCATTTCTACTACTACCTTTTCTTCCAATATCAGCACAGGCGATTACTTGGAATGAGTTTTGGAAACCTTTTCGGTATGAACGTCCTTATTACTACTATCAGGTTCCACTTTGTGATCGTAGAGTTTATCGTGAGGAATATGTTCAGGGTAACTATTGGACACCTGGATATGTTAGACGTTGGACTGAAGTAGAAAGAGTTCCCTGTGGTTATTAAATAGTAAAATTGCATTTCAATTATGGAAGAAACCTACGAAGACAAGTGGAACCGAGGACTGACTTTATTTGAAGAAAGTGTATTGAAACCAGACCACGAACTTCGCAACTGTGCTCACGAAAGTAAGTGTTACAATGAACTAATGGAGGTTCGTGAGCAAGTTCTGGACTATCTTAAGACACTTAGAAAATGAGTCCACATTACATATATCTAACAATATTCTTTTGTATTGCGTATTTGATAGTTACAGATCCATCAATCGCAAAGGCATTCTATATGCTTACTCAACTAGCAAGAGTACAATACGAAAAGACAAAATGGTGGGTGCTACATAATCCCGCAAATCCAATCATCAAGTATTTGATGTGGCGTCGTTCTATGAAACTTGCAAAGGAACTGATGAAAGAACTTGCAGAAAAGAATAAAGAGTGATAAAATAGTATAGTGATTGAGGATTAACAAATGTCCCGCACTTTTAGAAACACAGAAGGAATGAATCGGTATGCTTATCGTTTTCCGCATACCTTCAGTGAAATACGACAATTAGATGGAATTTTACACGAAGAAGACTTGGAGGGTCTTCCTATTTCTGGTCTAAATCATATCAGGTCAAGAGAACACAACCTACCGACTGCTTGGGATGATAAATTGATTTCTGGATACAACGAAAACTACCATAAATAATATTGCCTGAAGTTGACTGCAATCTCTACAGGTTGGAGAGGATTTTTCCTCTCCTTTATAGCATAAATATTAGTGCAGTCAACCAAAGAGCAGTTATGCAACCACGTATCTATACGTATAAAATTACTTTTGAAGAGGTTCCTTACTATTATTACGGTAGTAAGAAAGAAAAGTATTATAATCAAAAATATTTTGGTTCTCCTGTATCAAATAAATGGTGTTGGAAACTTTATACTCCAAAGAAACAAATATTAGAATTTTTTGATTTTAGTGATAAAGGATATGAAGAATGTAAAAAAGTTGAAGATAGATTAATAAGTCCATTTCTTAATGACCCATATTGTTTGAATGAAAGATGTGGTGGAGCATATTCATTAGATATTCGCAGAAAAACTGGAAGAAAAGTTGGATTAAAACATAAGGAGAATGGTACTGGTGTTTGTGGAATATCTGAAGAATTTAGGAAAGAAATTGGTAAAAAAGGGGGATTAAAAAGTAAACAAAATGGTACAGGTGTTTTTTCTCTATCAAAAGAACAAAAGAGTGAAATTGCTTTAAAAAATAAAGAAAATGGTGTTGGGATTTTTGGATTAACAAAGAAACAGAGAAGAGATACTGGATTAAAATGCGAAGAACTTGCGGTAGGTATATTTTCACGTTCAAAGGAAGAGATGTCTATTCACAGTAGAAAAATAGGATTGCATCAATCAAAAAATAACATTGGAATGTTTTCTCTATCAAAAGAACAAAAGAGGGAAATTGCACTAAAAAATAAAGAAAATGGTGTTGGATTATTTTCTTTAACAGAAAAGCAAAGAAAAGAAAATAGTAGAAAGGCGGGATTAAAATGTAAACAAAATAGTACGGGAATATTTTCTTTGACGGCAGAACAAAGAAGTGAATTGGGTAAAAATTTTGCTAAAAAGGTAAATTCTCAAAGATGGATGTGCCTTGAAACTGGTTATATTTCAAATCCCGGAGCACTTACTAATTATCAAAGAGCAAGAGGAATAGATACCTCAAAAAGAAAAAAGGTTTCATAATCTAAATAACACTATATCTAAAAATAAATATGCTCTCCACGCAATACAGACTAAGAGTTGAAGCAATTTGTGAAAAGATTGTAAATGGGCAAGCAGTAGAACTTAGCGAAATGATATGGATTGAGAAGTTAGCAGCATCAAATCGTTCTGCTGCTACACTTCTCCGTCAAGCACGAAGAAAAGCATCAAATCCAGATATGACGGAAGATAGTCTGGATGGTTTCCTAAATGCCCTTGATTTAGGGCATCCAGACCCTACAGAACATCGCACAAGATTTGATGGTGCTGATGATATTGCTGATTTCTTTCATAATGATGATGGAATGAGAAGAGACTGAAGACACTTTATAAATATTAATGCCTTAATTGGTTCGCATCTTTAAGGTAGAGGAGGAGCAGAAATGCTCCTTTTCTTGTATAAATACTATTGCGAACCAATTTAAGAGTAGAAATGGTAAATCCTAAAAGGTTTTATACCTATGCCTATTTGCGTGAAGATAGAACACCTTATTACATAGGTAAAGGTATTGGAGAAAGAATCACAAAAAGATTTAAAAACGACATAAAACCACCAAAAGATAAATCCAGAATAATATTCCTAAAACAAAATCTAACAGAAGAAGAAGCATTCAAGCACGAAATTTATATGATTGCTGTCTTTGGTAGAAAGGATTTAGGAACGGGTATTCTTCGCAATATGACTAATGGTGGAGATGGAACTTCTGGAAGAATATTAACAGAAGAAACAAAAAGAAAAATTGGTGATGCCCAGAAAGGTGATAAAAATCACAATTATGGAAAGTCTCCTTCTAAAGAAACAAGAGAAAAATTAAGTAAAGCATCTAAAAATAGAACTCATACTGAAGAAACTAAGAAAAAACTTAGTGAATTGCATATGGGCAAAACTCATACAGATGAAACTAAGAAAAAAATTAGTAAGTCTAAAAAAGGTAAAATTCCTTGGAACAAGGGGAAAAAATTTAAAAATTGTATTAGTGAAGATACAAAAAGAAAAATGAGAGAGTCGCATACTGGTAAAAAACAGAGTGAAGAGACAAGTAGAAAAAAATCAGAAAGTATGAAAAAATGGTGGTCAGAAAAGAAACTGGCACAAAACTCTTGACTTTTGCAGTTTGGCATCTTATAGTACTTTTATTGATTTAATAAAACTTTCATTATGTACTCCGCAAAAATCACTTTGAAGTATGATTCCACTTGGGAGCAAACCCGTGGTATCTACGACGAAGAAATGATTCCTGAAGAACATATTACTTTTGAAACTCCTGCAGAGGATTTGAATACCATTCAACTATTTCAACTTTTTTATAAATTTTCACTTGCAATAGGACATAATGAAAGTGGAATTGCTAAGGGTGCTTGTGGAATATGTTTCAACGAAATGCGTAGCACCGAAGATATGCGTAAGACTGCGGAAGAGTATGATTTGAAACTTGTTGAGGATTATAATGAGGAAGTTTGGAAAATTGAGAAGTTGGAAAAAGAAATCCTTGACCTGAAAGCAAAACTCTCCCGTGCTCAAAATCCAGATAATCCAAATTATACGGATGAAGAAATGGATGCTCTCTGTGCGGAGAATGAAGTTACTGCTAATACTCTAAAAAATGCTGATGTAGTTTGTAAGGATTGTGGAAGTAAATACGGACATTATTCAGTTTCTTGTTCTTCAACTTGGATGGGAACTTGTAATGTTTGTGGTCAAGAACGACCAGTAACAGAGGTAAGGGATTGGAATTATTTGAAAGAAGGTATTAAGGAGTTGAGTAAATGAGTAGAGCAAAAGAGTTTATGAGTTTCGTATGGGACCAACGAAACCATCAAGGTGCTGATACAGAAGAGAAGTTAGTTGCTGCTATTCTTTCTCTTGCTGCTGAATATGTGAGATTTTATACAGCACAAAATGACCTGATTGTGTTAGACCGTCAAGATATGATTGAATTATCAAATGAAATAAAAAACCTTTCTAAATAAAAATGTCTGTTGGTACTGCAATTCTCTACAGACGAAAGATTAGGTGCTTTCGGGCACCTTTTCTGTTATAAATATTAATGCAGTACCAACAGAATAGAAATGAATTATCTAAAGGTTTATTGTAACCTCATAAGGAAAGCAGAGAATAGAATTCCACCTGAAGGTTATACAGAAAAGCATCATACATTTCCAAAAAGTATTTTTGGAAATAATAATAGAATTGTAATATTGAGTGGAAGAGAACATTATATTGCACATTTATTACTTGAAAAAATTTATATTAAACGATATGGAATAAATCATCATAAAACTCATAAAATGATTTATGCTCACAATATTATGTCAAGAGAAAAATATTACAATTCATATTTGTATGAATGTGCAAGAAAAAGGTTGAGTGAAATAATGAAAGGAAATAAAAGAAATTTAAATAATATTCATAATGAAGAAACAAGAAGAAAAATAGGTGAGGCAAATTCAGGAAAAAATCATACTAAAAAATCTAAATTAAAGATGAGTGAAAATAAAAAAGGTGAGAAAAATGGAATGTATGGAAAAACTCATTCTATAGAGGCAAGAAGAAGGATAAGTGAGGGAAATAAAGGTAAAATTTTGACAGAAGAACACAAGGAAAAATTATTAAATTCTAATATTGGTAGAAAATGGACAGAAAAACAAACTCTCATAATGAGAGAAAGGATGAGTGGTGATAAAAGTCCAACAAAAAGAAAAGAAGTTAGGGAAAAGATGAGTAAAAATCATCCAGATTATTCTGGAGATAAAAATCCAAATTCTAAATCTTGGAAAATTGTTTTTGATAATAATGATGAAATTATCATTTCTTGTCTTTCAGTTTGGGCAAAAGAAAATGGATATAATCCATTCAGGTTATATGACATATCAAATAAGAAGCAAAAAACTCATAAGAATGTAATATCTGTACAACTATTGACGATTTTATAATTTTCTGTTAGTATAGTATGTACTGGATATTTGATTATGAGCATTCGTATTTTTGATTACTACGAAACAGAAGACTTTGGTGTAGATCATATCTTCACCGTACTGAAAGGTAAAAGACATTCCTTTATCCAAGTAAGTATCTCTTGGAATGACTATCCATCATTTCCTTATCTGCAAATCGCATTTGGAAACAATCGTTTGATTGATATTCTCTTCTGGTGTTATAAGTTTGGATTTGCTTTTGAACTTTTTGGTGTTACTTGGAATAGTTGGAATAAAGAAGATGAAACCACTACCTGATAAAAGGGAACTGGATATTCTTTGGGCGGTTGCCACCAGTTCCGCAATTGAGTGTAATGATAAACCACATATAATTTTTGCAAAATTTTTATATGATGAATTTAATGGTGTAAATCATATGCAAATTAAATATCCTTCTGCAAAACTTGG
>Ga0208784_1000593_pt1 | contig 17217 bp, 21 predicted proteins | sample DEB19_08_DNA_FD_184531 | JGI IMG/M metagenome (GOLD analysis project Ga0208784, IMG submission 184531) | Aqueous microbial communities from the Delaware River and Bay under freshwater to marine salinity gradient to study organic matter... | ecosystem: Environmental > Aquatic > Marine > Coastal ... | reverse complement strand
ATTCGGAAATGTTGTTTTAATTGCCGATTTGATGTTTCTTATATGGTCGTCGCCCTCAGATTTTGGATCTGCCGAGACCGGATTGGTAGCAACAAGATCAGAAATATAAGTTACGCTTTCTAGCCCCATTTTAAGATCCTCCGTCAATTATGTTGCCGGTTGCTTTTGTGCTTAAATCGCTTTGTAGTGTTGCGTTTGTACGATTGCCGAATTCGGCGTTTTGAGCTTCTTCTAACGCTGATCTAAATCGCACTTCAAACATTTCCGCATCTTTATAATCGCGCGCAAATGTGCATGCCTCAACCAATGCGCTAAATAGATAGACATTCGGATAATTGGTTAAGATGTCATTGGTCGACGTGTTTGAGATGTCGTAACCAATTTTGTACCGAATTGAATAGGTATACGCGGCGGAACATGGACAGTTAAATGCCAAATTCGCCCCGTCTATCGTGTAATACAGCGGAATTCCGTTGCTATTGCTGACCGGCAATTGCTCTGGTGTCAGATAAGGAACCTCTACGCGCGGCAAGTATGTTGTGAACCACAGTGCGCTTGGAGAAATGAACCTTGTCGGCAGCGTAATAAACCGGCTGCCGATTGATCCCGTTAATGTAGCTTCCGTTTCGGCAGCGCGAGAAGCCAATAGCGTATTGATGCGTTTTTCAGCCAGTTCAATAAAATCCGGTATCTGCGAAACGTCTCGATGATGCCAATCTGCAATTGCTGTTTGCAGTTCTGTGTAATTAGCGATGCTCATTTTTTACGATTCTGCCGGTGTAAAATTTTTGCCTGCTGCTCAGGTTCCGCCGGAATTTCCTGTTTTTCTGATTGCGCGTCATCCGGCGCGTCCGTCCATCCATTCTTGCGCATCAAATCAATATCATCGTTGCTGTACGCATTGTGATACCCATGCTGCGGGTGAAATAATCGTGTAGGCATAAAAAACCGCCCCCATTACTGGAAGCGGCCTCAATTAATTAATTGACTGTTACGACGTTGCGAAAGGATCTGCCAATGTGCCAGCACCTACCGCGATGCCTTCTACATACCACGAAGTCGCACTTAAAGCGGTAAATCTCAGCCGCCCGCCCTTAAGTCCGCCCTTGGTTGCGCCGTCCATCGAAACTGCGACATGGGTTGTGCCGTCGCCAGCGAACACGTCGCCAGATTCCGCCACGGTCAGTGAACCAATCATTACAGCGCCAGTTAGAAACACCGTTGCTGCATTCGTGATAATTTTTGCCGCATTTGATGTGATTGACGTTTTAACCACGAAATCAAATTGCATACCCTCGACCGGGGCGGGCAGTGTAAAAACAATACCAGCCGCACGATCAAACACACACAAAGCGCCGGATTCTTCCGCCAGCAAAGTACGAGTAGATCCTTGGCTTTGGATTACCTCACGATGTAGACCAGTTGCCACGCAACCATCGGCACTATCGTAATTAAGACGTTCAAGATTTGCTGAAATAGCCATTTTATTAATCCTCCGTTATTTAAGAAGCAGAACCGATCATGCGGCAAGCCCAAGCCGGACGCAGCGCGGCCATTCCGTATAAAATATCCAAACGCATGAGCAATTCATCGTTGCGGATGTCAGAAGCCATCCATACACGAACCGATAGATTATCTTTCATGCGGCGTACGCATTTCTGCGCATCGTCCATGATCGGAAGATCGGCGGTTATGAACTGGAATGCCTCCTTGTGATACATCAAGCTTTGAACGTAACTGGTAGAAGCAGCGCCAACAAACGTTAGTGTCTTACTATTGAAGTCCGTTGTGGCTAATGCAGCGCCGGTGCTAGAACAAACGTTTTGACGTGGCCCGCTAATGTAAATTGCTGGTGAAACCGTCGTATCGTTTCCTGATGAACCGGTTATGACGAATTGCTGCAATACACCTAAGCTTGCCTTTGTCTCAGGATGGCACTGATAAACACCGGAAATAGTGAAAACCATGCCAACGTTCTGATCCGCAATTGCAACGGTTGTGTGCATGCCAACCAAAGAGCCGCCGTTAGTAACACCTGCCGCCGCATTGGTTGTGCCTGTAACGTCAGCGCCGTTTGTCAGTGTCCATAAGCGCTCGTTTTCATAGTAATCAGCCATTGCAGTACGAGAAACCAGACCCTCACGGAATTGCTCGCCAATTGCATTGGACGGATTGAAATAAGCCGCCATGCCGTTGACCAGGCCACCCATTGTGGTTGAATCCATTTGGATTGATCGCTGGTTATCTTTTGGTGCCAAACCTTGATTAAGCTTTGCACGAGCGGCACCGGGGACAACTAGCGTAGTAATACCAGTACCAGCGGTTCCTGCGACGTTGTAAGTCGCCTTGGATGCAAACGCCAGAAAATCAGACTCGATGCCCGACACCAGCACACTAACCGCCGGTTCGATGTAATTTTTGCTCAAATCATCAAATGCAGCGCCGTTGTTGACTGACTGAATCAACTCTGACGAATTGAAGCGCATATCAACGCCGTCCTGCGTTGCGACGGTAATTGTTTGTGAAGTTTCAGCTTGATCCTGAACATCCATAACGCGCGAACCTTGACGGCGTGTATACATGTTCGGTTCACGAACGCGCAAGGTAGAACCTTGCTTGCCCTTGCCGTTGTCTTTAAACGATGCGTCATATTGACGATCAACTGTGCCGATAAAAGTAAGTTTTTCGTGCGCAATACGAAGCGCCTCTTTAGTCACCATGTCGACGACTTTGAAAGAATTTGCCATTTTTTAAGCTCCTGTGGATTTACCGAAGCCACAAATGAAAAAACCCGCTCGAGGCGGGTTCTTTTTGTGTTTCAGTGTTTGTTTTGTTAGCGTTTGGCGATCTGCTTCCTGCGCCATGCGGCAAATTCGGTATCGCTCATTTCTGACGGGTCTTTATTGATCTTTCCAACCCGGCTGTTAATGTTCGTTACTGGTTTTGCCTCGGCGGGGCGTGCTTTCGCTGTTTGTTTTTTGATGATTTGGTCGCCTTGATAGGCTAGGTGCAACAGCTTGTATATTCGAGGATCAGTTTTTGCTTGCTGCACATCCGCAAGATCAAATCCAAAACTCGAAATAGCAAACTTTTGTAACCGCCCTTCTAATTCTGGAGACCAATTCTTAATTTCTCGCTTCAAAACAGATTCGCTTTCCTGCAATAACTTGGCAGCATGCTGCTGTTGTTCCAGAGCCATGTACTGTTCTTTTTGTGCGAGTTGATTGACCAATTGCGCCCGACCATCTTTTAATTGCGAGAATTGCATGAATAGCTGTTGCGCCCGGATTGGGTCTTGTTCTGTCAACCCGTTCCAGTCAACTTGCGAAAATTGATTGATTTGCTCATCAATCGCCGTGAGTTTTGCTACCTCTGCAATGTGCTGTTGGTGAAATTGAGCCTGTGCCTCGAATTGCCTGCGCTGAGCCGCCAGATCCTCGGTTTTGCGCGTGTAATCCTGATGCATCATTACCGCTGGCTTAATGTCTTTTGGCACGCGGTATTTCTGCCCGTTTAGCTCAATTTCTTCGCTGTCTTCTTCCGGCGCTGCCTGGCCATCTTCATTGGATAGCTGCTCATCGTCACCGTCTGATTCTGCGTAATCATCTTCGTATTGTTCAGCTTCGTTCGCCTCGTCATCCGCCTCGATTAAAGCCGGGTCGACATCGGGTACTAAATTGGCCTCTGCAATCGCTTGATCCATTTTTTAAACCTCACAAATAAAAAAAGCCCGCTCAATGGCGGGCACAAATAAAAAAACCGGCTCTAGGCCGGTCTTTTCTCGCGTTGCTGCTGATCTAGATCATTGTCATAATCAGCATCAATTCGTCTTCTTCCTGTTGTTGTTTTTCTCGCTCTTTTTCTCTTTGTATTCTTTGCTCAATCTCGTAAATAGCGCGTTGAATCCGCGCAGAAATTCGCTTGTGTTCTAATGATTTGAGTATTTGTAACGAAACTACATAAAACTGCTCATCAACCTTGAATCCTTCGCGCTCAATATTGCGTTCAAGTTCCCTTATCGAAATCGGTTCATCCTGCGCTTGCTCTATTTCATGTTGCACAGCCTGACGAATAGCCGTTTGTATTCTTTTTTTGGCTTTCTTGAGTTTTTTTCTATTTTTCTCAAGTGCACCGAAGTATTCGCGCAGCGTTCCGTAGGTTGCATGGATTGCCTGCGTTGCCGCTTCAATCGTTGCACCGAAAAACTGATTGGCGCTGCTAAATATGCTGTCCTGCGTCAGCGTTACCGCGCCCGTTGTTGCTGTATGCCCGTAAAACGTATTAGCGTTATCAAACGTCGCGTTTTGGGTTAAGCCCTGCGTCGCCCCCGGCGCGGTGACGGTTGCCGAGTAAAACGCCGCAGAATTATCAAACCGGCTTGCCTGCGTTAACCCGTGGCTGACAGTTGCAGCGTAAAACGAACTGTTGTTGGTTGCTGTGCTACTTTGAACCAAACCATGATTTACAGTCGCGGAATAAAACGACTCTGTGTTATTAAACCGCGATGATTGCGTTAAACCATGTGAAACTGTAGCGGTATAGAATGCCGCGTTATTATCAAACCTTAATGCCTGCACCAAGCCATGACTGACTACTGGCCCATAAAACGCGCTGCTATTATCAAATCGCGACGCCTGAACCAGACCATGATTAACAGTAGCGGAATAAAACGCAGCGCTATTCGTTGCGCTGCCTGCCTGCGTCAGCGTTACTGATCCGGGCGTTACTGTCGGTGCATAAAAGCTATTGCTGTTTGAAACTAATGACGGCAATAGCGTTTGAGTTCCACCCAATGAAACAACGGCAGCATAAAACGAATTACTGCTATCAAACCTTGTTGCCTGCACCAGACCATGACTTACGGTTGCGGCATAGAACGATCCGCTATTTGCAAATGAACTGCCCTGCGTCAGCCCATGGCTGACAGTCGCGGCATAGAATGCTGCACTATTATCGAATCGCGCCGATTGAGTCAGCCCATGACTAACAGTCGCACTATAAAATGACTGACTATTAGTCGCAGACGATGACTGTGTCAGCGTTACCGCGCCTGTTGATACCGTCGCCGCGTAAAACGAATTGCTATTATCAAACCGGGTTGATTGAGTCAAATTCCCGGAAGCGCCGCTAGCTGGTATCTGCACCAACCAACTACCAATAATCGCCGCGCCAGTAATAGACCCGGATTGCAGCACACTATCAGTCAAAAACGTCGTTACTGACGGTGCCGCGCCTGTTGATACCGTGGCCGCGTAAAAACTATTGCTGTTAGCCGCAATAGCCGATTGAGTCAACCCATGGCTGACAGTCGCGGAATAAAATGCGCCACTATTATCAAATCGGCTTGATTGAGAAAGCGTTACCGCTCCCGGTGTTACCGTAGCTGCGTAAAACGAATTACTGTTATCAAAGCGGCTGCTCTGCGTTAGCGATTGGTTAAGATCGCCCTTAAACGTAGCAACGGCACTCGACCATGTACCAGATGTTGATAGTGTTGCGCCGTAGTTAACGCTGGCGGTACTGCTAACGATCCTGGTGGCAAGTGAAGTGTTATTTCGTGTTGACGTACCCCCGCCGGTCGATGCCTTCTCTAATATCTCAGCAGAGCTGTTATCGTGCGCCGACCACGTATAAGTATCAATATTGCTGAAAAGCGCGCAGATCAGTTCATCGGCCTGTGTCAGCGTGCCTGTTAATCCGCAAGTGCCAGCCGTGCCTGATCCCGTGTTGCTGTTTGTTTTGTCAAGCGGTGCCGCTGCAATACCAGACCATTCCGATGCGCACCCGGCAAATTTATTTGAAGCGCCTAACGTGAATGTATGGCCTGTCGGTTCGGATGCCCCGGCGATCTTGTAATAAATAGCTGAATCGATGCCAGACCCGTTGCCGCCATTCGTCGCAAGTGACCACCCAGACGGAACGCCGGTAACTGTCGTATCGCCGCGCCAAGAAAACGCAGCGACTAACAGGTTACCTTGCGTCGGAGTCCCAGGATAAGTAAAGACAACCGAAGTGCCAGCCGCGCCGCCGGTCGTATTCCTCTGACCTGTTAATTCAGCTATCGCCATCGCAAGCCCTTAAGAAACGGTTACTAGCGGATCGATATAAAATTTTCTAGTCGAAGTAATTGATGCAACGCCAACACACACACGCGCACGAAACATTCCGACCGTGTTCACGGTGGCGGTCACGCTCAGCTTTTGTTTGTAAGTATACGATGGCCCCGACCCATTCCAAGTTGACGTGGTATCATCGGTTTGCGCTGCCGGGGTTGCTAACCTGTCAGCCATGTAATCGTTCGCGCTCGACCATTTGCCGCTTGATGATGTGCCTAAATAGTCAATTTCAAGCCAGACCTCATTGTCATTAAAGTCAGCGGTGTCATTCGTTATGTATAAGCTGAAAGTTTTGCTTCCTGTTGACCCAATATATCCATAAATATCAGGTAGATAATATGGCGCATCTAGTGAGCATGTCGATGTTGTTGTTATTAACCAGCTTGTCGCTGTACCTTCCACCTGCGCGCCGGATGATCTGTAAATTGATGTGCTTGACAGTGTCTCGCCTAAATATGATTTATTGTATAGATATGTTGGCGAATCTCCGTTGCCGCAGTTTATGAACGTTTGACTCCCCATTGACGCGTTAGCGCCAGAAGAAACTGGCGTCCAAGTTGCAGCAGTTTTGCAATTTCTGTAAGTCATAGAACCGGATGCTGTACTTGTAATTTCGCAGGTTGTTGCATTCGTGAACCCTGAAAAATCCGCTCCGATTGCTTCTAATTTTGGATTTGTTGTTGTATTTAAACCAAATACAACTCCAGTTCTGTACGCCGCGTTGACAAATGTCAAACCGTTAAATGAAATTAACGATCCCGTACTAATAGACAAAACAGTCGCCGTTCTAGCTGTAGTCCCATCCAATGTTAAATCCACATTTGTATTTCTGAAAACACATCTTGAGTTATCAATAGAGCCGATCTGTATTGAACCGTTCGCCGATGGTTTAAGATTCAAATCGACAGTCGCAAAAACTTCATCGCCGTCAGAGGAAAAAGCAAACCCGGTGCCTGACTTAATTGAGCATCCATATAATGCAAATGACCCGTCAAACGTTAATGAATAAGCGCCCTCGCTTGTATCAATCTGATCTGTTGTGCTGGCCTGATATGCTGGCGGGCTTGATCCGGTCGTTGCAGAGATAAATATTGTCGGCAGTCCCAACGTTGGCCCGGTAATTGTCCTATTTGCTGTGTGCGCATACTGGCAAACATGGTCATGCCCAATATAAACAATATCGCCAGAAGCGAAAGAAAACACATCATCCAGCGCAGAAACGCTTGTATAAGCGGCACCCCATGACTTGCCGTTGTGCGCCGTCCCGCCGCTTGTATAAGTGCCGTATGCAGTCGAATCAACGCCGATCGTAAAGTTATTGGCGTCAACGACTGTAACCGTATATCCGGCGCTGCCATTCGTGAAATTAATCTGCGTCATGCCGCCGACGTTGTGAAACACTACTTTATCGTTCGTGCTGAACCCGTGCCCTGTGACTGTCACCTGGCAAGGGTTCGCATTTGTCGCTGCAGATACCGCCTTCCCGCCGCCGTCGTCAACGTAGTATGTAGCCATTATCCGATCACCTGATTAAATTCAGATTCAGCAAGCGATGCTGTGACACTATCCAAAACCACGGTTTTATGCGCCTCGGCATCAAACGCAGGGTCAGAAGTAATCACCGGGCCATAGTTATGAATTACCCCAAAATCATCCGTCACTTGGTAATAAACAAGACGCGGCGATCCTTGAATATCGTCTGAAATTGTCACTATCATTCGCCCACTGCTCCATCAATCGCTGTGTATTGATCCCGCAAGGTTTGAATCTTGACCCGGAAAGCGTCCCACTTTGCTTGCGTGTCAAGATTGAAAGCATTGCGGATCTGCGTCGCGGTCAAGTCACCGTCGCTATATCTATCGTAAAGCCACGCGGCAAGCTTCGCTAGTTCGTGCTTTGTGGCTGTCCGATAACGCTCACGAAAGCGAGCGAGTAGCTGCGCCTTCGTTTGATATTTGATCGTTAACGCCATTACAGCGAGAAGATGCCAGACGCGTGCCAAGCAATTGAAATATTGCCGCCATTCGGAGTTACTGGCTGACCAGTCACACCGGTGTCAATGTACGCAATCAGCCGCCACGTTGTGTTGGCGCCGGCATTCTTGCGATACAGAACCAAAGCTTCTACAGTAGCACCTGAAACCGACGTAAACGTCACGTCAGCGCCATCGAACGCGCCGTTAGTGTAGCTCTTCGTCGCGCCTATTTCCTGATCCGTTCCAACAATGCCAGACAATGACGAATAAAACTCATGTGCGGAATTGTAAGTATAGGTGCCTGTATCTACCAGCGCCACATAAACGCCCGTCGTTCCTGTGCCGTCTAGATCGGAATCTGCCGAATTCTGTAGAAGTGCTTCCTTCCATTTTGGATATATTGCATTAGCCATTAATCATTTGCTCCTCTTCGTTGTTTTCCGGTTGCTCTTGCGGTTGGTGGTCTAAATATTCGGTGTAAACCTGCCAAGAGCCGTCATCCAGTTTTACCGCACGCGATACTTTACTGCGCGGTTTTGGTTGCTCAATCAATGGCTCTGGGGTTGCAGATACGCCCTGCACTGCCTCCGCAACAACAGCCTGCACCTGTTCAGGTGTCATGCCGGTCTGTACAACTTTTAACCGGTTTGTTTCAGCATTGAATGCATCGATTTTGAGCTTCTCAATTTCAAGCGTCTTATCCGCCGTTGTCGCTTGCGCTTTTTGTGAAACCTCTTGAATTTGCTGCTGTAATTGCTGGATTATTTGCTGTGCTTCGGCTTGCGTTTGCTCTAATTGCTGTTGCAATTGCATGACTTCTGGTGGCGGTTGATCGCCGTTCTCGGCTTCTTGTATTTGTGGTGGGAGCATCGCCTTAAATCGCTTTGCCATTTCTTCAGCGCCCGGCCAGTCTAGATTTTTAGCCAACAGATCAGAAATGAGCGGCGCTGCTTGCGGATAGGATCTTATGAACTCCGTCATTTGTGTTGCCGCTTCTTCGCGCTTGGTTGCAAACGATGGCCCGGCGCTTACAACAACGTCGTATTTGCCGACAGACAAGTCATAAACGCGCGTTAATTCGCCGTTCTCGCCTTCGATTTGCTGCGCTTCTTCACCGATTCGCACGTTTTCGGCTTCTTTCCCATCTTCGCCGAGAATTCGCACAATCCTGTCACCTGTGTAAACGTGCGGGATCAGATCGATCACGATTTGCCCAACGTGACGGATCGCGCGAGATAAATTATCAACGAAGTGAAAATTTCCGATTTCTCCCTGGCGTTGTCGCGCCATAATTGCGCGCCCCGAGGTCTCATTTGATTCCGCGCCCATGCTCGGGTCGTGCATGTTAAGCACTGTTTTTATATCGTCACTCGCATTCATCGCTTCTTGTAGCGCACCAGCCGGAACGCCAGCAAAAGCTTGTCTCTGCGGCGCATCATTGCCTTTGTATTGCAAGAAAGCATGATCCTCTATGTTCGCTGTCGCCCATTTGTGCGAATCGACGGAAAAAGCGCCTTCTTTACCGACCCAAGGCGCATTCGGTGCAAGAGCGACTAATTCAGTCGTTTTTGTGCGCCAGTAATTGAAGATCCGTTGCGGGTCTTTAGCGTCGCGGATCAAGCTCTTAAAATACCGCTTGCCTGATACGATAATCTCATCGCCATAAACAGGCACTATTGGAATGTACTTTCCAGCCCAATCGTTTTCTTCAAGAACTTCCGAGCCGGTAACGATAAACTGCTTCACTTTCCAGCTTCGAGTCTGTCGCTCGTCAACTTTTTGCGCGCCGATGGCTTCGTAATAGTCCGCCTGCTCCGCGTAAACTTCGGCATCAACTACAGAACCATCATTAAGCAAGCAGATTGTTTTAACGACTTCTTCGCGTACCCAGTATTCAGCGATCAGAATTCCATCTTCGTCTAGCCAATCAGCTTCAAGACCGGTATAGCCATCGGAATCTTCCCAACCTTCCGCAGAATCTTTTTTATACTTTGCTTTAAATTCGGCTTTTGTGATTCGATCGACGATCATGCACTCATTCCAGTCGCTTGAATCAGCGGCCATGCTATGAGGGTCGCCAAACACAGCGAATTGATTGGCCACTCGGTCGATCTTTATGTCTTTATCGAAAGTGTCATCATGCGCATAATCGACATTCACGCGGATGTAACCATAGCCACCGGCAACCGCATGCAAAACGGCGGTATCGTATGCTAAATCGGCTTTGGATGTGGATTCGATGTTGCGAATCAGTCCGGTGTATATTTCTGCGGTTTCCGGATCAGCATTATCGTCAACCGGCTTGACTGAGATCGATGGCTTGTTTTGTCGTGAGTTGTTGACTACTTGATGCACATAAGCGACCAATTTATTGATAGTTAAACACGGCTTTCCGCGCGATTGCCTGCGCTCTATGTCTGCTTGCTCCCACTGTTTACCGAGCAACGAAAACTCGATGTCATCAAGCGCGGCCTTCCGGTTATCTCGCTCGGCGTCGCTGGCGAGCGTGAAAAATTCTTTCGCTTGCTTGACTATATCGGTAGTGTTTTTTTGCATAATGTATTTTTTTAATTAGCTCATCCAGCCGTGCGTTAAAACGGGTTGCGTGTATTGCTCGTCAGTTTTTGTAAATAGATCCTCAACCGCAATAGCCATCAATCCAAATGCATCGGCACCGTGACTGCTCCAATCGTGATCCGGGCCTAATCCAATGCCGCGCGCGTCGTCAATTTTTTCATGATACCAGCCCAGCGCATCGATACCCGCCGATGTTGTCGACTCGTTAAACCAACACGATCCAAGCCAACGCCGCACCGCTTCAATCCTCAGCATTGCCGCCCCCTTGCCTTGGTTTGGCACCACCTCGACCTTGTACCCAGCGGCATCGAACGCGGACTCGTAGCTGACCGCATAAACACGGTCATTTTGTCCGCCATCGTGCGGTAGCCAAATTTGTGATTTTGTTGTGCTGTAACCGCGAGACCGCAGCCAGTTGATATGCGCATCGATCGGCTGGCCTTGGCTTTCGTAATAATCGATAACCCGGATTTCTTTCCCGATGATCTGACACGCCCATATTGCGAATGCGTCAGACCTTGCGCCGGTTCCACCGATGTCGCAGAATAGGTGGATCGTCATAAGCGGATCGGCAGCGACTCTACCAATGCGCCCGCTTGATCTTGCTTCAGCCAAATGTCGCGCAAAATACGCACCGGAATTTACGGCAGCATATCCACCCTGCCAAATATGATCGTATTGCTCGGGAGTTGTCCGCAAACAGTCCAGCCGCTCTTGATTGAGTTCTGGCGGTAACATGGGGTTATCGCTCCAGTTTGCACGAATAACAACAGCGCCCGTAGGCAAATCATCGCCGCGCAGCATCATATCAACCGGGTCAGTTTTGCGCCTTGGATTCCAGCTAAACCATAATTCTGAACCGGCGGCGCGTATTGTTGGCCGCAATAACGACAATGATCTTGCGCTTAGTGTCTGAGCTTCTTCAATCCAAGCCCGCCCAAAGCCTTCCAGCGACTTTATAGATTCCGCGTTGTGATCTTGCATCCCGACGAACGTAATTACGCCATCACCGGGCGTTTTAATCACTTCGTTAAAAATCTTAAAGCCGTGTTTTTCACCGATTCCGAAGGCGCTCAATTTATCTTCAATCAACCGCTTGCTTGATTCTTTGAGTGTTTTTTGCACCTCACGAATACAAACAGCGCGCATGCCGCGATATTCGAAACAATCTTCGATTAGTTTTTCAGCAAAAAAATGTGACTTACCAGAACCACGACCACCCCAAGCGCCTTTGTATCGAGCAGGCGCAAGCAGCGGAGTAAATACCCGCGCTGTGCAAAACTCGATTTCCGGCACTTATCCAGCTGTCGGATCGATAATACGACGCACGAAAGTGATTGTGTGATCGATTGCTCCACCGTCGCGGCCGGATAGCTCCAGCGCTTGCGGTGCTTTGCCATGCGCACGATCAATAATGTATTGCGCAGCGGCTAATCGATTGCGTTCGTTTTCGCCTCTCTCCATTATTTCTACAATTGCATCGAGCGCATCCGGGGTTTTAGCTTTACACATTGTCTCAAGCGTTATTTGTTCCTGCGTTTTTTTTGCGCGCCCGCCTGGATTTCCGCTTTGTCCCGGTTTAAATCCGTTTGTCGGTTTTCTCATTGCAAAATCATTGCTATCAATATAAGTTTTATCGCCATAAAATAAAAAAGCCCGGAGCTATCGCGCCAGGCTTTCGGTTAACTTATTGTTTAAATAGTGGTTTTGTTTCTTTTAATTACAATTAGACCACTCTATAAAAAACAGCATACTCTTGTTACCAACATTTTGCAACAAATTTTTAACGACCAACACCAACGACGAATTTACCGCCAATCAACCCGGCATCAATCATCTTGCACTCGATAATATCAATAGATTGCGCATGTAATTTGTCCAAGATCGAATAAACCACTTTACGATAATCTGCGGCGGCTGCATTGTGGCAGCTTAACGATTCTCTAATCATCCTATGAGTAATCTCGCGCCCTCCGATCCGCGCGCCGACATACGCCAGAATCAGCATTGTTAAATCCCTCGACCGATCTATTAAGTGCAAATGCACGCGCGAAACGATCCTCGACAACTGATCTGGATCGTTAAAATATTTACAAAGTAAATAAGCTTCGCATACCGGATCATCAATCGATATTATCATCGAATAAATATTGTCAGCCTGCCGGTGTACTTCCTCGGGCGACAAACCGATCAGCACGTCGTTGTCGGTTGGCCTTGACGGCTTGCCGCACATCCTACTAATTGATGGCGCTTTATAGATCAAAGTTTCCCTAACCTGTGCTGCCCACATTAAAGCCGACTCTGCTGATTTGAACAATATCGCCCCCTTGTTTTATGGTTTTATTGACTCGCTTCATGACTATGGTTTTCTTTCACCCCCTGACTCGCTTGTGGCGTGTGGTTTTCTAGCCCCCTCTGACTCGCTCAACTTGATTGGTTTTCTTTTGCCCATTGACTCGCTCAACCGTTCTGGTTTTCTTGCGGCTTTTGACTCGCTTTCAGTTTGTGGTTTTCTTAGAGTATCTGACTCGCTTGTCCATGATGGTTTTCTTTACACCTCTGACTCAACTTGCATGAACATGCCCATGCTTTTCTTCGTGATACTCTTTGTTTACTTCCAGCCCTTCGATTTTTCGCCAGGAAACATATAAATCACACAAAAAACGCTTAATCATGTACCGTTGCGCCATGTTATGAATGTGCCCTTTTGATTTTTCTTGATGCCGCGGATCGGTTTCTAACCGATTTTTATAGTTGTAATAATGATCTGAGTACGGAGATTTGCACTTGAGAAAGCTACCAGACAATACGCCCAAAAGTTTTGTTTTCAGGAAAGGCTTGAACGTGATTCCGAGTTTTTCTTGCTCATTGCCTTCCGCGTCAAGGTACTTATGCGTCACCAAATGTTCTTTATATTTCCCCCTGCCGCGCCCATCTTGTGCGACGTCAAGGCCAGCATATCTCCATAAGGAAGATGAGTATTTCGCCTTGGCTATGTCGATCTCGCTAATAATTACACCTGCCATTGCAGCCCCACAACCTTTAACGCCGAGCAAGAATTGTTCATAGACAGGGTACTCATGCAGCACTTTTTCAAGCTGTTTGAAATGCTTTACTTCCCGCGCTTCCAGGTCAAGGTATTGATCAATCAAGCATAATTCAGTGTAACTACTGATAAGCTCATCGCCAACAAATTTCTTGCTTGACGGCAATTTATCGACAACGCCATCGGTAATTTTTCGGTAACTTAAGCGCAAGCGATCGAGTAATTTTTTCTCATCACTCCCGATCTCTGATTCCTTTTTGCTTGGTTCTTGTCCGAGCTTTGCTTTAAAGTTAACAACGATTCTGTTTCCCGTTTGAATCCTGAGTTTTTGGAGATCGTAAGCACCCCGAACCATAGTTCGAATATTTGTCATTTTGCACCCTTTTGTAATTACAACTTAAACTCGTCTCTACACCGCCCGCACATCCCATCAACCAGGCGCGCTTTGTATTCGCCGCATCCATCACATTCGCCTGGTTTTCCTGCCGGAATATTAGCCGCCGCCTTGCGGACTGCCGCAATTGCCGCCTCGTCTGTTTTGTCAATGTGGTCTCCAGCTTTGTCTATGTCGTCCATTATGCAACCGCATTTTCGGCCATCACTAGCCGTAAAAGGTGTATAGCATCTGCTTCGTTATCGTCAACCGGATTAAAACCTGCGCTTATTGCCGCATCAATCATCGACTGCTTGTCAGCATTCCCGCGACCCGTTGCGAATTTTTTAATTGTGCCTACAGGTACGCTCTGATACGGTATTTCATGATGTTCACACCATGCAGTTAAATGCCCTTCAAACGCTCCGTAAACGTGCGCCGCTGTTATCCCTGCATGATTCCTAACTTCTTCGTAATAAACCACGCTAACGCCTTTTTGTTTAGTTTCTGTTAGCCATCGTTTAAACTTTAAATAACGCATGCCGCCACCTTCATGTCGCTTCGTAGCAAACGACACCGATCCGCTAACGACACCGCTTTCTGTTTGCAAAGCCCATCCGGTTCGAGTGCCAAGATCAAGAGACAGGATCATACTTTTACTAAACCTTTTTCAATTAAAATGCGCATGCTTCTTTGATGTCCTTCACTAAAACAAATCTCTATTTCTTGCCTAGTCAAATGTGACGGTGTCTGTGTGCGCCTATCGTAGCAATCATGACAATTTTGGCATCCGTATGCCCCCAAAACGTCCGGAGATTTTTTGCCAATGCCTTTACCCGAAGCATGTCCAATCGCATGACACCAAACGACGGTTTCCTGATTGCCTGTGCAAATACCTGGGATTCGGAGCTGACATTGCTCCCCCCGCGCGCTTTCAGTTATTTTTGACATTCTTGCCAATCTTTCCAGCCATTAGAAAAAACAGGCTCAACACCAGATAACGCCGCTTGCGCAATCAGATATTCCATCCATACTGCAAATTTTTTCTTGCCAAATTGGCTTGTTCTGCTGCCAAGCATTATCACGCCGCCATCCCATCCTTGCGCTATCCGTAAATTAGTTTCTTTTTCAAATGCGGCTGTTAACAAGTCTTTCCATTCTTCCTTTTTTAACCATACTTTTTCACCGTTAACTGGCCATTGCAAAGTTCTTGCAAAGCCTTCTAAATAAGGCCATTGAAACGAATTCTGCTCAAGCGTCCTATTTTCTTCTTGAAATGTTGCCCACCAGCCATTCGGCAACGTTTTGCAATAATCCTGCGCCATATTGCGCGCTTGATCGTGAACAAAACGAATCACGATTTTTTCTGTCATTTACTCAAATAATTTACGCCGCTATTCAGCCGCATAAAATCATCCTTGTCGGCCACATGCTCCCCGCATTGCTCGCACGCATACAGATCAATCTCGAATCCGGCTTGCAACAAATGCACGCCATGACCGCATTCGCACACCTTGTACCCTTGCTCTTTTTCTTGATCGTTTATTTGTTTTTTCATTCGATTTTTACATGCTATGAATTGAAAATTGTTAACTGAGCTGTGTGTTGTTTAAAACGTTTTGTTGCTGCGTTGTAATAGTCCAAATCAAGCTCGCATCCAACAAAGTCGAAACCTAAATTGTGCGCTGCTATTGCGCTGCTTCCACTGCCAAGGTGGGTATCAAGAATTCTTTGACCTGGTTTTGCGTAATTAACTAAAAGCCATTCATAAAGCTTTACTGGTTTTTGGGTTGGATGAATTTTTGTGTCGCATCCATGAGAAAGATGGTGCATTCTAAACATCCTGACACTGCCACTAAAGCTAGTCCATGCCAGCTCAGCGTCAGCCATTGGGTTTGTTCCATTCATCTTGTCCCATACACAAAAACATCTTGTCGCGCTGAGATTGTCTAAAAAATAATTCCCCCCCCATATTATTTGGTTATTGCTAACGCGCCTTAACTCAAGGAAGTATTCTTTTGAAGGTATTGCATTATCCCAATCCCCTCCCACTATTCCATTGCTACCTTTCATCATGCTTGTTTTGCTTGCTACGGTTTTTTTCATTTGTTTAACAATATTTATCCCATAAGGCGGATCAACAATTGCCAAATCAAAAGATTTATCAGGCTGTTTCCGCATGTATTCCATGCAATCAATATTCAATATTTCCACGCTCATTTATTTGCTTTTTTCCATTGTGTCTTTACTTGATTAACAATCGATTCCGCATAATTCTCACCGTATTTCTCGCGCCAGTATTCGATGCATGCTGCCCGGTATTCCCGCGTATGTGCCTTTTTTATCCACTCGACCGCTTCTTTGATCGTGGGTTGCCGTGGATTATTCAATGTTAGTGCCGGTTACGCTCCGGCGAATCCGCACTGCACTCCTGGGCATGTGGGAAACAGGTTTTCTTGTCATGCTTTTTTTGGTTTTTTGTCCGCATCGAAAACGAGACTTAACTCTGTCGATACTTTCCCGGCTTGCTTGAAGCCGACCAATTGCTTGTCTGTTCCGCCAGCAATCACCCGCTCACAGGCTGCCGCATCTCCAATCATCACGTATGGCTCCAATGGTTGACCCTTGCTGCAGTTGTAAGCATTGGCTATGCCGGTTAGGATCAATGGGTATTCTGGAATCTCGCTACGTTCACGAAATCCTCGATAACGGTTTTCGAATTCCTTTGCGACAAATGGCCATTCATCCTCAGTTTTTTGCCCCAATGCGATCCATCCGCCCATGTCGTGCAGTACCCGGTGGATCAAAGGATCATCGAAAACAACATCAACGTAAGTACCTTTGTGCCGCACCGCTTTGTCGACTTTCGCCCAAGCCTTCATCGCAGCGTCTTGCGTCGATCCTTGCAGCATTCGGATGATGTCTGCAGGCTTCGGTAACCACTTGCCGGATTCAGTGTTGACTACATGACGATTAAAAGCCTGGATAATCGCCGCAAGGTCAAATTGTTTTAAAGAATTCCACCAAAGATCAAGCGTAAAATCGTTTATTTCCTTGTCGTAAAACGCATAAACACCGACTAAGCCGCTTCTGAATTTTTCAAAGTCATGTTCTGTCATTTTGTGCCCTC
>Ga0208784_1000589_pt1 | contig 17248 bp, 19 predicted proteins | sample DEB19_08_DNA_FD_184531 | JGI IMG/M metagenome (GOLD analysis project Ga0208784, IMG submission 184531) | Aqueous microbial communities from the Delaware River and Bay under freshwater to marine salinity gradient to study organic matter... | ecosystem: Environmental > Aquatic > Marine > Coastal ... | reverse complement strand
TCGTTGAAGTGTGACATTGTTATTTTTTAAATATTTTTTCTGCTGTAGTTAAACCAAGACAACCAAATGCTAAAGAAGCAACTGCATACACTAAAGATTCAGCAGGAGCTGTTTCTAATGGGCTAAAGCTATTATGGTACATAGTAACGCATAGCGTTAGTACACATAATAAACCACATAAACGTTTCATACTTAAATTGCCATTATCTTCACAAAAGAATTGTCTCATTTTATTCTACTTTTTAAATCTTGTATAAATTCATCTCTTTGTTCTATCAAATACTTCTCTCTGTCTATTAATCTTTGTCTCTCATCGTCAGTTAGCTTTAGGATCAAGTCCTCTTTAGCCTTAATCATCAGTTTATATTCGTTCATCTGACTGGTAAATAGGGTATTTTGGTAGTACATTATTCCAACCAAAATGAGTATTGTAAAGGATTGCTCCTTCAGTTTACTCATAAATGTCTCCCCATAGTTCATTTTTTACCAATTTTTAAATATAAGCTACCTGAGTAGCCAATAGTGTTATTTCTATACAAATCCAAACTAAGCCCTATTAGAGCCTTATTTTTGGCATTTAGCATCAAGGAAGGACTTAGTACTTGAAAGCCCTCAGATGGTCTAAAATCGCCTCTAAAGCCCCAAAAAAGGGTATTCTTAGGTTTCTCTACATAAACTTGCTTGGTTGTTATGGTTTTTTCAGCCAAATTAGCCTTAAAAGACCTAGAAAGTATCTTATTTTGGCTTATTGTGTCTGTAATGACAAAGTTATTACTATCCTTATAAATAGTGTCTGTATAAGCCTTAATCGTATAATAATCATTTAATATACGAAGCGTATCGTGGATATATAGCTTCTCAGTATCGGTTAAAATGATATACGATTGTATATCTTTTCCTTTCTTATACCTAACTATAGTATCAGTTTTGTAGATAGTGTCATGCACTTCTTCAATCTTACGATAGTTACGCATATTGCTAAAGTCCACCTTCTTAGGAATGTAGGTACTATTCTTAAAAACAAGTAGCCATAATACGAATACTATGGCTACAAGAATAATGTCCTTAATACGGATCATATTAGTTCTCTTTTACTTCTTCTTTTGGTGCTTGTTCTTGAGCAGCCTTTTGTAAGATGTTTAAAATAGGTTGAGCATACTTGAATGGTGTTTCCAATAAGATAGCTTCTAACTGTTGTAATTGTTCGTTGCTTAATGTCATATGATTATTTTTTACAAATTTATGCTTTATTCTCTAATGCTGATACTTTAACTTCTAATTCTTGGATTGCTTTAACAAGTACGGCAGTTAATTGACCATAAGATAATCCTTTCATCCCTTTTTCACTTGTACTTACTAATTCTGGTAATACTTCTTCTACATCTTGAGCAATAAATCCAATTTGCTCTAAATCATCTTCAATCATTCTATACCACTTAGGTTTTAATTCCATTACTTCCTTAAGTCCGTATTCTATTTCTTTTACATCTTTCTTTAAAGTAACATCGGAAGCATTTACCCAAGTACCACCAGAAGATAAATAACCTTCATTTGTACCATTGTAAAAATATAAATTACCACTTTGATAATATAAAGACCTATAACCATTTGATACCGCATCTTGTATTGTTAAACCTTGATTGGTTCCTCTAATTGCAACAAGACCATAAGCAGATGGTGCACTTGTTGTTCCAATTAATACATTACCACCACTTACTACAAAATTTGCACTATTTTCTAAATATAATCCAACATTAGTATTTGAATAACCCATATAACCTAATCTTGTACCTGAACCATTAAACCAAGATATGTAAGGCGATTGTGTACTTGTGCCCCTATCAATATAGAAACCACCTGAACCTGAAGAAGGACTTTGTACAAATGTTCCTGATAAAGTAGCAGTACCTGTTGAAGATATATATAATCTACTTGTACCATTTGTTGTAATTCCCAAATCATCACCTGTTGTAGAATATAAACCACTTGCACCAGCAAAAAATCTTATAGAAGGATTAGCAGCAGTTCCATTTACTGCATATATTTTATTAGATGCATATATATCTCCTACTACTTCTAATGCAGTACCAATAGTTGATGTATTACTTCCTATTAAAACTTGTCCTGTTGCTGTTGCTAATTTTACCCCTCTTGTTGCTGTAAATGTACCAACCACATCAACTGAACCATTTCCACCCGGATCAACAGATAATGCAGTTAAAGTATTTATTCTATTTCTTACATAAAATTTAGTATTATCACCACTATTTGAGCTTTGCTTTCCTACATAAACTGCGTTATTTGCACTATCTACATAAAAATCACCAGTACTCACACCAGCGCCACCTCCAGTAACTTCAAACTTATAGCTACCAGAAGGAGAGCCACCTATACCTATGTTATTAGATGCGTCTGTAAATATTGCTAAAGGGATTGTACCTAACTTTTGTGTTAAACCCATAATATTTTATTTTACTAATTGTTTTAATTCGTCAATTTGCTTTTGCTGCTCTTGGATTGCTTTGATAAGTACTGGTATCATTTTAGTATAATCTACCCAATATTGAGACTCGCCTTCTTTTTCATTAGGCTTATGCTGCAACATTAAAAGACTATTTTTCTCAATACCACATTCTAATAAAGATTGTTCTAATTCTTGAGCAATAATACCATTAGATAAAGGCTCATTATCATCATCAATCTTGTGTCTGTAATGTACTGGTCTTAACTTAGAAACTAAATCTAATCCTATTGAAATATTAGAAATATCTTTCTTAAAGTTTAAATCAGATGGTAAGGAATTAGCATTAGTTGAAATTGTACCAGTAGTAGAGCCATTATATTGAAAAACTTGTATTACCCCATTAGTTGAATTTCTATTCAAATACAAAACACTTCCACTTGTTCTTGTAAAATATGTATCCCCACCCGTACCAAATAATTGACCATTTAATGTACTATCAAAAGCTGTAGAATGCATTAAAACTTCCCCACTATCTCTAATTCTCATTCTTTCGGTATCACTTGTGCCAGTTGCAAACACCATTGCATCTGCTGAACTATTAACAGTAATAGAGCCTCTTTTTGCACTTGCAGCATCATTCCATCCTACCTTACTATCTTGTGGCAATGCTAATGAAAATTGAGGACTACTTGTACCAATTCCTACATTACCAGAAGAAGTAATACGCATTCTTTCTGTAGCACCAGTATAAAAAGCTAATGGCAAACTATTAGCTGAATAAACTGCATTAGTTGTTACATTTGTTCCATCTCCGTAATAACCTAATATTAATTCTGCACTTGATGTATTTCTGTTAAAGTCTGCTAAAATATGCAAACCAGCAGCTACTCCATCATCTTTAACTACATTTAATGGTGCATTAGGACTACTTGTACCAATTCCTACATTACCAGTTAAAACATTTGCAACTAAAATATTATCTACTCTTGTTGTATTGTTATCGTTTAAAGATATTAATTTAAAAGTATCACCACCAGTCATGAATAAGCCTACCCTTTCTGCATTGCTACCTCCATCAGTATTTTGCAACGTTAATTGAGTCGAAGTTGAATTAAGATGTAATAAGGTACTTGGACTACTCGTTCCTATACCTACATAACCATTTGCCTTTATAAATAAATCAGGACTTGCACCTGATACATAAAATCCTAAATTATTTGCACCACTTGTTGCACCGCTATTTTGTATATATGAATAATTACTATTGTCTGTAGTATACATATTTAATGCTCCACTTGTTCTTATTGAAGCACTATTTGCCGTTACACTACTTGAGAATGTAGCAGCACCTCCCACCAATAAAGTACTTGTAAATCTACCTGTACCAGTAACATCAAAAGTATATGTAGTGTTTGTATTTCCTATACCTACATTAGTTCCATTATCATATATTAAGCTATTCCCCAACACACCAGATGCAGTCCACTTAGAGATGTAATTAGTAGTACCACTACCTCCTATACCACCACCAGTTACAGATACAACCGCTTGTACTATGTCATTAGCTTGACATGCAGTAGCTAAAACAAATGTAGTGCCATTAGTAGCAGTATATTCAGCAGCAGCTAATTTAGAACCATTGTAGTAAACCGCTAATTGACCTACTGTGTAACCGCCAGTAACTGTGAAAGTTGTTTGAGCAGCAGTAGCAGTATAGTCTTGAGTATTAGTAGCGTTTACATTCGGAGTGATTGTCCAGCTTCTATCTGCACTTAAATCGTATGTAGTTCCGTTAATGCTTAATGTTCTTGTTGTAGGTACCGCAGTAAACCCTAAAGCATCTTGCTTAGAGTTAAACGTAGTCCAATCAGCAGCAGATAAGAAACCAGCTTGTGAGCCGCTTGATTGTTGTATTGAGAATACTCCAGTTGTATTATCGTATAATAAAGGACTTGTAGCACTTAAAGATGTTAAGTTGATACCACCTAAACCAGCTAAGGTATAAGTAGGCACATTCAAAACACCAGTTGTGCTATTGTATGTTGATGCTCCGTTGTTGCCAGTAGTCGTTAAACTAATTGCACCTCTTGCACGAGCATCTGTATAATATAAGTTAGAACCCTCTGCTATACTTGATGTAGTTCCAGCTACATTATTCCAAAGAGATGTAGTGCCGTTATATTGTAAAATTTGACCATTAGTTGGAGTTGTGATTAACACATCAGCACTCTCGCTTAACTCTTGTGTATTTTGAATTTTTACTTCAATAACTCCTTGAGTTGGATGTGCTCTTACTACGATACCTACATATACAATATGGTCTGGACTTGTTGGCTTGGTTGCAGTAAATCCACCAGCCACACTTGGGCTTAAATATAAAGTTTGACCAGTTGAGAAACCGTTTGTATCAATATCTATTAATGTTCCAGCAACAGTTACATAACCATTGTTCATGTTTGTTATGTCTGCTCTTACTAAACCAATAGTTTGATTTGATGCAACCTCTGTGTTAGCTTGTGCCTTTGTGATAGTAGGTAAGTTACCTTGACCACCATTGATATAAACAACAGTTCCTTTTGTGATTGTTGCACCGCTATTATTGTAAACCTCTGTTACTAAGTTTTGTGCTTGAGTAACAACAGTTGGGAAAGTTACTAATGAACCATCACCAGCTACATATTGACCACTATTACCAGCAAATCCAATGTTAATGTTTCCGCTTGTCGTAACTGGACTTCCAGTAATTGTTAAAGCAGCAGCACTTTCTGTAATTCCAACACTTGTTACAGTTCCTACATATTGGTCATTACTTGTTATAGTAAAGTTTGGATAAGTACCAGTAATCGATGTAGTACCAGCACCAGTTAAACCAACCACTTGGTCAGGGGCAGTATTTGTTATTGTGAAACTTGGGTAAGTTCCAGTTGCACTAATTCCAGTACCACTTGTTAAACTTACAGTTTGGTCTGGAGCAGTATTAGTAATCGTAAAGTTAGGATATGTACCACTTGTAGAGATACCAGTTGATGCAGTTAAGCTGACTGTTTGGTCAGGTGCACTATTCGTAATAACACCAGTTGAGTTATCATAGCTTATGCCAGTTCCAGCACTTACGCTTTGTCTTGCTCTTGCAGTTGTGAAGTATTCGTTTGTACCCTCTGCAATGTTTGATGTAGTCAAAGAAACTGCACCAGTAAATCCGTTTACACTTACAACGGCATCTGTATTATCTACTTGTTGCCATGCAGTACCATCATAGATAGCCCAGTCTCCTAAGTTCCAATCAGTAATTCCATCTAAGTTAGTAGAACCAGCAACACTAACAATGTAGTAGTAACCTTTAGTTCCCACACCACTTGCTAAAGCTGGAGTATTTGTTGAAGCGTTCCAAGTACCTTGATATTGTGAACCACCAATCAATCCGTTGATTTGGTTTTGTACTTTACCAAAAGCATCTAAGATAGAATCAGTAGCTACTACCGAACCACCAGTAACGTTTAAGCCAGTTAAGACTTTACCAGTTACGGCAGAGTTTACTAAAGAAGGAGATGCATAAGTTCCGCTAAGTTCACCACCAGCAGCTATGCCTTCAATAGTTGTTAAATATGTTGAGTTATCGTAGGAAACAGTTGTGCCACTTACTTTAACAAATCCAGTTCCGTTTAATTGTGCTTGTTTGTTATTGAATGTACTCCAATCAGTAGAAGTCAATAAACCAGTTACACTTGATGTAGCAGTAGGAATAGCCGTTTGACTTGCAGCTGTTACTAATCCTTTTGCGTTTACAGTTATTGTAGGTACAGTAACCGAATCACCGTAAGCACCTACGTTAGAGTTTACAGTAGCTAAAGTTAAAGTAGTGTTTGAGCCAGTATTACCAGTTCCAGTTACATCACCTATAAAACTTAAAGCACCAGATGGAATGAACACCGCATCTGTTGTTACTGCCGTTACTAAACCTTTACCATTCACCGTAATTACTGGGATAGCAGTAGATGAACCAAATGTTCCTACGTTACTATTAACAGTTGCTAAAGTCAATGTAGAACCAGAACCTACAACCGCACCGCTTCCGCCAGTTACAGTAATATCACTTGATGTTAAATTACCTAATGTTAAAGCTGATTGTTTTGCGTTAAATGTGTTCCAGTCAGCACTACTTAAATATCCATTTGTAGATGGACCAGATTGGCTAATAGAAACCACACCACTTGCTACGCTGATAGGAGCAGTTCCGCTTATTGCAGCTTGTGCTCTTGCAGTTGTAAAATATAAATTAGTCCCTTCTCCGATGTCAGTTGTAGTCAAAGTAGTAGATGCACCTAATGCAACTGTCTTACCATTAACTGTAACTGAATCATTGAATAAACTTGTATTTGGAATATCGTCTAAAGCTATGATACCAGTAGTGTTAGAATAAACAACACCACTTGCAGCATCACCACTTACAGAATATCTTGCTCTTTGTTCTGTAAAGTATAAGTTAGTATTCTCCGTTACTTGTAAAGTATTGTAGTCTCCGCTTTGTGCTACTACATCACCAGTTCTACCAAACACCGAAGTTACTGGAGCAGTATCATAATCACTCCAAGTAGCAGTAACAGTTCCACCATCTTGTTGGTTAAGTGTTAAAGTCTTAGTAGTTGTTCCAGTTACAGATGCACTATTAATCTTGTCGTTATAAGCAGTAGTCCATAAAGATTGATTAGCATCAGTAGGGATTGAATAACCTGATTGTAAACCAACAGCTAAAGTGCCTGATGTTGTGATTGGTGATCCAGTTACAGTTAGTCCTGTAGGTGTAGTCATTGCTACTGACGTAACAGTACCTACATAAGACTCAGTTGAGTTTACCCATGTTGTACCATTGTATCTTAATACTTGACCAGTAGCAGGGCTTGTAATGGTTACATCTCCTAACTGAGTTAGGTTGTAATCGCCATCTTGAGCCACTACGTTACCAGTCCTTCCATATACTGAATAAACACCAGTAGGTAAAGGATAAGCCCCTGATGGAGCTTCAATCACAATTACATCTTCTTGTACGTTTATTTCTACTATGTCGTTAACTACAGTTATTTCTGTACTCATTATATCTTAGTTATATCTTCGTAAACAATAAAATTACCCCATATATAAGTCTTTTCATTTCCATTAGGAAATACTACAACCATGTCATAAACATAGGTTCCAGCAGCTATATCAACAGGATAATTAATGGTGATTTGATTGTTGTTAACACCTCCAACTGTGATGCCTCCGTTAGTTTCGGTTAAGGTCATCTCAGCGTCTGTAGAATTAGGCTTCTTTCTCACTTGAATCTCTACTTCAGCACCTACTAAACTAACAGGTACTTCATTAGCAGTAATTACCATTACTTGACTCCAAGTATCATTTCGCCATATTGAGATGTTATATTGTGCTGGTCTAAAATCAGCATTTGTACTTAAACAAGACATTATAATATATTTTTACAAAAATAACCAATTATTAGACAATGCCTAACAAGCTGCAGGTGCGTTGTTTATTGTAGAGGTAGATAGGTTAAATCTAGCCCTAAAACCTGCACCAGTATCGCCAAAAGCCCTATAGTGTAAGAATAAACCTGTGTATCCACTCATAGGAAATATTGTTGTAAAATTATAGTCTGCATAAAACACAGTTCCAGTAGTAGGTGTTGCAGTATTAGTCCATGCTATAGTATTAGGATCAAGGAACAATGAACATGCATTTAAAGACGTATCCCCATTGTCAGATATGTTCCATTTGTATACACCACTTTTAGCTACTAAGTCAGACTTTACAGGAAGCTGATTTGTTGCCTTAGATGTGATAGCATTAATAACGGCATATTGTTCAGCCTCAGCCCTTGTAACTTGTTTTGAACCAGGAGGTACAGCAGCTTCAGCACCCATAAATACCCCAGTATCTACGGCATCCTTTAGGTTATTCCAACTAATACATTGGTTACTTGCTATTCCTGCCCAACTCATGCTCTAATTGTTTTAGCTTGTTTTCTAAGTATTGAATCTTAGCAACCATAACTTGATTATAGGCTACAGTTAAAAAACCATCTTTACCTTCTGACACAGCAGATGGCACAATCTCTGATATCTCTTGTGCGTAATATCCTACCTCTTCCTTGCCATCTTTTATGTAAAGGTAGGCTTGTATATCACCAATATTTTGAGGGGCGTAATTCGCCTCTAATTGCGTTTTAAGACGCTTATCTGATGACTCAAAGAAACCAGTAGCCGTTAAACTACCTGATAAGGTGCCACCAGTTAAAGGTAAGTATGTACTTGCAGCACTTGAAGTCGTTAAATATGTGCTATTGTCGTATGATACACTTGTACCACTAACCTTTACAAAGCCAGTACCATTTAATTGGTTTTGCTTACCATTAAAGGTATTCCAATCTGTACTGGATAAATAACCATTAGAGCCTGAACCAGCCTGACTAATGCTAAATACCCCAGTTCCGCTATCATAAGATAAAGGAGCAGTAGCTGAAAAATAACCAGCTGCAACATAAGTAGGAGTGAAGTTAATCCATGTTCCTAATTGATATCTAAGTAACTGACCATTTGTAGGACTTGTAATACCTACATCTCCTAAGTCATCTAAGTTTGGTGCTGGTGGAGTTGCCCATACCAAATCACCTCTAAGATATTGACTTGTTGTGCCAGTTCCTAATGAAGCTTGTTTTGCAGCAAAATAGTTAAAATCAGAAGCTGTTAAATACCCTGCCGTGCCACTATCTGCAGCAAGTAAGGTATATCTACCAGTTGAGCTATTATAGGTCAATGCTGAGCCTACATTGGCACTAAAAGCCAATCTTGCTCTTGTATTTGTGTAATATAGGTTTGTTGTTCCTTCTGTAACTAAGTCTGTATTATAGTCGCCACTAACTGCCACTATTGCTCCAGTACGACCAAAAACGCTTGTAACCCCTCCTGCTATAGTCCATGTTCTATCAGCAGATAAATCATAAGTTGTTCCATTAATTGTTAGCGTTCTTGTTGTAGGAACACCACCCAACCCAGTTAAACTATAATTTGGAATATTTAAGGTACCAGAAACAAGAGTTGCAGCACCACTATTGCCAGTTGTGGTTAAGGTTAACGATGTACCACCACTTGAAGTAAGAACACCACCTGATAATGTTAATCCACTACCTATGGTTATCTTGGTTACATTACCATCGTTGTCGCCACCTGCAAGTACGTTACCTGAACCTGCTAAAATATTTGCTAGTACTAATTGTGCCATATTATTTGAATAATGCTCTTACAAATTCATTTGCTACTAATGCAGTCCCAAATGTTAAAACTCCTGTTGCCGTATTAAACATAACATCATTACCTGTAGGTACTCCGCTTGTTAATATATTTTGTACCTCTACTCCTCCTCTTGTTACACTAAAGCATTCAAAACCTATTGAACCAGCCCAAGTCTTTGATGTTTCACCACCTGATGCAGTATAATCAAACATTTTTACAATTTGACTCCCAATTAATATTCCCTCTTGTGTTACTTCTACTCCATCTATTGATATACCGCCATTACCAGTTAATGTTACACTATATGTTGATGCATTTTCTACTGGTCCAGTAAGTGACAAAGATGAAATATTTGCTTGACCTGTAAATATTGTAAATCCTAAATCATGACTCCCATCTCCATTATCATTATCTATAGAAAATTTAACTGTAATTGCTTCTTTATCCAACATTAATTGTGATAAGTATGCGTAGTTGTAATTATCACTTAAAGCAACAAAACCATCACAAGAAACACTCCAAGTTGTTTGTGCTGATTTATATTGTCTAAATCCATCTGATTCCGATGTAGTTATTTCTACTTGGTCATTTGACATTGTTAAAGTACAGCTTGTAGATGCACCAAATGGCACACCTGTACTTGTAGCATTGTCATAATAATAAAGCACTATGTTTGTTCCATTGATTGCTGATGCCATTATTTCGAGTTTAAATATAAATTTCTAGTAATATTTGTTGATAGTCCATAATTAATTGCAAATAGCTTTACGGATTGAGTTTTTCTTTTTAAGTCATATTTATAACCAACTAATATATATGTTGATGATCCTATACCTGTAGCATAAGAATAACTAAACTTTTTAGTTATATCATAACCGTCAGTTAAGAAATCACCTTCAATTTTTAATTGATTATATAACTCGTCTACACCTACATCTTCAGATACAAAATTAAATAAAGTATCTGTAGATCCAGCACCATCTCTTTGCCATGTATCAACAACTGAACTTCTTCCTGATGTTAGCCATGCTCCCATAAATCTTGATGCTCCTACATTATTGGCGTTTGTATAAACTACCTCAGTTTGTATAGTATTAATTAAGGCTTCATTTGCAAAGAAAGTTAAATCTTCATATGAATCACTACTTCTATTAAATAAGCTATCTTTTGCAGCCTCATAATTTATACTATCAAAGTTTTGTACTTTAGAGTTTACACCAAAGTACTGTATTCTAAAATAACCTACATAAATATAAAGGTTAGGTATTGTTCCACCTGTATAGTATGGTTGGTATATTCTAACATATAATATACCATCATCAGGTATATATGTATATTTACTTGTAGACGAATCAAAGCTATTATGATTTAAAATGTAGTCTATATCTTGGAATGTTCCATTTGGATTCCAATAAAAGTCAGGCTTACCATCTCTAACTAAAACAACTCTAGCAGCTTCTTGATATAATCCGCTTGTATTTATGTCACTAAATATAGATACAACATCTCCTTTCTTTACTTCTATAGGCTGAGATTCAATAAATCCACCCATTCCTAACCCTGTAGTTTGAGCTGTATATGCTCTAAGTTGGTTATTAGTTCCATCTCTTTGATATGTCATTCCAATACCCCATCCATCTGCTGTAGTAGAATTAGCCCATGAGCTAAAATCTCCGTTTAATACAGCTTGTATTCCATTTTGAACAGTAGATACTTGGGTATATGATTTATTACCTTTAGATAATGTAACTAATAATGATGTATTTGTTTGTTTAAAGTCATCAGTTGCATCAATAGTTGTAATTGTGTCTGTTTCAGTTATTGTACTACTATAAGTTCCATCATATAAATATTTATAATATGATCTGCTATTTGTTCTTGTTAAAGAAGCATAAGAAGTCAAATAATACTCACCATTCTTCTGATGACATATAAAAGCAAACTTTCTGCATATACCATGTAATACATCATACCATGTTATATATGAACCTGGAGAATCCATAAAGCTATTTTTCTCTACAAACATATTTTCAGGTTCTCTGTCAGATAATGTAGTGTTTTTATAGTACCAATTTATATTATAGCTTAGTTGAAGTCCATTTTGAGATAAAGCATTTGTAAGTAAATCCTTAAAGCTATATGTTTCTCCAGCATTAAAACCTACTACAAATAGATTATCATAATAGATTTTCTTTTCTTTAAGGTTAGATAAACCATCATTAAACACTAAAGTCAATTCTTGTATCTCTACAGGACTAAATACTATTTGTTCTACAGGTATATATGTTCCTATAAATAATGTTTCGGTATAAGTATATGTACCATTGTTATTTGTTCCCTTTTCAACTACTAATTTAAAGTCTGTATCTTCTGCAGTAAAAAATTCCTCTACGTTTAAATTAGCATCCTTTATAACACTAACTGTAGCCCTTTTAGATATAATAGGCATAAAGGATTTACCTTCAGTATCTGCAGTATCAATTATAATTGGACTTCTACCTCCAATTAATGAATATGTAGTAGAAGAGTAACCATCTTTATATATTCTAATTCTATATACATCTTTTATCACTTGTGTTTGATTTGCAAAGATGTCATCAAATATTAATTCGTATTTTAATCCGTATGCCATTAGAATGTGCTTTCGTTATTTCTTTGTGCTTGTTCACTAGCTAATAATATATCTCCTCCTGCTATCTTGCCAACTACATTAATTGTACTTGAAGAACCTTTAATCGTGTCTAATATTCCAGGTGTTTTACCAGAAGCATCAGGTGTTGGATTAAATGTTTGTGGAGAAAATCCCATTCCACTTTTAAATAATGTAGCAAAGTTTTTCCCAAATTCAGCAAAATCTACTATGCCCAATGCCGATAAAAGTAGTACAGTTATAGCAGCAGCTAAAGCCACTTTAACTAATTGCTTTAAAACGTCTTTTAAAGCTTTTACAAGAGTTTCTCCTAAAGATGCACCCTTTTCTAATAATGCATCTAAAGATGGTCCCAATGCAGCCATAATGCCCTTCCCTAGTGTAGATAATGCTTCTGCAGATTTCTTTGCTTTTTCTTTTAATTTATCAAAGTTTTCATTAGATTCTCTAAAGAATTGATTCATTGATAAATAACCATAATCAAACATTTGAGCAGCATAATCACCAGCAGTATCTCTTGGTTCTACCATTTCAGGTTCTTTAGCTCTTAGTTTAGCTATTTCTAGTGCAATCGCTTTGGTTACATCAAATGCCTTTTTTAATTTTGTTACTTTTTCTTGAGGAACATCTAAAAGAGTTGTTTGTGGTGCTCTAAAGTTTATAGAATTTTGAAGCTTTGCAATAGAAAGACCTACAGATTCATTTGAAGTTCTTAATGTTTTATTTGCATTTTCTAATTTTTGTATTTCTCCTAATGCTAAAGTATAAGGAGATGCTAGTTTTTTTGCACCAGCATATAAGCCACCACTTACATATTGAGACTCTTTACTAAGAGTTGCAAGGCTATTTGTAAGATTTAAAATTGCTAATTCATTAGCCTCTATTTGTTTTGTGTTTTCATATCTTTGAGTAGCTAATTTCTCAACCTCAGAAGTCATTGCGTTTGCTTCTGCTCTTGCAATTATTGCTTGTGTTAAGTTGTTTGTGGCTGTGTCTAGTTCCTCAATTTTTGTCTTTTCTATAGACATATTTTTAAAATACTCTGGGTATTCGTCTTGGAGCTTTCTTAAGGCAGCTTTTCTTTTATCGATAGAAATACCAGTATTTTCTATTACAGATATTAATGACTTTAATTGGCTTATCTCACCAAAAGCACTTGACATAGAAGTTTTTAATGATTCATTATATGAATCTTGCTCTTCTTTTACTTGCTTTGTTGTGTCTTTGACATTTAACAATCCCATATCCCAAGCTGTAATAGCGGCAATAACTGCTGAAATACCTAAATAAATAGGACCAGTAGCTGCGGCAAATCCCCCAACTAAAGCAGGTAAGTTATTCTGAATACCTCTAAATCCGTAAGGCAAATCTTGTATAACTAATGCAAGGTTAGTCCATTGCATATTTGTTTGCTTTAATGAATTAGTTGCCTTCCCTGTTGCAGTTGAAGCCCTATTCATACTATCTGCAACTTGATCTGCAGATTGTGCTAATTCCTTTCCCCTTTGTTTAGCAACAGTAAGGGCAAGACCATTCTCTCTTAGGTATTTTGTAAACTCTTTAGTAGATTGTTTAGCATTACCTAAATCAAAGTCGTATACTACTTTTATTATTTGACTATCCGCCATCTATTACAATTTATACTTGTTTATACTTTTTAAGAACCTCTTGCAACTCATCATTTGTCATCACTCTTTGTTTCACAAAGTTACGCTTATCGCAATCAAGTTCAATTAGCTCTTTAGGCTTTATCTTTTTCCCTTTTGGCATTTGCATATTTACTAATATTGCTGTCTGCCATCTTGTTCTAATCCAATCTTGTTCAAGCCTTAATTTATATCCATACCATACCAAATCAACCTCTGCCATTGTCATATCCCAAAACAAATGGGGAAGCACTTGGCACTCCCCCATTGTAAATTTCTCTATATCACGCCATTCTAATTTTTTTTTACTTCATCAGAATCGTTACTATTATTTTGTCTTTCTACACCACTATTTAAACTTTCAGCCAAAACATTCATAATCTCTGTAAACTTTGGGCTTGATAAACCACCAAAGTCATCTATCCATTCACAAACCATAAATTCAGTTATGTTATGTGATTGACCTTGAGCTATGTAATGATATTCAGCTGCTGCCTTAAACAAATTAACTATAGCATCTAAAGTCTGCTTTCCGCTTAATGTTTCTTCTATTTCTGCTGGTCCGATACCTTGTAACTGACAGAATCTTTTAAGACTCCATGTACAGAAACGCATTGGCACCTCTTTACCATCAGACAAAATTAACTGATATTGTCCTCTCATATATGTTGTTGTTTTGGTTATTATGGATTAGTAGACTGTGTCAATTCTCCTGTTCCAGTAAAAGATACTGAATAAGTTACTGGAGACTCCATGTCAGCAGTTATATCCATACTATCAATGAAAGCAGAACCAGACCAATATCTATCACCAGCTACTGGAGTTGTTCCACTAACTGTAGTAAATTTAACTGTTACAGCAGTTCTTGCAGCAATAGCAGTCATTAATTCACTAGTTGTGTAGTAAGAAGCCGTAGCAGCAGGATCTACTGTAGCTAAACCATCTGTAGTCAAAGTCCAAGACTTTACACCACCGATATGCTCTGTCCATCCACCACTTTGCTTATCTGTGCTATCTGGTAGGTCTACAGAAAAGCTTAAAGAACAAGATGTAGCGTGTGCCACTACTTCTGATCCAACTAATACAACCAATGAGGTTCCGTTAAATACACCTGTTGTTGCCATTTTATTTTATTTTATCTTTTTATAATGTTTGAGTCACAAAATGTTCAAATACAATTACTCTTCTAAAAATATAAGCTTCATCTACATAATCAAATGTAGCATCATTTGTACTTATTTTTCTAGTTACAATTCTAAAATTAGGACCAGCATTTGGATAATCAATAGGGTAAACTCCTATAATCTCTAATAACTCATTAGCCCAATCATCTACTGATTTTTGACCAACTTCTCCAATTTTAGAACTTTTGAATACTATATCAAATTGAATAGTAACATCTTGATGGTAATTCATTTTGTCACTATTCTCTACTGATGTCTGACTACTTATAATAAGAAAAGGAGGGTTTACTGTGTCTGGAGCTATGGTATCATAAACATCCAAAGAGTAAGACTCCTCATTTAGCTTATCAAAATAAGCTTTTCTTATAGCTAATCCGCAGTCTTTCATTTACACAAATTTAGCGAAATATATTTATATCTTTATCTTCTTAATCTTATTAATCATTTTGCCCAAAGTCTCAGAGGCAGAGTTATACATAAACGGTCTTGCAGGTAAGTTTGTCTGTCTTATACCTCTTCCTTTAAATGTTGCAGCGTAAGAAATTAACTCGTTATTGTTTAAATTTGGATATCTTTTAGGCTCTTTACCTGTACCCCATTCTACATAAGCAGCATAATTGATTAAATGACCTTTACCATTAGATACATTAGGCAAACCTGCTTTAACTATAGCTCCTCCATTACCTAACCTATTTGCTCTTATACTTTGCATTAATCCACCTGTGTCTTGAACTACTCTTGCACGTGCCATAGCCTCAACTTCTCTAGCGGTTTCATATATAATTTGAGATGATTCTTTAGCAAATTTTTGAGGAGCTGCTTCAATCTTTCTCATTATGGCATCAACACCTTTAATTTTAATATCAAATTTTGCCATTATTTTAATGTTGAGCAACCTATTATAAAATATTTATTATTATCTCCTTCATTAATTACAGAATTTATGAGATAAGTATTTGATTTATAACTAATTACAAGTTTATTATCAAATGTTTTAGATGTAGTATACCTGATTCTAAATCTAATATCATCTTTAATATTATCCTTACCAGATATATCTGTTCTTGAATTAGATTCGGTTGCAATCTGAGCCCAACAAGTGTAATAGGTAGTTTCTGTATTAACATAACCACCAGCTCCGTCAGAAGTCCCAGAAAGGCTTTTAAACGTAATTCTATTGTGTAGTTTACCTATCATTATAAAATGTAATTTATTCTCTTATAAGGCTTCATTAATTCGTATGCAGTAGTTAGGTTAGCACTTGGCTTACTTGACTCTACGCTTGACTCTCTGTACTCGTAAAGGTCAGCTAACATCTTAAAACAAGCTGTTCTCATTGTAGGAGTAGGATCACAATAACCACAAGTATATGTAAATCTATATTCGCCTTCGCCATAAGCTACGGCATAAACCTTCATTGTGTTAGTTCCTAAAGTATTATAATCACCTTCTTCTAACTGAATCCACTCTGTATTATTCCAATACTCAACTGACAATAAAACTCCGATTGGCACATATGGAAGCTCGATAAACTCACTCATAAAAGCTACCACTTGCAAGTTTCTTTGTGTCATAGCCACTCCTGCGTATTGCTCAAGTCTAACTCTTGCTGATGTGATTAAAGCTTCAATTAATGCGTCATCTTCTGAATAATCAACTCTAAGGTAGTTTTTAGCTTCGGCTAATGTTATTGGCTCTGCTATAGTATCAGACAAAACCGCTATATCTCTTACAATTTGCATCCTATATGTTTTTTACAAAAATAGTCAAAATTTAACGCATTAAAAAAGGGGTAGTTTTTAGCTACCCCTTATATTTTAGATTAGTCTAAGACTAAGCTACGTTACCGAAATCTCCGTACACGAATGCACCAGAGTAGTAGATTGGGAATGCGATACGAGCTTCAACACGAACAGTAATCATGTTCTCTGTGAAGTTGTTACCATCAAACTCAGAGAAACGTACAGAAATACCATCTCTTTGCATGATTTGAGCACCCATAGACCAGTCACCTACTAAGA
>Ga0208784_1000586_pt1 | contig 17369 bp, 10 predicted proteins | sample DEB19_08_DNA_FD_184531 | JGI IMG/M metagenome (GOLD analysis project Ga0208784, IMG submission 184531) | Aqueous microbial communities from the Delaware River and Bay under freshwater to marine salinity gradient to study organic matter... | ecosystem: Environmental > Aquatic > Marine > Coastal ... | reverse complement strand
CCAGTACCCTCTGCATCATAGTTAGATGTGTCGTTAACGGTAAACTTAGAACAGTCTGCTGTTTGCGTAACTGTAAAAGAGGTTATGAAAGGCATATTAAACTATTTATGCAAATATACCAAAAACCACTATCTAATAATATCCCTTTCTCTTTGTCTTTGGTTTCTTAAATTCATGAATATATTCACAAGCTGATCTATTGTTTGTTGACTAGACGCCTTGTCAAATTTCTCAGATGTAGATATCATCCCAGCCTTTATATACCTATCTTTTATTAGATTAGAAAGTTCTTCATTTGTCTGATCAATCCTAACCCTACCTTCTTTATCATATACGACAGCCATTGCATACTCCTCTGGGCTTATTGCTCCGCTTTGTATCATATATGAAAGTTCTCTGCTATTAGAGTAGTCTAAATCTGGATATCTATTATTCATTACTTTAAACAGCTTTGATCCGTTCATATTTGAGATATTGAACATTTCTTGCCCAATTTTGCTTCCAAAAGACTTTACCATTCCTTTTTTTAGCATTGCCTGATCCTTCTTTCTATTGAAATCAACAACAAGTCTATTCTGAAGATATGAGTCAAAATCTGGTGATTTTCTTCTTTCATTTATGTAAAGCAATGCATCATCTCTTTCAAGCTGGCTTATACTTTGATTTGAAAGCTGCCCTAGCATAAACAAGTCTTTTTCTTCTTGAGTCATTCCAAGTCTTTCCAATCTTTTTTCAGCAGCATTTACCAAAGATTCAGCATCTTTAATTGGTAGCATTAGTGATATGCCCTTAAATATATCTACCTTCTTTACAAACCTTTGATTATTAGGTGTTAATGGATCTTTTTCCACATCATCTTTCTTCATCATTTTCTTAGAAAACCTATCTATATCGTCTATGAGAGTTCCATTTAATCCGATATAATTATTCTTATATATTGGGTTAAAGTCTGTAGCTGCCCATGTATCTTTTACAATTTCACCCTTTTTCTCCATTTTATCTCTTGCGCTCTTTTGCATGTACAAGATACCTGTCTCAGCTAAAAATCTTGATGCTTGTTGCTGAGGCAATGCCATACCACCAGTTATCATATCTATTGTTGTTCCTATCTCAACTCTTAGCAAATCCCTATCGCTAAGTTTTTCTGTTTTCTCCATATCTTCTGGAGCTAAATCAAGTCCACTTTCATTAAAATAATTTCTAATTATGCTCTTGTCTATTTCAGCCAATTGATAACTTGTATATCCAAACATTCCTCCCATTGCTAGATATTGACCTATTCTTTTACCAGCAGCTAATCTATCTGCTTTAGTAGACATAGGATCTGTCATTCTTCCAAAGTCAACATTAAAGTTTACCCACTGGTTAAGGTTATATGATTGCAAAAGCCTAAGTGCTGATGAATTTTTCTCTCTCAAAACCTTTGCTCTTGCAGCAGCATTTGATGAGTTATTGACTATAGACTGAAAGTTTTCTGCATATGCCAATGCGTCTTTATCAAGTGGCTTGCTTAAAATATCTAGTAGATCTATTTGTGAATAATCATTTATTTTACCAAATGATTTTAGACCCTTCATATACCCAACAATCAAAGATGTCAAACTTGCGTATTTATCACCAACATTCAAAGGAATAGAGGTTATTTTAAATATACCATCAAAAGCATCTTTTGAATATCTAGATATTTTAGAATCGTCAAGATTTGCAATAGCGTCTGCATATGCCTCAAATCCACCAAGGTCTCTATCAGACATAGATGTTTGTTTAGCAAATGCTTTCATTGCTTCCCTATATTCACTACTACTTAATGAGGCAAATATAAATTCATTGGCCATCGTAAATGGAACAATACCAGCTTCTGTAATTGTATAAGAAATAGATGGAATAGACTGTTTAAATAATTGCTTCCAACTATTTAAGAGTTTACCGTACACTGCCTTAGATAGCCTACTTCTTTGAAGTTCTTGTTCTTTAGAAAGTATATAAGGCTGTCTTTGCATATTTACATATGTCTTTATTTTATTTAATATTACATCCTTATTGTCTTTAAAAAGTTGAGGATTTACGCCCATTTTACCAGAAAGAAAATCTTGGAATCCAGCGTCATTAATAAGCTTATTTAGCGTCTTTACCTCTTTAGAAGTATATGCTGTATTTAACGATTCGTGGTATCTTCTTTGCATTGTAGTAAAGAAGTTTAAATCATAATTAACTCTATATTCTTTACCGCCTACATTTGTTGTACTAACAAGATTTTTATTTCTATCTAATGTTGTTCCAGCTCTCATTGTCCTCATCTGCTCTGGAATTCCGTCAAATATATCTCCTTCTAAATCAATAACTTGATTATTTTCTGTAAAGAAAACAGTGAATGGAGAATAGTTTTCATTTGACATGTCTAGTGTTTCTCCAAAATTTTGTCTTAGTGAATTATCTAAATCTCCAGACAAGTTCTTAAATGTATCCCTAGAATATTGTAGTGCAGCAGATTCTCTCTCATTAAGTTTAGTTAATATATTTTCTATATTAATATCATCTTTAAATCTTATTGAATTGATAGCACTCTTAAATTCTTTACCAGACCAATTAACAGACTCTATCATATCAAATGATTTCATAGCATCTATTATATGCTTTACCTTGTCTGAGTACTCCCCTTTATTTGACTGTGCTACTTCTGATAGATGCTTTACCATATCTCCAAGAGTAGCAATATTTGTAGGTAAGTCACTTATTTGAGAAAGCATTGATGCCAATCCTATTCTATAAGAGTTCAGTTCTGTTAATTCTGGTATTGTATATTTAGTACCTAAGTATGATTTAGCAGACCTATCCTTATAGGTATATGTAAAATCAACCTTTCTTCCATTTATAACAGCCGACTTTCCAGAAAAGATATCATGCATCGTAGATGCAAATAGCTTAGACTTTTCTACAACATTATTATGTGCTGCATTAAAATCACCAAGTATTGCAGAGCTTAATTTAGCTAAATCCTGATCATTAAATGTTGCATTTCTAAGAACATTTACTAAGCTCATTAAATCATACTTTGATTTATCCCCTTTATATCCAAATAATGATCTTACTTTATTTATAGCACCTATAGTTCTTGCCCGAATAATATTCCTTATTCTTAAATTAGATAAGGACTGTACTTTGTCAAACTTTTCAACATCTGAAAGTATCTCATTCCACCTTGATGGCTTTTCGCCATTCATAACATCCTCAATGATATTATTTAAAAGTTTAATATTTTTAGGATTAACTTTTTTAACGTCAACTTCACTTATTTGTTTAGCAGCATCTAAAATATCATCATCAATATCTCCGTTTCCTATTGCTTCCTTTAACATTCCTTGCCTTACATCAGTCATCTCTTTCATGACTTCTGCCTTGGATTCATTCACGTTATATTCATAAGCTTCAAGGTCTGGTGTTTTTTTGCTTGTTGGATTAGTCATAACCTCAACATATTCATCCTTTGTAATAACTCTAGGATTTTCTCCAGGCGTCATTGGTGTTTCACCTTTCGCTACTAGGGAATCATATTTTTGCTCAAGTTTACCTCTTTTAATTGATTCATATTTTTGCCTCTCAGCATTTACATAATCAATAAGTCTTTTTCTAGGATTTTCAGAATCTGCTATCTCACCAGTTATTGATTTTTTATAATCAGATAAAAGCCTATTGTATTCTGATGGATCTTCTACTTTAGAAGAAGATATAAAATCTATACCCTCTGTAGTTTCTTTTGTAGCTACAGTTCCATAAGATTTACTCTTAGAAGCTTTTTTAATATCTTTAATAATGCCTTTATTGGCAGTATTTGTTTTTGCATTTTCTGCACTCCTAATTATATCATCAAGATTTTCGGCAAACGAATCCGATGCATCGTCTGTAGTCATTTTAGACGTAACAAACTTTTCTATGCTTTTTTGAATCTTGTTTACATCTATAATTAAACCTTTTCCTTTCCTAGCCTCTGCAATAGCTTCGGCAGCCATTTTGATCCTTTCTCCCATACCTTCAGCAACCGTTTTGGCTGTTCCAAACATTGCTTTAAATACTTCCCTAGGATTTGTGAGTATATTTTCTTTTGCATAAGATTCAGTTGGTAATGGTATTCTTTTAGCTGGACCAGCTTTAAATTGATATTTTTCAGATTTTGAAGCAGCATCTTCAGCAAGTCTAATTAATGTATCATCAGATATGTTTGACATATCTAATTTTGACTCCATTTCTTTTCTCATAATTGCCGCAATACCTTCAAAGTCTTTTGCTTCTTCTTTATCAAAAGCCCTTCTAGCTATACGCATAAGTTCAGCTGCATCATCTGTTTTTAATCCTTCCATTGCAGCTTCTGCTTTCTGCGTAGCGGTAGCTACTTCTTCTTTTGTCGTCTTGCCCCCGACAAGGCTATTGCGATTATCTGCTTCATTGGTCGCTTTGTTTTCGACTTTTTCAGCTCCCTTATATTCGCTGACACTGCTGCTTGGAACGCTTTCTTCGACTTGTTTTGTGGCTGTTTTAGTGGCATCTTGTTGAGTTTTAGTTTCTTGAATAATATTTTCTTTTTGTGATATTAACGGTGTACCATCTTCTGCAAGTTCTGCGGTTAAAGGATTCTCTACATTTTTAGCTTTTGCAATTCTTTCTTTTACACTATTTATTTCTCCATCTAAATCAGCTTTATGAATATCAGCCAACTTAGATTGTCTGTCTAATAAATTATTTAGCTTTTGAGTTAATCCGACTACCACTTGTTGACGAACATGATCACCTTCATAATCTGGAGTCTGTTCTTTTACCCTACTATAATCTTCAACATTTTTAGTAAGCTTATTTAATGTTCCTTTAGGGTAATATCCAGAATTCTCTCCTTCTTTTACTACTTGCTTTATAAATTTCTTATCAGCTGTTGTAAATAAATTTGAGAAAGAAGATTTTACATATCCAGGTACTTTGTGAATATTGGTTAATGCTTTTATACCAAAATCAAGCATAAAAAATGCACTACCATTTTCTATAGCTCTAGTTGTTTTATCTTCAACCTGAAGGCCTTGTTTTTCCGCTTCAATATCTTCTATAGCTTTTATACCAGCACCAGTAACTCCTAGAGTAGTTGGAGTTTTTAAAACATTAGCTGCTCCTTTTAAAGTATTTCCAGTTCTTCTTACAAACTCGCTCATTGTTGTTGCAGTTGCCTTCTTTTCTGCCATTCCAAATATTGGCTTCATCATAGAAGGGATTTGCAAAGTAGCAAATACAGACTGAAGAATACCTTCTCCACCTGCGGCAGCAGTAGCCACACCTCTAGCAGATTCATATGCCTGATCATCAGACATTCCTTTTTCTTTTGACTTTTTATAGTTTTCTTCTAAAGACTCTGCATACTTAATAGCTACTGCATCTGGTGCAGACATTGCAAAAGTCAAAGCAGCGCCAGCTGGAGGAGCAACTGTGCTCAATACAGTTCCAGGAATAGCTTGCATAATGGCTGGTGTCATTCTCCCAGCCAAGTAAGATATACCACCAGTTTCTTTTGGTATTTCAAGAACTGGCTTCTTACTTATATTAGAATTTAAGTTTCTAATAACTTCTTTTCTATCTCCTGCTATATACCCAAATCCTTTTGCTGAAATATCATGAAAGTCATCCCATCCTTTAGAGAATTGTTCTCCGCTAGTAGATGCCTGAACATATATAGGATTACCATCGTCATCTTTACTTGAAACTAATCCACCCTTATCTCTTGTATTTTTAAGAGATTGTACTATAGATCCATATATAGGAGATTCTTTTTTTATCTCTCCTAGACCAGCATTTTTACCTATTAGGTTTATAGTATTTACAAACTTTCTCTCTTTTGCAATGTCTGCCTCTGGTGTAACTATAGGCTTTACAAATGTTGAAACTGGCTGTTGCCTAGGTAATTCAGCCTTTGGTGCTGAAGGGATAGGCTTCTTTTCAGTTATAGATTTTATAGTGCCAATTTTAGGCTTTGGTTTACTAGACTTCTGGTTATTTGTAAGATTTTCTGCCATAATGTAAAGGTACAATTTAGGCTGCTATTATCGTGGCTCTTGCTCATAATCACCAAAATCATTATTCAAATACTTTTGGATTATTTCATCAGCTGGACCTCCGAGTCTTTGACTAAGTTTATTTAAGTATGATCCTTGCCACATTTTATTCAAATCTTCATTTTCTATTGAAAGACCTAAACTTTTAAATACATTTTGAATAAATGACTTCATTCCTTCTTGATTCATCGCACCTGTATTTTGCACTTTTGTCAAGAAAGTAAGAAGTTTATTACCATTATCTAAAGCAGACATTTTGCTATCTTCTGCTGCCTTTTTTATAGCCAATGCCATATTTATCTTTCTGCCTTTTATTGCCAAGTCTTTTTCTATAGTTTCAGCTTCTTTCATAAATGTGTTCCAGTCTGGCAACTCAACAGATCCAATAGAATCTGGCTTTACAAACATTGAAGCATAAAACATTTCAGGAGTTATATCTTCTGCTTTTTTAATATTATAAATTTTTGTAATATCTTCTATTTTTTTAACTCCATATGCTTGAGCTGCTGGATTATTAGGATTTTGAGCCATTTCCATTGTTTTATCAAAAAGGCCTTGCATATGTGTTTTAAAACCTGGAATTATAGAGGCATTTATTGAAGAAGCAAGTAGTCCTTGTACATCTGGACTAACATCAATCTTACTAACTGGAACTTCTACTTCAATCGTTTCTCCTCCAAAAGATATTTTTTCTATCTTTCTTTTTCTTGTGCCATCAGGGTTGAATGCTGGCATAACCTTCATTACATTCTCTGGTTGTATAGGGTTTCCATTTAGAATAATTGAATCTAGCGTCTTAAGCTCTGTCGGCTTTAAAGATTTTTCATTCCACTTAAATGTATCTAGTCCAGGAGCCTTATCAGCACCACCATATTTCTCATTTAATTGAGTAGTAGTTAAAGTAGTCATGTCATTCATATATGAATTCCATAAATCTAGATTAACCAATTGCTTTGAATCTTTTCTTAATTTTTCAATACTTGATCCTTGTGCACCCCATGCTGTTGATGATGTAACAAAATCTCTCATATTTTTTCTAGCTATTGCTAGATTATCAGAAACACCTTGTATATTCTTATCAGTTTTTTTATTTGACCTACTGTAATTTTTAGCTGCATTTTCATATTCTGTAAATATTCTATTAAACTCACCAAGGTCTTGCTTTCTTATTCTTCCAGAATATAATCTAAACTCTTTGTCTAAGTTGGTTTCAAAATTTTTTTGTCTTTGTGCTTCTATTTGTGCATACCTAAACAAATTATCTGATATAGCACGAGCTGCTACATCAAAATTTAAACCTCTCACGTTGTATTGTAATGCCATTGGTTTGATTTTAATTATAATTATCCAATCTTAGCCGCAGGAGCTACAGCACTAGCAGCAATTGCAGAACCTCCAGATATTATTGAATTAATAATATTTTGCATTGTTTCCCTTCTTTCTCTCCTTCTGCCAGTCAAATAGTTCATAGCAGACTCAAGTTTATACTTTTCTAATCCAAGTCTTTGTTGCCCAACGCTAAGTCCTGCCTGTATGCCTAATCCAAGATTTTCTCTCCTTGCTTTATATTGAGCTGCACCATACTGCATAATACCTGATTTTATAGATTTATCTATATCTATAGCTTTAGATAACCCAAGTCTTGATCTTTGATATAAACCAATTAGTCCTTGAGAACCCATGGCTATTCCTTGAAGCATTTGTTGTTTGGTATATGGATCTAAACCTTGTCTAGATGCAGCCATCGCTTGCTCATAAGCAGCTGTTGTTTCTGGAGCTAACTGCTGTTTTTGAAGATCAGTCAATGTCTGCTCTATTCCTTGTCTTAATCTAAGGCCTTTCCCTTTCCCTGTTAGTGTACCTGTAAAATCTACTGGCATATCATCTATTATTTAATGGTTCTAATATTCCTAAATCTATATAATACAAATTTACAAATTCATTTCCGTTTGTAGGCTGTAGTTTTATTTTAGCCCAATTACCCTTTAACACATTACCATTTAACAGACCTCCAGTACTATTGGCATCCCTTCTAAAGGCTGCATGTATCTTATCATCCTTAAATATAAAATCTCCAGATTGTAGGCTAGATGATTGTCCTAAATTAGTGGTTATATCTCCATTTGTGCTTGGTGACCATATTTTATTTGCCAACATTGTAATGGTGTTATACCTCTTTTTTATTTGCTGTATAGCGTTAAATAATAGTGTCAAAGACGGCTTATATTGAACACCATAAAAATTAGAATAATTAGTTGTATTATCATGCGTATATAATACTCCATTCTTCCAAGATATAATTATATTTTCTGCTGTAGATATCCACTCAGGACTATAGTCATAAAATGATGTATAAGCATTCCTATACTCATTAAAACTAAACGTGTAAGCCTCTGTTTTGTCTGGAAGTGTTCCAGTGCTTTCCTGCATACATGTAACAAGTTCCTCATTGAATTGGTCGTAAATAGCTAAAATCTTAGCTTTTCCACGAGTACTTATGTGAGTCCTTACTTTATTGTATTTGGTAATCAGTGGATTGAAGAAAAAGTGTCCTTTATAAATCTCACTTATTGAAGTCATTCCATCCCCACTTACCCTAACTTGACATCCCCTAATTGGATCAGAAAAATAGTCTGCTTGAGCTGATGAAGCAAGTGAGCAATATTGATTACCCACCCCAAAATCACCTAAATAATATTGAATTCTATTTATTATTTGTGTACTCTGAGATAATATGTTATTACCATCTGCCGTCTGTATCACAGACTGTAGTATAGGAACAACTCCACATGCTCTACTTTGGAATACCCTAAGTTGACGTCCTCTAGTCTTAAATCGCTGAATATCACCTCTTTCTCTATCATATTCATCAAAATTAGAAGCATAAAATCTATTAGTTTGATTTATGCTAGTTCCTGCTTGGTACTCTAAAGAATATCTTAAAAGAGTTGGATAGTACCTTTGCTTTGCATATTCGTCTTCTATAAATACCCTACCAGTTCCATCAACCTGTGAGTCAAATCTATCAGACATAGATGTGTCTAGAATCCATTCAGTATTCCTTTGACGGCTATAAATATCTCCACGAACAAAATCAAATATTGCAGGCTGTGTTCCAAATATCTGATCCTGTGTCATCCCCTTATGATATGGTAATCCACCAGCATCTGTTTCTACTTGATATGTTTCCCCAAACTCATAAAATAATTGAGATGCACCAGGTGTATTTAATGAAGGAGTATATACTTCTACATACTGAGTAACTCCTGTGGCAAATGCCACCATTGTAGCAGAGTCATATTTTACTTTAATCCAAGTTTCATTTGCTGGAGAACCAGCAACTTGTGAAGATGTAACTAAGTCTATTATTGCATAATCAGATACAGATGCAGCTGAATTCTTTGCTCCAAATATCCTTATTCTATCTCCTTGCGTAAAGCTATATGGTTCTATGTTTTGTGTATTTGATTGAAAGGCATTTATCCCAATATAGCCATATGTTCCATCTTGATAAGTATTTGCTGCTATGATTGTTTTAAAGGTAAATACTGTAAGATTTTTTGTCCTTACAAATGAAAAATATTTAGCCCAAGAAGGTGGTCTATGGCTTACGTTAAAAGTAATTTTAGGAATAGACATTTGATTTATAGCCAAATATAACGTAGTTGCTTCAGGTGTAATAACATCCATATTAGGTGTTGTCAATACTCCATCTGTAACTCCAAATTCATCAAAATAACACATGCCAAATGTGTATCTAGATTTATGCTTATACAAAGAACTGTTTACACCAGTTGGGTCTGGAGGCAGACCTCCTACATATGAGAAGTCTTTTGTAATGTCATATACCCAACATGAATAGCCATTTGGGTTTCCGGGTTCAACATCGTCCTCATAATAAGTAATTCTTACACCGTAATAAGGTGGATTGAGAACACTCAGTTTGTATATACTAAAGTTTAAGTTATAGTCTATAATATTTTGGTTTGCTACAAGAGCATTATATAATGCATTTTCAATTCCAGCTGTTGTATTGTTAGATCCGTTTACAGTTATTGTAATTGTAAATGTTCTGTCTTCATTAGACTGGCTTTGTACTTTTTTTCTTATTGTAAAATTAAACGCATATACATCTCCAACTTGCGGAGTTTCTGACATTAATATATCAAAATATCCACTAATATCTGGTGGATTTACAAGTTGGTTTACATTATAATTATTATTTAATTCTGCATTAAATAATGCAGATGTATTTGTATTAGCTACAGATGTTACAGTCTTGGTTACATTCATTGTTAAATTAGAAGTAATGCCTTCTGTTATACCTCCATATACTATAATATTACCATTAAGCAACTCTTGTGCATTAGCTTTTAATGGAACATAATCAAACAGTTGATCTGTTTCTGATATATCTAAATAAGGATATGATGCATTATTGTAGAAATTATATGTAGCCTCATATTCATTAGTTAAAGATAACTTTGCTTTATCAATTGTTTCTACTAAGAACGATTCTGTAAATGCAGCACCTACCGTATGTCTAGCTCCTATTTCTATCTTAATAACATCTGCTGCGCCAGTTTGATATTTTACATCTATTCTGTTATTTTTTAACTGATTTTTGTCATTTACTAAATCATCTACAAGTTCTGGTGCAAATAGCCTACTGTATGGGCTCCATGTGGATTTTGTCAAATCTCTATATACCCAACGATACCTAAATTGGTAAGCTTTACTTCTAAGGTTATTTACTGCAATTGTAGCATCATCTTTATATTGGCATATTGGAGATAGTAATGGCATTGGCCTTGCAACTGTTAGGTATTTCTTTTTCCAACCTGGAGTTGTTATATTACCAAGACCATCTATTGTATTGTATGTTTTATTTGCTGGTTCTACCTCTTTAAGGTTTAGTCTCATTGGCCTATTCTTTCTATCTGTCCAAAGGAGTATATCCCCATCTTCTTCAGTTCTATAAAGTATATTTACAGATGCAATAGGAAAGTTAGGATCAAAATCAAATAAAGATTCAGTAGAATCTGTTTTAGATTGCAATATAGACGTAACAGATTTTGTTAAAGTATTATATCTATATATTGTATCATACCCCAATGAATTATATATAAAATAATAAACGTATTGCTTTAATTCATCGTAATATGAACCTATGCAAACATTATTACCAGTTGGTAATTCAACAGAAACTGCTGCATTTCCTGGAATACTTTCTGCACGCATCTCTCCAGCATTACCTTTAAATAAGATATTTTTTGCCTCTCTGTGATGACCTAATGGTATTACTTCATTTGGATCATCAAGATTCATGATGCCAGAAAATGTCTTTCTTTCTGTTCTCATATTATACTTTTGCTGCTAGTTTTTGACCAAGTCTAATAACTTCGTTTGCATCCCATGGAGTAACTGGGTTAACTCTAAGGTTTGCCAATCTTTTCTGATTATAAAATTCTTTTCTTCTTAATTGCTTCTCAGACATATTAACTCTCCTTCCAGAAGGTAGCATTTCAATGTCTTTCCATGCAATATAAGATAGAACAGCATCTCTGATTTGAATTGGAATTTTATAGTCAAGATCATCTGCTGGAGATGAAAAGTATTCCATAACTACATAAGTGTATCCATAGTTATTATCCAAATACAATATTCCTTGCTCCTCATCTATATCAAACTCTCCTTCGTTCTTAAGTACTGATCCGGCACCAAATATGTTTACATATCTTGCACCATCAAAGTAGTTTACATAGGCAAGATTTTGAAGTCTGAATGTATTGCTAGATGTGCTATCAAAGTTGTTAGCCAATCTATCTGCCATATCTATTTTATATCCAGTAAGATCAGGATTTCTTCTTAGAGTGGCAACTTCACCTTGTTGATTAAATACACCAACTTTTGAGAATCCAATGTAGTCAGATGGTAAATCAACAGTCTTGTTAGCTTTAACCAATAACTTAACTGTTTTTGGTGTTGAACTAACATCCATACCCATCTCCTCAACTCCACGAACACCAATAGTCCAAAGTCTACGATATTCTGCATTTGTAAGTTTTGCCTGATCTATGTATTGGTAGATTACCTCAGAGAGACCTACCCATTGTGCTGTATCTTTAGCCATAGTTATTGTGATTTATCTACTCCTTCCCTAATAAGGTCGCCAGACATTTGCTTTCTAACATTCAACTGAGTCATAATCCAGTTAATCATACTTGGAATGTATTCAGCAGGAACATTTAATTCAGCATTCAAGTCAGAATTTTCATTGCTAATCATTCTAACTATTGGAGCTTTACCAATTAGGTTTATATAGCTTTTAAAATATAATTTATCACCCTCGCACCAAAAAAATATTTTACTTGGTGGAATCTTAACCATGTCTACATATTCTAGCTCCCTAGGGGATATAGGAATAGGATTCTTTGCAAGCCCTGTACTTACAGGAAAAGTTACATCGGCTATCCCATACCCTCTAGAAAGTCCGAGTGGAGGATGTGGTAATGTTGTATAGTAATATCCAGTGTCATTATCTTTTGATATAGATAAATTCTTGAATGTTGTATAAAACGCATCATCTACATTTTCTAGACCATCTATCTTTATGCTATCAACATAATTTTCTTTTGCTATATATGCAATAGCTTGATTTATGTATTGGTTAACTTCCTTTTCACGAAGACTTGCTTCTTCGGCAGGAACTCCTCCATAATACATTCTTCGAATCTGTGCTATAAGTTCGTTTCGTGTCATTATTCACCTTGTTGTTTTACAATTTGTGCAGCTGTCCTCAAATCATTATCCTTCAAATTAATTCCAATGATTCCAATTGCTCTATATATAATATCTTCCATATCCTTATCATTCCACTCTGGTTGTGTACTTCCAGTTGGAGCTGTAACTGGATCATATGGAGTTGAATTATATACCAAGTTACCAGTATAGCCCCATCTCATATCTATAGGAACTCTTATATATCCAACTTTAATAGTCCCAACAGTATTAGGATATACTTTATAAGTATCACCTATTTCAATATACACAGGTTCTGTTGTTGTTGGTGGATCTATTGGATCACTTAAATGGTTTGCTAATTTATCAGATGTAATTCTGCGAACCACTTTTGTATCATCTGAAGTTCTTACAGATACTGTTGCATATAAATTAGCTGGTTGAGTAGCAATTTGAGATGTAACTGTAAGAGTTGTTTCAACCATAAACTTTGATAATGATTCTACAACTGGAGTAGTGATGAGTGTACCCATTTTTCTACCCATTTGCATACCTCTGTGACCAGAGCCATCCTCTGTCATATAGTTGAGGTACTGACGCTGTGCCATATTAATGACCATATTGAAGTCATCTGGCGAAAGATATGTACCCTGATACTTGTCAACAAGATAGGATACAATCTTATATACTTCATTAATATTCATGATACAAATATAAAACAAATTCCCCGGCAAGACTACCAGGGAATAACCAATCAAACCATAAGAAACACGAAGCTAGATTACTCAGCAATAGCCTTCAACTGAGTGAAGAATTCCTTCCCCTTTTCAGTTAAACTAAACTCAGACAAAAATGTGATTGGGTCCTTACCGTCTGGTATCTGAGCTATAAATTTTTTTGTATCCGCCCACAAAGCTTGCCCCTTGATACTGTTTGTATCAATTATACCAAGTTTTGAAGCATTGGATACAATATAGTTCACTTTTACAAGTGGGTTGTTGTATGACTTAATAAAAGCCTCTGGATTCTTATCAGCAAAGTTTAGGTAGTCAACCCTAACAGCTCTGATAGCTCTTTCAACTCCATGTTGATTAATAAACTTAATTCCAAGATATTTAGCATGAGGAATCATAATTTCTTCTGGAGCATCCATAGCCATTTTCATGGCATCCATACGTCTTTCTGAACTCTCTACTTCTTTTTCTTCTTGAGCTTCAAAATCCAATAAGGTATACACTGCTATTGATCCACTCATTCTGTTCTTCTTCTTATCATACATATTGCTCTTTAGCAAGAATTCGATAAGAGATGGTTTGTTTGATGGAACCTTCAAGAATCCATTAGTGAATCTAATGTCTGGTCTTTGCCTTTGCTTAGATTCTGATAAATGGTCTTGCTCGTCTTCATAAATAGTACTTACACCTTCTAAGTATCTGATATTCCTTTCTGTTCCGCTTTCTTCATCAAATATTACATCAGTATTTTTTACCATATAGTTTTCTGGATACGGAAGTCTATATGGGCTGTTTACATAGTATTTCCCAACCAATTGAAATACATATTCCTTTGGTTGTTTCTTTTTAGCAACTGGCTGCTCAATCTTAATGTCTTGAACTTCAGGAGATTCTACTGGGGCTTGTACTTCGACTATATTTCCATTTTCATCTATAGTCCTTTTCGTGCTTTTTGCCATGGTTTATTGTTTTTTTGGTTGACACAAATATACATAAAAAAGAAACCCCCTCACATTTGTGAGAGGGCTCTTATTATTTTCAATACTGCTGTTAAGATTTAACAGAGATGTATTGGTTAGCGGCAAATACTTGGATACCGCAGTACGCCATGTGGTGTACGTTAAGCTCCATTTTGTCGCTTGTTGGAACCTTAGCAAGAGCACCAGTTTCCCAAACTTTGATTTCTTTTCCAGGCTCAACCTCATTGTAAACAATGCGGAGAGAAGGAAGTTTGTCACCAGTTTGAGCATCACGGCCATCTTTCATTGGGATCAAGATACCGCTGTTCTTGTAGTACTCAGATGTAGGAGCAACACCGTATACAGCCTCAGCGTTGAAAGGCAAGTACTTCTTCAAGTGGAAAGTGATTCCGTCAATCTTGATTGAATCGAAACCATACTTCACAGCTACATCAGAAGAACCTCCAACAGAAGCCCATACGATAGCACCATTTTGATACTTGCTGAACAAAGCATCGTCAACTACGCTTCTGAGGTAAGAATCCATCAAGAAATGATATTCTTGAGCACCACCGTTGAAGTCAGCAAGACGAGCAAGTGCATGGAAATCATCAATAGTGAATCCAGAAGCACCAGCGTTCCACTGATAAGTTTGTCCGTTAGCCTCGATTTGAGGAACAAGACCAGTAATACCAGTGCTACCGATTTGAGCATCTGTAGATGGTTTACCGAACATCAATTTGAACTCTTTGTTGTTCATGAAACGACGAACAGCCTCATCCAAACCTTTGTAGGTGTAGTAAGACTGACCGTTAACTTCGAAATACAATTCTTCGATTTTAGCTCTATCACTGATAGTGAAATCTTCACGAATCTCAGTAGTGTAGAAAGTCTTCTTTTCAGTAAGACCAGTCAAAGAAGTGAATTTAGAAGAAGCTTCACCAGCTTCAGTGATACCACGGAAAAGCAAGTGAGCAGTTGAAGCAGCACCCAAGTCTGTGTTTGGATCTACAGTAGCATCCAAAGGCTTGATAGTACAAGCTGTTGCAGAAGCAACTGCGGTGATCTTATACTGAACACCAGTTGCTGCGTTTTCTACTACTTCACCTACACGAAGTGGGCTTCTACCACCGCTAACAAATGAGCTAGAGATTGCTACGTTGATTGCAGCACCTGCAGCTACGTTATCAAGTGCACCACCATCCAACTGAACAGCTGAATGAAGTTTACCACGAGATTCGAAGTGGAAATATTCTCTTGAAGGAACTGTAGCCTTCATTCCGAGAGCTTCCAAAAGTTGAGCATAGTTCTGTGAACCATACTTGTCAATGAATTGAGGATAGTACTGAGGCTTTAGGATAGAAAGGTCAGACATGAATGACCTTGTAACCCCAGACAACTGTACACTACCTGGTTGTGATACTGGCATTTTTTAAATATTTTATTTGTTAAAAATTATAAACTATACAATTTCGAAACCATGCTATCGTAGTCATCGTTAGATGTTGCTGAAGCAGCCACCCTCGGAGTGTCATTATAGTCAATGTTCTTCATAGCCTTCAACAAGTCTGCTTTCGCCTTAGACACAGCCTGTGTCACAACTGAATTAACAATCTTGTCTCTGTTTTGCAAGAAGTAAATATCTTCTGCGAGCTGTTTGGTGTCGTATTTTCCATCCTTGAAATAACGATTACCATAAAACTCCTCCAAGTCAAACTCCTTTAATGTGTTTGAAAGTGAAACCTTGTCTTCCGGAGTAAGGTTAAACTTCCCGTCAAACTGGACATCCTCGTCCTTGTAATTGACTGAAAACCCATCAAAAGCGTTCAGCCCATTATCCAAACTTGAAAGGTATTCCTTTCTCGCTTGGTCATAAGCCTTGCTTGATTCTTCCTCTTGCATTGCCAAGTACTGACCTACTAATTCTTCTGGGTTAACAGAAGCCTGAGCATTCTTTACTTGACTAAGTATATCAGGAAACGAAATCTCTTGTTTTAAACCTGAAAGGTAGTCTTTTGCATCACGAGCCTCTTTCTTCAATTCTCTTGCAAGTGATTTAGATTGTTTTTCAAGTTTTTTATTGTGAGCAGCAATTTCATCATCGCTCATTAAAGATTTGTCTACATCATCTTCAATGCCGAATCTTGAATTATACTCCTCCTCAATTTCTTCTGGTGTGAGGTCTGGATATTCGTAAGCCATTTTCAGCTTAACCAAATCCGACTCATCCATTTCATTCAAATTTGAAAGAACTTTTTGTTCATACAACAAATCTGCTATCTCGGATATGTTTCCAGATACCAAACTGTCGTATATGTTTTTGGAAACCTCATCTGGCCACTCAAACTGAAAATCAGCTTGTTCAGCAGTTGTTTCCGTATTTTCCTCAGTCTTTACTTCCTGCTGTACATTTTCTTGTACAACTGGTTGCTGGACTTCTGGTTCTATTTTTACTTCTGGTTCAGTAGTTTCTTGCTGAGGAAGTTCCTGTGGCATTTCTACTGATTTTGATTCCTCTGGGCTAGTTGAATAGCTAGAGGTATCGAATGGATTAAATTCTTGTGCTTCTGGCATGGTAGGTTTATTTTATGCAAATATATAAATAATTAAGATTCAGTCTCTTGCTCCATCTCTCCACCTTCTTCTTGTTCTTCCTGCATCTGAGCCATCATTTGTTGTTGAGCCATTTGTGCTTCCATCATCTTCTTTTGTTCCTCCTCTTGAATGTACGCATCAACAATAGCTTGTATCTCGTCTGGCAATGACTTTCCTATTTCATAAGAACGCATAAGAGCATTTTGTACAAACTCCTGCTTAGATAGTTCTTGCTTTAATTTCATTTCAACCTG
>Ga0208784_1000580_pt1 | contig 17509 bp, 8 predicted proteins | sample DEB19_08_DNA_FD_184531 | JGI IMG/M metagenome (GOLD analysis project Ga0208784, IMG submission 184531) | Aqueous microbial communities from the Delaware River and Bay under freshwater to marine salinity gradient to study organic matter... | ecosystem: Environmental > Aquatic > Marine > Coastal ... | reverse complement strand
CTGCGACCCAACATCTTTGACCCCTTCGTGACCACCAAGCCCGGCGGCAAGGGCCTGGGGCTGGCGCTCGTCGCCAAGATCGTGCGCGACCATGGCGGCATCATCGAGTGCGTCGGCCGCGAGCGTGGCACCACCTTCCGCGTGCTGCTGCCCATGCTGCGCAACACGGCCGCACCCCGCGACTTCGAGGGAGACAACACATGAGCGGCAAGACGGTCCTGATCGCGGATGATGACAGCGCTATCCGCACCGTGCTCAGCCAGGCGCTGAGCCGCGCCGGCTACGACGTGCGTTCCACAGCGACCGCGGGGGCTCTCTGGCGCTGGGTTGCCGAAGGCCAGGGTGACGCGATCGTCACCGATGTGGTGCTGCCGGACGAGAACGCCTTCGACGTCATCCCCCGCATCAAGAAACTGCGGCCCACGCTGCCCATCATCGTGATGAGTGCCAAGAACACAATCATGACGGCCATCACTGCAGCCGAGCGCGGCGCCTATGACTATCTGCCCAAGCCGTTCGACCTCAATGCACTGGTGCAAACGGTCGGTCGCGCGCTCGAGCAGTCGCAGAAACCTGCTGCCGCCAACGGCGCGGCACAGACGGACCAGCTGCCCATCGTCGGCCGTTCGCCGGCGATGCAGGAAATCTATCGAATTATCGCGCGCCTGACGCAGACCGACCTCACGGTGATGATCGTCGGCGAATCCGGCACCGGCAAGGAACTCGTGGCGCGCGCGCTGCATGACTATGGCCGCCGCCGCAAGGGACCTTTCGTCGCCGTCAACATGGCGGCGATCCCGCGCGAACTGATCGAGTCGGAGCTGTTCGGCCACGAGAAGGGCGCCTTCACCGGCGCGACCTCCCGCATTGCCGGCCGCTTCGAGCAGGCCGAGGGCGGCACGCTGTTTCTGGACGAGATCGGCGACATGCCGCTCGAAGCCCAGACGCGGCTTCTGCGTGTCCTCCAGCAGGGCGAATATACCACGGTGGGCGGCAATGTTGCGATCAAGACAAACATCCGCATCATCACGGCAACGCACCGTGACCTGCGCCAGCTCATCAACCAGGGCTCGTTTCGTGAAGACCTGTTTTATCGCCTCAACGTCGTGGCGATCCGGACGATCCCCCTGAAGGAACGCACGGAAGACATCCCGGGGCTCGCCACCCGCTACCTTGCCGAACTATCCGCCCGCCACGGCATGCCGATGTGCGCCCTTGCGCCGGAGGCGTTGGAGGTTCTTCAGCAGTATGCCTGGCCTGGAAACGTGCGGGAACTCGAAAACGTCCTCGAGCGAGCCGTCATGTTCTCATCGGGCGATCAGATCGACCCCGATGCCCTCTCCGGCCTGATGGTCGCCGGGGGCTCCAGTGAGTCGCAGGTCGAGGGCAGCCTCGCCCAGATGGCGATGGCTGCGAGTCGGGGCGTCGTGTCGCCCACGCCGCTTCCCGGTGTCTATCGCGTCGAGCCGAAAATCGATCCGACGCCATCGCAGCCGGCTGCGGCCCCTGGGGGCACGGAGGCCGGCGCTGATGCCTCATCCGACGAGAACTGGCCCACGCTGGCCGACGTCGAGCGGATGCACCTCGAACGCACCCTGGCGGCCACCATGCAGAACAAATCGCTGGCCGCAAAACTGCTCGGGATCGATCGATCCGTGCTGCGACGAAAACTTCAGCGGTATGGGCTTGAGGAAGGGGCCGCGGGCCCGGAGTGACGCTCAGCCGGCCTTGGCCCGGAGGATGGGCGCATCCTCTTCCGGAACGCGAAGGCGAAGCGTCGTCGTCGACGGCGGCACCCGGCGTTCCTGGGCGAAGCCACGGGTTCCGCCCGACAGGAAGTCGTGCAGGTGCTGGACGGGGCCGCTTTCAAACTCGCTGCGGAGCGATTCCAGCACCTCGCGCCACGGGAGTCCCCGACGATACACGGTGCGATAGGCCGCCTTGAGATTGGCGATGTCGTCGTTCGTGTGGCCGCTTCGACGCAGGCCGACGACGTTGAGCCCCACGATGCAGCCGGTCTGACCGTCCACGAGCATGTAGGGCGGCACATCCTGCACCACACGGGCGTGTCCGCCGACCATGGCGAGCCGACCGATCCGACAGAACTGGTGAACCGCCACGGCGCCCGAGACGAAGGCACGGTCCTCGACCGTCACGTGGCCGCCGAGCATCGCGCCATTGGCGCAGATGCAGTTGCTGCCCATGACCACATCGTGCCCAAAGTGGGCACTGGCCATGGCGTAGTTGTGGTCGCCAATGACCGTGGCCGTTCCCGGCTTGAGCGCTCGGTGAATCGTGACGTGTTCTCGGAAGACGTTGTGATCCCCGATCACGACGCGGCCGGTCTGGGCGGGACGTGCGGTGTGCTGAGGAGCTCCGCCAATGACGGCGTGCTCGCAGAACTCGTTGTGGCTGCCGGCCGTGACGCCCGACTTGATGACGGCGCCGGTCGCGATGGTGCAGTAGTCGCCGAGTTGGACGTCGTCTTCGACGGTGGCGAAGGCCCCGACCGTCACGCCCGCACCGAGGCGTGCATCCGGACTCACGACGGCCAGTGGATGGATGCTCACGAGGGGCCTTTCGGCTGGAAGGACGATGGCAGCAACCGCGGATTTATCGGCTTGTCGGGATTTCGGATTCAATGCCAGTTGGGTTGAAAACGCAGAGTTTGACCCGCTCTCCCCCGTGCATGTCCCGCTCCAGCCTTCCTAGACTTCGCGGGGCCCCTATACTCGCATCAAAAGGGTCGCGATCGCTGCGACAGCCGGCAATAGTTCTTTCCTTCAGAGGGTTATGACGCGATGGATACCCGCGACGATCGTTACGCTGCCGCCGAGAAGCTGAAGGATGGGGGAGACCTGGCGGGAGCCGTCGCCCTCATGGAGGCCCTGGTTGCCGACGAGCCGGATTTCGCCCTCGCCCACTCGGCCCTCTCGGCCTGGTGCATCCGGCTGGAACGCTATCCGGAGGCCGTGCGGCACGCGCGGCGGGTGGTCGAACTCGAGCCATCCGACCCCTTCAGCTTCACCGCCTTGAGCGTTGCCTGCATGCGAGCAGGCATGATTCCCGAGGCGGAGGATGCCCTCGCCCGCTCCCGAATGCTTCAGGGGTAAGCACGACCACGGGCAAGCCTTGCCGGACGAGTCACGCAAGGCTCCTCCGAGCGGCCGACAGACCGCTCAGAGGGTTACGGTTCCTGGGTATCAGCCCTGCGGCTCAGGAGACGTTTCCGTCTGAACGCCGAGCGCGGTTTCGACGGTGGCCAGCCGCTTGCGATCGTCGGGGGACAGGCGGGACATCTTCAGCCCTCGACGCCGTCCGGCCTCCAGCGACTCGAGCGCGCCCGCACGATCACCGGTTTCCAGCTGCGCCGAGGCGAGATGGAGAAACTTCACGTCGCTGGGCTGGAGGACCGACTCGGTGAAGTCGGCGACCGCGCCTGCCTTGTCACCCGCTGCCAAGCGAATCAGGCCTCGTGTGTCGAGCAGGTCGGGCAGGGGGCCGAGCTCTGCGATGGCCGCCTCGATCAGGGTCGTGGCTTCCGCGACGGACGAGGCCTTTGCCAGGTGGAATGCGAGGTTGTTGGACACGATCGCCCGTTGGGATGGCTCGAGATCGCTCTTGGCCAGAAGCATGCGGTAGAGCTTCTCCGCGTCGCCGGCACGGTTCTCCAGCGCCAGTCGCTCGGCGTCGAGGAGTTCCAGCACGATCGAGCCTGGGTCGAGCCGCTTGGCCTTCGCAAACCACGGTTCGATGCGGGCGGACCATTCGATGGGATCGTCCTGCACCCGCACGATCTGCACCGCCGTGCCCATCAGCCGTTCGAGCGAGAGCGAATCCCATCGCGATTCGAGGAGGTCGAGCCCCTCTTGCGGACGCTGCTGCCGTCCCAGGAACTCGGCTCGGGCCAGGACGCCGTCGGGGGACATTTCGGCACACTGCAGGAGCACCTTGTCGGCAGCCTTGGGGAAGTTGAGTTCTTCCATCAGTTTGGCGACCGCGGCCAACTGACTCGGGTCGCTTCCCGACACGAGGTCTCCCGGCATGAGTTTGCGGGCCGCCTCGGCGGCCAGCTTGCGGTCGTTGTCGGCGATGGCGAGCTTCGCCTCGAGCGCCACGAGAATGGCCTGATTCGCAGCATTGGGAAGCTTTTCAAGACGATTGAGCCACTGCCGGGCGGTGGTGGTTTCGCCGTGATCGATGAGTTTCTCGACAAGCATCGCGACGTAGGCAGGGGGCACGCTCGGCGTGGCCGTCACGGCGACCAGTTCATCGCGACAGGTGGTCCATTCGCCGACCTTTTCGTGGAGCTGGGCGAGGATGATCCGTTGGCCCATGTTCAGCGGCTGACGCTTGGCGAGGGAATCCATCACCTTGATGGCTCGCTTCCAGCTCGAGGGCTCCGGGCGACTGGTGAGGAGCTTGACCTGCAGCAACACGTCGTCGATGGGCATTTGCCCCTTCTCGTCGACGTTCTTTTCGAGCAGATCCATCGCCTGCTCCATTTCGCGGTAGTTGCCCCTCTCCGCGATGAGTTCGGCCTTCAGCCGGCGAGCCCAGGCCTTCTCCGCCTTCGCCGCCTTGGACGTGTCGGTGGAATCGAGAATCGTGGCGATGGCCTCGTTGGCAGGCGCGATCTTGCCGCGACGCACCAGAAAGGCGGCCAGCGCGTGGTAGGAGTCGAGGCTTCCGTCGCTGATGGCCACCGCCTCGCGGATCGCGGTCTCGGCGTCTTCGAGCCGGCCGAGCATTTCCAGACCCTGCGAACGTGCCAGTTGCTTCTGCGGCGCCGTCATGAGGTCGGTCGCCTTGTCGAGCGACCGCTCCGCCTGCGTCTTCATGCCCATGCTGACCTGATGCGAGAAGAGGGCAAGCCATACGTCGGTCCGATCGGGGGCGAGTTCAGCCGCCCGTTCAAGAGCCGTCCCTGCCCGATCCGGCTTCCCGGCCCGGCCCATGATCTGTCCGAGCCAGAGCAGGTCGTCGGCCTTCGTGGAATCAGCCGTGATGCTCGCTTCGGCAAGTTCCACCGCCTTGTCGACGTTGCCTGCCTGAAGTTCCTTTTCAGCGGCGATGCGATCGGTACCGACGGTGCCCGCCGCTCCGAGCAGGGCGATCGCTTCCTGGGCCTCGTCCAGGCGGTTGAGGGTGTAGAGGAGGGCCACGAGACGTCGGATCGTGGCCGGATTGGCAGGACCGAGCTCCACCGCCTTCTTCAGCCGGCTCGCAGCCGCCGAGGCATCGCCGCGGATGGAGTCCACTTCGGCAAAGAGCGACTGGATCTGGCCCCAGCGAGGCCGGTCGTTCTCCGCTTCGATCAGCAGATTGCGAGCCTCATCGAGCGAACGCTTTTCTTCGGCGGTCAGCGACACATCGTCACCGGCTTCCTTCTGACGCTTCGCCTGCGACTGCCGCACCTCGAAGATTTTGATGGCGGCCTCGGCCACGCGAGATCGTGCCGATGACCCCCCGGCCACCTCGGCGACGTCCGCAGCAGCTTTTTTGGACTCCTCGACGTCGCCTCGATTGATGACGAGTTCGAGAATCGCCTCACGGGCGCGGATGTCTTGCGGCATCAGTCGGGCCACCTCGCGATAGATCCGTTCAGCCGAGGCGGCATCACCGGCGGCAATGGAGAGACCGGCGAGGGTGGAGAGCACGTTGGCGGCTTCTTTTTTCTCGGGGAGCTTGCCCGCGAGTGTTTCGATGGCGGCCAGTTCCGCCTTGCCCGCTTCGCCCTGTTGGGCAGCAAGCTGGGCGCGGGTGGTGAGCACCGGAGCGGAGCCTGCCACCTCGGCGGGAATCCGCGCGACAACGGCCGTTGCTCCCGCCGCGTCACCGCTCCGCAGCGCCAGCGACACAAGGGCCGACCACACATGAGGGCTTGGGTCGAGGTCCGCGGCCTTTTCGAGCACCTCGCGAGCCGCGTCAAACTCCTCCTTGCGGGAGAGCAGTTCGGCCCGCAGCAGGGAGAGCTGCACCGGAGTGACGTCGGGGGATTCCGCCAGCATTTCCAGCAGGCTGTCGGCAACGCTCCAGTCGCGATCGCTCAGTGGACGCTGCAGCTGCTGTTGAATGCGGAGCTGAAGGAGCGGATACCACACCTGCGGAACGGATGGGAGCCGATCGGGCGGGATGGCCGCTGCGATTCGTTCGTACTGTTCGAGAGCCTCTTCCGACTTGCCGGCCGCCGCCATGGCCGCCGCGGCGCCCACTCTCGCCGCGAGCGAGGTGGGGTCGGTCGTGAGGATTCGCTGGTTGACGTCGAGCTGGGCGTCATACTCGTCGAGCTGCGCGTGGCATTGTCCGAGGTAGAGATCGACCTGTCGCACGAGATCAGGCGACGACGAGACCTGAGGCCGGACCACCTCGAGCTTCATCTTGGCGTCGGCCCATTTTCCACGGGCCACGAGAAGTCGGCCTTCGAGAAGGCCCACCGCCGGGCTCGATTCCCCGTAGAGGTCCTTGATTCGGCCGAGGGCCTGCTCCACCTCATCGAGCTTGTTCTGCTGCAGGAGCGTGTCGGCGAGCATGAGGAGCAGCCCAGCCTTGCCGGGGAGTCGGCTGACACCGTCGAGGAGCACCTCTTCCGCGGTGGCGGGATCGTTTCGTTGGAGGGCGATCGAGGCAAGGCCGCGATAGACCCGCTCGTCGTACGCGTCGATCGCTCGACCCTTCTCGGCGAGTGCCTGCGCCGCGTCGAGATCACGGCGGGCCAGGGCGACCTCGAACGCCGCGAAGACGGCGTTGATATCGTCGGGGTTGATCTCCACGGCTTTCTTGATGTCGGCATCGGCGGCCTCGAGGTCGCCCCGTTGTCGGTGCCAGCTGCTGCGGGCAAGCCATGCCTGGATGTCGTTGGGCTGAACGGTCACGAGCCGTTCGAGCACGCGTGTCGCCGCCGCCTGATCACTCAACTTGTCGTCGAGCACGGCCGCGAGGAGGAGGTAGGCCTCGGTCGGAGCCGGCTTCTCCCGAGCGGTCGAATCGGTGAACATGCGACTGGCCAGATCGAAGTCGACCATGGTGGCGACGACCTCGGCAGCCTGCTCGTATTCATTCGAGGCGAGGAGCGAGCGAGCGGTGAGGAGATCGATCAGGTTGGCGTCGATCGGCGGCCGCTTGTCCTTCTCGTCCTCGCTCCCGAGGGTGGGGCGGGTGTTGTCTTTGAGCTCGCCCGACTCCAGGCGCTGCCGCAAAACATCGAGATGCTCCTTGGCGTCGATCGACCGGCCAACCTTCAACTGAAACTCCGCCAGCGTCCGGCGAAGGTCGTCGTCGTTGGGGCTTCGCCGAACTGCCGTTTCCAAAGTCTGGTAGGCGCGGGCGAGATCGTTGCGTGTGGCGTCAGGGGCCTCCGCTCGTCCGAGCATGAGACGGGCAAACTCGGCATAGGCTTCGTGATCGTCCGGCCGCAGGCCGACGTATCGACTGTAGAGGTTCATCGCCTCGGCCGTTTTCCCCTCGGCGAGCCGCTCCTTGGCCAGCTTGGCGTAACTGCCGGCGTTGCGGGACACCTGCCACCGCCGCAGGAAAAACAGACTGGCTCCCCCCACGACGACGACGGCGATGAGAATCAGGAGAAACTTGACGTTGATCCGTTTCACGACTACACGATCTCTGGGCCGGCACAGGAGCCGGAGGAATGGCTGACCAGGCGAGAAAACCAGAGTCTACCAGCCGCCGAAGGGCATGCCACGAGGCGATCTCCTGCGGATCAGGCTGATTTTTCCGTTTCGGCAAAAGGTCCCGGGCATGGGTGGCCGATAGTAGCGATAACGCCGATCGTGCCGCGTGGGAGGACCCTGCGGTCCCGCGGCCAACCGCTGACCCGACCCATTCCCGTTCGAGGACCGTTTCGATGACCACGACCACCCCTTCGGCCCGCCGCACGGCGGGAGGTTCGGTGCTCGCCCGGCTTGCCCGCGCGATTCCCGTGTTGGCCATCGGATCGGCGGCAATGGTGCAGGCGGCCTCACCGGCTCCGCGCCAGCCGGCATCCCCGAAGAAAACCGCCGCGTCGAGGACGGTGGTGGACCACGCCGTTCAGCCGGCTGGCGGCTGTCGCGATTGCGGCCCCGCCGGCTGCAGCAAGCACAGCCATCACCGTGATTGTCGGGATGGCCATTGCTCACCATCGTGTCCCGTTCGTCCCACGACGTTTGGCTACTACGGAACGCAGTGGCGGCGTTGGCCTGGTGAAGGTGTTGTTCCGGCTTCCTTTCAGGATGCGGCGACGCCCGCCAAGCCACCGAGGTCGGCAGTGCCCGGCGCCGACGAGGAATCGTTTGCTCCCCCGGCCGCGCCGCTTCCCGAACCCGACTTTCCACAGGGCGGCGATGAGGCCGCTGGCATCGAGCCGGCCGCGCCCATGGAATCCGACGCGGCGCGGGAGCCTCGCGTCATGCCGTTGGACGAGCCTGTCGCACCCGTTCCCACCGAGCCTGCGGCAACCCCTCGCGATGATCGGCCTGCCGAGGCGGCGCCTGCTCGGCCCCGTCCCGAAGACACCGACCTCTTCGACGATTCCGCCGCCCGCCCGATGCGTCGTCCGATTCCAGTCGTCGGCACCGCGTCGTCGGCGGGTCGCACACCCAGCCAGCGGGTGCAGCCCGTGGCCCATGAACGCGGAGTCGTGGCCCCGGCCAAGAAGGCGGTTCCACGCGTGGCCTTCGATCCGCGACAGGAATCGGCCCGTCTGCGTCAGCAGGCCCGTTGATGCTCGACTGCGAGAGGCGGGAGTCGAACCCGCACGCCTTTCGGCACTGGAACCTAAATCCAGCGCGTCTGCCAGTTTCGCCACTCTCGCGTGGGAGTGCAGGATTCAGTGAGTCCCGTGCTCCGGAGGAAGTCTAACGCTCCCGTCGCGCCAGCCACACCGAGATCCGTGGGACGATTCGGCTGCGTCGAGACCTGCCTGCAGCCGAGGGGCTGGTCGAGCGATCCGGTGCTCCACGGCAGGGCTTTCTTGAACGATCGACACGCCGAAACTACAACAACCTGGCTTTTCCGGGCGATCTCCAGCCAGACCCCGGAGGCCCCGAGCCGTCCCTGTTTCCGGCCGGGCCTGCCTGCATGAGGAGGATGGTGATGCACGTTCCCGTGGTGGTGCTCGGCGGTGGACCAGGCGGATACGCCGCCGCATTTCTCGCAGCCGACCTGGGCATGCAGGTGGCGCTCGTGGAACGTGATGAACGGCTTGGGGGAACCTGCCTCTTGCGCGGATGCATCCCATCGAAGGCCCTGCTGCACGTCGGACGGGTCCTGTCGGAATCCCGCGAGATGGAAGAGTGGGGCATCCGCTTCGACAAGCCGTCGATCGACGTTGCCGCGCTTCGCGCCCGGAAAGACAAGGTGATCGGAGCCCTCACGGGAGGACTGTCGCAGCTCGCCCGCCGCCGAAACGTGACCATGGTGAGCGGGGCGGCTCGATTCGTGAACAGCACGACGCTCGAGGTGAGCCCTGCCGGAGGCGGCGATCGCCAAAGGATCACGTTCGACCACTGCATCCTGGCGAGCGGATCACGCCCGGCCCGCATTCCCGCGTTCGACATCGGAAGTCCTCGCGTGATGGATTCCACCGGGGCGCTCGAACTGGCCGACGTGCCGGAATCCCTGCTCGTGGTGGGCGGCGGCTACATCGGCCTGGAGATGGGCACGGTGTATGCCGAACTCGGCTCGAAGGTGTCGGTGGTGGAACTCACCGACACGCTCCTGCCGGGAGCCGACCGCGACCTCGTGAAACCCCTTCAAAAGCGGCTCGAGGGGCTCTTCGAGTCGATCATGCTGCGCACGAAGGTCGTGAAGCTCGAAGAGGCGAAGAACGCGGTCCGCGTGACCTTCGAAGCGGCTGATGGGCAGACGACCCGCGAGTTTTCCAGGGTGTTGGTGGCGGTGGGACGTCGGCCCAACTCCGACAACCTCGGCCTGGAAACCACCAAAGTCGTCGTCAACGCCAAGGGGTTCGTGGAGGTCGATGACCAGCAGCGCACGGCCGATCCCCACATCCTCGCCATCGGTGATGTGTGCGGAGAGCCCATGCTCGCCCACCGCGCCAGCCATCAGGGCAAGGTGGCGGTGGAGGTGCTCCACGGGGAGGCGGCTGTGTTCGCACCGCGCGCGATTCCTGCCGTCGTGTTCACCGATCCGGAGATTGCCTGGGCCGGCCTCACCGAGAACGAAGCCACGGCCGCGGGACGCTCGGTCGAGGTGAGCAAGTATCCCTGGGCGGCGAGCGGTCGCGCCCACGCCCTCGGCAGGACCGATGGGCTCACGAAGATGCTCGTGGATCCTGAAACCGACACCGTGCTTGGTGTCGGTATCGTGGGGCCCGGCGCGGGTGAACTCATCGCCGAGGGGGTGCTCGCCATCGAGATGGGGTGTTCGGCCCGAGACCTCATGGAGTCGATCCATCCGCATCCCACCCTCGGCGAGACGATGGCCTTTAGTGCCGAGAACTACTTTGGCGTGGCGACCGAGATCTACCGTCCGAAGGCGGATGGCGGCGGTCGGTGACCGACCCCGTGGAGGCCCGGGACGGCGGCCGGTCGCCCCTGACGAGGATGCTTCCGGGTTCGTAAGGCCCCGATCTGGCGTTCCTGGGCCGGCCTGCGAACCGGCCTAGACTCCCCCGCTTCAACCCGAATAATCTGAAAAGTCCCCTCCAAATTCCCCGGAGTCACGCATGTCCCACCCCGAAATCGACCCTTCCGCCACCGAGGCCGCGGACGATGTGCTGTCGGGGGCGGGGCCATTGCCGAGCGGGGCCCATGCCCCGATGGCGATCGGGCAGATGGGCGACAACGCCTCCGGCCAGCCGGAGCGGCTCGATGGGGTGTCGTCGGTCGACTCCGACCCGACGGAAACCCGTGAGTGGCTCGACTCCCTTCGCTACGTGATCACCAGCCGGGGGGGCGATCGGGCTGCCTACCTGCTGCACGCGATCGAGCAGGAGGCCTACCGCCTCGGGGTACCGATCCCGTTTTCGGCGACCACTCCCTACATCAACACGATCCCACTCGACAAGCAGCCCCCGTTTCCGGGCAATCGCGAGATCGAGCGACGGATCAAGAGCATCATCCGCTGGAACGCGATGGCGATGGTCGTTCGGGCCAACCGTGAAGACAAGAGCATCGGTGGTCACATCTCCACGTTCGCGTCGTCGGCGACGCTCGTCGAAGTGGCCCTCAATCACTTCATCCGCGGGCGAGGCGACGATTATTCCGGCGACCAGGTCTACTTCCAGGGCCACGCCTCGCCCGGCATCTATTCGCGAGCGTTCCTCGAAGGACGGATCACCGAGAAGCAACTGGAGAACTTCCGTCGGGAACTGGCCGACGGTGGCGGCCTCTCCAGCTATCCGCACCCGTGGCTCATGCCCGGCTTCTGGGAGTTTCCGACGGTGTCGATGGGCCTCGGGCCGCTCATGGCGATCTACCAGGCCCGCTTCAACAAATACCTGCAGGACCGCGGCATCAAGGACACGAGCCAGCAGCACGTCTGGTGCTTCATCGGCGACGGTGAGACCGACGAACCAGAGACCCTCGGGGCGATCTCCCTGGCGGCCCGCGAACGGCTCGACAACCTCGTGTTCGTGATCAACTGCAATCTCCAGCGGCTCGACGGGCCGGTGCGGGGCAACGGCAAGATCATCCAGGAACTCGAAGGGTGCTTCCGGGGCGCCGGCTGGAACGTGATCAAGGTGATCTGGGGTGACGAGTGGGATCCGCTTCTCGACAAGGACGACGAAGGTCTCCTCGTCAAGCGGATGAACGAGATCGTCGACGGCCAGTATCAGAAATACATCGTGATGCAGGGGGATTACATCCGCGAGCACTTCTTCGGCGGGGATCCGCGGCTGCTGGACATGGTTTCCCACCTCTCCGACGAAAAGCTCAAGAAGCTTCGTCGCGGCGGCCACGATCCGGAGAAGGTTTACGCCGCGTATGACGCTGCGATGAAGTGCCACGGCAAGCCCACCGTGATTATTGCGAAGACGATCAAGGGCTACGGCCTCGGCGAGGTGGGTGAAGGCCGCAATGTCACGCACCAGCAGAAGAAGCTCAACGAGGAGGAGCTGCGGGCATTCCGGTCGCGGTTCGGCATCCCCATCTCCGACGACGAGGTGGCCAAGGCTCCGTTCTACCGTCCGCCGGAAGATTCGGAGGAAATTCGCTATCTCCGCGAGCGGCGTGAGGCGCTCGGAGGCTACGTTCCGACGCGGCCTCTCGAGTCCCCGAAGCTCGACACGCCCAAACTCGACGAGTATCGGTCGTTCATCGAGAAGAGTGCGGGTCGGGAAGTCTCGACCACCACCGGGGCCGTCACGCTGATGGCGTCGCTGCTCAAGGACAAGTCGGTCGGCAAGTACATCGTGCCGATCGTGCCCGACGAGTCGCGCACTTTCGGCATGGATCCGCTCTTCAAGCAGTGCGGCATCTATGCCCATACCGGCCAGCTCTATGAGCCTGTCGATTCCGATCAGTTGCTCTACTACCGCGAGGCGAAGGACGGCCAGATTCTCGAGGAGGGCATCACGGAGGCCGGGAGCATGGCGAGTTTCGTCGCGGCCGGCACCGCCTATGCCAGCCACGGCGTGCCGATGATCCCGATCTTCATCTACTACTCGATGTTCGGCTTCCAGCGGATCGGCGACCTGATCTGGGCCGCAAGCGACTGTCGGGCGAAGGGTTTCCTGCTCGGTGGCACCGCGGGTCGGACCACGCTCAACGGCGAGGGGCTTCAGCACCAGGACGGCCACAGCCACCTTTTTGCAATGGCCTATCCGACCGTCAAGGCATACGACCCGGCCTTCGTCTACGAGACGGCCGTGATCATGCTCGACGGGCTCGAGCGGATGTATGCCAAGGGCGAAGACTGGATCTACTACGTCACGGTCTACAACGAAAACTACGAGATGCCGTCGATGCCGGAAGGCTGCGAAGAAGGCATTCTCCGTGGCATGTACCAATACAAGAAGGTTTCGGCGAAGGGGAAGAAGGCGGGGAAGCTTCCGCACGTGAACCTCCTCGGATCGGGCGCGATTCTTCGCGAGGTGATCCGAGCCGCCGACCTGTTGGCCGAGCACTGGGGCATCTCCAGCACGGTCTGGAGCGTGACGAGCTGGAAGGAACTGCGGCGCGAGGCGCAGGAGTGCCGGCACTGGAACATGCTCCATCCCGACAGCCCCGCGAAGGTGAGCTACCTCGAACAGACGCTGTCGGGAGCCGACGGCGTGTTCGTGGCGGCCAGTGATCATGTTCGGGCGGTTCCTGAGCAGCTCGACCCCTGGGTTCCCGGTGGGTTGTTCGTGATGGGCACCGACGGCTTTGGCCGCAGTGAGCTTCGAAGCCGCCTGCGACGGCACTTCGAGGTCGACGCCGAGTGCATCGCCGTGGGAACGCTCTGGCGTCTGGCGGGCACTGGAGCGATCGGCACGCACGTCGTGGCTGAGGCCATCGCGCAGCTGGGCGTCGATCCCGAGAAGATCGACCCGACCTTTGCATGAGTTTTCCCGTTTGACGTTTGCACCCTTCGTTCACTGACACCCCTCCTTCTTCGCGGAACGACGCCATGGCCACCGAATTCAAGCTTCCTGATCTCGGCGAAAACATCGCTTCCGGTGACGTGGTCACCGTCCTTGTCTCCGAGGGGGATGTCGTGAAGCCCGGGCAGGCCCTGCTCGAGGTCGAGACCGACAAGGCCGTGATCGAAGTGCCCTGTCCGCCGGGGGGCGTCGTGTCGAAGGTGCTCGTCAAAAAGGGCGACACGGTGAAGGTCGGCCAGGCGCTCGTCATGCTCGACGCCGCGGGCAGTGCGCCTGCCAAGGCGGCTCCCGCGAAGGCCGCAGCACCCAAGGCCGAACCCGCCAAGCCGGCTCCCGCCCCCACGCCGGCCCCGGCACCCGCCAAGGCGACGGCGCCGCAGCCGAAGGCCCCGCCAGTCCCCGCCCCCGCGGCCCCACCGGTTGTTGAAGAAGCCCCGGCGGTTGCAGCCACGGCCACCGTGGAGCCGGCCGGCCCGGCCGTGCGACGTCTCGCCCGCGAACTGGGTGTCGATCTGGCCCGCGTGCGTGGTTCAGGGCCTTCGGGCCGCATCGTCCGAGAGGACGTGATCGCGGCCGTGCGGCATGCCAGTGCGGCGCCCGCCTCGCGTTCGCGAGCGGATTCGGGATCGACCGACCGCGACGACTGGGGGCCCGTCCGTCGCGAGCAGATGTCGCGCATGCGGAAGACGATCGCTGCCAACATGGTTCGAAGCGTGCAGACGATCCCGCACCTCACCAACTTCGACGACGCCGACGTAACGGAGCTCGAGGCGCTCCGAAAGGCGAGTGCGCCGGAGTATGCGAAGAACAATCTGAAGCTCACGGCGCTCGCCTTCGTCATCAAGTCGGTGAGCCTTTCGCTCCGCGCTCATCCCGCCATCAACTCCACGATCGACATGGAGAAGGGCGAGGTGATCTACAAGGATTACGTCAATGTCGGCCTTGCGGTGGACACGCCCCGTGGTCTGGTGGTTCCCGTGCTCCGCGACTGCGACCAGATGTCGATTCCTCAGATCGCGCAGGCCGTGGCCGAGACAGCCGACAAGGCGAAAAACGCCCAGTACGGGCTCGAGGACCTTCGGGGCGGCACGTTCACGATCAGCAACCTCGGCACGGTCGGCGGGGCCTACTCCACGCCGATCATCAACTGGCCGGAGGTGGCGATCCTCCTGCTCGGCCGGTCCCGAAAGATGCCGGTCGTTCACGACGATCGCATCGAGCCCCGGCTGATGATGCCGCTGTCGCTCTCCTACGACCATCGGATCATCGACGGTGCCACGGCGGCAAGGTTCCTCAACGAGGTGATCGGCTACCTCGAAAGCCCGGGGCGCCTCCTCCTGGCGATGTGACCGTCCTATCCTTCCCCTGCGCCCCGTCCTTCTTCAGCGCCCCCGGAAGGCGGAGGGGCTGGAGTCACACGTGAGCACCATCGACAGCATCGACTCGACGGGTACCGCAAGCCTCGCTTTCCTCGAGGAACTGTTTGAGCTGTACCAGCAGGATCCGGCGAGCGTGCCGGCCGACTGGCGGGCCTACTTCGATGGTCTTCGTGGTGCGGTCGCCCCGGCCATGGAGCCGGCTGTGGCTTCGGACGTCGTGCCTCCCGTGGCGGCGTCTGTCGAGCGACCGGTGCCGTCCGGTCGTCTGGCCACTCCCGATGGCATCGCCACCGCCCACGCCGTAGCCATGGCCCACGGAGAGATGCGGATGGCGTCGGCGCCGCCTGGCGAGGCGAAGCCCCTTCCGCTCCCGCCGCTGGTGATGGGCACGACAGGGGAAGAGCGAGTCGCCTTCCTGCAGGATCGCGTCGACCAGCTCGTGCGGGCCTTTCGCGTGCGGGGGCACCTCATCGCGGAGATCGATCCGCTCGGCCGACCTCGTCCGGGTCTTCCGGAACTCGACCCATCTTTTTACCACCTGACCGAAGAAGACATGGACCGGTCGTTTTCGACCGACACCATCGAGGGCCCCCAGTCGATGTCGCTTCGGGAAATCCTGAAGCGTCTGCGCAACACCTACTGCCGATCGATCGGCGTGCAGTTCATGCACATGGACGATCTTCGGGTGAGGCAGTGGCTGCAGGTTCGAATGGAGGGATGCGAAAACCGCATCCAGCTCGATCGTCGCCAGCAGTTGCGGATCTATCGTCAGATGACCACGGCGGCGGTGTTCGAGGAGTTCATCCAGAAGCGATTTCTCGGCGCCAAGAGCTTCTCGCTGGAAGGTGCCGAAACCCTGATCCCGCTCCTCGAGATGGCGATCGAGCGGGCGGCCGGCCAGGACATCCGCGACTGCGTGCTGGCGATGGCGCACCGTGGGCGGCTGAACGTGCTTGCCAACATCATGGGCAAGAGTCCGCAGCGGATCTTCCGTGAGTTTGCCGACATGGATCCCGAACTCCATGTGGGCCGGGGCGACGTGAAGTATCACCTGGGTCACTCCAGCGACTACCGGGCCGCCAACGGCAAGAAGGTGCACCTCACGCTCTGCTTCAATCCGAGCCACCTCGAGTTCGTCGACCCGGTCGCGATCGGGCGCATGCGGGCCCGGCAGGATCGCGCCGGTGACCGAGCCCGACAGCATGGCATGGTCATTCTGATCCACGGCGATGCGGCGTTTGCCGGCGAGGGGATCATCCAGGAGACGCTCAACCTGAGCGAGCTCGACGCCTATCGCGTGGGCGGCACGGTTCACGTCATCGTCAACAACCAGATTGGTTTCACGACCGGGCCTGACGAGGCTCGAAGCTGCATGTACGCCACCGACGTGGCGAAGATGCTCCAGATTCCGATCTTCCACGTGAATGGCGAGGATCCCGAGGCGGTGGCGCAGGTGGTGAGCCTCGCGATGGACTTCCGTCGCGAGTTTCAACGCGATGTCGTGATCGACATGTACTGCTTCCGGCGACGCGGTCATAACGAGGCCGACGAGCCGGCATTCACGCAGCCCGCGCTTTACCGGGTGATCGAGCAGCGGGCGAGCGTGCACGAGAGTTATCTCGAGAGGCTGCTCAAACTCGGTGACGTCAGCGCCGACGAGGCCCGTCAGATCGCCGAGCAGCAGCATGCGAAACTTGCCGCCGATCTGACCGTGGCCAAGAGCGAGGAATACGTCCACCGCGACGACATCGGTGGCCTGTGGGCGTTCTACATCGGCGGCCGTGAGCGAGCGGCGGCCGAGGTCGACACGGGAGTCCGGCGCGAGGTGCTCGTGAGCCTGCTCGAGCGTCTCGTGGCCCTCCCCAACGGCTTCCAGCCGCATGCCAAGATCAAGCGGTTCCTCGAGAGCCGTCAGCAGATGGCACTGGGAGAGGTGCCGCTCGACTGGTCAGCCGCCGAGGCGTTGGCGTTGGGGTCGATCGCCACGCAGGGGCTTCGGGTGCGGATTTCCGGACAGGACAGCCAGCGAGGCACGTTCAGCCATCGCCACGCCGTCATTCACGACGCCGTCACCGACGAGACCTACTGCGGGCTGCAGCATCTGGCCCCCGATCAGGCCCCGGTGGAGATCTACAACAGTCCGCTCTCGGAGGCGGGCGTGCTCGGCTTCGAGTATGGCTACAGCCTTGACTGCCCCGATGGCCTGGTCATCTGGGAGGCCCAGTTCGGCGACTTCGTCAACACGGCGCAGGTGGTGATCGATCAGTTCATCATCAGCGCCGAAGACAAGTGGAACCGGCTCTCGGGGCTCACGATGCTCCTGCCCCATGGGTTCGAGGGCCAGGGGCCTGAGCATTCCAGTGCCAGGCTCGAGCGATTCCTGCTCCTCTGCGCCAAGGACAACATCCAGGTCACGCAGCCGACCACCCCCGCGCAGCTCTTTCACCTTCTTCGGCGGCAGGTGCTTCGCGTGTGGCGCAAGCCGCTCGTCGTGATGACCCCCAAGAGCCTGCTTCGTCATCCAGGCTGCGTGTCGTCGATGGACGAACTCGTTTCGGGAACGTTTCAACGGGTCCTTCCCGAT
>Ga0208784_1000574_pt1 | contig 17581 bp, 26 predicted proteins | sample DEB19_08_DNA_FD_184531 | JGI IMG/M metagenome (GOLD analysis project Ga0208784, IMG submission 184531) | Aqueous microbial communities from the Delaware River and Bay under freshwater to marine salinity gradient to study organic matter... | ecosystem: Environmental > Aquatic > Marine > Coastal ... | reverse complement strand
AATTTTTATCAACAACTTACTAAGAGTGGAGATGAAGTGACTATCATCAACACTCAGGATCTTGATGAAATTGTTGATAAAGTTAATTCAGGAAACTTTGATGCAGTTCATTTACATTATGATGGATATGCCGACATAATGGAAGAACTGAACTGTGATAAGAAATTAATTACAAGTCACTATCCATATTTGACAAATCCAGAAAGAGAGTATCTATGGATTTTTGAAAAGTTTAAAAATGCACAAAGTCATGTTGTGTCTTTATCTGATGCAATTCTTGATCAGTTTGTAAGGCGTGGAGTAAGTGAGAATAACTCCAGTGTTCTTCCTTGTGGAATTGAAACAGAGTCTTACTCTTTTGAAGAGGAAGCAACATTTTTTGATAGATCAATTGTAGTTGGAAAAATTGAACCAAGAAAGCGTCAAGCATTTCTTCAGAACAGAAACCTGAATATCGATTTTATTGGTAACTGTGTTGACCCTTCTTTTAATACTTCAGACCCCTGTTATTTTGGGGAGCAAAGTAAAGAAGATATCATGGAGAATCTGACTGCTTATGCCAACATGATATTGTTAAGTTCTGGTGAAGCACATCCTTTTGTCTGCTTAGAGGCAATGGCATCTGGACTAGGACTTGTTTTATCTGAACAAAGCACTGCCAATCTTGATTTGACTCAACCTTTTATTACTGTTATTCCAGATAATAAAATTAACGATATTCAGTATCTCAGAGAAAAGATTGAAGAGAATAGAAAAGTTTCTTTGGGTATGAGAAAAACTATTCGAGAATATTGTCAGCAAAACTTTGATTGGAGTGTTATAATAGAAAAGTATAAGCAAATTATCAACAACATTTAAATTCATAATGGTAGCAGTAATTTTTATAGGAACTGGGCAGTATATAAACTTTTTTCATAACTACTATGAAAAATGTGAGGAATACTTTTTACCAAATACCAAAAAGACTTATTTTTGCTTTACTGATGCAGAATTTGATGGAGATATTCCTGACAATATTAAAGTAGTGCCGATAGAGCATAAGTCTTGGCCAGGCATTACTCTGGAAAGATTTCATACTATCTTACAAGAAAAAACTGTATTGTCTGAGTATGAATATGTTATCTACTTAGATGCTGACATGTTGGTTCATGAAGAAGTATTAGAAAATGAAATTCTAACTGATAAGAATTACCTTGGTGTGTATCATCCAGGTTTTTATATGAAGAAGCAAGAAATGCCCTATGAGAGACGTAGACTCTCTGAGGCATGTGTTTCTATTCCTGGTGATATGTATTGGCAAGGATGTTTGTGGGGAGGTAAGGGGAAAAAAGTTATAGAGTTATGTGAACTTCTTGCTCAAAGAGTTGATAAAGACTTGGAGAAAGAAATCATTGCAGAGTGGCATGATGAAAGTCATCTTAATAAATTTTTTATCGAAAACTTAGATAATGTTTATACTCTTGGTCCAGAGTATGCTTTCCCAGAAGTATATGATACCGACCCAGATAAAATGTATAACTATCCGAATATTGATCCCAACAACCGAAAAATTATTCATCTAGCAAAAAATAATGAAGTAATGCATTCGTGAAATCATGAAATTAAATTTATTGGATCTTCCAGTTTATTATGTAAATCTAGATGAAGAGGTTGAAAAAAAGGAAAGAACCGAAACCCTTCTAGAAGACTTGGGATTTAAAAATGTAAACAGACTATCAGCAATCAAACACGAATCTGGTAGAATAATTGGATGTGCCAGATCTCACTATGAAATTTTAAAAACGCAGAAAGCGCCTTTTATTATTTTGGAAGATGACTGCTCTCTGAACAGAGAGTTTGAGTCAGAAGTTGAACTGCCCGATGATGTGGATGCTTTATACCTTGGCATCTCACATTGGGGTAGATATTTAAATCATTCTGGACCATATGTTCATTATCAACGATATAGTGATGAAATTGTAAGAGTTTATAATATGTTAGCAACTCATGCAATATGCTATATTAGTGATACGTATACTGATGTATGTAAAAGAATTGCATATCATTGTGGATATGAAGTTGAAAATCATTTAGATATTGGTTTTGCTGAAGTTCATAAACTGTATAATGTTTATTCTTTTGATGAACCTATTTTTAGGCAGTATGAGTGGAGCGCAGTTACAACTGGTAAGATAAGTGAGGTTGCTTACAGTAAAAGGAGAGCAGACTTTCTATTTGATGAAATTCAAAGAACAGATGAAAACTACTATAAATTGAATGATGAAATTAAGTCTCCTATTCGACCACTTATTGAAAGAAGAGATGTAAATGGTGTTCCTGGTTATTTTGTCCCTACTAGAATATTCTAATCTATGTACATAGCATCTTGTCCACTTCGGGTTTCTTTGTTTGGTGGATCTACGGACAACCCATTCTTTGTTGAAAAGTATGGTAAAGGTTCTGTGATAAGTTTTACTTGCAACTTAAAAACTTATATTACCTTACATGAGGATAAACTTGGTTATAATATGCAGGGTCGTAAGTATATTGTAAATTATTCTAAAAGAGAAGAGACTAACTTTATTGGTGATATTAAAAACGAACTTGTTCGTATTGTTCTTAATCATTTTGGATGCTTTCCTTTGACTGTGAGTATGACTAGTGATGCATACTCTCAAGGTAGCGGTCTAGCATCTTCATCATCTTATATTATTGCACTTATTAAGTGTATTTCAATGTTTAATGAATTGCATTTAACTGATGTTGAGATTTGTGAGTTAGCTCTGGAACTAGAGCAAGAAATGAATCCTTATTGTGGGTATCAAGACCCTTATGGTTGTGGTATTGGTGGATTCAAGAGAATAGATTTTGAACGGGGTGGTATTATTAAGTATGACTTCTTATCAACAGAACTTTTTAAAAATTATGATGCTCACTTAGTTTTTACTGGTGTTACTAGAAACTCTAAAAATGTTTTACAAGATGTGACTGCCAATATTGATAAGTCGTTACCTTTACTTCAGACTGTAGATGAGGCATATCATGCTTTGAGGCAAAAAGAATTTCCTCTCTTTTTAAACCTTTTGAATCAAAGTTGGGAACAAAAGAAAGCAACAAGTTCTATGATAACTGAGAATGAACAAATACAAAAGATAGATCAAGTTCTTTCTGAAAGCGATGAAGTGTTGGCGCATAAATTGTGTGGTGCTGGTAATGGTGGATTCTTTTTGGTGTTTTCAAACCCAGACACCTTGAAAATTCCTTATGAATCGATTAGAATAGACGTAGAATCCAATGGAGTAGTTGGACGTAAGTTATGAACCCATTTGTAGAATATATTGATGCGCTTCAGGGAGCACATATTGAGGAAGAGTTTCAAAAGTTTTGTCGAGCATTTGATGCTCATGAAAGAATTATTATTCTGGGTAACGGTGGTAGTAATTCTGTAGCATCTCACATCTCTCAAGATTACATGAAGTTTCATCGAAAGAAAGTTTCCATTCTTTCTGATCCTTCAATGATCACAATGCTCACCAATGACTTTGGATATGAGAATGCCTATCAAAAGTTTTTGGAGTATTATGTTGAGAAGGATACTCTCGTGATTATCATGAGTTCTGGTGGTGAATCTAAGAATATGTTAAATGCTCAAGAGTGGTGTGAGCAGAATAAAGTTTCTTATGGAGTTCTGAGTGGATTTAAGTCTGATAATACTTTGAGAACTAATGCAACCAACGCTATTTGGAACTATTATATTAATAGCACTGACTATGGAGTGGTTGAATGTGTTCATCAAATTTTTCTTCATGGAGTAGTATGAGATATTGTTTTGATATTGATGGAACTCTTTGCGACACTCCAAATAATGAGAAGGGAAAACCTGATTATGTAAATGCTAAACCATTTCCTTTTATGGTTGAGCAAGTTAATCGTTTGTATGATCAAGGAAACTATATTATTATGCAGACTGCCAGGGGTAAAGGGTCTGGTATTGATCATACAGAACTAACAAAAAAACAACTTGATGAATGGGGTTATAAGTATCATGAGTTGTTTCCGATGTTTTGTAAACCAACCGCAGATATTTTTATTGATGACAAGGGTATAAATGTTGAAAACTGGAAGAAAAAACAACCTTTAAAAAAAGGAATTATAGCGGGAGCATTTGACATAATTCATCCAGGATATGTTAGAATGTTTCATGACGCTAAACAGCATTGTAATCATTTGACCGTAGCTCTTCATATTGATCCTTCAACAGAAAGAGGTCATAAACTTTCGCCAATTCATTCTGCACCTGAAAGAACTGAAATACTCTTGTCGATGAAGGACATAGATAGTATAGTTTATTATTCAAAAGAAGAAGAGTTTCTTAACTATCTTAGAAGTGGTGAATATAGTATTCGTTTTCTTGGAACTGATTACAAAGATGGATCTTATTCTGGAAAGGATATTGATATTGACATTGTTTGGTTAGACAGAGAAAGTCATAATTATTCAACCACTAGGTTAAAAACGCAAATTTACGAGTCTATTATTTTAAAGAAAAAGGAGTTTGAAATTTATGACTAAGAGTTTAGTTACTGGCGGTGCAGGGTTTATTGGGTCAAATCTTGTAGATAAACTAGTTGATCTTGGGCACGAAGTCATTGTTATTGATAATGAAAGTGCAGAATCTAATGAACAGTTTTATTGGAATGATGCTGCAAAGAACTACACGTATGATATTCGTGACTATGAAAACACTCGCCCTCTTTATGATGGTGTAGATTATGTTTTTCATCTTGCCGCAGAGTCAAGAATTCAACCTGCAATTGAGAACCCTATCAATGCAATTAGTTTGAATTCTGTTGGAACTTGTACAGTTCTTCAATGTTCTAGAGAAGCAGGAGTGAAGAGAGTAATTTATTCGTCAACTTCTTCTGGATATGGTATGAATGAATCTCCAAACGTGGAAACACAACCAGATGATTGTTTGAATCCTTATTCTGTTTCTAAGGTCAATGGTGAGAAACTATGTAAGATGTATACAAGTCTTTATGGTCTTCCTACCATTTCATTCAGGTACTTTAATGTTTATGGTGAGCGTCAACCAATTCGTGGTCAGTATGCACCAGTCATTGGTATATTCCTTCGTCAACGTGCTGCAGGGGATCCATTGACAATTGTTAGTGACGGACATCAGCGTCGTGATTTTACTCACGTTGGAGATGTGGTAAATGCAAATATTCTTGCTGCTACTAAAGAAGTTGATAATGAAGCATTTGGTGAAGTTTACAATGTGGGCAATGGTGTTAACTATTCAATCAATCAGATTGCTAGAATGATTGGTCATCCTTCTATTCATATCGCTCCTCGCCCAGGTGAAGCAAGAACGAGTCTTGCAAATAATCAAAAACTTCGTAAGACTTTTGGTTGGGAACCAACAATGGATGTGGAGACTTGGATTAAAGGAAAACTTTGAAAATGTCAGTTAGTATTTTTACATCAGTGGTCAACAGACCAGAGTTCCTTGAGATACAAGAAAAACTTTTTAGAAAATTTTTGAAGTGTGAATATCAGTTTAATGTAATTGATGATTCATTAGATAATTCTATTTCTTCTGAGTTTAAGAGTGTAAGTGAAAAATATAATATTACTTACTACAGAAAGTCTCAAGAAAATAGAAGTAGGGATGAAAGTCGCTGGGCAGGCGCTCGTCATGCCACAGAAACAATTCAGTGGACTTTCGATGAAATAATTAAGAAAAAACATTCTGAAGATCTAGTTTTATTTCTAGACTCTGATATGTTTCTTCTTGATGAATTTAATATTGAGGAGTATATGAGTGATGCTATAATTGCAGCTCTTCCTCAAACACGTGGTCATGTCAAATATATCTGGAATGGAATTATGTTCTTTGACATGAAGAAAGTTCTTGCCATTGATCCTGAGTTAAACTTTTCTGATGGAATGGTTGATGGTGAACTAACCGATATTGGTGGTCATTTCTATTATTATTTTAAAAAGAATAACCTTTCTTTTAAAGAAACTGATGTAACTTACCCTACTCATTTTCAAGAAATTCAAATTCAAAGTGATGATATTACTCAGGGGTTTAACTTTGAATTACATTTAGATGGTAAGTTTCTTCACTATCGCGCAGGAACTAACTGGCACACACAGTCAAACTGGAAGGGTAAAGATGACCCTCTTAAAACTAAGGAAGAAATCTTTAAAAGAATTGTTGGAGAATTTATTTAATGAAAATTTCTTTTATTGGACCTGGAGTGATGCCTATTCCTCCAACTGGTTGGGGTGGAGTTGAGCATCTTATCTGGGATATGAATTTATCCTTAAAAAAGTTGGGTCATGAAATTCAAATTATTAATGAAGCAGACCCTAATAATATTCTTAGAATGTTAGATGAGTTTAACCCAGACTTTGTTCATATTCAGTATGATGAATGGGTAGGTTTATATCCTCATATTAAATATCCTTGTGCCATCACTACACACTTTGCTTATATTGAACGCCCAGAAATGATGGCAACATATAAGGAAAGATTTTTTGATCAATTTCAATATATTAAACCGACCATACTTGGATTATCGGATGGTATTTTGAATGTTTATCGAGAGCAATCAAAAATATCTGATGAAAAGTTGTTCTTGATGCCAAATGGTATAGATATGGATCTATATCAGTTTACAAAAGAACCAAAACATCCTGATCGTTCAATATGTATTGGTAAAATTGAGGAAAGAAAAAAACAGTATTTCTTACAACAAATTGATTCCTTGTGGTTTGCTGGTAATGTAGCAGACTCAAGATTTGATACATCTAAAAATTATCTTGGAGAATTACCAAAGACTCAGATCTTTGATGAACTAAGTCATTATGGTAACCTTGTTCTTATTTCGGATGGTGAGGCACATCCTAGGGTTTGTACGGAAGCATTGGTTGCTGGTCTTGGTGTTGTGGTTTCTGAGTGGGGCACAGCAAACTTAGACTTAAGTAAAGAGTTTATTACAGTTATTCCTGAAGATAAAGTATCTGACATCAAATATATTGAAGAGCAAGTTGTTAAAAATAGAGAATATTCTTTACAGCATCGTGATGAAATTCATGAGTATGCAAAAAACTTTGAGTGGGAAGAAGTATATAATAAGTTTTATTTTCCTAGCATAGATAAAATTATTCAAAACTATAAGGTAAAAAATACTCCTATCAATATAATGGATAAGAATAAGTCAGTGCATAAACTCAAAGGTCTTCCACCCATATATTATTTGAATCTTGATGGACAACCAGAGAGAGCAAAATATATGGAAGACCAATTTAAGTATTGGGAAATTGAAAACTATACACGCATCTCCGCTTATGATGGGCGTGAAGATGACTTAAGTGATATTATTAAAGGTCGTTATCCTGATAATATGTCTTCAGGTGAAGTTGGATGTGTGACTTCTCACTTGAAAGCAATTAAATATTGGATGGAAACTTCTGATAGTCCATGTGCTCTTATCATGGAAGATGACTGTGATATCAGCACTGCAGCACACTGGGGATTCTCTTGGAAAGACTTTTATTCAAAAGTTCCTTATGATTATGATGTAGTTCAACTCGCTATTATTAACCCAGCGCAAGTTCATTTACAAATGCATCGTCGTTTTGTTAATGATTTTTCTACTGCATGTTATATGATTACTCGTCATCATGCACAGAAACTTATTAATCTTCATTGTCGTGGGAATGATAAGTATAAACTCGATCAAGGGGTCAAACCACGTGCAGTTGCAGATGATTTGATTTATAATTCTGGTAATACTTTTGCTATTCCTCTTTTCTTATATAAGATTGAATTGGGTTCTTCAATTCATGACATTCATGTTGATGTTTTCCATCGTAGTAGTCATGATGGATTATGGCAGTTTTGGAGAAACCAGTCTTCTGATGTTGATAACTGGGATGGTGTTTTTGATTATGATCCTTATTTTGGAAGAATCCCTCCTGGGTGGGAAGGAAAATAGTAAGCATTTATACTTATTATGTGAGAAAACCTTAACAAGAGGGGCTTGACGCCCCTTTATTTTTGCTATATAATCTTGTAACAGTTTGTAACAAAACTACAATGACCGTAACAACCAATGAGTATGGGCAACAGAATATGTTTGCCAAAGAACCTGTAATGTATTACGAAAACTATGGGCAATTGACGCCCAATATGGTAAAGGAGAGAACCAATGGGCGCTGGGCAATGGTCGGTATTGTTGCTGGTTTTATTTCTTATGCGCTCACTGGCAACCTCTACTTCGGACTCTTCTGAGGGTTGACAATGACTTCAATTATCTTTACAATTACTAGTGTTGCCTTTTTTGTTTTACTGGCACACTCCGTAAATCAATTATCAGAGACTTACTAAACTATGACTTACAATGTTACTCTCCGCTCTCCCGACGGCTCCGAGACTACTATTCAATGTGAAGGCGATCAGTATATTCTTGAAGCGGCAGAAGAGGCAGGTGTTGACCTTCCTTCTTCATGTAAAGCAGGTGCTTGCTCCGCTTGTGCTGGTAAACTGATTAGCGGCACTGTGGATAATGAAGAACAGTCTTTCCTTGATGATGACCAAATTGCTGATGGTTGGGTACTCACCTGTGTTGCCTATCCTACTAGCGATTGTGTAATCCTCACTGAGCAGGAAGAGAACCTGTGACCGCTGGAATGTTGGGGCAGTTTGCTCTTGCCCTACAAAAACTTGGATGGGACGCCAATGATGAACTCTCTGTTGAGATTGGCGGCGTAGCAGTCACAGGAACTGCTACTCACCCAGACGCAAATGCTAAGTGGGCGAAGCCATTTGGAACCGTATCGTATCAGAACGACGCTTTTATTGTTATCAAAAATAAAACCAGAAGTCCTATGGTCTTCTCCCAACCCAATCCTGAACTTAAACAACAACACCCTTATCAAGGAGAAAAACAATGAACGAAAAAGCAGAACGTATTAATGGTTGGGCAGCAATGATTGGTATTGTTGCCGCTATGGGATCTTATGCCTTCACGGGCCAAATTATTCCCGGTGTATGGTGATGGAGGTTAAGATGCGTAAAGAACAATATCAAGTTCCCCAAGTAGAATTTGTATTTCGTGAAGGTGGTGAATTCGTAACTTGCACTACTTCCGATCTTTTTGACGGTAAGCGCGTGGTAATTTTCTCTCTACCTGGTGCATTTACTCCTACTTGTAGTGCTTATCAACTTCCAGGATTCGAGGAGAAGTACGATGAATTTGCTGCTCTTGGCATCGACGCTATTTACTGCCTTTCTGTTAATGACGGCTTTGTTATGAATGCCTGGACACAAGATCAAAATATTGAAAAAGTAAAACTTATCCCCGATGGAAATGCCTATTTCACCAGAAGCATGGGTTATCTGGTCAACAAGTCTAACCTTGGCTTCGGTCAGCGTTCTTGGCGTTATGCTGCGGTTGTGGATAACGGAATCATCGAAAAACTATTCCTTGAAGACGGTTTCCGTGACAACGCAGACACCGACCCATACGAAGTATCGACACCAGAAAACGTTCTTGAGTATGTAAAGACAACTGTGAGGGAAACCGCACCAGTTTGATAGAATAAGTAATAATACTTAACTCTGTTGCTAAATAAGCAGCAGAGTTTTTTTATGTGATGCCAAGAGGACAACTGACAAAGGATATAATGAAATGTGAAGTCTTGAAGTTAAAACAAGAATTGGATAAAGAGTGGATGAATAAATCTGGTTATGATCCAAAATGGTTGGCGCATCAATATCTCAATAAGGTCCTGAACAAGATTGAAGAATACAGGGCTTGACACCAGCCCAAAACCGTAGTATGATAAATAGGTAAACAAATGTTACGGGAATCAAGGTTTTCTTAACATTGTCTTCCCTGCCGCTTGACCGAGACTAGGCAGGGTTACCAATCCGTCTCTCATATCCCCGCTAAGGGTGCGGGGAGCATAGTATCTCCACCATTTCCCTGATGGTCTTACTAACTGCTAAAAACAATGACTGCTACAATTTCACGTCAACGACAAACGAATACTTGGGAACAATTCTGCAACTGGGTCACCAGCACCGACAACCGCCTGTATGTAGGTTGGTTTGGCGTCCTGATGATTCCTTGCCTGCTTGCTGCTACGACTTGTTTCATCATCGCCTTCATCGGTGCTCCCCCTGTGGACATTGATGGAATCCGTGAACCCGTTGCTGGTTCACTCATGTATGGAAACAACATCATCTCTGGTGCTGTTATTCCTTCGTCCAATGCTATTGGACTGCACTTTTATCCAATCTGGGAAGCTGCTTCCCTAGATGAGTGGCTCTACAACGGTGGTCCTTTCCAACTGGTTGTCTTCCACTTCCTTATCGGTATCTACGCTTATATGGGCCGTGAATGGGAACTTTCTTACCGACTCGGTATGCGTCCTTGGATTTGTGTTGCTTACAGCGCACCCGTTGCTGCTGCTAGCGCAGTGTTTCTGGTCTATCCCTTCGGTCAAGGATCCTTCTCTGATGCGATGCCTCTGGGGATTTCAGGCACTTTCAACTACATGCTTGTTTTCCAGGCAGAACACAACATTCTCATGCATCCTTTCCACATGCTGGGAGTTGCTGGGGTCTTCGGTGGTTCTCTTTTCTCTGCTATGCATGGATCTCTTGTCACCTCTTCTCTTGTCCGTGAGACGACAGAGAATGAGTCACAGAACTACGGATACAAGTTCGGACAAGAAGAAGAGACCTACAACATTGTAGCCGCTCACGGTTACTTCGGTCGCCTTATCTTCCAATATGCATCCTTCAACAACTCCCGTTCGCTGCACTTCTTCCTTGCTGCTTGGCCTGTTGTCGGTATCTGGTTCACCGCTCTTGGTGTGAGCACTATGGCATTTAACCTCAATGGCTTTAATTTCAATCAGTCTGTGATTGATAGTCAGGGTCGTGTTATCAATACCTGGGCTGATGTTCTTAACCGTGCTGGTCTCGGGATGGAAGTGATGCACGAGAGAAATGCACATAATTTTCCTTTGGACCTGGCTGCTGCCGAGTCAACTCCTGTTGCTCTGACTGCTCCAACCATTGGTTAAGTTTCATAAAAACTGAATAATATCAAAAGGGGGGACTTGCAAAAGTCCCCTTTTTCACATATAATAGTTGAAGTTAAAAAACTAAAACTTAAACCTATGAGAACCTGTAACATTTGTGGGGAAACAAAACCACTAGAAGAATACTACTTTAACAATAGGGGATATCCACACGGAAAATGCAAATCGTGTTATGTAAAAAAACAACAAGAAAACTATACACCAGAAAAAGGTAGAGATAAAAATCTAAGGCATTCATATGGAATAACCCTCCAAGAATATGATGAGATGCTAAAACAACAAGATGGTAAATGTGCTACTTGTGGGACTACTGAACCAGGAGGTAGAAAGTCTGGCAGAGGTGGTGGAGCTAATGTTTTTGTAGTTGACCACTGCCACGATACTGGTAAAGTTAGAGGTCTTCTCTGCCATAGTTGCAATCGTGCTATGGGACTATTAGGAGATAATGTCAGCGTTATTGAAAGTATGATTAAATATCTTGAAGAGTATGAAACCAATGTCTCATAATACCGAAAACGAACCTATGCCTAACTGGGTAATCTGGGCAGGCGTAGGTATGATGGGTTTTACAGTTATTGTGTTTGTCTTATTCACTCTTGGTCAGATGTATTGGGGATAAAACTATGACTTTTCTTGGACTATATCTAATCTTTATTGGTGTGAGTGGATTGTTTAGAGATTTACAGAGATACAGAGAACAAACTGACGATAGGTAGACACTAAAAAAATCGGCACAGGGGCACTTGAAAACAGGTGCCCTTTCTGGTATGATACTTCTATAAACAAAAACACCTGATGACTGCTTTCACATACAAAGGATATGGTAGAATTTACACCAATCCAGAAAACATCAAAGAGGTTGAAACCATTATCAAAGAACTTGATGAGTTTGAATGGATTTATTATCCAGAAAAACTTGTAACATCTTGGGACGAGTATCCAAATGTAGAGTATATTGGAAAATTTGAACTGACTGAAACAATTAAGTTCAAAGAAATCTGTAAAGAACGAAACATTCCTGTTTTTATCTTTGATGCCTTTATGGATTTTTATACTCGTGGATATTGTAAAACTTTGAATAAAGAAGAAATCAAAACTCTTTCTTATGGAGAACTGAAATGATTAAAACCAAATCTAAATTCAAAGAAAACCCATTTCATATTGTTAGTAAAGAGCATTTGGTTGAAGTGTGGTTAGGAGAACCTAATGATGCTGAAAGTGAGTATATTCTCTCTATTGATAAATTTTGGTTGCCTGAATTGATTACCAAACTTCAAGAAGTAAGATTAACTTGAAGTGGTGGAAACTAAAAAGTAGAAATATTCATTTGTATAAATAATTATGTAGTAGACACAGTAGCAGTAAGAATGAAGCATAAGCATCATATTGTTCCAAGACATATGGGTGGAACTGACGACCCTTCTAATCTTATTGAACTGACTGTGGAAGAACACGCAGAGGCACACAGAAAGTTGTGGGAGCAATATGGTAATATCAAAGATTACTGTGCTTGGAAAGGTTTAGAAGGAACTATTGGTAAAGAAGAGATTGTAAGATTGCTGATGGACCCAACTGGAAGAGTTCATACAGAAGAAACTAAACAGAAAATCAGTCAATCTCATAAAGGTAAATCAAAGCATACAGAAGAAAGCAAAGAGAAGTTGAGGCAGTTTAGAACTGGTATGAAGTTGAGTGAGGAGCATAAATCAAAAATATCAAAAGGTTTAGAAGGAAATACTAATATGGTTGGTAAGCAATTGAGTGAAGAGACAAAGAAAAAAATAAGTGAGGCAGGTAAAGGTAATAAAAATGCTTGTGGTCCTCAAAAAATTAGTGAAGAGGAAAGAAAGAGAAGGAGTGAGGCATCAAAAGAAAGGTGGAGACAGTATAGAATATCAAAAGGACTTGACCCAGATAAAACAATTGACGCAAGATATAGATGAGTAAAAGCCCCTATTGACTCTTATTGTAAACTAATGTAAACTAAATATGAGAAACGATATGGGAGGTTATGACTTCTTCTACACTTTCAATTCCAAACCAGCAAAAAGGTTGGTTTGATTTATTAGATGATTGGTTGAAAAGGGATAGATTTGTTTTCGTTGGTTGGAGTGGTTTGCTCCTATTTCCAACAGCATATCTTGCTCTTGGAGGTTGGTTGACTGGAACAACATTTGTTTCATCTTGGTATACGCACGGTATTGCTTCCAGTTATTTGGAAGGTTGTAATTTTTTAACATCTGCGGTAAGCACTCCAGCAGATTCTATGGGTCATTCTCTTCTTCTACTTTGGGGTCCTGAGTCTCAGGGGGATTTCGTCAGGTGGTGTCAACTTGGGGGACTCTGGCCTTTTGTGGCGCTCCACGGATCTTTCGCTCTGATTGGATTCATGCTTCGTCAGTTTGAGATTGCCCGTCTTGTAGGCATCCGTCCTTACAATGCCATCGCTTTCTCTGGACCCATTGCGGTCTTTGTGAGCGTCTTCCTGATGTATCCTCTGGGGCAATCCAGTTGGTTCTTCGCCCCCTCCTTTGGGGTCGCTGCTATCTTCCGTTTCCTGCTCTTCCTGCAAGGATTCCATAACTGGACCCTCAACCCCTTCCATATGATGGGAGTTGCTGGTATACTCGGTGGAGCACTGCTCTGTGCTATTCACGGAGCAACAGTTGAAAATACACTATTTGAAGATGGCGACAAGGCAAACACTTTCAAAGCATTTGAACCGACTCAGGAGGAAGAGACTTATTCTATGGTTACGGCTAACAGATTCTGGTCTCAGATCTTTGGTATTGCTTTTAGCAATAAACGTTGGTTGCACTTTTTTATGCTTTTCGTTCCAGTTATGGGCCTCTGGACTTCTTCTATTGGCATTATTGGTCTTGCCCTTAATCTTCGTGCTTACGACTTTGTGAGTCAAGAGATTCGTGCTGCTTACGATAGCGAATACGAAACTTTCTATACAAAAAATATCCTGCTTAATAATGGAATTCGTGAATGGATGTTTAGTATAGATCAACCTCAAATGAACTTGACTCTACCTGATGAAGTTCTACCGAGAGGTAACGCACTTTGATTTTAAAGACCTCATTGTTGGGGTCTTTTTTATTTACATAAGACCCAAAGGTATTAACACTTTTATCCCAACAACAACGACGCATAACAATATTAACGTGATCACTTCTGAAACACCTTATAAACTCGCAGAAATCATTCGTGATACTTGGCCACAACTTTACAGACCTGCCAGAGTGTCTTATAATGAAGAAAAGCAACAAGACAATGAACAAGTACAACAGTGAAGATTATTACACAGTAAGAGAAAAAAGAACTCATAAGAAAATCTGTGATTGTGGTAACTTTGAAGATGCAAGAATGATGATGCATCTAGACGGACCAAATCGTGAGATTGTAAAAAACAAAACCCTGATGAGTCCAGTAATTGATATTGAGATTCCAAAGGCATTGCCGACGAATGAGATTGTAATTGATACTGAACCTTATAAAAGACATCAGGAAGAATGGATGGTTGACAAAATTAATCAACTACCTCAGATCAAACTTCCAGAAGGTGAAGGTCAACCTGTGATTGTATGAATCATCGAAAAAGAAAACAATCAGAAAATCAAAAAAAGAAAAGGATGTATACGCCTGATGGGTATATTGCAGATCCCCCAGACGCGGAATGTCCTTATTGTGGAAAAAAACAAAAAGCGTGTTCTCACGTAAATAGTTTAAGTCGTGCTTGGGCAAGAGATGCTTGTAAGAAGATAAATACCAATAAGTCGCAATAACTTATGGGACCTCTACATTCGCCAAAAGAATACTTGTTTCATTTACACGCAACAAGTTCTGGGGAGGCGAAACGAATGTGGAGGCAACATATAAAGGAACAATGGAATCAACAATGTGCCTATTGTGAGTCAGAAGATAATCTCACAATAGACCACATTCTTCCACAGTCCAAAGGTGGAATGGATTTTACAAAGAATGTAGTTTGCTGCTGTCACAATTGTAACCAGTCAAAAGGACACGAGTACTGGAAGTTGTGGTATGTTCAGCAAGATTTTTATAGTGAAGATAGACTCAATAAAATAGAAGAATGGATGAAACCAGATCCTCCTACAAACCTATTTGCTTATCGTCCCAGAAGGAATAACGCATCTTGAATAAATAAATGAAAGCAGTATATACTGCTGATTTTGGTAAATACCGAATGCGAATAGATGGCGACTCCGTTTAGAATTAAAAGATCTGCTGTGCCTGGAAAGGTGCCAGCGGTAACAGATTTACAACTAGGTGAATTAGCTCTCAATACTTTTGATGCTGATCTTTTTACACTTAGAGCACGTCCTGGTATTGGAACGGATGTAGTCAGAGTCGGTTCGGGAGTTTCCGTTACAAATATTCTCTACGTAACAAAAGACGGAAACGATACAAACACAGGTAAGAAATTAGGTGATGCAAAAGCAACGATCAAAGCAGCAGTAGCGATTGCCTCAACAATTCCAGGAACAGTTGTTAAAGTATCTGCTGGAACTTATACAGAAGATAATCCGATTACAATTGGACCACAGGTTAGTCTTGTTGGCGATAGTTTAAGAGAAGTCACTGTCGTTCCTACTAACGCAAATCAAGATCTGTTTTATGTTTCTCCTGGAAACTATGTTGCAGAAATGTCTTACAGTGGAACACTGAATCCAGGTAAGGCAATTTTTGCATTTGATCCAAATGAAGTCAAATATTTTGCACAGTCACCATACGTTCAGAACTGCACAAACTTCATTCCAAATAGTATCGGAATGAAGATTGACGGATCAAAAGCAATTGGTCCATTGAAGTCAATGGTTGTTGACTCTTACACTCAATATAATCAAGGTGGTATTGGAGTTTCAATCACGAACAGTGGATATGCTCAGTTAGTTTCTTTGTTCACAATTTGTGATGACATTGCCGTATATTGTGGATCAGGCGCTGCCTGTGATCTGACAAACTCTAACGCTTCGTTTGGTAATTATGCTCTTGTTGCTGATGGTGTTGGTGCGAAACAATACACTGGAATTATAACCTCAGCACTAAATGCAGGTTCTGATACTATTGTTTTAGATCTATCGACTCCAACACTTGGAGTTCAAACTGCAAGTTACAATAATACAACTGGTCTTTTAACGATTACGACAAACGCCAATCACAATTTGAGTGTTGGGATGGGCGTAACAATTGCTGGTCTTGGATTTACTTGCCCATCAGGACCAGGTACGTTGACATATCCTACTGGAAATTATGGATATGTATTTACTGTTGATTCTGTTGGTGCAGCAAATAGTTTCTCTGCTTATGTGGGAGCATCAACTCTTCCTCATACTTACGTTGGTGGAGGAACAGTTGCAATTGATGTTATAAGACCCTTCGATGGTCAGGTCGTTTATGTTGAGAATTTATATTATACTGTTAATGATATTAATATTACAAATTCTGGAAGTGGATATAACTCTACTCCAACTATTACGATTGGAGATCCAAGCACTGGAAATGATTGGGGTGTTACTGCCACTGCTGTTGCAGAATTGGTTGGTGGATCAGTTACAAATATTGAAATGGTATCCAATGGTAGAGGTTATACTTCAACACCAACTGTCACTTTCTCTGCTCCTGATGTTGGAATAAATACAGCAACGGGTACGGTAGAGTTGCTCCCAACTTACTATTCAATAGTCAGATCTACTCCAATATCATCTGGAATATGTACAGTTACATTGAATGAAAATATTCCATATAATGTTGGTGTAGGAACAACAGTTCCATTCTTTAAGCAAAGTAGAGTATTAGCTTCTGGACATTCTTTTGAGTATATTGGTTCTGGAACAAATATAAATTCTTGTTTACCAGCACAAGGTGGTGTTCCTATTCAAGCAAATGAGACTGATGCAAGAAATGGTGGACTAGTTGTTTTTACAAGCACTGATCAATCAGGAAATTTCCGAATTGGTGATGGTGTTCAGATTAACCAAGTTACAGGAACGATTTCTGGTACGTTCTATTCTAAGAGTTTGTTTGCCACAATGACACCATTTATACTCGCATTAGGAGGAGATTAAAATGCCATTACCATTAAACGTATATCAAACTATTACACAAGTTGTTGGTGTCAATACTGTTGGAATTTATACTGCACCTGTCGGATACAGTGGAATTATTTTGCTAGCACAGGCAGCAAATATTGGATCCGATACACATACCGTTTCTTTTTCTCATAAAAGATCTTCGGTAACTACTGAAATTGTAAAAGATTTGCCCATACCAGCAAATGATTCAAGTAATTTATTATTCGGTAAATTGATTCTTGAAAGTGGTGATTCTATTCAGATTAGTTCTAATAGTGCCACCAATATTAAATTCATCGGAAGCATCCTAGAAACTCTTAACTAATATTAGAAATGTCCCAACCATATAAGAGCGGTAGACAACAGAATCT
>Ga0208784_1000572_pt1 | contig 17708 bp, 24 predicted proteins | sample DEB19_08_DNA_FD_184531 | JGI IMG/M metagenome (GOLD analysis project Ga0208784, IMG submission 184531) | Aqueous microbial communities from the Delaware River and Bay under freshwater to marine salinity gradient to study organic matter... | ecosystem: Environmental > Aquatic > Marine > Coastal ... | reverse complement strand
CGCTGCGCAGGATCAGATCCTGTTGCATCGTCAGCTGGCAGAGGCGCAGGAGGGCATCCTGTGCCTGCTGCAAGTCGTATCCCTGAATGGCACGCCGCTGTCGTTCCAGCGTCAGCTGGTGCTCTGGCCCCGGCTGGGGGATCATCCACTGCCCCCAGGCCATAGGCCACCGGGAAACTAGGGTCTGTGTAAGTTGCCGCTGGTGGTTGATCAGCCACGCATTGAGCTGATCCAGACCATCCACGGCCCGCTCTGGCGCGTGTGCGGCATGGGCTACTGCGCCGAGCACCGGCAGCGGTGGCAGGCTGAGGTGCTGTTTGAGTGCTTGCTGGTGGCCAAGGGCCTCAACGGTCAGGCTGCTTCTGGGCCTTGAGCCTGTTCACGGGCCAGCCACTCACGCGCATAGTCTTCGCTGTAGCTCATCAGCGTCACGCCATGGGCCATGGCCATCCACACCTGAACGCCGGTGTCGTCACGGGTCACAGCCCAAAGGTTCGGTGCGACGCGGCGGGAGGTGTTCATGGCTCGGCAATGATTGCCCAGCCGCTGCCTGGGCCATCAACGAGCCACCTTGGCCCCCAGTTCTTGCGGGAATAGGCCAGGCCAGCGCCACGGTTGCCGTCATAGCGACCTTCGGCAACGAGCATTTCGCCGAACGGGTCGTTGACAATGAGCGAGCCGTTTGCCGGGGCATAGCCAATCACGATCAGCCAATGCCCGCCACCGGTCGGTGCCGAGCTAGGCCCGTGATGCAGGAACCCGCAGGGCACGGGCACGCCACGGTCAATCTGGCGCTCTAGGTCTTTCCAGTCGCAGTCCTGCCGAAACTTGGCCTTGATGCCGTAGGCCGCCAGTGCCTTCAGCTGTGCGCTGGCATCGGTGGTATCACCAAAGCGCTGCACCATCTTCAGGTAGGTGTCGTCGGCATTGGCACCGTTGAGCGCACCGGGCCGCAACGTGGCCACGAGCATGGCGCAGCTGCTGCTGAAACACATGCGGTTGGCTTGGCCCGGCACCTCGCTGTCGCGCTGGCTGTAGTACGGCACCTTCAGCGGATTGCCTTTGCCGGCTGGTTGCGCTGGCATCCCGCAGAACAGCTCGATCTCGGCAGCGCGGCGACGCTCCAGACCGGGCAGCACAGCCTCGCCAGCGTGGACCCATTTGGGCAGCTCTTGCCGCACCACCGTGCAGGGATCCTCGCCAGCTAGCAGCCGCTTGCGCAGCGTGCTCTCTTCCAGCGCCCCTAGGCCAAGGTTGTAGGCAAAGCTGATCAGCGCGGCCACCTGCTCACGCCGCCATTTAGAGGCCAGCGGCAGCAAGGCCAACACGCCAGGGCCAAACAAGTGCTCAACGTCATTGGCCAAGAGTTCCTCAGCCATGGCCTGGCTGATCTTGTCGCTCATGCGCACTGGCGCATCCATGTAGCGGGTGGTGCCGTAGCCGATGGTGGGGACACCGGCTGCATCCTTGTAGGCCTCCAGCCGGCAGCCCTCAAACTCCTTGATCAGCTTCAGCGCTGACGGCAGCCACGGCGGCGGCAGCATGGCCTTCTCTGGCGGTGCAGCGCGATACAGCTCCGCGAACTCCTCCAGCGTTTCCTTGCTCAGCTGCTCCTGCAGCCAGTTCCAAGCCGCCAGCTGGTGCGACTCGGCGCGGTACCACTTGGCCGCATCGCGCAGATGGATCAAAGGCGTCCCTCCAACTTGGCCAAGCGCTGTTCAATGGCATTCAGGCGGGGATATAACTCCTGTCTGTCTTCCTTGATCTCACCGCGCAGCAGACTGACCTCGCCGGCGATGTGTTCCACCGCTGCGGTCAGGCGGATCACAGCACGCGAGGCTTCATCGTCTCGCTTCATAAACGAGCCGATACCGCCGGCACCAATGGCCACCCCGGCTCCAACGATCGCCGCCCAAATCTCGACCACGATCAGCGGCGGCGCTTTTTACCGTTGCCCTGCTCCTGCTGCATGGAAGCAATGCCCTTAAGCGCGGCCAGGATCAGCTGCAGCCAGCCGTTTGCCTTGACCCCAGGCACATAGCTAAGGATCTCACTGCCCGCCAGCAGCGCAACGGCTAGGCCAGCGATTTCTTCTGGGGTCATGCGGCTGGTGCTACTGGCTAGGTTTCCGGCCTAACTTGCTCAGGTGGTCGGACATCCAAAGCAATACCCACATGGCCACCGCCCAGAGGACTGTGAGCAAGACCAGCGTTAAGACAAGACTGCCCATGACATTGGCCTAGAAGATCAGGACATTGCGACGGCGTGCCGTGCTGGCCTTGGCAAATGTTGCTGCTGGCCCTGTTAACGTGAACACCCCTGATGCCACAAACAGCTCATCGGTGTCGGTGAGGTTGACGCTGTGACCCACCAACGCAAAAGTGCCAGCGTCTGCTGTTAGCAGGCGTGTTGTCTGCAGCGCTGCTGGGTTGCCGGTCAGGGCGAAGGAGGCAACACCAGCCTGCAGTTGTCGCAGGGCTGCCAGAGTCGCTGGTTGGCCCGTGAGCGCGAACTGCCCGCGATCTACCGAGAACAGCCAGCCGCGTGACAGCGTGGCAGCGTTGCCGGTGAGGGCGAAGGTGCCGGCATCAGCTGTGAGTTGCCTTGCTGATTGCTTGTCGAGGGTGGCTGGGTTGCCGGTGAAGGTGAACGCACCGGTGCCGGCGGCCAGCGCATAGCCATGCCGCAGCGATGCTGGCTGGCCGTTGAGCGCAAAGGTGCCGGCATCGACCGGCATGGTCTGGCTCTGCGCCAGCGTGGCCTGCTGCCCAGTGAGCGCAAACGCGCCAACTGATGGGTTGATCTCATAGGCGCCCAGCTCAGTCAGGCTGGCTGGGTTGCCGGTCAGGGCGAAGGTGCCGGTGCTGCCTTGCAGTGCCCAGGTGCGCGGGAAGGTTGCGGCTTGGCCGCTGAAGGCGAACGCACCGACCTCGGCTGATAGCTGTTTGGCCGACAGCTTGGTCAGCGTCGCGTCGTTGCCCGTTAGCGCAAACGACCGTGTGCTGGCCTCAATGCGGACGTTGTGCCGCGTATCGGCCGGGTTGCCGGTTAGGGCGAAGCTGCCGGTGCCGCCGTCAATGCGGCTGGCGACCTTGAAGACAGCAGGCGTTGCAGACGCGGCGCCCGTGGGGTCGTAGTCGCTTAGTGGGCCTTCTTCAAACTGCGCACCCCAGATATAGATGCCGGAGAGTCCGTCGGCGTCGGTGTAAAGAGCCGTTTGCGCAGTGGAGATGATCTGGATGGCAGGGCCGCTAGTTATTCCTCCGCCGGTGTACTGCTTTGTTAGCCAAGCTCGATACCAGCCATTGCCCTCATTTGTAATCCCACTGGCGGAAGGCGATCCAGCCGCCGACAAAATCGTCCCTGCGGCTAGGTTGATATCGACGTGTGTACTTGTGCCAAAAACGGCCGCGTTGCCTAATTGGAGTCGAGCGTAGCGAGTGATTGGCCCCGGATAAAGCTCGAAATAGCAAGACGCTGTATAGGTGCGTCCCGTGATATACGTTATGTTTTGGGTGACTTGATGGCCAACACTTGGCGTCGCGTTCTCAATCAGCGCATCAGCAGTCAGCGTCCCATCAGGTGCTGTGGCTGCATTAGCTATGATGCTGGCTTGGCTCTTTGTCCACGCTGCATTATCAAAGCTCTCGCTGTAGCGGCGAAGGTTGCGCTCTGGCAGGAAGAACTGCCCGCGCTCGGTAGTTGTGCTAAAGTTCTTGGTCTCTGTTACCGCAACAAATACACCAGCATAATCATCGCTTGCATCGCTGAAGCCAACAGGGCGCGACCCCGTGCCCGCCGTGGTCTCGCGGACCATGCCGCAGCCGAAGGCGCCAAAGTCAATGCTTGTGAGAGAAGTGCTATTCGCGCCAGGTACTGGCGGCGAAGCGCCGCCGTAGTAGGCCGCTGCATAGCGGAGGCTGGTAAGACCCCTGGCGTAGTCGGTGACTGAGACTTCAGCAGGTGCCTGGTTTTCTTGGCGTACTTGAATTTCCGCCAGAAGAACATTTGTTGCTGCGGTTACCGTCGCCGCAGACGCATACATCACCGTCGCGTTGTTCGTGCGGTTGACGGTAATTGTCTGGTTCCCGGTGCCGAGCCCCGAGCCCAGGAAAAACAGATCGGTGCGTCCTACCTCTGCTGCGGTGTCAATCGCGACAGCGCCAGTCACGCGTGTCAGCGTGACGCCCCCATAGGTGACGCTGCTGATGAAGTCACTGGTGCTGATCGTATGCACAAAAACGAGCACACCCTGAGGCGTGTCCGTCTGCGTGTGCGTCCAGCTGAACGATGCCTGGCTGGTTGAGCCTGTCGTCCCGGTATGGGACTCCGAGGCAGCACTATGGGCAACAGCCATGGCCCTGCCTCCGCGTCAGTTATCAGGCCAGAGTCAGGATGCCGGCAGCGTCCCAAGTGATCGTGAAGGTTTCGCCGTTCAGCAGGTCAACAGCAGCGCCGTAGTCGTACCAGCCGATCAGTTCACCACTGGTGGCCGTTGCGTTGTAGAGCACCACATACCGGAACGTCGGCACCGTGCCCGTCGCTGTGAGCACCAGATCATTGGCACCCAGCTTGTAGGTGCCGCTAGTCTGCGCCGAAGTCACACCAGTGAGGTTGCGACCGGTGGTGGTGCCATTCTGGATGTTGGTGTAGCTGATCTGCGTGATGTTGGCGATCACCGTGTTGGTATTCACCGGCAGCGTGTTGGTCAGCGCCACCGTCAGCGTGTCGGAGCCAAGGTTGTGAGTCTTCTCGGCCAGGGCCTCGACGAAGCTGTTGAACTTAGAGAAGGTGGCCATCTAGGCGCTGGATCAGTGCTCTAAGTTGCCTCGCCTAGAACGCCACTGACAGATTGAATTCGTCCACGGTCCCAGTGACGCCGGTAATTTTCACCCACACCCAGCGAGCAGCCGGGATCGGCTGGTTCTGCAGAGTTGCGGTGTCGCCGGTGGTCGTGTTGGTCACGGTGTCGCTGACCGTTGCCAGCGTGCCAGTGGTGGTGCGATCTGCTGCATAGCGCAGCTCATAGGTCACTGACCCGCCAGAGACCAAGCCCACCACGCTGGCAATCGTGGTCTCGCGGCTGGTGCGGAACAACGTAAAGCTGTCATTCGCAAGCGGACCTGCAACGGTGATGCTGCGCGGTGCAGAACCGTTCACGGGCGGCTTGTGCTCCCAGCGGTTGGCCGCATCCACCCACGTCAGCACGTCACCGTCGTGCGCATCGCCAACCTCAACGTCGTGGCAATCCTTGATGAACTGCCCAGTAGCAACCCGCACAAAGATCACGCCGTTGTTGCCGCTGCTGATCACAGCCGCCACCGGCAGCTTTAGATTCGGCCCGTCCGGCTCAACTGTGACAAACCCGCCAGGTGTAGCCGGATCGCAGTACAGGATTGAGTCCACTGGGTAAGCAGTGGTGTTGATGCCACGCACCTTGCCAAAGGTGGTGACAAAGCCGTCGTTGCCCGCTTCCACCGTCTCGGTCATCACGCCGAGAAATACATGTCCCGGCAGGCTGCCGTTGGCAATCATCGGCGCCACCTTGAGCTGCCCGCTGGCGCCATAGGTGCCGGCATACATCACGCCGGTGCCTTCGGTGATGGTGCTGGCCGTGTCGTTATGCACCAGAAAGCTCATCTCCTGGCCAACCTGCAGCACCGTGCCGCCGCCCTTGGCAACGTCCAGCGTCTGCTCGTCCTCGTTCCAGGCCAGCTCTCCAGCCGTATCCGCATTGCCGCCAGTGGTCTTGAGGTTGAGCGCCTGAACCGTGGGTGCATCCGTCCACGCATTGGTTGCACCGCTGCGGATCAGCAGGTCGCCTTCATTGCCACCTGATGGGACGCCAGCACCAGCCGGGCCCTGCGGGCCTGGCGCTGTGATCTCAAGGACATTGGCAGCCGTCTCGGTAACTAGAACTTGCTGCGTGGTGTTGATCTCTACGGTGTTGCTCATGGCGTCGTATATCCCTGGCTAGGGCGCACGATGCCTTCTAAGTAATACTCTCGCAGTCCACTGCCATTGATCAGCATCACGTCGTAATACGCCTCATCCGGCAGGTTGACCGTGATCGCATAACCCAGCTTCAGGTTGACCTGCCCATTGGCTGCACTGGTCACGGTCACCGTGAAATCACCGATCTTGCTGGTGCGCTCTTTATTCCACACCTGTGCCAGCACCGTCCACCCCGTCAGGTTGATGGCAGCGCCGGTGCTGTCCTTAAACGTCAGATCCAGCGGAAAATCAGCGCGGCGCTGCGGGCGGATGTTGTAGCTGGCAGGGGTGATGGCCATGGTCTAGTTATCCACGATCGTGTCCGGGTTGGTCTGGATGTCCACGCGCATCTGACTGCGTGGACCCACACCACGCGGTACCGTGATGGTCACGGCATTGCTGCCGGGATAGGCCCAGATCAACCGGCCCGCCACGGTCTGCAGGCTGGCATCGCCGCTCCAGTCCACCAGATAGATCGTCCAGCGGCTGAACGCATGTTCCTGCCCGTATTGCCGAATCACCTCCAGCTCCGGCTCGCGCAGGATCACGCATTCCAACCCGCTCACGCTGGTGCCTGCCGGCAGGCTTTCACCCGCAGCACGCACTGCAATGGCCGGTGTGGTCACGCCATTGGCCAGTGTGTAGGTGCCCAGCACATCCACCAGCGTGGTTTCCAGTGCCGTCCGCAGGCTGAGAACGTTCATGCGCCTAGATTTCCGGCCACCAACAGCAAACCGGCTTCCAGCCAGCCTGCCAATGGTCTGGCGGGGATCTGCACCTCATAGGTGGCAAGTGGGCGATCCAGATCCCGCAGCAGCACCGGCCCACTGATCTGGCCATGCACGGCCACCAAGCCGCCACGGCAGTTCTTGCCCTCCCAGCTGGGGCACAGCACCCAAATGCGCTGGTCATCCGAGTGCAGCGCTCTGACGCTTGGCGGTGCAGCGTTCTCGTTAGCGCTGGCCAGGATCTGCTGCCAAGCGGTCAGCAGGATCGACGGCAGCTTGTCTTCATGCCGCAAGGCCAAGGCTGTGGCAGCCACCTCAGCGCTGAGTTGGGCAGTGGGTTCTTCCTTCTCGCGGAACAAGGCGAAGTCGGCCGGTGCAAACGGCTTGCCTTTCTTGGGGTCGCGGTTGATGTTGGCGGTCAGTGCCGCAAGGCTGGCCACCGGCAGCTCAGCCAATGCCATCTCCTCGCGCTTCAGCTTCTGCAGCGCCTTCCACGCGCCCAGCACCGTCACCCGTAGCTCAGTGCCATAGGTGGTGCGGTCAAATTGACCGGGGAACCCTCGGGCTAGTTCCCAGAAGAGTGCCGCCCAGTCCGTTTGTTGCCGGTCGGCTTGACCGGCTGCGGCTTTCCCAGCTCTTCCTCAGTCGGTGGTGTGCTGGGCAGATCCTCGGCGGCCTGCTCATCCTGCGCCAGCTGCCACAGACCATCGAAGAGTGGCTTGTCCATTTTGCGGGTGTCGTCCAGCGTCCAAGCCGGCAGGTTGCAGCGGCTGCGCACCAGCGCCGTCACAGTGGCTTCTAGGTTGGCTTGGCCAGCCTTGGCATAGACGCGGGCCACCTCAGCAATGCGCTCGGCATGACGCACCCGAATGGCATCCGCATCCGGCTCCAGTGCCCGGCCAGCAATCGCGTTCTCAATCAGCTGGAACGCTTCAGTCAGGCTGATCTCTTCCTCTTTGGCAATGGCATCCGCGATCTGCGCACCACGCACAAAGGCGCTCTGCTCTTGGGCCAGCAGCTCACTGATGGTGGCACTCTCACCCACCGTTAAGCCACCACGCACCTCCACTTCCAACACGCCAACCTGATCGTTGCCGATCTGGCGCACACTGCGCGGCGCGGGTGGAGTGACAAACGGCAGCATCACGACTTGGCGATTGTTTGCACCAGTTTGGCGTCAGCTTGACGCCGCAGGAAGCCATAGCGGTTGGCCTGCGTCTGCAGCTGAGCACGCTGCAGCAGGGCTTGGGCGTTGGGGTTTGGGGTGGTCATGGTTAGGGCGGTGTGAAGTTGGTGGTGTAAAGCGCTTTCTTAATAAAGCGGGTTTTGGCCATGCTGACTTCAGAGCTAGTCACCTGATAATCGGTCACACCATTGATAGTCACCTTGTCTGCGTCAATGTCACTAGGGCCATTGGCATCGCTTCCGTAAACCGCTAATTGACCATTGATAAAGCAATAGATAATGCCAGACTTGCGAGTAATCGCAATGTGAAACCATGTCCCCGCCGAAAGCGGCACATTAAAACCAGGCGTTGCTGTCCATACGCCAGGATCAAGCGTGCCCACGCTCGTTAAGTTGTTATATAGGTAAGTAAAGCCTCCAGTTGTGTAACGGTCGTAGTGCAATGTAATCGTGTTTATACCTGTAAACTTTTCGTATTGCAAGTATAAGTAATGCCTGCGGCTGGTGCTGCTACCGTTAAAAGAGTACTGTGTTCCTGCAACCCAAATATACTGGTCAACCTGCATCAAACTCGTTAAAAGTTGCACGCCATCAACTTTTACATAGGAGGAGAACGTGAAATCAGGCTTGCCGTCCATCGTGAAATCCGGCGATGTGACTCTCAAATCACCACCACGGCTGGTGTTGCGTAGGCTGTATCCGTTTCCGCCTGGCCCAGATGTAGAGCTGCCTAGACCGTTGAGGGCTGAGGAATTGCTTGCAGTGAACACCAAAGGCGATTGCTTCGCTGCTTTGGTGACAGCTGTAAACGCATAAGGGCCGGTCTGCGTCGCTGCTGTTGGCTCAATGCTCCACTCAAATACAGAGTTTCGCCGAGCTGCCGGCTCATCCTTGCGAGCTGCTGTCTGCAGCGGCAGCCCAAACAGCGGCTGGCCATCAGGGCCAATCCCCTGTTGAGCGCGGTTGGCATCGCGCTGGCGCTTGCCATCCACCTCTGCCTTGCTGCGGGCATCCGCTTCTAGCTTGGCCTGGCGATTGGCGTTGGTCTGCTGCTTGGCCTTGTCGCTGAGCCCAGCCTTACCAACGGTGACGTTGATGTAGGTGCTCATACTCAATCATCGGTTCTGATGCTTAAGCGATACGTTTGTGTTTGGCCAGCAGACAGCGTGATGTTTGGATCTTCTGTGATCAGGCTGTGGATGAAAGTCTCCCCGTCGATATACAGCACGATGCGGTCGTAGCTGTAGCCCGCGCCGCTGGCGGTGAAAGCTGCGTCAATGTCAGGCAGCTTGTAGGTGCCAGTGGTGGCGTCATAGGCCCCCGTGCCGATCGTGGTCGAATAGCGCACATAGCCGTTGCCAGACTTTTCAACGCTCTGCCAGTTGGCCACGGTGCTCTCAGCTGTGTACCCAGTCGCGCCAACGCTGCAGAGCATCACCTTGAGCACCTCGCCCTCAAACACCAGCCCGGCTTGGCGCTTCAGTTCCTTTTGGCTGATCGTGGTTGTGGTTGCCATATCAAGCCACCGTGAAGGTCACAATGCCTGAGGCATTCCAGATCACCTTAAAGTCGGTCCCATCGCCAGCTGACTGGTTGCCGCCGAAGTCCACAAAGGCCACGGGTGGATCGTTGGCATCAGTGTCGTTGTAGAGGATGGCATAGGCAGCGGGGCCTAGCGTGCCGCCTGAAGCGGTCCAAGTGACATCCGTAGCGTCAAAGGCTGCGTCGTTGCCGGTCTGAGTCACGGTCACTCCCGTCAGGGCCGCACCGCCAGCGGTGTAGCCATTAGCGGTGCTGAGTTCCGTCTTGGTGATGCCGGCCAGCGTGGTGTTGGCACCAGAGAAGGTGGCAGCCGAGCAGAGCATCAATTTGAACGTATCCGAGGTGCTGTTGGACCCATCGGCAAAGCGCTTTGCAGTGTGTTCGTACAGGCTGATCGTGACCGCCACGGGTGCTACAAGGCTGTGAGGCTAGGTTGCCTCGGGTTAGAGGTTGGGGAATGGCGCTGTTGGAGCAGTAAAATTAGTTGTGTAGCGGGCAACACCTTTTGTAATCCTAACTTCATCAATATATCCATCTACGCATGTCCCACCGCTGTTGCGGTCGTTGGCTCCGATGGAAACAAGCATATTGCCAGATGGGTAAGCGGCTGAGCTTGCTGTGCCTAGGGAAATGCCATTGCTAAACAACCTAGTTGTTGATCCGTCTCGTGTCCAAGCAATATGATGCCATGTTAATGTGCTTGGAGCTGTTGCTGTTATCTTTGAAGTCCCGGTCCCGCCGGTCTCGGTGTAGACAACAATTAAATCGGATACAACTGAAATGCTGGCACGCTCCGTGCCGCTAGCGGAAAGCTGAATGATGTTTTGATTGTTGGTAGTGCCGTTCAAGCGAAGCCATAGCTCAACAGTAAAATCGCCGGCAAATAATGCAAACAGCGAAGAAGCCGCAAAAGTCACATAGTCACTTGTGCCGTCAAACAATGCGCTTGAGCTTCCGGACTTGCTTTGTGCAGTGCTGATCTGAGCGTTTCCATTGACCGTTGCGGTCAGTGCATTGCTGCTACTATCGGTAAATGTTGTGCTGCCGTTGCTGCCATCCATGTGCAGCAGCAGGCTGACGCTATCAAAGTTGGCGTCGCCAATCCACGCATTTTGCCGTTGGTACAGAATCTGTTCGTTCAGTGTCCAGGTGCCTACGGCAGCACCACGCCGAGAGGTGCGTGCAGACCCCAGCAGCCCTCCATTGCAGCCGATCATCAGCTGATCTCCTCGTAGCCGATCACCAGCTCCAGGTCACTGACCGCTGATGCCTTGGCCCGCAGACTGTCGCCCTCTTCTAGATAGATATAGCCCTCCCGAGTCACCAGCAGCTGCGTCGCGTCCGCTGGCACCGCAATGGTCTTAGCCAGATAGAAGTCAGTGGTGCCGTTGTAGATGGTGAGGTCAATATCAGCTGCGTTGGTGCCGTCCACATTGGCGCAGTAGACGCTGTTGATCTTCAGCACCTTGCCCGAGGCTGCGCTATTGCTCAATGCAGCAGCAAGGCTGGCCGTGACGGCATAGCGTGCTGTCTTGCCCGTGATCGTTGTCGGCTGCTTGAGATTCGGGGCCGCCATACCGCACCTTCGCTAGACCAAGGTTGCCGGCGCTTAGTCGCCCCACCAATCCACCCGCCAATCGCGCAGCAGCGTGAAGAACTGCGTGGCCAGGTTGGTGTAGTAGTCGTCGCCGGCCTGCAGATCCGGTGTGGCACCCGCCACGGTGATGTCGGCCACGGGCACCAGCACCACTGTGAGGCTGGCCTCCACGGTTGGTGCCGCACCAACCACAACCACATCGGCTGCAGGCACCTGCACCACCGTCGCCGTTGAAACCGCCGGACCTGCGCCTGCAACCGCAACATCCGCTGCTGGTGGGCGTAGGGCCACGCCAATGCTCACAGCAGGCGTTACACCGGCCACGCTTACATCAGCAGCAGGCACCTCGACCTTGAGGATGCGCGTCACCGCCAGTGCCGTGCGCGTTGTCACTGCTACCTGCGTGAGCAGGCTCAGCGCATAGGGCAGGCTCGTCACCTCCAGCTTGGTGATGGTGCGTGCCACAGCGACGACGGTCTCGTTCCAGGTCGGCACCGTGCTGGTCACCGTCATCTCACCATCAACCACCGCCGGTGCAGTCGGCAGCGTGGTGATGCCAGGCGCCACGGGGAACCAGAAGTCACCCGTACCACCCACGGCGCCCCAGAACAGCGCATCCGTGCTGGCCAGGATGCCGCTGGCGTCCATTTGCCAGCTGGTGCCATTGGTGCGGTACAGCGCCGACAACCCGTTGGCCTGCACCACGATCGGCTTGAACGGTGCCGATGGCATCCGCTTGGCCTCCACCTGGATGTTCATTCCCGAGCGGTTGCCCAGCAGCAACCGGTTCTGACAGCGCCCGTACCGTGCTGCTTTCTCAGCCGCATCACTGGCAGTAGACCCATAGGTAGGTGGTGTGCCCGCCTTGGTGAACGTGTCATCCGGTGCATAGGGCAGGCTGAACTCAATGCGCCGCTGCGCCGTCGCGCTCCCCAGTGCCAGCGTCAGCTCAGCCGTGCTTTCGGTCTTCCAGCCATTGTTGGGGTCGCCGCCATTGGCATTGGCTGCATTGGTGCGCTCAGCGCCATTGGGACGGCCCTCGTAGGTCGTGACACCTCGCTGCGTCGTGGACACGGTGGTGCCAGCGTGAACCAGAACGCCCTCAATGGAAGCCAAGTAGGCAGCCACCTCCGTGGCATTGGCGAACACATCCCGCGCTTCCGCCACCGCCTGCGATCCGGTCTGCCGTTCCGGTGCCCAAACGTACTCGCTGGTGGCGGTCTTGGTGAAGTCTCCGCTGCGCTCGTAGTCCTGCACCGTCTTGCCCACCAACACCAGACCCGTGCGGTTGACGTAATCGCTTGCGCTGTAGACCAGCTGCAAACCCAGCCGGCTGTAGGCCACGCGCCGATCCTCGTAGCGCAACGTCTCGGTGCGCAGCGGCTCAGCCGTCGTCATCGCGTAGGTGGTCGTCTCCACCGTTTGGCTGGACACGATGTCGGTGTTGGCATAGGCCACGCCGTTGTTCAGCAGCTGCACCACGCGGTTCTCTTCCACGTAAGCACTCGGGCTGGTCACCGTGGTGGTGCGTGAGGTCACCACATCGCGATACTGCTCCAGCGACTTCCAGTAAAACCACGATCCGGTGCTGACCGCTGTGGCCAGGCTGATCGTGTCGTACTCGGTCAGGGTGGTCGTCACCTGCCGCCCAGTAAAGGTGCGGCTCTGGTTGGTCCCGTAGGCCACCACCTTGGGCGCCAGCGTCTGAACGGATTCGTCTGACTCCCAGTTGACCGTGCCTGTGCTGCCGGCATCTGGTGGGGTCAGCTTGAGCGTGCTGTAGCTCACCACCACGGCTTCACCTGGCAGCTGGCCCACGCCGATGCTGCCAAGATCAATCAGCTTGGTACTGTCAATGACGGGGCCGGTGCCGCCCTTTTCGTCCAGCGAGAAGACCTTGAGCACCTCGCTGGTGTTGAGGTAGCCGCAGTAGCTCTCAGATACCAGCAGGTCGCTGAGCACATTGACGTAACCGCCGCTGAAATCAAAGCGGGCGATACTGAACTTGTTGGTCAGCGGGTTGGTATCAGCCGTGATGCCCAGCTCGTCTAGGCACTTGTCCATCACGCTGCTGGCGTGGATGGGAACGGTGATGATCTTGGCGTCATCCTCAGTGAAGTCGTTGTTGAGGATGTCGTCAAACGGCGTCCAGTCCTGCGGCTCCTGCAGGTCGCTCAGGTAGGTGAGCTTGCAGCCCAGCTCCACTTTGGTGGTGCGGCGGAAGGGATCGGCAAAGCTGCTCAGCACGCGCAGCTTGCGTGGCACCTGGCGGGTCACACCGTCCTGCGTGTAGCTGAAGGTGACAGCGGTGCCGATCGCTGGGGTGACGATGCCGCTCAGCTCGCAGCTGCCTTTGGTCTTGATCAGCCCGGTGCCCTGCACGTAGTCATCACTGACTGAGGCACTGATCAAGGTGCCGAGGCTGCAGGTGACCGTGGCGCGGATGTCGATGGCCATCTCAGATGATCTGCAGCGCCGTCAGGGACACGGTGTAGCGGGTGCTCTTGGCACCGCCGCTGATGATCACCTCAGCGCTGGCGCTGGGCGGCGAGATCGGGAACCAGCTGCTGCTAGCCGGCACCGCTGCGATCGTCTCGTCATACCACGACAGCACGTCGTCATAACTGCCGGTGGTGATGTAGCCCTCGATCTGCCGCACCTTGTGCGCGGTCAGTGCTCCGGTGACATAGCTCACGCCCGTGGCGGTCAATGCCACGCTGGGGCCGTCTTGGCGGGTCAGCATCGGCTTGGTCAGCGTGACCACCGGCGAGGTGCCCGATGCTCGCGTCAGGGTGAGTGTGCCGTAGCTCGGAGTGGCGGTTTCTGTGTTCTGGCGTGACTTCTCCTGCTCCCGCAGCAGCACCGCCAAGGCTTGCGCGGCATCCACCAACGTGGCGCTAGCACTGACATAGGCACCGGCCTGCTCACCGCTAGGCGCCTCGGTGAACCAACAGGCCAAGCTGCTGACGCTCAGGCCATTGGCGCTGGTGATGCTCAGGCTGACGGTGGTGCCAACGCTCGCGCTGCTGAGCGTGTCGGCATCGGTGATGCGCGTGCCACGCCAGGTGTTGTACTCGCTGATCAGCGCCTGCCACTGGCTGCTGGTCAGCAGGCCATTGATGCGGAACGTGCGTGCGGTCAGGCCAGTGCGCGCATCGCCTTCGTAGCCAAACGGCTGAGCGGTGAGGGCGTTGGTGCTGAAGCTGCCGATGGTGATGGTCATGATCAGAAACCGGCGTTGACAGGGCCGAGCACATCACCGCTGGCGGTGCCGCCGGGGACGTTGACATTGACTTGCCAGGTCTTGCCGGCCAGCTGCTCGGTGACAGCTGCCAGCCGTTCATTGATGGACACCAGCCCCGCTGTGGAATCAGCCAGCGCTTGCTGTGTCTGCTGCACGTTCTGAGTCGCTCCAAACTCCCGGTCCACGTTCTCAATGAACTGGCGCACTGAATCAATGACACCAGTGGTGGTACCCCGGAACTCAGGCGCCTGCGCACCGGTGAGCTGCGTGAACTGCGCCTGCGCTTGACGGAACGACGGCAGCAAGGATGCCAGCGTGACTTGGCCGCGTTCTTGGATCTGCTGCTGATTGAGAAACTGATTCAGGCCGCCGGGGTCGTTGCGGATGCCGGCCAGCTCCAAGGTGGCACGTTTCAGGTCTGCCGATAGTTGCTTGCCGGCGTCCTTCAACGCCGTGGCCCCTTCAATCAGCTTGAGGCGTACTTCTTCTGAGGCAACCACCTGCTGATCCACCAGCTTTTGCAGTTCAGGGCCGGAGTCTTTGCCCTGCAGGCGCAGCGCATCAATTTGCGCACCGATCTGCGTGACTTGATCCTTGGCAGCTTGGACGCCGGCCTCGATCTCTTGGCGCTGCTGGATGGTTTGACGCACTACGCCAGCCTCGGCAGCAGCCAGCTGCTTGGCATAGGCAATGCGCTGCTGCACGTTCTGCAGGGCCAGCTGGGCCTCGACGCGTTGCTGCTGTTGCTGCGCAGCTACCTTCGGATCCACCGTTGTGGCCGTAGGAGTCAGGGTTGTTCCTTGAAGGATGGCAGCAAAGGCGTCTTTTGCTTTCTCGGCTTCCTTGCTTGCTTTGCCAACGGCTTTGCCAACGCCTTCATAGCCCTTCTCCAGCAGATATGCCGCGCCTGCAGAAGCTGCCAGAGCAGCGCCCAGCACAATCCATCCCTTTGGACCTTGCAATGCCAAGACGGCAGCCTGCGCCACGGCCACTGCCTTAGCGGCCAAAGCCCAAGCGCTGAACGCAGCCCGCACGGCGAGGATCCCTGCTGCAAATGGCAGCAATGTGCGGCCAAGGTTGACAACCGATTTGCCAAAGTTAGATAGCGCTGTCTGGTTCTCTTTGATAAACGCACTAAAAGCTGCGATTCCTGCAGCCACCTGCTGAATTACACCGACCAACGCAGGGCCAAACGATGCCGCTGCCGTTTCCTTGAGGTTGGCAAAGGCAACGCCAAGCTGCTCCACCTGCGTGCGGCCTGGTGCAGCCGCTGTGGCCAACTTCTTGGCGGCGTTGAAGACGATCTCGCTGGTGATCTTGCCGTCTGAGCCGAGTTGACGCAGCGCGCCAACATTGACGTTCAACTCCTTGGCAATCGCCTGCGCAAAGGCCGGCAGTTGCTCCAGCACAGAACGCAGCTCATCGCCTTGCAGTCGGCCGGATGCCAAACCCTGCTTCAGCTGCAACAGAGCAGCGGATGCCTCGGCGGTGCCAGCGCCTGACAAGCGAGCGGCATTGCTGATGCCAACGAACAGCACCTCCAGCTGCTGCAGGCCGATTCCGGTACCACGCAGTGCGGCGTAGAGCTGGGAGAAGTTCTGGCGAGCGTCCAGCGCACTGATGCCGAGAACTTGCTGAATCCGCGAAGCTGCGGCTGCGGCTTGAGCAGCCTCGCCATAAGCGCCAGCAAGCGACTTCAGTTGAATCTTGGAGCGCTCCGAAGCCTGCCCTGTGCTGATGATCTGCTGCGTCAGCGCACCAATGCCGACGATGCCGGCAACGCCAGCCAGGTTTTTGAATGCAGCGCCTAGGCCATCAAACGTGCGACTGATCTTCTGGCCTGCTGTACTGGCCTGCCGTTGCGCTTGATTCAGCCCGGCATTGAACTGCTGATCGTCAACCGTCAGCGTCAGTACAGCCTGCCCAAGCTGATCCGCCACGCCAACCCACCATCTTTCTCAAGGTTGCCGCCGCTGCAACCTAGGCCATGACAAGCGCACTCGCTGGCCTCGCTAACGCTTCCGCAGTCTTCACCCTGCCGACCGTTGGCACCATCACTGATCCAACCACTGGCAACATCACCCCGGCCACCGAAACGGTCAGCGTGACGCTGTACCTCAGGCAAGGCGGCAGCAATGGCTCCAACCTGCCGGGTATTGATGCCGACGTGGAAACCTTCGAGGGCTATGCCGTCAGCCCGCAGGCCCTCGATGCTCGCATCAAGCCTGGCATCACCGGCACACTCAACTTTGCCAGCCAAGGCAGCGTGGCCTGCGAGGTGATCAGCAGCCGCTTCCCCTACGGCAGCACCGGCACCATCGGCAGCACGCTGCAGCAGGTGCTTGGGGACAAGATCCGCCTGGTGCGCTACGTGCAGAGTTGATGGCAGTCCAGGTCAGGGCCACGTACAAGCTGACCGGGTGGAACAGCACCCAGCTCAAGCTGCGCATTCCAGCGATCCTGACCGCCTACAGCACAGTCATGGATCAGCAGCTCAAGCAAGAGATCAAGACCGCGCAGTTTGACTGGCCACGCCCCACCAAGCGCCGCAACAACAGCACCGTCACCAGTCCGCGTGACATCGTGGACTTGGGCGGGTTCCTGCGCTCGCAGCGCCGTGATCGCCCCAGTGCCACACAGCTGCGCTTCACATGGGATGCCAAGTCAGACAAAGGGTTTCCCTACGCGCCGCTGATCTTGACCGGCTACACCACCAGCCGTGGCACCGTTGTACCTGAGCGCAACTGGATTCAGCCTGCCCTAGAAGCCGTGCCGCTGGATCAGTTCTTTGCCCGTGAATGGCGCCGCCTCGCTAGCAACCGCCTCTAGACAAAGAAAAAGCGGTCGCCTCCACAACGACCGCCCCTCGACTCTCCCAGTCTAGTTTGCTCAGGCGTTAGTCTCGGCCACCCAAGACGGCGCACCATAGCCCGTCAACGTGAAGCTCACAGTAGCCACCTGGCCTGCGGCCACGCTCTCCTGAAAATCAGTTACGAACGCAACGCCGGAATGGTATTCAGGGTTGCCGGTGCTGCTCATCTCAGGGGATTCCCGATACCATTCCACCGTCTTGGTGGTGGCATTGAGAAACGCGTCCTTCAAGATGGCGTATGCGGCATCGTTGAGGTCTAGGTTCATCGTGGATGGTACGGTATATCCCATGCCAGTTACCACAGACTTCTTAAAGCCTTGCGTGCTGCTGTAATCAATCACGTCCGTGGTGTCGCTACTGCCTTGAATGGGGCAGTCGCTCAGGTTGCCAACTAGGGTCATCCCAGTTGAAGCGGTCGGGTTTGTGCTGGACGTAGTGCCAGCCTTGACGTACAGCTTGTAACCAAGGGCGGCGAAATAGCCCATTTGATGCTCAGGGTCGTGTGCCCTAACTTGCCGCTTCTTCCTCAGCCTCCAGCACTTCCCA
>Ga0208784_1000571_pt1 | contig 17715 bp, 16 predicted proteins | sample DEB19_08_DNA_FD_184531 | JGI IMG/M metagenome (GOLD analysis project Ga0208784, IMG submission 184531) | Aqueous microbial communities from the Delaware River and Bay under freshwater to marine salinity gradient to study organic matter... | ecosystem: Environmental > Aquatic > Marine > Coastal ... | reverse complement strand
CATACCAGATACTAAACCTGTACGGCTATTAATAGTTATTCCAGTTGGTAATGCTGGGCTAACACTATACGTATAATTATAATTTCCTCCGAAACCTTTACATGGCGTAAATTGTTTTATCCATATACCGTTGCGCGCAACAAATGAACCAGAAAAAAGCACAGTTCTACCTAAGGCTATAGTTGAATTATTTGGCCATACTTGATCTTGTACAGCTTTTCGCTTATAGTTAAGGGTTTTTGGATGTTTGGTATATTTAGTATATAATCTAGGTATAGTATTAGCAGGATAACCCATTTTAAGCTATTTCCTCCCAGCTAGTGGTTAATTTTATAGCACTAGCTTTATCAGCTCTGGCTTGAATTTTATCGCCTTCTTCTAGATATATACTGCTGTCTTTATCTAATACTACTAGTGTGTTATATGCGGGGATTACGCTTAAATAACATAATTCCGAAGATACGCCGCTACTAGAATCATAGAAAGTAACAGTAAGAGATGTATTGCTGTTATCGCTGGTAACATTTGTACCAAATATACTATTTATTTTAAAAATTTTATTTGTTGCTGCTGTTACTATATCTTGATTAGATGTTGTTAATAGAACACCCGATGATTTTCCATTTAAAGTAGTAACATTTAAAATATTGGGATTTGCCATCTTATCCTCGTATAATATGAACTAATGCAAATTGTGTAATAGGAGAAGCGTATTTAGCTGTAGCTCCAACAGGTAGCGTATCTGTTGTAAGTTTATTAGATAGGTCTGTATAGCTTCCAGTAGTTGCAACCGTAGATAAGTTTGTTACGTCTGAGGCTGTAATTTGGCTATCACTAAGAATTTCATTAACTGCTACTAATTTTGATAAAATTTGTGCTTTTGACATTATTTTATGCCCTAAAAATTAGTGTGTAGGCTAGTTGCAAACCAGGTTTATAAAACTTGTTAACTCCCTCTGTAATTTGGTCAGCAGTAGGTTTATTAGACAAGTCATTATAACTGCCTGTAGTAGCAACTGTTGCTAAGCCTGGTATTTCTGCTGCAGAAAGTATAGCGTCTGCTAGCGGTTTGCCATCTGATACTAGTGACGACAATGTGGTTGCTTTACTCATAGATTCTCCTATACTACTTCTGGCGGCCAGATTATATTATCAGGATCAGATTGATCTAATACAGCTTTGTGTGCTTCAATTAAATCCCTTAAATAACCTATATGTTGTGTTGAACTAACTTTTACATCTTCTGGTAAGTTATCATACTCACTAATAATTTTTTCTATATTAGCTATCTTACGGTCTACTGTATCTTCTATATTTTGCCATTTTTGCAGTATAGTAAAATCATTGTATGTGGTAATAAATTCTATAAATTTATTACCATTAACAACGGTAGTTGCTCTAAAAAATTTTATTGGGTTTACGGAACCTGGTTCAGAACCTGTTATATACCAGGTTCTGTCAATATCGTAGTAAGTGTATAAGCTACCGTGATAGTACACGGTAGCTCTGTCTTTAGGATTAAGTGGAAAAATATTTTTCATATTATTTGCTCGTTGGATGTAATCCTTTTGGAACTCCTGGTATAGTAGTATTCCTATGACACATAGTGCTAACTCCATTGATAACATTGCTTTGATAGCGAGCCATCATAGATACTCTAAAATCTTGTATGTATCCTGACCAACCCCTCTGCCAGCTACCATTACTATGTGTACCTAGTTGTATATAAGTATTACTATAGTCTCCACTCATAGTATCGTTTTGATACGGGCGATCCCATGCTCCAGGAAAACTCATTGTAAATCTGCCAGCCTCAACACCATCTACCCATAAAACAAAATCGTGTCCAGCTCGCTGCAAGCACACATGTTGAAAAGCATCAGTCCCTTCGGACCTATTTTTAGCACGAATATTACTTCTAATAGTAGTTATACGTCTAGGATAGGTTTGATCATAAAGAAAGTCACTGGTATAGCTCATTGCCCAGAAACCGTCTTCAGTTCTCCAAACATGCGGGCCACCACTATAATTAAATAGTGTTGCTCCATAATTTACTTCTTGAGTTTTTAGTGGTCTACCCGCCATAGTTTCAGTAGTTCCACCACCATACCAAGGTAATTGAGTACTACGAGTTGGTAAAGTTCCAGCGGCAACTAGTGCAAAGTTATTACCGCTATCGTCTTTGGCTACGCCATAGTATACAATACTTTGACCAGTTATAACTTGGGTAACACCTGCCCCAGGTGCGCCAGTAGTACTTTCAGCATTTAATAATAACACTGTAGTATTTAATCTAGGTACAGGTCCTTGCGGTACTCTAAATTTACCACTCTCATAGTCTAGATAAGTACTACCACTAGCTCCACCATTACCGCCGCCACTATTTCCTGCAGCTGTGGCAGATAGTTCAGATATACTAGGATCTTGATAATTTACTGGTATCGGAAGCCAAGTTCCACTAGCGTAGGTATTAGGAACCCACCTACCTTCGGTACTAGTTGTACCAAATCTGTTCCAAGTACTCATATATTTACTAATATTATTATGATAGTGGAAATTACATAATAATCCAGTAAATGCATATCCTGCATCTATACCTGTGTTATATCTGCTTCTACCTATTTGACCATCTGAAAGATTCCAGGTTGTACTACCAATCCAGCCGATGCTTTTACCTTCTAGCTTTCCGTCTATATATAGGAAGCCATCAGATCTAACACCACTTTGCTGATATTTTACACAAACTACATGATGCCATTGATTATCAGTAATAGTAGTTTTACTAGTAATCATACTATGAGTATCACGTTTTATAGTCCATGCTAATTTACCATTAATAATACCTATAAAACTTCCAGTATTATTAGTAGTGCCATCAATAATTGTAGCATTAGCTTGTTGTGTAGTTGCAGCTTTTATCCAAAATTCAATAGTAGCATCTGTTTGATTTAGTGTTCCACTACTAGGAAGTCTAAATCCTTGAGTACCATCAAAACTAATACTACCAATAGGTTGATCCCACCATTGAGCCCAACATTCAATAGTAATCTCCTTTTGGCGCATATCTATATCATAGATAGGCCAGGTATTTTTACTCCACTGAATCCTATCAGGACCTATACCGTTAGTTTGATCTATACCTTGAAATTTAAAACTGCCAACACCAAATTTTTTCTGTGTATAATTTGGTACTATGCCATAGGTCATTTGGTTCATACCAGTTTTAGTACTTAAATTTGGTGATTCACTATTTGTTAAGCTTATGGTATTATTGTCTGGTTTCCATCCATCTACAGGAACTGTATATGTAGTTGCATCGTTATTATATCTAGCTATATCACTAATATGTATTGCACCTTGACCTACTGTTTCATTTTGTAAGTAATAAGTATTCCAGGTTTTTGTACCACCAGTAAGTGCACTAGTTCTAGCTCCTACTCGTAAACCATTTAGGAAAATAGCCATTTGATTAACTTTAGTAGGATCAAATACTATGGCACAGTGGTTCCAAGAACCTTGCTTATAAGATTTAGCATTAGTGCTACCAAAGGTATCACGAGTAGTACTATTTGCAGTCCATAGGCCAAACATTATAGTACCCCATTTTTGAGCTAATGGATTGCCTGAATCATTTCTATCCCTGCCGTACCAAATTTCCCAGCCTTCATGCCCACTGCTAGTAGCTGTATATAGTTTTCTGTGGTTTGTTTGATTTCCGTTGTAAGGCCAGTGTTGATGCCCATAGAACCAAAATTCTATGGTCCATGGTTTAACCATTCTAGATATCCAACTAAATTCTGGATATTGATTGGCTGGAGTTGGCCAGTATGATCTATACTCTGACCAGTTCGTACCATCCCATGTATCACCATAGCTACGTATTTTACTGGAAATATCATTATGCTCTAACAACTCTTTCGGGCTATATGGTCCGCTACTGCAAATTAACGAACTCCAACTTCCAGAATTATAGTCATGCATTTCTCTGTTACCTTCATTACGTACTTCATTAAGATACGTAGTTTGTCCAGAGTAATCCATGGCTATAGGTCCACAGGCTGTATGAAAAACAGTGCCTGTTACTGGTGTTAGTGGTTTTCTTGGTACCTCAATTTCTGGTGGATTAATATTGTTTTTACTATAGGCTGCGGTACCTTTATTTATTCTAATATCTGACATAAATCCATATAAACCACTATTATAGTGTCTATATGGTACCGTATCACACATAGCGGTAATTTCATTCCACTGCGCGGCTATTTTATGTGGAAAATATCTTTCGCTAACTTTTTTACCGTTGGCATATAAACACATAAAGCCATTAGTTCTTTGCCAGCATATGTGTACCCAACTATTAATTGATAGAGGAGCATTGCCAGTTTCATCACCTAAAACAGTTTCTCCGCCACAATGTATAACTACTGTGTTAGTGTTATGTACAGACTTAATGCCCCAGGCTAAAGTGTCGCCATTAGTAATATCGTTCCACCATCTTTGAGCAGACATTAGTACATAGGCGCCTGGACCACTAGTAGTAACACTGTCCTGATCCCATGTTCTTCTAGCCCAGAACTCTAAGCTAAAATCTCCAGTGCCCCAATTAAACGCGCTGTCGTCATTTAAAATACCTAGTTGCCCAAATTGATTACCACCAACTACACGTCTACCACCAGCAGAGTCTACTAAACACATCCAGTTTTCGCCGCCACGAGTAGCATAATTATTGACGATTGTTGAACCAGTAGTTACTTTTACAGGCGACCACTGCTGTATATAATTACCGTCTCCAATCATTCCACCATCGTGGTTGCCCCAGGCCCACAATTCACCAGCACTATTTAAAGCATAACTAGTATAACGTGCAGCCCAACATCTAATCCAATTAGTAGCACTGCCTATTTGTGTCCAGGTTGAAGTACTACTACCAGTACCTTGTCCAAGCTGTCCCCAGGTACCTGTGCCAGCACCCCATAGTGTCCCATCACTTTTAATAGCTAGATTAAACTCTCGGCCACAAGCTGCCCATAAGTAGGTAACTCCTGCTCCGCCTACATTTATAGCATTACTAACCCAATTCCCGTTACCAACACCATACTGACCTTGACTATTATACCCCCAGCCCCATAGAGTACCATCTGTTTTAATAGCTAAATGATTGTACCAGCCCATATATAGCTTACTCCAATCTGCGGTGCTATTACCACCTTGAACTGGAATACTACTATTATTACTAGTACCATTACTAAAAGCATACCAAGCATTTCTACCCCAACCCCACATAGTATTGTCGGTTTTTAATGCAACAACGCAAGGTATATCCCAATATTGAAATGCCCAAGCTTCTCGCCAATTTGTATCAGTGCCTACCTGTCGCGGAACTAAGCGAGTTATACCATCATTATGACCTAATTGACCATAATTATTAAAACCCCAACTCCATAGTGTACCGTCGCTTTTAATAGCAATTGTAAAATAGCAGCCAGCACTACAGTGTACCCAATTAGTATCTGTACCTATTTTTGTAGGTACAGTTCTAGTCATTTGATCACCAGTACCTAATTGACCATAGTGATTCTCGCCCCAAGTCCACAGGGTACCATCAGTCTGAATACCAACACTATGCCTTAAACCACCGTCTACTTTAGCCCAGGTATAGTTATCCGCTAAAGTCCAGGTATGATAATTTGCATTTGATTTTAGTAGTACTCTACTACCTGTATCGGTTTGAGAAAAACTAAAACCATTATTACTAGTTGGATGGTGTTGCCCCCAGCGAAGCTCACTACCTTTGCGAATTTGAGGAATTCTTGCCTTGCCATAATCTATATAGGTACCTTGGGTGGGCATTAATTTAGTTGTACCACAGGTAGCAGTTAAAAATCTAGTGTCATTATCACTGGTCATTGAGTTATCAATAAATGTTGTAGTGCTAACATCAAAGTTAGCAGTATATCTAGCAACACTACTGATTCTTATGCCGCATTGATAACCATTAGCTACAGTACCGGAACCTCGATCAGCAAATACATAAAGTGGATCTTGCCCAGTGTAATTATCTGCATTAGTTCCAGTATATTCTAGTTTACCGTTTACATATAATTTAAATTGATTAGCACCAGTACCTTCTCTAACTGCAGCAACGTGATACCATCCTCCATAAACTACATAGTTATTTGTAACTGCGTCAGCTTTGTAGTGTTCAGTTGCAAAACTAGTAAATCTTAGTCTAAAAGCACTGTCTACCCAGAAACTCCAACCATTAGTACTAGTACCTTTGCCACAAATTGCATTATTTGTGGCTCTTTCATCCATATAGATCCAACCTTCTATAGTAAATGCGCTTGTTCCAAGTCTTAGGCTAGTATTGGCTGGTTTTATATCTAAATATTTATGTATGCGATTTCTGTCTAATAAGTATGCGCTGTGTGTTCCATGGGCTTGTGCTGTTTTATCATTTTCAACGAAAAAGGGGCTATCTACGACTTTTACAGTTTGGGAACTATCAAGTAAAACTGGTACACCTGGACCATTGGAGTAGTCGCTGTAAAATCTACGATTAGTTAGACTATCGTGATAAATTACATTAGCAATGCTCATATTAAGAGCAGCTGTAGGCTTTGTAAATGCTGCGCTATATACAGCAGATTTAGTAATCCTAATATCTGTTATACGTCCCCAAAATCCTGTACTTTGCGTAGCTACACGATCTCTGCCAATATAAAAATTAGTGCTATTAGTAGGATGAAAGTTTCCGCAAGTACCAGTAGCATCTAAAGCACCATTTATATAAATCTTGAATCCATTGGCATTTATGTCTGTTCTAACGCAGGCAACATGTATCCATTCATCAATTCCCAGAGTAGTACCACCAGTAATAGTTGTGCTAGTACTAGCGTTTAAAAATACTAGTTTATTAGCAGCACTAATATATATGGCCATGCCTGTACCGCCACTAGTGCCAGCGGTATTTCCAAAACCCATAATAAAGTGGTCAGTATTGGTATTCCTATGGCGCTTAATCCAAAATTCTATTGTAAATGGATCTGTACCAAACTGTAGTTGATTGTTATTTTCATTTAGTCTATAGTAACCATTTTCGCCAAATAAGGTTGACCAATGACTGTACCTTGGACCAAAAAAAGATGTTCCAGCAAATCTGTAAACTTGATCTAGTATTAAATCATCACAATTATTATATTGTGATCGATCACGCATTATATGATCTTCTTTAGGCTGGCTTAAATGTACACGTACAGTATCATAATAAGGATCTTCGTCTGAAGTAGACCATCTATCTGGGGCCCTGTCCATCATATTTCGTGAAACAATAGTTTTATCTGTGTCTAATCTACCTTTATAAACATCAGATATTTCCCAAACACCTTCTTTAAACTTTCCATCCTCAGTAACCTGTTTTGGTTTACCAATGTAGCCTTTATTAGTATGCTTCATTATAGAACACTTTCATAAGAGCAGGCTAAAGTAATGTTGCTTGCTAAATTACAAAAAGCTTGTATAAAATCATTTTCTTCTAAGTACCACTGCATATCTCTAGTTAGTAATACTAAGTTAGAGTTTGTTGGTACTGTAATAGCATTAGCTAAAAAGTACAGTGTTCCATTTTTAGATATTTTTATAGTTAGATCGGTTTGATCTCCACCTTTATTAACGGCTATTAGGGTATTAATCTTTAATAGCTCGCCACTATTTGCTGCATTTGATAAAAAAGTAATTGGAGAGGTATTAACATCAGCAAACGCAGTTTTACCTCTAATTGTATTTATACTTAATATATTGGGATTAGCCATTGTGTGATTTCCTTACATTCCAAATACCATATTTACAGCAAATAATTTTACGTTTTGAACGTATCTTGCATCTGATTGTGCCTGAGTATAGACGTTAGCTATACTAGGTGCGCTGCTATAGGCTATTACTTCAATTAAATCATTGTCTGTTGCTCCAACAGCCAACACAATAGCTGTTCCACTTGTATCTGTATAGTCTGAAACTCGTTGTAACTTTACACCATTTCTGAATACATCTACCATATTAGTAGTGTATCCACCTACTATTGTAAAACTAGTTTGATTTGCTGCTGCGTTAAAGTATGAAGTAGTTCTAGCAGTACCACCTCCGCCACTAATTGTTGCTGGAGCCCAGTTAGTACCATTCCATGCAAGTGCTTGACCACTAGTAGGAGCCGTTGTAACAGTATCGACATCCGATAAAGCATTTATACTTGTTTGACCAATTCTTGTATCAAATCTAGCAGTTGTATAGTAAAGATTTGTACCTTCACCTATATTAGTGGTTGAGAGTGTTACAGCACCAGTTAGTGTATTAACGCTAGTAACACCGCCTGTTACAGTAATTACTCCTGTAGTACTGTTATAGCTGCCGCTTCCTGTTACGCTAATTGCCGCTCTGGCTCTAGCATCGGTATAAAAAAGATTGGTTACTTCTGATAAGTGACTTGTATTAGTAGGTATTGTTATAGCACCTGTAGTACTATTATAAGCACCGCTGCCTGCTGTAAAACTTAAACTACCGCGGGCTCTTGTATTTGTATAATATAAATTTGTACTACCTTCTGTTAAACTATCAGTAGTTCCAGGACTAGCACTTATTTCCACATATACACTACCTGTCCAGCGATATGTTTTATTAGTATCTTGAGCTACGTATATTATACCACTGGTTCCTGTAGCTGGAAAAGCGGCCAAGTTTGCATATTCTAGTACATCGTCTACATAACTTGGTAATTGACTGCTAGGTACTTTGCCTGTACCATCTAAACTAGCATAGCCATTGGCTACGCCTTTGTTTGCGCTATTTTCAGCAGTGTAACCTAATAGCCCTGAACCAGTTATAGTAACTGCCCCAGTTTGACCATTAACACTAGTTACTCCGCCATTAACTGTGATTACGCCTGTTAAACTGTCATAGGTGCCACTACCACTTACACTAATAACTGCTCTGGCGGCGCTAGTAAAATTTGTAACTTCAGCTGCGCTTACAGTGCCGTCTGACAATAATTGTCCATCAGACACCAGTGCTGCTAGGGTTTTGGCTTTTGACATAATTATTCTCTATTTAAGCTTATACCATAACTAAACGAACAATACTCTTTTTAGTTAAAAAATTATCCCTGATATTCAGGATTAAGTACCCATTGTGCATTTGTATCATCATACCTATACTTATCTGGAAATTCTGGTTCGGGGTAAGGAACTGGACTTACCCAATCACCTATCTCATTATCAAGTATCCATGTATTCCATCGTTTGTTAGGAATAAAAGCATCAAGTACCGGATTATATGTATATCCAATTCCTGCATAGTTTTTTCTTAAAGGTATTCCTCCTTTAAGATGTTGATTTCTTCTAGTATCAGGATCTGTTTGTATAAATTTAAAATTTGGTTCAAGATTTCGCATTGTTTCTGCAAAAGACTCGTCCATAACCAAAACGGCTTCAACAATATTTTCTGTATTTACTTTTGCATAATAATTCATTATGCGCTCCTGTAACTTATAATAACTATACCATTACCACCGTTTCCACCTCGACCAGCGTCTGAGTTAGCAGCGCCACCACCGCCCCCAGTGTTTTCTACTGCATTACCAACATTTGTTACAGTCACCCACCATGCAACTCCAGCTCCACCATATCCACCAGAATCACCGCCTCCGCCTAATCCACCAATACCACCTATACCAGCTCCACCACCACCAAACCAGCCTGCAGGACTACCTACAGGAGCAGTTAATCCATAATCGGATATATTTATTCCATTACCGCCATTAGAAGTTCCTACTGCGCCGGCACCGCCACCTCCACGAATTCCACCTGAATTTGATTGAGGAGTTCCTGATGCTCCGGCAACCGAGTATGCCCCATATCCACCGCCACCAGCAACATAATTAGATCCAATAAATACTGTACTGCTACTTCCGTCAGTTCCGGGTCTACCTAATGATCCATCAGGGTCTGGCCATCGTGCAACACCTTTGGCACCAACAGTTATAGTATATGTTCCAGCATTTACTGAAACATCTGTAGCGTATACAACTCCGCCACCACCACCGCCGCCTACATCACCATTACCACCATTACTACCAGCCCCTCCGCCTCCACCAACTACTAGTATATTTAAAATTGCGCTGGTAGATAGTACTAAACTGCCTGATGCAGTAAATACTCTAGCAGTGTAGGTTCCTCCATCTTTTACATAAGTAAACGTACTATTTCCGCCTGAAGCAGTTACTGGAGTAAACATACTACCATAATTAATATTAGCAACAGTTCCAATAGGGTCTACTAAAGATAGTAATGAACTAGATATAGGTACTCCAAATTTATCTGTTGACGCAGTTTCTCCAACGTAGGTTTCACCTGTTCCTAAATCAGCTGGAAGCGTACTAGTGGTAGAGTTAGGATATCCGGGTATTACAAGTCCGCCGCTAGAATTTTGAATAACATTGGTTTGATGATTAATTGTTAGAGACATATCTACTCCTATGCATAAGTAACTTGGCTAGTATAAACATTAGCTATCCATTTTATATTTGTTGAAGCTGCACCAGTTACACTAACACTTAATCCTCCATTAGTACTATCTGCTGCTACGGCTATTGTCCAATTTGGTGCATTGTCAATAACTGTTTGTGCACTATTTACCAAAGTAGTAGTGCTAGCACTACCTTCTCGTCTAATTAATCCTTCTATTTTCCAAGCTGCAGATTCGGTACCACCAGCGGCTTGACGTCTAGCAACTACTAATAAACTAAACATATAGGCTGAATTATTTGGTAATATTACTTGGTTGCTAGATGTAGCGGCATTACCATCTGTAGTTAGTTTAGTTGTTGTAGCATTTGTTGTTGTGGCTTGCAGTAGTGTAGAACTGGTTCCACTAGATGCAGCAGTAATTCTGCCCTTACTATCTACAGTAATATTTGCGGTTGTATAGGTACCGGCAGTTACACCACTATTTGCAAGTGTTAAACTAATGCCAGTTGTACCACTGCCCGTGGCATCACCACTAACTGTTATTGTTTGGTTATTGGTAATAAAACCAGCACCATTTGTTAATTGATTTGTATTAGTAGGTATTGTTATAACACCTGTAGTACTATTATAAGCACCACTGCCTGCTACAAAACTATGTGCTGCTCTAGCTCTAGTATCTGTATAAAAAAGGTTGGTTACTTCTGATAGATGACTTGTATTAGTAGGTATTGTTATAACACCTGTAGTACTATTATAAGCACCACTACCTGCTGTAAAACTATGAGCTGCTCTGGCTCTTGTATCTGTATAAAATAAATTAGTTACTTCAGATAGATGACTTGTATTAGTAGGTATTGTTATAGAACCTGTAGTATTATTATAAGCACCACTACCTGCTGTAAAACTTAAACTAGTAAGGGTGATATAATTACTACCATTTGTTAAATGAGTAGTGTTAGTAGGTATTGTTATAACACCTGTAGTACTATTATAAGCACCACTACCTGCTGTAAAACTATGAGCTGCTCTAGCTCTAGTATCCGTGTAATATAAGTTAGTACCTTCGCCAATATTAGTAGTTGTTAATGTTACAGCACCAGTTAGTGTATTAACACTAGTAACTCCACCTGTTACAGTAATTACTCCTGTAGCACTATCATAACTACCACTTCCAGTTACACTAATTGCAGCACGCGCTCTAGCATTGGTAAAATATAAATTGGTACCTTCAGTTATATTACTAGTATTTAAATTAGCAATAACTACTGGCTGATATTTAACAAAAGTTACCTTATCATTAATATATGCAGCACTAGCTAAAGTTACACTAGTAGTATTTGTTGCGGTATAATCGCTAGAATCTAACAATACGCCATTTAAATATACGTCGATAAATCCTACAGTATATCCGCCGGTAACAGTAAAAACAGTTTGTCCACTAGTTGCAGAATTTTCTTGTACGGATCTAACTGTTGCCCCACCCGCTCCTGAACCAGAAATAGATTCTATACTATTAGAACTATTTTTATAATATAATTTACCATCCGCATAGTTTATGGCTAGTTCGCCATAATCTAAATCTGTTACTAGGGGTACTTTTCCTGGAACAGAACTTTTCTTTAATTTTACTAATGACATTTTATTCGTCCTAATAAGGAAATATCGAAATTAAAAAATTTCGAAGAACTTATACTAGTATGTTCCGCCGTCTACAGAATTTATAGTAACATAACCACTAGTAACTGTAAAGTCGCCATTGTAAAAACTAACTAATCCTTTTGTAGCAGCTCCAGAAGTAGCACCTGCTGTTGCTGTTGGTATTGCTGTTGCACTAGCGGCTGTTATTAAACCTTTGGCATTTACAGTAAAACTTGGAACTGTTACGCTATCACCAAAACTTCCAACATTACTATTAACAGTAGCTAGTGTTAAAGCTGCGCTAACATTGGCGCTACCATTTACACCTGTTAAAGTTGCGGTAGCGTCACCAGTTAAACTAAGATCTCTGGCTGTTTGCCAAGTAGTAGCTGTACTAGCATTACCGCTTACACCGCCAGTAAAATTAGGCGCGGTTATATTTTTATTAAAGTCCCAGGTATCTGTGCTGCTTGTATATAAAATTGTTGCACTAGCGCCAGCAACCGTTAAACCTGCACCATTCGCTTGAGCAGCTGTAGTAGCATCTTTGGCAAGTGTTATGTTAACATCTGCAATTGATACTGCAGTAGAATTGACAGTAGTAGTAGTTCCTTGTACTGTCAAATTGCCAGTAATTGTAGCATTACCTGCTACACTAATATTAGCAGCAGTAATATCGTCACTACTTAGTGTTCCATTAACTGTTACATTATTAAATGTAACGTTTGCAGTTGTTGAAACATCTTGTCCAATAGATACAGTAATACGTTTACTACCAGTAGTAGTTGTTACGCCAGTTCCAGCCGCAACAAGAAAAGTATCAGTTAATAGATTAATACTTTCAGATAAACCACTAGTTCCAATAACAGTAAGTGTAGTAGCTACGTTAACTGTACCAGCAGCAGTTAATCTACCTTTTGCATCTACAGTAAAAGTAGGTATCTGAGTAGTACTACCATAACTACCGGCTGTAACACCGCTAGCTGCTAGTGTTAATGCCGTGCTAATGTTTGCTGAACCATTTACACCTGTAAAGGTTGCTGTTGCATCGCCTGTTAAACTAAGATCTCTAGCTGTTTGCCAAGTAGTAGCTGTGCTAGCATTACCAGTAAGATTACTAGTAATCATTGTAGCACTAAAGTTACCACTAGCATCACGTTTAACTATTGCAGAAGCAGTATTAGCATTAGTTGCAGCATCAACTAAATCTGTATATCGTTTACCACCAATAATAACATGATTAACAGCATTACCCGCGGTTTCGGTACCCATACCGATATATAATCTATCACCACCATTTGAACCATTATCTGTTAAACCGCTATATGCTAATTCACCAGCACCTAGAACAGCTGGATTGCCACTTACTTCACTGCGTTTTATTCGTAAAATTGAGGCCATTTTATGTTCCTTTAGTATTGACCAGATTCAATTACTTGTTGATTAAGTAAATTTCCAGCAGTCCATTTTTGAGTAGTGGTATTATAGATTAATATTCCACCATTTTGTAAATTAGATATATCAATATCCGATAAATCAGCTATACCGCCAATAACTTTTTGTGGCCCAATAGGTCCTGATAATACAACTACTTGCTGTTTTGATTCAACAACAACTGTATTATTTTTATCTGTAACTACTGCTTGAGTTGTCATCTGGTCACCTCTCTAACTAATGTCATGTTTCCTGTTAAAAAGGGCACTACAAAAGTTCCTTGTGTTAACTCTAGTGAATAAACTGCAGTAGTAAAATCAAAATCTCGTGTAGTTGCAGCAGGAATTGTTATTGTAATATTATTATTTGTTGTGTCTACGTAAACCTGGTTATTAGTACTATTCATCTCATGAATAACAGTAGCGCTGTCTAGAGTTTCACGTATTTGCATTACTCCGGTATATCCAGCTAACGGTACGGGCTGATTATATTCTATAACGCCGGTGCTAGCAGTATGTACTGAATAATTTAAGCTATTTAATTTATTAATAGTAACTGTATTGGAAGTAACAGCAGTAACTATATAATAAGAATCATCGCTAGTATTATTAATCTCTTTCATACCTTGTGCACCAACTACTCTTATTCGCCAACCAATAGGTATGGAGTGATTGCTAACAGTAGTAATTACACAAGGAGCAGTTTTACTAATACTTTGTATTGGTACATATATTTTGGTGTCTGCTTCCCACCTAAAGGTTTCTTGGAAAGTGCTGCCCTCATATATCTTATAATTAATCTTAGCAGGTGCCATATTTATACCTTTACCTTTCTAAGAGCAGCTAGTTTCTTAAAACTATTTAACTCAGTAGTAAGCGCAGCTATTTCTTCTTGCAGCTTATTATTTTCAATATTAAGTTTAGTTAGTTGACTATTTAACTCAACTATATCTAACTGTAACTTAGTTAATTCTTCAGTAAGTTTACTATTCTGCTGACCCATACGCTCCAGCTCTTCGTGCATCATCTTGATAACACTTGTTTCCGCATCAGTACTTCGCCAGTCTTTTAATAGTTTTTGCACTCCTACTGATAGTGCAATTATTGCCATAGCTGCCACAGAAATAGTTTGTACCAGACTATGATTTTCTACTTCTACCATTATAGTTCCTTTTTTCATAGGCAGCAATCTATATTTAGCTTATATCTTGATTAAGTATTCACCTAGTTTAAGTGATACTATTTTGTCAAGTAAAAATATTTAAACCTTTTTAACTCTTGTATATTATAACACAAGGGCAAGAAGTTGTCAACTAGAAAAAATACCCTGCCCATATAATTTGGACAGGGTACAGGATAGTACTTGTTATGTTTTTTACCGACTCGATATGTAGTTTCCAAACCGTTTTGATGAATTCGGTCGCCCAGTCGGGGTAATTTTGTCGATCTAAAATTTTCAGGGATTAGCTTGCTCTAAGAGTGTTCTTTCAGTATACTGCTTAAAATTTTCATCTGCGCTAACAGGTCTGGTTTGTAACCACTCTAGTATTGCTTCAGTATTTGTATTGTATTCTATATTATTTCTTGTACAATATAATGGTTCTGTTACAAGATAAAAACCTTCGGTTTTGTACGGCTTATCGTCCTTGGTAAGTTCCAGACCCCAATGTATACTAGTTACTAAAAACTTTTCTGGATCTTCTTGAACTGGTACACACATTAATTTTATTATTTTCCACATACCATTTTACCTATTAAGTTGATTGGGTTATATACCAATAGCTAGTTCGTTTTGTTAATAATGCAGTTCCTCTAACCGCAGTTACGGTTACAGTAACTGTTCTAGTTCCTTGATTACTGCCCGTTGTACCAGTATATGTGGCAATACGATTACCACTGTTTAGGGTAAATAATCCAACATTAGCAATAGCTCCAACGGAATTATCTGGCAGCACAATATTTTCAAAAAGTATATTTAGTGTAATATTTTGAGGTGCAGCAATATTAGACCTTACAGTAATAGTATAAGGCTGTCCAGTATAAGAACTAGAAACATCTACACTTATAATATCAAAAGTAAGATCTGCTACAGTAGACTTGCTTTCGCATTTAAACATTCCATAGTTAATCTCGCCACTGCTAGGTATATTACTAGAAGTATTTGGCACATAGCTACCGCCACGATAGTACTCGGTTAAATTTATTGGATTACTACCGCCAAACTCTTGTTGAATATCACTAGCAGTAACTATATTAGGGTTAACCACTGTTTTAAATGAACTACTAGTTGAAGGTATAGCTAATCTATTAGGACTGTCTGATAGATTACCAGAGGTATAAAAAGTACTAGTTGAATTTACTTGATTATTAACACTTACAGTATTATTAACTATAGCTGACCTAAAATTAGTTGTTGTTACTGCGCTAGTCCCGCTATTAGCTCTACGCTCCTCTGCCCATAATGCACAAATACCTGCAACATTAGGGCTTGCTGCACTTGTTCCGCTAAACGGTCCTTGATTATAATTAGTATCATCATAGTAAGCACTACTACCACCATATTGGGAAGCGCACAATAAATTATCTCCTGGTGCCCAAACGTCTACTCTAGGTCCTTTATTAGTATACCAGCTTAAATTATCTGTTTCACTAGTTGCTCCTACAACGATAGGCCCTACTCCACTACTAGAGTATACATCCCAAAAATTAGCATAACTTTCTTGTATACTGCCAGCGGGCATTACACCTCTGTGTGTTGGTACAGCGTATGTGATAGTACTATCACCTAATTGATAGTACCAAAAACTTGTACTGCTTTGAAAATGTTGATTATATCTAGTTAAGCTATAGGCAGGAGTTATACTATATGTATTATGGTTACCTGCACTACCTATTAATACTACTCCTGGTGTAGTAGATAGATCTACAAAATCAGCCATTATTGCTGCAGAATAGTAAGGTACTAGTAACTGCCAATTACTAGGTCCGCCATATGCAAAAAACGAATCACTGGTATATATCCATAAATTATAAGTATTACGTAAAGCACTAACAGTAATTCTAGCTCCATCAATAAACATTTGACCATACCCATTATCCTGAAAATATCTTGGTAGTGGCTTCCAACCGCCACCATAACCAGTATTTACAGTACTATTTACAATAGCCTGAGATATTGGAAATGTTAAATAGGTGCTATCAGTTAAAGTAGTGCCGGTAGATACCCCAGTATCAATTGAGCTTGGAAAATAATTCCAACTCATATTTATAACTGTTGGGTTTTTATTACCATAGGTAGGGTTATTCGGCTTATTAGCTATCCATGCTTGTATATAATCTACTAATGCATACCACTCTATATATCCTGCGGCTGTGTATAAATAAGGTCCGGCAATATTATAAATATTAGCTTGTGGTGCCCAACCATGCCTACGACCTGCAGCTATACTAGCTACACTTGTTGCATGCCAGTCCTCAGTTCCACCTACCTGACTGTAGCTATAGTTACCTCCGCCATAACTATAGCCTAATGATGCATTATGTTGAAACCAGTTATAGTTAGCAAGTCTAGATTGTCCTAGATGGTTTAACCACTCTGAATGTCCTTGCTGTATATGTCCATCCCAAATTAGTACGTCTATGTCTTGTCCACGACGATCAGTACCAGAGTTGGTAAATGCTGAACCATATCTGGTAGTGTTACCACTAGTATAACCAAGATAGGCTTGATTAGTTTGTCGGGCTATATGCCAACTTTGATGCTTTTGACTGTTTAGTGTAGAAAATATTTCTCCAACTCTGGCTGTTGCTGGACCACTTGGTATAGGTCTATTTAATTCTACGGCTAATACTCTACTATCCTGTTTTAGTGTTTCAGCTTCCTCTGTAGTAAGCATATAATGTGTATTTCTGCTATAAGGACGCCTTACAGCAAGATCTACCGTTCTATTAGGAATATATAAGCTTTCGCCAGGAGTTTCCATATCTTGGTAAAATTCGTCTAAGTCTTCCTTATTACGTAGGGTAACTATATATTCTCGTAATTGGTCGCTCATTTACTTACCTTTTTATGTAACTCAATAATTGCTTCAATTATTAGTGGTATTAGCTTAGTGTAGTTTACCGCTAGT
>Ga0208784_1000567_pt1 | contig 17741 bp, 45 predicted proteins | sample DEB19_08_DNA_FD_184531 | JGI IMG/M metagenome (GOLD analysis project Ga0208784, IMG submission 184531) | Aqueous microbial communities from the Delaware River and Bay under freshwater to marine salinity gradient to study organic matter... | ecosystem: Environmental > Aquatic > Marine > Coastal ... | reverse complement strand
AGATGGTGGTGTTACTGGAGTTGACCATACTGGAAGTCCACCTGAAACTGTAAGCACCTGTCCAGTTGTTCCAATTCCTAATTTTCCAACGGTATCATTTGCTGTACCGTAAAGAATATCTCCTGCATTATCTACAACACTTTGAATATCATCAATAATATCCCATGTAGATGTTCCAGCATTATAAACATATGCACGTCTTGGTGATGCATCTTTATCTACCCAGATAATACCGTCAACTAGGCCTGTTGTTGGTGCTTCATTTGTATAAACTGCTGTTGCATAGGTTGGTGCACCATTACCACTCGAATTAACATCTACCCAAACAAATCCGTCTGGAATTCCTGTCATTGCTTCAACTTGTGTTTCTGTTAGATAGTCTGAACCAACACCTTGATTTTCTAGTGCTGTAGATCTATTTGCAAGTTGTTGTAAATGATATGCCAAAGATGGATTTAAAAGGTTGGCTGGATTAGTATTTGTTTCATCATATGATGTTGAGCCATAATGATATAACTTTAGGGCATCCTGAATATCCGCTGGGTCATCATACCCTGGCATTTTTGTGTTAAATAAAGAACCTATGTCCTCAGAAGCCATTTTCCATCACCACCTTCGATTATACCACAGTAATCAAGATATGCACAGATTTTGTGCCATCTAGATTAGCCCATGAACTTCCATCAAACTCTGTCGCATTGACTTTAAACTTTAACTTCAATACACCGCTAACTGTGGTGTACTGAACTAAAGATATTGAAGATGCTACAGGATTATCATTGACAATATTACACTGAATGTTAAAATTATCTGCTGATAAATTTTGTGTTTGTGTTAAATTAACAATATTGCTTGCTGCAATAATGATTTCTGCTACACCATCAACAAACTCTGCTTGATCATTTTTAGCATATGTTGTTGGCTGTAACTTTAAAATCTGAACCCATTGAGATGTAGGGTTTCCATTTGGAATTGATTGATATTGATATAAAAATGAATACTCCTCAGATGTTGACTGTGCATTTATATATAGATCATTAATTTCTGGTGTAATAGATTCAGAAAGGTTTGCATTTGGTTCTCCATACCCTGCATAAATCTGACTACCACGTTGACCAGTTGCTCCAACTTCAAGACCAAGATCAATTATTGCTGGACCACCAACAACAATCATATCGTCTGTATTGAGAACAACCTCTGACACTTTATGCTCCTGTCACATCTGCTGTAACTGAAATTGTTCCAGTGAGCAAGGTAAAAGTTTTTGATCCAGATGAGATCTGTACGTCATACACATACTGAGTTCCTGCAATTAACTGTCTACCCACGGTAGGTGTAATCTCACATAGGATAGTTGTACCAGTAGAATTTTTTGAAGAAACGGCAGCAATAGAAAAATCTGGTGCTGGACCTCTAGTAGATGCAATTGTAAAGGTTGGAAGGAAACCAGTTAGGTCATAAGCAGACCCATCAGAATTTTTTGGTGAAATGTTAAATTCGTAGGTGTCACCCTCATAATAGTTAATGTTATACGTATTTGGAAAAGCCATTTTTCCCTCCTGGTTTATTATACCATGTCAGAATACTGATATTAGGATAGATTTAACTTTAACCATGCAGTCCATATCTGCTCTTAGTTGAGAGATAATTCCACTAGATCTATCTATATCATTTGTTATGACAAAAGTATGAGTTTCTGAAATTGGATATTCGTATTGATATTTTAATAATGAGACAAATGTAGTCACTTCATTTTCGGTATCTGGAAAGTATGATCTACACCACAGTTCAGTATTGTTTGTTAGAGTAGTTACATCAAAATTATAGGTTACACGAACCTGTGTGCCTATCTTTAGATGCTTTAGGTTAATTCTATGTGTTTCTCCGCTATATAGGCTTACTTTATCTTCTGGTAAGAACTCTTCTAGAGTTGTACCCTTGCTTGGATCAACAAAAAATGTTACCCAGCCATCTTCTCCTCTAGTTGCGCCAAGTCTAAATTCCTTTAGCATGGAGTTTTCATATAATGCCCAACCTGGCTTTTGTTCATATGGCGGTAAAAAGGACTCTGCGTCCTTTCCTGGAGGTCCAACTGGTCCTTGAGGTCCTTGTTCGCCTCTTTCTCCCTTATCGCCTCTATCGCCCTTCTCGCCCTTTTGTCCTGCAGGACCTGCTGGTCCCTGTGGTCCAATTACTGGGATAAAATTTCCAGGTTGAGAAATATCTGGCTCTGTTTGTTGTACCTTTGAGGCATAACCTGATTTTTTGTTAAGAGGAATATCCATGGATTTTGAAACAGCCATGGTACTCTACGCTAAGCCCCTACCTGATTGACTGTTAAGATTACGGAAGGAATCGCAGGATGATAAACAGAATTAATTGTTTGTCCTGCCTGATAGTCTAATCCAGTATTTGCACTACTAGAAGACCAGAAAAGTTGATAGTAATCGTTTGCTGATACATCTACAAAAAAGTTCCATGCTGCAACAGCGTATGGATCATTAGATGCAACCGATACTCTTGTATTTGAATTCTCTAAAGCAGTACCATTTTTTGATAGCCAAATATTTACTGTTGCACTTCCTCCGCTGTTATTATGAAGTTGTGCAGAAAATTGAATATTATATTTTCCAGCATTAGTAATTGTAATCTTAGAGTTATCTACAATGCTAACACCATTTGAAAAATCAGTGTTATTGAATGTCATTGCTTGTGCAGAATCTGCAGTTCCAGTTTGTGACTGTGTGCTAAAAAATGAAGCGTTGTATGCTGATAGAAGTCCAGACTGTCCAGGTTCTCCTTGAATTCCCTGTTCTCCTTGTGGGCCAGGCTCTCCTTGTATTCCTGCTGGCCCCTGTGGACCTGTAGCCCCTTGTGGGCCTGCTGGACCTTGTGGTCCTGGTGTTGATGCTCCAGGCATTGGAACAATTTTAATAACTGCCATTATAAAGTACCTCCGTAAGTTACATCACCTAAAATATTAACGGTACCAATAACTGGAGTCCATACTGTTCCGTCAAATGTAACCTGTAAATCAAAAAGTAGTTCTCCTACAGATCCTACTGAATATCCAGCACCCCAATTTTTTGTAACGTCTGGAGAAGCGATAATCTCTGCATACCCTTCGCCTGCTACAACTGTAAGTTCGTCAATGACCTCTTCACGTGATGAGTAAACGCTTGCAACGTATTCCCAGCCTTCTGTATTATAAAAAGTTACTTCATCATTTTCATAAAATTCTACTTTGATCGTAGAAGTATCTCCACGGACAACATTCCATTTTACATTAACTGGGTCAGCACCAAAAATCTCAGGTCCACAAAGAGTCATAATAAAAGATTATACCATATAAAAAGACTGATACTCAGGACGGTGGGTATAAGAAACATCCTAAGATATCAGTCTATTAAAAGTATATCATAAAGGACAAAAGGGACATCAAGTAAAGAAAAGTGATCAAGAACACATAGACTGTAATGAAGATCACATCAGAAAACAACTAAAATAACAACCAAGAACAAGAATCTCGTGTATACTTTTATTATATTATATATATTAATATATACTATATATAAATATATCTTATATATAATATATTATATATATACTACTTATTGGATTTTGAAATATAATCTAAAAGAATGAGATACATTTTATCAAGTTTGTTATTCATATCTCTTCGCATTTCATCTGCTTCATCTAAACGAGACTGAAAAGTTTTATGTTGCTGTTCCATACGATTAACTTGATCTTTTAAACTGCTGCCAGAATTCGGCTTAAGTTCTGCTTTAATTTCATCAAAATAATGTTTGGTCAACCACTTGATTGCTGCAGCAAAACCTGCTAGAATGGTAGATATACCAATTATGATTTCAATTACTAATGCGGTTCCCTGGGTTGCAAACATAATAAAGTAATTATAAACGGAGTTTTTAAAAAATGAAAACAGACATACTGAAAACCTTGGAGTACTCGCAAAACCTCATTATATCGCCAGATATGGATGGTTTTATGTCGGCGGAGTTAATCAATCGATATAACGGTTCGACGGTTGTCGGTACATACGATAAGAATATACTTTGTTTGGCAGATGATGTCGATCCACAACAATGTCTTTTCGTTGACTGCGACATGAATGGCTTTGTCTCAATCGGAAATCATATGCGCCTACTTGAAGACGGTATGTCGGATAAATCCTTTAACCCAAATAAAAGTTTCGCCATAAGTACATACACCGACAAGTTCCCTTACGCAACGGCGTTTTTAATTGCGTTCGCAACAGAAGTCCAAACATCCCTCTCCGACCGTATACGCATGGCTTTCTCCGATTCTACTTTGCTTAATATGCAAAAGTACGGAGACAATATGCGAAACTGGTCAAATAGGATGATGTGTGATCCCGTATCCTATGTGATCTGGAACACAGATGAGATTCAAGAAGAAGATAGAAAAATACGAGAAATATATCCAAACCAATCCTTTACCTCAAAGCGGTATGGCAAAGAACGGTATATCCAAACAATCAATGACGCCCTAGCATCAGAGAAAATCCCACATAAGCAAATCGTCAATGGTAAAAAATACCTTACAGACAAGGTAGGAGTCAATACGGTCAAAAGGTATATGTCTGATATAATGAGTTATGCTGAAGTGTTTACAGGAGAGTATTCTGTTACATATAAAGAGGAGATTGAGTGGAAATGACGGATGATGCTAAGCCTTGGGATTTGATTAATGGATCAGAACGAGTTCTTGATACCGTCGCACTTGACCGATATGAGATTTGCAAAACATGCGAATACTTTAGACCAGTTCCAAAAACTTGTAAGAAGTGTGGCTGTTTTATGAAAATGAAAACAACTTTGGCTAAAGCCAAATGTCCAGTTGGGAAGTGGTGATTATGGATATTTCACAAGAAGAGGCTGATCGCATGGCCAAGTATTTCGATATGGTTGATAAGATCTACGAGAGTGTTCTTACTACCCTTCGACAATCAGGAGCATCAGATGAGAGCATTGCTGCTCAAGAATTAGAAGTCTTAAAGAAAGCAAATGAACAAGCAAAAACAATTTTGGGATATTCTTACTACCCATATACACGTCCTATTGGAGAAAACTAATGTATAGAGATGAAGCAGTTCAGTTAATGACTGACACAATTAATAATTTTAACCGTCAAGTAGCAGCACAACAAGGTGCAGATGCCAAACAGGTTGAAGAATATATCATGAAGGCTCAGCCAGAGTTGATGTATGTTAATGGCATGCTATATGACATGCTCAAGGAAAATGGAGTTATCAATGGATGATTTAAAGTCGTATCTTATGAATTGTGATCTAGAGGATCTTACTGAAGATACCCGTGAAAAATATGAGGATATTGCTCATATGCGTAAGTTTACTGAAAAGTATTGGCGAGATCGTATCGCTGCTGAAAATCAGTCTTGAGGACGACCTAGGTCTTCCCAAAACATTTCTCTACCCATAGCATCTGTTGGTGTTATGGGTTTTGATTCATATTGGCAGTCTTTACAGAAAGTATCTGAAAAAATTTTTTGGGATAGGTTATCTAGTTCTGGTTTATATATCTTAGGATCAAAGTAGAACTCTTCGTCCCATGCACTCTCAAGATTATCTAATATTCCCATACCGTCCATTTTACCACAAATCTGAAAAATTTTAAAAATTCAATTTCACTAAAATCTGAATATTTTTTAGAGATGTACGATGCACGATCTAAAGAAAAATGTGCCCAAAATATAGTGAGCACATTTTCTAGGGTACTACTACCCCCATTTATTTCTATGCAACGCCTTGCAAGTAGCCGTCAATCCCTAGCAGGTCGCAAGTTACCTTAACTCGTTGATTCTTGTGTAATGTTGATTTATATAAATCAATAAAATCTAAAACTTGTTGCTTAGATTCTAGGTTGATATTGCGAGTGTTACCTTGCATTGATGTAATTGTTATTTTCATTTTTTTCCTTTTCTAATTTATCTTTGTACCATTGGGGATAATGGCTTCTGTCATAGTTCTCTATTGTGCCACCTGCTTCTAGGTGTGCCCTGCGCCTATCCCTCTCGTTCATCAACGCAATCGCAAGGCTCTACATCGTAATCGTTATCGTTACCAAAAAATACAGCACCATAACCATTGCACTCATCGCACTCTACTGTATATACTGAGTTAATCATTTAGATATCCTTTCTATTAGCAAACACCCACGCAGATTCGTTAGGTGTTAGGTACTTGTGAGAGATAAGCCCCTCACTAGCAACCATATAGACATAAGCCATGCGTGAGATATAGTTACCATTAGCAAGGCGAAAGATATTTTTATTTTTAGTGTTAGAAGAAGCCATTGAGTGGCTAGGTTCTACTACTACTGTTAGTGAAGTCATTTTAACTTCCTTTCTTTTTTAACTGATAGGACTATCCTAGCAGAGGGGTCTGACAAATTGGCTACTTATTTGCTAAGGCTCACTGTGATTTAGACCACATTTATTTGCTTAGGCTCATTAGCCCTTTTGTCCTTTATTTAATTGTTATAGGAGTATCCTAGCACATACCCTGCCAAAAGTCAAGTCCTGCGTAGGCGTGTCGCATGTGATTTAGACCACAGCATAAAACGGACATATTGGACATTGCCCCGAGAAAAATGTGGTGTAACTCACAATCCCTTATGTACGTAATGTCCGTTTTGTACCCTACTATTTGTCAGTGGTAGGTGTTACTATATACATATAGAAAGTTGATAAAGGTTATCAACAAAGAAAGGAAAACAAAATGTTTTCACTAAGTTATAAAATTGAATACAATACAAACCCTAAGTATCCTCTATCAAAAGAGTTTGGTACTTGCTTAGGTGTTCTAATGAATAGCGAGGAAGAGGCTAACGCCCACCTTGACTATATGGCTACTCTAGGTACTATCCTAGAAACTAATCTAAAAGAATTAGAAAACTACAAGCCTAGTAAGCGTGTAGTATATGCTACTACTAGAAGTTGGGAGTAATCCTAATGGGATATATTGAAATCTTTCGCCTTGATGAACAAGGTGCTGGGTGGGTAGATTTATCTGAGGCTACCCCTCAAGAATTGCTAGACTTAGAAATTGGCTTATTTCAGGAAGGGGCTCTCTAATGAGTACTTTTGTAAATGTTAAATCAGTTTGTGGAAACGCTTCTACAGAAATTGATATCTATGATTTAGAACTAAATCGTGATGGCGTTATTTGTTGCGATAATTGTAAATCAATCTTAATGTGCCGTGAGGCGTGGAATTATTTGTATGTATTGGAGAAAAACTAAAATGGAAAAAGATATTTTTGGATTTAGCGATGCAATTAATTTGGATCATTTAAATTTAGAACAACTAAAAGAATTAGAAAAGATTTTAGAAAAAATAAAATAAAAACTTTTCAAAAATCCTCGGGGCCCCATGTGATGTGAAACACATTTAAGTTACGGCGTGTCGCCTTGACTTTTTGAGATTTATCTGCTAGTATTCTACTATCAAAAATTAAATAGTGAAATAAAGGTCATGAGCCTAGCAAATAAGTCGAACACCTGTTCGAATGAGCCTAGCGAATAAGTGACCCACCTCACATGTGACATACGCCACAAAGTCCAAAATGTCCAATTTATACCCCTGAAAATGTCAGTGGTCTATGTTAGGATAGTTACTATCAAGATGAGATAAAGGTTATCTCAAAGAAAGGAGCAAAAATGCTCACTCAAAACACACTAGACAAAATTGTCTATGAATACCAACATGGTGGAGTTAAAAACTTTCACCCTGAAATTTCTATGTATGAAAGAAAGGCTCTCTTAAAGTATCTTTTCTCTCTACCTAGTAAATGCTCTGCAGAGTGTGAGGCAACTCACACCCTCTAATAGAGTGTCTAATTTGATTTTTACAACTAAATATGAAATAATAAATTATCTAAAGAAAGGTGACAACTAATGTCAGCAAATGTCTATTCAATCGAAAGCCTACTAGTAGGCACTAACTATCACTCACGCACTTTGCAGGGAGAAATTATCTCTGCAGAAAAGCACCCTCATGCAGTTTGGTATCAGGGTTGCGAAAGTTATCTAGTTGAGGTAATGCCTAATAGTGGTATTCGTTCAACTTATCGCACTATTGCAGTGAAAACAGAAAATCTCTAAGAAAGGAAAACTAAAATATGTATAAAGTAAAATTAGAAACCTTCAATGGTTCAGTGTCAGTAATTGACTTGCCTTCAAAGGGTGCAGTTGCACAATTTATCAGCAACTACCCTGAAAAACTTCCTGCAGGTATCGCAGTAAAAATTTCTTGCGACTTGCTTGGTATTCGTGGCTCTCTAGTAGGAAAGGCGAAACTCTAATGATGACACGCAAAGACTATGTAGAGGTTGCTCGTATTCTAAAGCAATACAAAACAACTTCAGTGTTTGATGAGCAAGATGAAGAATTATTTGCTGACTTGGTAGATAATTTTTCTTTCATGTTCGAAAAAGATAACCCACGATTTAATTCAGAAAAGTTTTTGGAGGCTTGCACAAAATGAATAGACTAATCACTTCACTAGTTCAGTTAATGTTATGGGCTCCAATTATTTACATGATCGTACTTGAATATAAATCACGCAAACAAAAAGAATAGTTTAACTTTCAACTAAAAGGGCCCGAGGGCCTGTGGATAACTCTGTGGATATTAAGTGTGATTAAGGTCACTTTAAGAATTACGGCGTGTCACTTGTATTTGTCAGTGGTATTTGATAGATTTATCTCATAGTAAAGAAAGGGAAACACTATGAAAGAATGTGCAGTATGCTTCGCTCAAAGAATGAGCCTAACCTCTATCTCAGTTAAGCCTAATGATTTATGCGATAATCACTATCGTGATTGGGCAGATGAGAAAACTATGGGAGAGTGGTACTAATGGGAAACTTGTTTGAAGATTTAGAATACCCCCTCTGCTCCCATTGTAACGAAAATGAAAGCATAGATGGTTTCTTATGCTGGACTTGCACTTTTGACCTTAATGAATTAGACTTAGAACTCGCACTAGAATGGACGGAATAATAATGGATAACGAATACCTATACGCAGTAACTTGCACTAACGATAGTGAAAGAACTCCTAGTTGGATTGGTCGCTATGGTAATGCACTAGACGCAGTAGATGTCTATAATAAGTTTGTTGATTTTGGAGATGCCGTTGAGTATCGCACAATTAACCTATCAGAGCCGTCAGGTAAAATGCACACAAAGATTTTCTATCGTAATGGAAATGTTGGTGGTAAGTAATGAAGACCTATGATATTTGTGGCTCAGTAAGAATTGTAGCCAAGACTGAAGATGAGGCACTAGACATAATGGATAATCTAGTGCGTAACAATTTAATTGAAGACTATCACGTAAATGAAATTGAGGTACAGTAATATGGGTTCAGTAACAGCATTGGGAATTAAAGACGAGGTACTTGACCTTGAAACACAGTTACTCTATCACCTTAAGGGTAATCACTATCCACCAGTACCTGCTGAAATGGTCACGCCATGCGTTGAGGCTATTGACGCCTACTATGATGAGGACTTTAATCGCATGATTGATATGCCTATGGTTGGTGACTTTCAGATTACCTATAAGGGTAGCAAGCAAGCACCTGCATGGGCTATCGTTGAGCAACACCACCTTGAATGGTTTATTGAGCCAACCTATGAGGATGAATAAAATTCCTGCTACAATGTTAAACATGGATCTAAAAAAGGTTGATGTCTTTAAAGTGGATGAACTAATGCCAGAAGACTATATTGAGATTGATGGCGTTGTGTGTGAAGTAGTTGATATCACTCCACTTAAAGACGGATACGCAATTAAATTTTTAGATGAATATGGTGAAGCAGATTTTATTGAAGTTGCAGATGATGCAAGTTTTAACTTTTATGTTTTAGTTGATGAATAATCGCCCGAGGGCGAAATGTCCGTTTTGTCCTTTACGTACGATTTGATTTTTATCCCAAAAAATGTTATGCTAGTTTTATGAAACAGCAAAAAACCCCTGAACAATTACGTATCCTTATGGAATTACGTCGTTCTAATGCTGCCTCTGCCATTCAATCAAAAAGAAAATACAATAGACAAAGTGGCAAAAAAATGTTAGAATTAGAAAAGAGAGAAAGGACCTCAGATGAAACTTAAGCGTTCAACTGATAGAAAGGTAACAAATGCAGTATCACCAAATGGAAAAACCCCAACAATCGCTAACACTTTCGGCCTCCCTGCTGGAAAAGATTTCTCGTGTCCTGGTGCCACTAGTGTTTGTGAGAGCGTATGCTACGCAGGCAAACTTGAAAGAGTATATAAAGGAGTAAGAAACGTACTACTCCATAACTGGGACCTACTTAAAGACGCAGATCATGACACTATGGTCTCACTACTTAATGAAATGATTTTAGATTTCAAAAAGGACTGTGAAAAGAAAGACGCCCCTATGCTATTTCGTATTCACTGGGACGGTGATTTCTTTAATGATACTTATACACAGGCATGGAAGACAGTTATCCTTAATCATCCTACCGTCCAATTCTGGGTATATACACGTGTGAAGAGTGCTGCAGTTATTCTAAAGGATATAGATAATCTTTCACTATACTATTCTACAGACAGTGAGAATAAGGCTATTGGAATTGATCTAAAAACTAATCATGGTGTTCGTCTTGCATACCTTGCCAAAAATTTTGCTATGGGGCAGGAAGAGATGAAGGCAATGATAAATAAGCCTGGTGCTAAGTGCCCTGAAAATGCTAAGCGTATTCCCCTAATTAGCGATAAGGGCTCCGCTTGCGTTTCTTGCAGTTTATGTATATACTCTAAAGCAGACATAGTATTTAGTGCGAGTAAAAAATGATAAAGATAACCTTATTAGTCTTATTGGTATTAGCCCTATTCCTATACCAATAGTCTAAAATGTCCGTTTTGCCCTATTTGAGATGTGAGGTAAGTCACAAGAAAAATAGCAGAAATGGATTTGCAAAAATGTCAGAAAAATGTTAGACTTGTATTATCAACAACAAACAAAGGAGAAATAAAATGGCAGTAGCAACACAGACATACAAGGTGGGCGACCTCTACACTTCACAGAAGTCAAAGGTTACAGGCACAATTACAGAAATCAAGCCAAACACAGACGGAACAAGCGTTCGTGTTAAGTTAGATGTAAATGGCACACCTCGCTGGACAACTTGGACAGCAAAGTAATAATTCCTAAACAGGAAAAGTCCTGAGCATGACTACTAAAACTGCTCAACAAACCCAACTAAAGAAAAGGAAAATAATAAATGGCAAGAGGCAAAGCAATTAGCGTTAAAATCGCTACAACTAAGGTAATCAAGGCACTAGAAAGCGCACTTGCAAAACTAGAAAGCGATTATGCTGGACAGGAAGCAAGCGAAGCAAAGTATAAGAAGTCGCTAGAAAAATGGGAAAAAGATGTTCAGAAGTTAGTTATGGCTAGCGTGAAGTCTATTGAGGATTTTTCTGCCTCACTTAACTATCGCAACGAAGTTCGTGTTAATTTCTCAATTCCTGCTGGAACTATTGAACTACCAAAGCAACCTGAGCGTGAAGTTCAAGTAATGCAGGAGTGGAACTATCGTGAGCAGAAAGAGGAAATCTCTAACGCAATTCGTATCCTAAAGATGACAGATGAGGAAGTAGTTTCAACTTCCACATACAATGCAGTTGCTCGTTATCTATAATTAGATAATACCTCACCTGAGTAAGTGATAAAACTGCTCAACACAAAACCCAAAAGAGAAAAGGAAAAGAAATGACACTAGGCGGATTTACTTACAAGGTTGGCGATTTATTCACAACAAGCAAGACAGGCGTAACAGGTCGTATTGAAAAGTTTATTCCTGTTAAGCGAAATGTAACTAAGGTTATGTTGCGACTTGCTAATAACCAAACTCGTTTTGCTATGGTAAAAACTTACTAATAGTTTTTCTACCCTGCGTTCAAGGCAGATCATCTGCGAAAGTCCCCTGGGTAGTAACTTCCTGAGCACGAAGTAAAACTGCTCTAAAGTTATCCACAGGGGCCCGAGGACATGTGACGGAAATAACATTTTAAGAAGGCCCTTTAAGTTGCATTTGTCAGCCCAGCCTGCTAGAATTATACTATTAAAGAAAAGAAAGGGAAAAAATGATATCAACCGCACTAGCGATTCAAAACGCAACTGGCGAGGCAGTTACTGATTTTAGCACACTGCTTATGGCCAAGTCAATTGCTTCTCAGCACTCAACAATGACTGACGAGGAATTTTCAGAAGTACTATTTAATTACTCTGCACACCTTGCTTCATTAACAGCCTCATTAGTAACATCAGCCTGCTTGACTGAGGCTCAGTTAAATGATATGATTGAAACAATTAAAGAAATGGATTCAATGGGAAAGGATATTGAATAATGGAGAACATGTCAGTGATTAATGCAACATCAGAATTTTTGCAGAATCAGATTGCAACTAAGGACGAACGCATTCAGCAATTGGAAGAGCACATTCAACGTTTAACACAACGTGATTATGCCACTGCAGCAGAGTTACAACGCATGCGTGACGGTATGCATGAATGGACCCTAGAAGCATTGCAACAGAGAGAAATCTCAGAGACCAATGCAGAAGAGATTGCAGAAATTTGTGGCTTTGAACTTACACAAGAAGTTGAAGCAGAAGTTACAGTTACGTACTACATCACATTAAATGTACCTGCAGGAGAAAGTGCAGAAGACATCATCAACGAAATGGATTTTGATGCAATCACATATGATTGTGACAAGGTCACTCACGTGTCATCTAGTATTGACGGTATTGATGTCTAGTCTTGGTGGGCCCCTTTCATCCTTTCTTTAGGGCCTACCGCTCCTGAGCACGAGTTTAAAAGGCTCAACGATCTCGCATAACGTTAAATTGCGATAAACGTCCTGAGTATGACACTAAACTGCTCAATTTTTTCTCGGGGGGCAAAAACCTATTTTGTCAAGTTACGATTACGTGATTTACGACACACCTCAAAATGTCCGTTTTATCCATATCTAACTATCCTGATTTGCTTTTGTCAGCCAATCCTGCTAGACTTAGATTATCAATCGAAAGGAAAAAAAATGGCTCACGACCTAGAAATACAAAATGGCAAGACCTCATTCGCATCATTCAGAGAACCTGCATGGCATGGATTGGGTACTGTTTTCACAGAAGAAAAAACAACTAGCGAAATGCTAGATGCTGCAAATCTATCTAATTGGAATGTACGTCTTGAAGATGTAAATATTCCTACTCACTTATCATCAGATAAGTCTTATCAATATGTTGTTCGTACCAATCCTACAGATAACACTCAGACAGATGTTCTTGGTGTTGTAGGTGAGCGTTACCATGTTTTGCAAAATGAAGATTTATTTTCATTTGGTGATAACATTCTAGACGGCGGAGGTCGTTGGGAAACTGCTGGCTCTATTCGTGGTGGTCGTGTTGTTTTTGGTTCTCTTGCACTAGAGCGTGAAACAGTTCTTGACCCTACAGGCGTTGCAGATAAGGTAAAGACTTATTTGCTCATCAATACATCACACGATGGTTCGATTGCTATTCAAGCATCAATTACACCTGTTCGTGTTGTATGCGCTAATACTCTTAACCTTGCTCTTGGTGGCGTAGGTCGTAAGAAGAATAAGGGCATCAAGCAATCTTTCAAGATTCGCCACACACAGACCGCTAACGGCAAGGTACAAATTGCTCGTGAAACTCTTGGTCTTGCAAATGCTTACATGGACGAATTCGACATCATGGCTAAGGCAATGATTGAGAAAGAAGTTTCTGCTAAGCAATTCAACGATATTATTCTTGCTGCTTACCCAAAGCCTGAAAAGGATTCTAAGGGCGCACTAAAGAAGTGGGAAAATAAAGTTGATACCATTAACGACATCTACACAGGTGAATTTAATGGCATGATTGCTGGTAATGCGTGGGGAGCATTTAACGCTCTTACTGAACGCCTTGATTGGTATCGTTCTGCTCGTGGTGGCAATAACGAATCAATTCTCGCTGCTGCAAGTGGTTTTGATGCATCAATCAATGCAGAAAAAAATCGTTTGCTAAAAGTTGTGCAAGGTGTTATGCAAGTTGCATAATAAATAACACAAGGACACCTGAGCAAGTGTATAAACTGCTCACTTTTTATTGATCGCCACTGATTGACAATTGCAATAAAAAATGCTCGGGGATGTGATTTTAATTACATTTTTATTAAGAACCTATTAAGAAGGACTTGACATTTCCCCAGGATTTCGCTAAAATTAATCTATGACCCAAACAACCTATAAACCCTATACCATAGACGAACTCGTAACCTCTATCTATGAGGATAATTATTCTCATTTTGATTTTATTGAAAACATGAATGGTGGAGACTGTGATTGCCACTTATGTATGACTATGCTAACTATCTTACGTTATTGGGGTGAATGATGTGGGTTAAGTATACCTTTACCTGTGATCCTGAAGAGTGTGATGGGCTTCTTGAATTTACCGCCCGTGATGGCTATGGCTTCCCAAATGGGATAGTTCAAATGAAGTGTCCTTGTGGCAGAATGATGAACTATATTAGTTGTGAAGAGTTAGAGGATTCTGGGACATTTCTGTGCTCTCGTTGTAATGAAACACTAGATAAAGAATCAGAGCACTGTGATCACTACCTTACTGTGTGTAATTACTGTTGTGGGTGTGGGTGTAGTCAGATTTGACTTCCCTGCCCAAAAATGCTAGAATTATAACTACCCACTAGAAATAAAGGAAAAGTATGGACAAGAAACAAATGCTCCAAGCAATGATTGATACTGCTTGGGTTAATTATAATGAACTCCATGAGGCAGAAGCAGCAACTGGCTACGACGACGCTATGGACGGATTTGAACGTAAAGAGGCAGAGGGCTTCGCAATGGGATTAGAGGAAGCGTTTGCTTTAATCTATGATGAGCCTGCCAAACAAAATATTGAACCTGATTACTATCCTGAAGAGGCATAGTCATGGGTATGTACGATGAATCTTGGTGTGCTTCCTGTGGCACTAGCATTACCTATACTGATAATGAAGACGCAATGTGTGGAGACTGTGCTACTGAGATTGGCACGGAATTTGCAGAAAGCCTTATAACATTTATTCAGATTAAACATGATGAACACGAGTATGCTCTATCTGAATTAGTTCATAAGCATGAGAATGGCGAGTTGTATTCTGATGAGGACGCTGGTATGATGGACTATCACGAAGGTGCTGTTGAGGCTCTAAGTGTTGTTCTAAATAAAGCAAAGGAGATGTTCCAAAGTGGCTTCTAATTTCATTGAGATGGACTTTGAGGAATGGATTGAGACTTACAAGCCTATTAGTAATCATATAGATACAAATGCTTCATTTGATGGTTTGATGTTTGAAACCTATGGCGATGAGGTAGAGTTTGTCAAGTCTGCTAATCCTGATTGTATTTGGACATATGGTGATGGAGACGATGGTGGGTCTTATGTTTGGAATGGCTGGCATTTCGTTAATAGGATTGGTTATTTTATTACTGAAGTACCCTGCCCTGCTGACACCACTATTCAGATTCAGGTAAGCCATAACTGGTATTTCTGTGAGAATTGCCATGAGGAATGGGAAGACCCTAATAATGATATCAGAGATAAGTTTCAGGAAGCGGATTTGGAAAAATGCCCTGCCTGCGCTACAATGGAAGAACTAAAAGAACTGGAGACCCTATAATGCATACAATTCACTATATTTCTACTAAGGCTGATAGCAAGACAGAGGCCTTTGATAACGTAAGGGCACTACTGGAGCCAAGCGATGAGGGCTATCGTGTGGCTGATTGGTCAGACTGGCACGTAGTAGGTGGCGGTAGGTGGAGTGAGAACCCTAACAACCAATATAATGATTCAGATGAGGACATCATCTCATATGATGAGGACCCTGCTAAGTTTAATGAAATCCTAAACAAGGTATCTGAATGGCGAGTAAGCAACATGAAGTCATATCTGGAGCGAATTGATATTAATAAGTTTGTTTCTGATATTGAGGAGTTTGCTGAAGGCACTGACATGTCTGATAAGCGTTTTGATATGAATCGCTACTATGTTAAGCAGGCAGCAGAAATGCTAGAATGCAGATTCAATCCTGACAGCCATTTCTTTGACGGTGTCGAGTATACATCTGATATGTGCTACCTAAAGGAATCTTTGGAGAACCCTGAAGAGGCCAAGCACCGCTATCTCGTCCCTGTTGACTTTCACTTCTAGGATGATCAGCATGTGGCAGCAATTGACATTTGACTTCGAAAATGATACCATGAATGTAACTACTACTGAAAGGACCCAACATGGGAGCAAGGACCAACTTCCACTTTAAAACTGCAGAGGGAGAACTAACTCTATACAGCCACTGGGGTGGCGACAGCAAAAACCTGGATTTGGCAATGGCCCTTCAAAAGGCTAGACCACGTCTATCCATGGGAGACACAGGATACGCATTGCGTATTGTTATTAGCCAACTGATTAATTCAGATTGGAATTCAGAGACTGGGTTTGGCATTTACGTAGGCTCAGAAGGAGGAGAGGAACAATACAATTACACAATGGTCGATTTTACTAATCATACTGTTACTGATGCAGATACTGTTAACTCAATAGAAGACTACATCAAATATTATGCTGGGGCACGAGAAGAGGGGTCACTTCTCGTTTAATAACAGGGATGGGGCGCATGGGTGTTTTCCTACTTTCTACCTTGCGCCCCTCCCTTCTTTTTGATACAATAGGAGGTACTATGATGAGATATGTGATGACGGAAGAAGAGAAGACGGCACACAAGATTGCAAGTATTGTTTCTGACTTAAGACTAGACCTTGACAAGGTGGGGGTATATCTAGCAAGAATTAGCCCTATGGTATCCTATAATCGTCTAATAGTAATTGCAGAATCAGCACAAGATGAAAGGGATAGTTATGACAGAGGAAAACACCAATACAGGCTTTTCTAAGCGTTGTGAGATTTTATCTAATTTCTGGATGGAGTTTCGTGATGAAGAGAGTTTGCAAGATTTTATAGAATACAACGATATTGGTTTGCCATTGGCATACTGCATAGATATGGATATTGTCAAGTCTACAGTTATGGCTGAGGCTTATGTTAATGAATGTTTTGAGTTGTTGTGTCAGGCATTAGAAATTCCTGAAGACAAAAACTATGAATCATTAGCAGACATGTTTGTTGAATCAGGTGTTGACTGGGCCTAGTGCCCCGTTAGCCCCCGAGGTACCAAACATTTGTATCCAAATATCATTACGATAGATCATATCAAACCCCATATTTTGGATATTACGAAAACCATATAAAACCCCATGGATTGTACCAAACAAACATTTTTTTGTCAAACAATGATATACTTGTTTTATGGGAAGACATTTCTATAGAGCAAATTTTAAGACTCAAGCAAGACAAGATCATATAGATCTATCTAATGCCTTTGTAGCCTTTACTCATCTTATAGGTTTGTCTAAGTTCTTTTCATTTACCCCCGACATTTTTGACCGCCAGGCTTGGCGTGAGGATCATAAGAATGACCAACCTTCCCGACATAAAGATAATTAATAATTTTATTACGAATGAGGAGGCCCAAACCTGGGTCGACTATATCGAGTCCCATTGCGAGG
>Ga0208784_1000561_pt1 | contig 17806 bp, 18 predicted proteins | sample DEB19_08_DNA_FD_184531 | JGI IMG/M metagenome (GOLD analysis project Ga0208784, IMG submission 184531) | Aqueous microbial communities from the Delaware River and Bay under freshwater to marine salinity gradient to study organic matter... | ecosystem: Environmental > Aquatic > Marine > Coastal ... | reverse complement strand
GATACCCTGAATACCCTGAATACCCTGAATACCCTGATTTCCGGTGTTTCCTTGAGGTCCAGTAGCTCCAGTGGCTCCAGTGGCTCCAGTTATACCTTGGATACCCTGAATACCCTGAATACCCTGAATACCCTGAATACCCTGAATACCCTGATTTCCGGTGTTTCCTTGAGGTCCAGTAGCTCCAGTGGCTCCAGTGGCTCCAGTTATACCTTGGATGCCTTGGTCTCCAGTGGCTCCAGTGTTACCAGTGTTACCAGTGTTACCAGTGTTTCCCTGAATCCCCTGAATGCCTTGGATGCCTTGGATGCCTTGGTCTCCAGTGGCTCCAGTGTTACCAGTGTTACCTTGAGGCCCCGTGGCTCCGGTTCCCCCAACTATTCCATAGGCAGCAGTAGTTTGAATTGTTCCATCTGGAAACTGCAGATATGCAGAAGTTCCTTCAGTTCCCATTTTTATTCCACCGGGGACAATGAATGCGCTTGTAAATTGCGTAGTATCTAATTTAAAGTTTAAAGCGGACTGAAGATCTAATACCCCGTCTGCTGCAAATTGTACTGATCCTGCTGCCCCCTTTACGCTCAATGTTGGAATATAACTTATGGTAATTCCAGCAGACGAAGGGTCTATAAATATATTATCCCCACCATATAATGTAACCCCACCAGTCAAGCCGTTTAATGTGTTTACAACGCCTCCAGAAATTCCAGATCCCGGAGGGCCAGCTGGCCCGGTAGGTCCTGTGGGCCCTGCAACATCATTTCCAATAATAAACCAGTAAGAATTTCCACCATATTGCCATACAATGTTGTTGTATGGATACGTGGAACCAACAATTGGATTATCTGGAAAATTAATAGGCATTGTACCTATTATTTATCCTTAATAAATAACATATTTTACAGGTAGATTTTATTTAGAAAGATCACATAATACAAAATATTCAAATTCATCCAAGTCATTGTTTTCAATAATTTTATAATTAAAAATACCAATTTCATTAAGAGTATTTTTGATTTCGTCTTTACTGAAATATACAAAATAATTTTTAGGATTATTGTTTAAATGTTTTATTCTAATACATTCTTTAAAAACTGTAAATAGTAAAAACAATTTTGAAACTTGTTTAGATTTAATTAATAAATCTTTCAATAATTTTTTATTATGTGATTCATCATTGTCGATGTTGTAAGTAACTGTCCCAAACAAACATACCAAGTCGTATAATCTATGTGTTGGAATAGTTGTGTATGTATTGCAATTGCAGAACTTAAAACATTCTTCACGAATGTCAACTGCTTCATATTCAAAATTAATTTTATTTTCAATAAGCCAAGTTTGTAAAAAACACGGCCCAGAACCAACATCAAGAATTGATTCAAATTTTAAATCATTCAATATGGAAAATCTTTTATATGCTAGATTTTTTCCATATCCGTTGTGTTTTGCATATCTGTATATATTTTTAAATAGATGGGAATTCATTAACCAGCAAAATATGTATTTTGACCATAGCAGTATACTTCGACCATTTCTGTAAGAGCACCAACTCCTCCACCATCCACACCAAATGTTCCTAAAACTGTTCCCAAAGAACTTTGAAATTGAACACCAGCCCCACCCAAAACAAGAAATTTTGCTCTCCAACCTGTTGACAATCCATCAAGTGTCACGGTAACAGCCGTTTTTCCTGTAATGTTTATTACAAATACTTTACCATTGTCTGCTTCCGCAGGACTGAAATTTCCAGTTTGGGTGTCAAAAACAACAGAACTTGTTCTGGACAATCTGGTTGAAAGTATTGGAGAATGAAAAGTAATTCCACCAGATGCACTCAATCCTGCCGAAAAAGACTGAATACCAGTAAATGTTTGGGCTGCATTTGTAACTGCAATGTTTATAATTGTTCCGGTAGATCCATTTATTGAAATAACGCCAGTATTTCTTACTGTTGGGTTTCCGGTTGAAGAAGAAACTGCTATTCCTGTTCCACCTTGAATTCCAGTCACACCAATATTGGTAATTGTAACATTCCCGGTTGCACCTGAAACGAAAATCCCAGAACCAGCAACTGCTGTCGAAACGCCTTGAATTGCTCCTGTAGCTGAATTGAAACTAGCCACACCCGTAACAGATCCAGTAAGCCCATTAAAAGAAGTAATATAACTTGTTATATGTGAACTTACGATATCGCCTGTGCCACCAGTATTCCCCAAATAAATACGTTTATTGAGAATATCTATTGCAAGTTCATTTTGTTGTAGTCCCGTGGGAAGTCCGGAACCACGTTTGGGCTTTAAAATTGCCATTCACCACTCCGTATAACTAGATTCAACGTATTACTATTCTATTTAGAATGCTTGGCCGTCTAGTGCTATATCTTCTTTTTTCTTTCTTTTAGAATAATTTTCTAATTTTTTTGTTAATTCATGAATTTGATTTTGCAAAAATTCATTTTTTGATTTTTCAATTAAATAATTGGCTTCATATGCTAAAGCTAAATTTGCAGAATCTTGATATTTTTTTTGCAAAAACGGAATTACAACAGTTTCATTATAATTTGGTTCACTCACAATTTTCTCCTAAATTTTATTAATATGCGCCGCAGTCAATATTTACATCCAAATAATTTGTCGCAGCATTATAAGCCAAACTTGAATTATACTTAAATGCTTGGTTGCTATTTGATGCAGTGTTTATAAATGTTAAGAAACATGTTGTATCACTTGTATCACTTGATACTGTCAATAGTTTGGCAGCAGATGCAGTAATGCCCGTTCCTACATCATCCGGTTTAATCCATATAGGTTGTGCAGTTGCGCCCTGCGAAGTTAGAAGATAACCAGCAATGCTTCCTAGATCGGAAGGAACAACAACTGTACCTGAGTGATCTGGTAAATCATATGTTCGGCTTGCAGTCATAGAAGAAGAAGGATAAAGAAGATGTCCTCTTCCACCTTCAGTAAATTTAATTCCAGATCGGCTTCCGTAATTTCCTATTTCAACAATAGAGGATTCAAGAGAAATAATTGTATTATTGTAAGCTGCTCCACCTCTCATTTCAATAAGAGAGCTAGTCGTTGCAGGAGCAGTTATTGTAAATGTAACACCAGACAATCCACGAACTTCATTGAATTGTGCGGTTCCAGCAGTACCAGTTACAACATCATTTGTTAATGAAGATATGCTAGGAATGTATGTGAAGAATCCTGTGCTTTGATCGTGGCCAAAGAATCCCGTGGCTCCCGTAGTTCCTGCTGGAGCCAAATTGTATTGATAAACAATTCCTCTATCTTTTACATCTCCTGATGCTGGTGGAATGTTTCCAGTAAGACCACCAATTGCAATAAGAGGATCTTGAACTGTAACTGTCGTAGAGTTTACAGTTGTGGTTGTTCCATTGACAACAAGATTGCCGGTTACAGTCAATGATCCTGGCATTGTAACTGCTGAAGGCAAACTTAATGTTACTGCCCCAGTTGCCCCCGACGCAGTTATTTGATTTGCAGTTCCTGCAATTGATTGAACACCAATGTTTGTTACAGTTACATTTCCGGTTGCAGAGCTTACGCTGATTCCTGTTCCAGCAACAAGGCCGGTTACTCCAGCATTGGTTATTGTTACGTTTCCGGTTCCTGCAGATACACTGATTCCAGATCCAGCTACATTGCTCAATACACCAGTGTTGGTTATGGTTACGTTTCCGGTTGCGCCGGATACTGAAATACCAGAACCAGCGACTGCTGTGCCGACTCCTTGAACAGCACCAGCATTTCCATTGAATGTCAAAACACCAGTATTAGTTAATGTTACGTTTCCAGTTTGACCAGATGAAGAAAGTCCAGACCCTGCTTGTATAGCCAGAACACCAGTATTTGAAAATGTTATACCTTTAGCAGCGGCAGAGCTTGCTATTGAAATACCAGATCCAGCACCAAGACTAACGGAACCTGTAACTCCGTTTATACTAGATACGGCACCACCAGCAACTTGAGCATCTACATAAGTTTTGACAGCCAATTGAGTTGGAACAAAATAAGCACAGGCTCCGGCACCACCTAAAGTTGTGACATCATCAATTCTTGCACCAATCCATACTGCAGTAGATCCATTGTTGATGAAAAATCTTCCTAAAGAAGTATCCCATGCTGCTTCGTATGCTGTTAATCCTGTTGGTACACCAGAACCACGTTTAAATTTAATTATTGCCATATATTTTTATTCCTTAAAAGTCTCCACCGTCAAGTAAAACGGATTCAATAGTTTCCAAGTATGGTGTAGAAGTATCTCCTGCAAACCCTGTTCTTGTAATAATTAGACCATCTACGCTCATACTTCCGAAAGTATTTATATTGCCATAAACATTCAAATTTGAGTAAATTTCTAGTGTTGTTCCAGTTCCTGAAGTTAAAGTTATGCCATTTATATACAAAGATTCTTGAATTTTTACCGTTTTTGGTAAACTTAAGGTAACATTTCCTGTATTTGCGCTAACTGAAATTTCATCAGGAGTTCCAAAAATTGAAGATACTCCTGCGCTTGCACCGCCCCCACCAGAAAATTCAATCCAGTAACTATTTCCCGTACCCCCAGAAAGATAGTAAAATGTATTATTTCCAGAAACATATACCATCATACCAATTTCGCGACGATTGGCAATAATTGCATCTCTTGCAGCCGTAGTTCCAACTGTTCTAAGTCCACCAAGACCATATTGTGGGTCTGTGACATAGTAAGGATCATTTGTTGATCCGGGTCCTATGGGCAAACCTACTGAAATGTATCCTGTAATTGGCATATTATGAAGCCGTTGCTGAGAATGTTGATGTTGTTGGATTGCTTACTTGATACCAAGTCCAATTTATTGATACTCCATAAGCATTCGTTTCTGTAAATGTTCCCGATACTGGAGTAAAAGAAAGATTATTTACATCTTTCCATGTTGTATAGGTTCCGGGACTCCCCGGGGAAGTCGGAACAATTACGTAACAATATTCTGCACTTCCAGAAGCAATAAACGTATATGTATAAGTTCCCAATGTGGTTGAACTACTTGTAAACCTACTGCTTGAGCCTGTTGTGAGATTAGCAATAGAGGTTGGAGAAGCAGAACTGCTCTTACCCCAATAAATTCTGTGTGCCCATCTGTAAGTTTGAGAATCTGAAACCACTGATCCAGATACTTGACTGCCTGTAATTCCAAAAACTAAAGAACTTGGTAAAGTATAACCATATTCAGTATGCGTTATTCCATAAGGCGAACTATTATAATTCAATCCTGTAATCAAAGTTGTAGAAGTTGTTGTATTTCTTATTACTATAGAGCCCGGGGTCCAGTTAGCTGCAGGACCTGTAGTTGACCAAGATGCATTATAATTTGCAGCAGCAAAAGTTCTCCCAAGATCAAATGGAGATGAACCAATATTGATATTCAAAGAATTAGCAATAAAACTTACAGGTTGATATGGATAAATTAATTCTTCTAAAACTTCTAAAGCACTCCAACCAATTGAAAACGTTTTCCCCGGAGCAATTCCATTATAATAACCGGGGCCAGTATTAGACCAAGATGGAAAAATAACTATTCCAGTAGCACCATCCACTGAAATTACATAATCACCAATAATTCCACCACTGCCACCGGTAACCTGTTTTCGCCAACCATAACCATCATACTGCCATGTTATGGAATTGGCAGTATATATTTGGCCACTAGTAGGGGATTTAGGAAAATCAATAGCCATACTTTAATACTTATATGATTTCAAACCATGAAAGATCCACTACGACTTTGCTGTTTGGGCTCGGACCAGCAGCAACAATTGTCAAAACATCGCTCTCTCCAGTTTGAGTTCTGCCCAATTGAAAATTAAAATCATTCACTCCACCGATTGATACTGCGCCACCAACGTTTATGTAACCACCAAGAATATCTGTTGATCCAGTCAATCCACTGCTTCCATCAAAAATTGCATAATCTACATTTCCATTAAAATGGGTTTGCCATGTAGGTGTAGTACCAGTAAATGTTCCATTCAATACGACTCTATAGTTAACCCACGAATTTGTTGTCACGATTGTACTAATGTTTGATGGAACTATAATAGAGTCCAGTCTATTGGAATTCAGACGTATTGATAAAATTGGATAATAAACTCCAGATGAAGAAAGATTTACTTCAGTTGTTCCCGTAGAAACATTGTATCTTCTGCTGAATCCTTCATATCCACCATCTGAAATTACAGAAGAACAAATTTGTTTTGCTTGACTGCTTCCAGTCTGTCCTGTCAAATTTTCAAGTTCATAACGAATTGGAAGACATGCAGTTGTCATATAGGTTGTTGGATTTATATTGTCGTTGTGGAATGTGTGGGCAATAACTGGTTTTCCATGTACAAAGAATCCTGTTCTAACATCGCCAACTCCAAGCCATTCAATATCCATCCAAAAAATATTTGCCTTACATATGTCCACATCTCTACCAGAAGCACCAGTTCCATCAAACACATCACCGTTCCAATCAGATTGGTTTACTGTTGTGGTTGTTCCCAAAGAAGCAGACACCAGATTCATGCTTAAAGTTAATCCATTTTGTTCTAGATAAATTCCATTGTATGGAATGCCCGATGTTGCTCCTCCTGTTATTCCAAAATATCCAATTCTTTGCCTCAATCCTTCTTTTGGTTGGTTGAACGCAAATGTTCCGAGTACCAAAAGTGATTTACCGGGTTGGTATGGAAATACTCTTTTGGTCTCTCTGGTGACTTTTGATCCCGAAGTAGTTCCTACAATAAGATTTACTGCACTTTCTTCTACAGAGTATGAATATGTTCCTCCACTTATACCAAATGTACTCCATCTATAATTTTCTTGGTATCTGTGCTGACTGTCGAACACTGTGAAAGGATTTACAACTTTAAGACGATTGAATGCGTCTACTGCAGTATCTTTAAAGCCTACTTCATCGGTAAAAATATAGCTCATACAATTCTCCATCCATTGTTGTAAATAAAGTCTAAGCCTGCATTGCTAAGATTTATTATTGCTTGATCTTGATTGTCTATTTTATGAGATGAGGTCGCTCCGACAATAATAATTCTTCTGTTATAATTGTCTCCTGCATGACCCGATTCATCTTTTACTATTAATTTTCTTCCCGGCTCTGGAGAACTTGGAAGCGTGATTGTTGCAACCCCAGCGTAGCTGACTCCAATGTAATGGTCTACTCCTGTGGCTGCATATGTTGCTCCAGTTACTGTTGTAACGTTTACTATTGTAGCTGATACTGGATTTGTTCCACCTACACCAAATTCCACCCAAATAATACCTGAATTGTCAGTTACTGCTGTATACAATTTGCCATCATCTAGGTTAAACCAACGATCTCCTGCTATTGGGCTTAAAGGTTTATTTGCTACGGTTGCTTCTGTAAAAGTTCCAGAACCTATAAATCCTGTCAATAAATTTGAAATATTTGTAGAAGACCATTTATTGAAAAGGCTGTCGTAGTAAAAAACATCATTACTCGCAGGAGTTAATTCAGAATTAACATCATTTAAATCTGTCAAAACTTGTGCACCAATACCACCACTTCCACCAGTAATATTAACTTCAACATGCTTCCCGTGTCTGGTAACAGTAACACCTGAGCCTGTAAAATTAATATCATTTACCGATTTGAGTAACTTTCGTCCATTGTATAGAATTCCAACTGCTCCACCGCCTGCAATGCCTCCACCAGAATTTGTAAGTAAAGTTGAAACTTTATCAATTGCAGACTGAATATCTTTATTTTTAAAATTATCAATAACTTTTGTAAACTTTTCTGAATCAAAAGATATTGTTCCATTTTCTAATATTAATGGATAGTTTGCTTTTATTACTGGACTTACACCAGCAGCCCCCGGTGGTCCTGGAGGTCCTTGTGTTCCTACATCTCCCTTCGGGCCGGGTGGTCCCTGTGGTCCGGGCTTCGCCTGCGGGCCTCTAGGTCCAATAGCGCCTTGAGGACCCATAGGTCCTGCATCTCCCCTTTCGCCTTTTTCTCCGCGATCACCCTTTGGGCCCACGTCACCTTTCGGTCCAGCGGGTCCTCTTTCGCCTTGGTCTCCTTTGTCTCCTTTTGGTCCTTGTGGCCCGATGGAACCAATTTGGCCAGTGTCTCCTTTATCACCTTTAGGACCTTGTATGCCAGGTTCACCTTGCGGTCCTTGGGGTCCTTCTGGTCCTTGCGGTCCTGGTTCTCCTTGAGGGCCAGGTTCTCCTTGAATTCCTGCATCGCCTTTGTCTCCTTTATCTCCTTTGTCGCCCTTATCTCCCTTTGGACCATGTAAACCAATAGGACCTTCATCGCCTTTATCCCCTTTATCGCCTTTTATTCCTTTAGGTCCAATAGGCCCCATAACCTTTTCAAGCACAACAGAAGGTTCTTTTGCTTTAACAACTAAAGGAAAAAATAATTCATTTATTTTATTAATATTACCTGTAAATTTTACAATGCTATTATTATTTTCTTCAACGAAAGTTTTTTCAGATAATCCAGAACCAATTTCTATTACTTCTTCAATCAAAAGACCATCATTTGATATTTGTTTAAATTTACTATTTTTAGTAAAAGGCCCAATGTCATTTTTTAATACAAAAATTTGAGTATCTAATTTTTCAAAAAGATTAGTAACTTTAAATAATTTAAAAATTTTATTTAAATTTCCAACCAATAAATATTCATTGCCCGTAGAATCTCTAAGAGGCAATTCGGAAAAACCATTTCCTACTTTTACAATTTTTGGATTTAAAACCCTTTCAACTATAAAATAATCAGAGCCAACAGTTAACTGTTGGCATTCTCTGATTAATTTTACTGCCGATTTTTGGTCATTCATTGGCTATAATATCCATATTTACATATGGGTCTTATGAATATTTAGCCCCTGAGATAAACTATTTTTTGACCTTTTTTTTCTTGAATGCTTTGCTCTTTTTAGATTCAGTTTCATCTTGGCCATAAACACCATCCCTGGATGCCAAGGTTGCCATCTTCTTTGGAAGATTTAAAGTAGTTTGGGGAACTACTGGAGCCTGAATTTTTGCTTGCATTTGAGCCTGAGCATATTGCTGTTGGGCCATGTGAGCTTGAATTTCCAGAACCTTATTATAATAAGCTTGTCTATTCTTTTGGACTCTTTCAATATGCTCTGGTGGAAGCAAATTTTCATTTAAAAGTTTATCTGCAGCCTGGAGACCCATATGAAATTTACCAACACTAAAAGCTGTAGACACTATTTCATCTAAAATTCCCCAATGATATGGATCTGCATCAACGAATAAAATATCTTGATCTGGCTTTGGCAAACTTAGAGCTTGAAACGCTGCCATAAATGCTGCAGCTGGTCGATTGTTTTTTCGGTAAATACAAGACAAATGATAAAGAGGTTCTGCCCTGATTGGACGAATTTCCCAACATTTCATAAATGCATCTGCAACTTCTGGTAGTGGTTTATTTTGTAATTCTTTGCAAATGCCAACACGCATTTGTGCAAAGAATACTTCTTCATTCCATCCACCCATTTCTACTCTTTTACTGTATTCCTGCTCTGCTATATCAAATCTATGTGCATCAAATGCAGATTGAGCTAGATAAAACTGTTTTCTTTGAGAATTTGGATCTGTCTCCATTGCTTTTTTGAGCAATTCATAATCTTTCCAATATTTTTCTTGTTGTGTCGCGCATGAAATAGTTCTATATCCTGCGGTTCTTACTTGAAACGAATAGTTTCCATTAAGATGCATGATTGCCATTGGTTGATCACAGATAGGATATTCGTGAATTGGCTCCTCATAATGCCAATCCTTTTTACCGACATTAAAAATTTGAGCTCGCTTCCACTCAAAATTGCCTCTACGGATATTTACTGTATATCCATCTAGATTATCGTCAAAGTTTGTAGGCATGTCGCCTTCGATATAATCGTCAGCATCGATCATTATCACCCATTTGGTTTTTCCTTTGCAAAGACCTAAAGCCCTTGTTCGGTTTTTGCCAAAGTTTTCCCATTCATGGTCATGTATTTCACCAGGAATATTCTGGGAATCAAAATATTCCTTTATGATTTGTTTTGTATTATCAGATGATCCAGTATCACAAATTACATAATAATCTATGTATTTTGCAACCGACTGGATGCATTCCTTAATGATATGCGATTCGTCCTTAACGATCATTCCTAATGTCAACTTATGCATATATTCACTCCGAGAAAAATTTTCTTAATGTTCCTGTATTAAATTTTTGTATCAAGTCCCAATCATCTCTTTCATCATAACGAAGAATTTTTAATCCCGTTATTTTCATTTTATTTTCTATCTTTGCCGGATCTAAAACTTCAATCAAATCCCATTCCTGAAGAAGATTTATAATTGCATTTCTTCTTTGAAAATCTTCTTCTGTTACATCAGACTTCAAGTTGTCTAATTTGAACAATTCCTTAAAGTGTGCTATGATATATTTATCATGTTTATGGAGAATGTGACAGGATTGATATAATACTTTTTTGTTCTTTGGGCTGACTCCGATTCTCTCAAGAGTCTCCTTTACAACAAGATAGTTTTCTTTTTTCTTTAAATTGACCGGGACACCTACACCCCGGAATAAATCATCATTATCAGACATAATAACTCCTAACCAACAAAGTTATTTATGTCCACCAACATATTGAGATTTCCTTATTTTTTCTATTTTTTCCTCATCCAATAAATCCATGAATTCTAGGGCTTTTTTCTCAGAAATCCCGTAAGCCTGTTTAATAACTTCCAAATCTTCGTGATAAATCTTCTTTGTCCAAGGAGCAAACCTTTTCTTTGGTCTAATATTATAAATGTAGTAATCATACTGCATTTTACGATCAATATGACTACATGCATTTATTTGATTGGCCATCAATATGGTATCGGGAAAATAAGATAAACATTTATTAACAATAAAAGGTGGATACAATTTTTCCACCTTAGTATCTGCATCTATTAAATTTTGTTTTGATGTATTGATGCTGTTTAAGAAGTCTTTCAATTCCATTATTCAAACTCGCATTCCATCATAAGCTGACAAACCAAAGCCATGGTATTAATTTCTTGATCTGCCACAAATGCTGATTTATATTGGTAATCCGCCAGAATTAAAATCATGGGAGGTATAGATGGCTTTTTTAAACAATTATACATACCATCATATAGCTTTCTAAAAAAATCGGGGGAGGTACTTTCCGCGCTAGTTGCAATCCACTTGCGGCAAGAAGCAAAATCTTTCTTCTGCATATATCCAATAAGTTCCTTGATATTTGAATCTTCTTTTGCTGATAGGATGCCTATATCAATTGAACCGTGTGCAGAATACCTCTGAAGTTCATTTATTACTCTACGAAAATCAGGAAAATATTTTACTATTAGGTTGGCAATGACTTCTTGCTTATAAGGAACATTTTCTTCCTTAAGAATATGCTCACACCGAGCCATCATTTTTTTAGCAATAATAGCCCTCTCATCTGCAGGAAAATTAAAATCAATAACTGTGCATCTACTATGCAGAGGCTCTATAATGCGACTTTTGTAATTGCAAGTGAGAATAAAATTGCAATTAGGTGCAAATTCTTCCATCGCCCCCCTAAGTGCAGGCTGCATGGATTGCGGATTGGCATAATCAAACTCATCAAGAATGATGGCTTTTTTTCCACCATGAAGTGATTTGGTACTAGCATATGAGCGTATCGTGGTCCTTAAAGTATCAATTCCATTTTGTTCTGAGCAATTGATAATTATGTATGTCATATCCAAGTCTTGGCATAAAGCTCTTGCAACTGTTGTTTTGCCAGTTCCAGGCTTTCCACACAGCATTAAATTTGGCATCTTTCCATTCTTTACAATGCCTGCAAATCCATTATAAAGATCATTTGGCAAAATGCAATCAGTTATTGATTTGGGTCTATACTTTTCGACCCAAACCAAATCCGAAATAGTTTCACTAATAAACACGCCTACCTCAGTTCTTTTCTACGGCAACAAAATAATTTAAACTCATGTTAGTATGAGCAAAACGACTAACCACGGTATCAGTCAAAGACACAGTATAATCTCCGGGCATCAGGCGAAGATTTGCCATATCTAGACTGTACTCGTAGTCTTCATCGCTTTCGCCAACTTCAACAGTAAACGAGTTTGAACTGGGATCGCTTTTCTTGGAAACTGTGAGAGAAACAATTCCATTTTCTGCTTTCATTACCAAATCACTGACTTGAAGAACTGCAGCTGCCTTACTTAATTCTGCAAATGATGTCTGTGTCAATAAAAATTCATGTTTAGTCGGTGGCATCTTTAGATTCTTAGTCGGAACAGTAAGAAGAGATGCTGCTGAATAGAAATACTTTACAGAAGAATTATTGGATTGTATTGTAACATAGTTTTCTGCAAATTCAAATTCGGGATCCTGAAAAAGACTAACAACGTTCAGGAATTGTCCTAAATCCCAAATGGCAACTTCTACCGGAAAATCTTCTTCAACAATTGCTTCAGCAAACACACAATTGCTTGGTGACTTTGTCTTGAATGTATTTCCAGGCTTGATCAATAGATTTGAATTGATCTGCGAAAAGTTTTTCATAATACCTAAAGTATTACGAGACAGTTTGATCTTAGTTTTTGTCATCATGATTACCCCTATTATACTCGGGAGTGCCATCGGAAATCAAGTCATCTATTATTTTTTTGCCTTGATACCTTGAATTTTTTCGTTCACGCTTATTGCGCTTGCGACCATTTTCGGGGCGAAATTTACTCTTGTTACGGTTCTTAAATTTTTCAAAATTTTCTTCGTTCATGGCTTATACTATTTTAATCTTTGAAAAGTTGTTTTTCTTTTCTACTTGAATTCCTTGATCAAATTTATCAATTAACTGATCGCTTTTATGAGAAATGATAAAGACTGAGCATTTATTCTTCATTTTACCTAAAAGCTTTAAAAATGTTTCTGTTCCTGCAGCATCTAAAGATGAATCTAATATTTCATCAAATACAAGTAAATTACAATTAAGGCTGTTTTTCATTTTGGCAATTTCGCGCCAAGTAAGGAGGATTGCAAGATCAATTCTTTGTTTTTCTCCCTCTGAAAAAGAAGAATAAGAAAACTCATCTCTAAAACGAGATTTGATTGTTTCTTTAAATTCTTCATTTAAATTAAAATCCACATACAAATTTAATTTGTCAAGATACTTGTTTACAAAATTATTTATGACAGGAACATAATGTTTTATAATTTTGCTTTTTAGGCCACTGTCACGCAGAAGATCATGAACAACATCATAATGAATCTGCTCTTTAACTGCTTTTTCATATGCAACTGTTCTTGTTTGTATCTCTTTTTTTGTTTCTTTAATTCTATCATAGATCTCGTTGTTGTCAAGATGTTTTGTTTCAAAATTTTCAATTTCCTCTTGAATTTCATCAATTCTATTTTTGAGGATTTGATTTTCTTTTATCAATACACCATGATCGACATTAAGCTGTCTTAGCATTGTATTAAGTTTCTCTTTCTCGCCCTCCATAGTTGCAAGATTTTTTAATTTAAGAGAAAGTTCATTCAAAGCTTTAAAAAATTCATCACGTTTAGTATACTTAGAACTTAAAATATTTGATCTTGCGGATTTTGATAAATTTTGTCCGCAGCAAGAACATGTAATTTGAGCTTCCGTCTTTTCAATTTCTTCAAGTAAAGTTTCATATTGTCCCCTCATTTTAGTCTCAAGGGAGACTAAAGTATTAAGAGATTTTATTTCTTTTTCTAATGAAGAAAAAGATAATTTTATTTTTTCTAATTCTTTTGTTTTTTCTTTAATGCTTGTTGTTAAATTTTCTTGCTTAATCACAAGTTCTTTTTTCTTAATCTTATTTTTTTCAATAAGATCTTCATAATTTTGTTTTACTTGTTTCAATATCTCTTCTTGAGATTTTAATTTTTCTTTAGACACAGTAAGAAGACTATTAGAATTCTGGAGTTCTCCTTTTAGCTCCGATAGCCTACACTTCACCACAACGGCCATCTTGGCAATTATATCAAGACCTAAAAGCCCTTCAATAATCTTTCTTCTCTCTGCAGGAGTCAGCTGCATAAAAGGAATAAAGGAACTTTTTCCGAGAATTACTACTTGCTTGAATGCAGAATAATTAAATCCAAGAATAGTTGTTTCAAACATTTCTTGATAATCTTTTGACTTTGCATCTTGATTAATCAATTGATCATCTTGATATATCTCAAATAACTTTGGATTTAATCCTCTTTTTACAAGATATTTTGTCTTTCCTTTAAAAAATTCAATTTCAACCAAACAATTTTTTTCATTTATTGAATTTATAAGTTGAGGAATGTTAATTGGTCTGAAAGGTTTTCCAAACAATACAAAAGAAAGAGAATCAAGAAAAGCAAAGGACTTTCCATGACCATTTATTCCAGTAACTAATGTAAGTTTTTTGGTATCTAGATCAATTTCACTAAAATTGGTTCCAAATGACCCAAAGTTTTTAAATCTAATTTTTTTAAATTCAATCATCTAAATCACCAGAACAAGCTGCTTGATAAGTTGTTGTTATTATATCATGTAATAGATTTTTGTCAACTTTCTCTTCTACTGTATTAATTTCTTCATACAGCAATTGCAACGTATCCTTATCGACATCAATTGAAAACTCTGTTTTCTCCTGAGTTATTTCCTCGGCTATTGCCAATTCTGCAACTCCAACATCATAAAAATTATCTATAAATTTTTCAAATAAATTGTTTTTTGTTTTCTTTTTTACAAAAATTTTGACATACTTATTAGCATAATCTTGATAATTTAAATTATGCTTTTGATCTTCGTAATAATCAATTGTGTAGAACAACTTTTCTGGATTTTTAATAAATTCCAATTCTCTTGTTACAAAATCAAACGTATGAAATCCTTTATGTTCATAAACATCCGAGAAAGACATTTCATATTGAGTGCCCAGATAATGAATATTATCTCTTTTTGAGGATACATGATAATGTCCAGTCAAAACATATTCAAACTTTGCAAAAGCTGAAGGATCATATCCAGCATCTATAAAAACACCCCTTATGCTTTGAAACCCGGCAAGCTCAAGATGACCAAGTAAAAGAGAACAAGGTACATCTTTAATAAAATCATATGCGTGTTTTTCGTTTTCGTCATTGATCCACGGAAGCAGTGCTGCGCAAAATTCTTTATTGGGACCAAATTTTAATAAGGTTGGCTCGGAATATACATGCCAATTCTTATACTTTGAAAGAAGTTCGTTTAAAGAGTTTAAAGAATTGTTGTTTCTGAAGAATGTATCATGATTACCACAAATAATATGATTTTCTGTTCCAAGTTTTTCAAATACATCCAGTACTCTGGCTCGGACTTGATTTAATGTTCTAAAATTAATATATTTTCTTCGATCAAAAAAGTCACCCAAATGAAACACATATTGAATTTTATTTTCTTCAATATATGGAAATAACTGATTTTCAAAAAATTTTATAAAATATTCATTTACAATAGTAGAATCTGCTTTATAACCAAAATGTGTATCGTTTAAAATAATTGCTTTACACATTCAATGATCCCTCGTCTTTATTCTTTTTCTTTCTTCCTTTGCGTTTTCCTTCAAGCAACTTATCCATTTTTTCTACTTCTGTTTCACCTATTCCAAATGCGTCTTTGAAACCATTTTCAATACCAGAAAAAGTTTCATTAAACCATTTATGGAATTCTGGATTGTTTTTGCTTTCAGCTAATTTAAACTGAACATATTTTTCTTTCTTTTCTTTGTTTATGATTCTAACAAAAGAAAACCAGCATATCTGTGTTAAGTATCCAAATGGAGACTTTGATATGCTGGGGTCAAAGTTATCGATATATGTTATGCAATTTAATACTGCATCAGAAACCATTTCTTCTCTATAACTATAGTTGGCAAAATTTGGGCGATAAGAAAGACGTGTTGCTATTTTTAAAATTGCTTCACCGATATAGTCTGGTAATTTTGGTTTTTTACGGCCTATATTTTCGGCTTCTTCTTTCTTTTTCTTATAATCTACTAATTCTTGATATAATCTGGTGTTGTCAACATAATCGCCATCTTTATCTTTTTTCTTTTTTGGTTTCTTTGGTTTTGACTTTGCCATTTATATATTATATCATATTTTTTTTTAATTACCAATTAAAACTATCTTATTCTGCTTTATAGTAATTGCAAAAAATTTGAGACATTCTAATCGGATCTGTTATCGGAATTGTTTTTAAATTATACTTATATACTAAATTTGTCAAAATACTTTGATCATCTCTATGCTCTTTAAATATTGGATCATTGGAACCATATAGATTTTCTGCATGAAATGAAATAATTTGATAATCACAACAATAAGTTAACCATTCTTCTATAAATTTTTTTATAAATGGTGTATTTTTTATCAAAATTAAACCAGCTTCTATTTGAAGATTATTAAAATATTTTTCTTCCAAGCAGTTCATCAAATAAAAACAATCATATCGTGTGTATTCTTTTTGAGGATTATTTCCTGTAAAAAATAAATAATCATATGTTTTAAATTTTTCATCTAATAAAACTTTTAGTGATTGAGGGTCAACAATTAAATCTTCACTATCCATATAAAACAAAACTTCGTCTTCGGGGATTTCATTTAAAGCTTCTAGAATAAAATATGGTTTCCAAGCACAATACCCAGAACCCCTTGGAGCATCAAGAATTTTTTTATTTTTTTTATAAAAATTAGTTTGTACTAAATCTTCTTTTCCTTTGATAAAATATTTTTTAAAAATATTATTTTCTTGTAAATTTTTTATAATAATATCTCTATACAAAAGATGAGTTCCATCAGCATACATTAATAAATTGTAATTTGGCATAATTTTTTTATTTGGAATAATTTTTGATGTCATGCTCAACCATTTTTTTAACAAGCATATCAAAATTACTTTTTGGTTTCCAATTTAATTCATTTTTAGCAATACTTGCATCCCCCCATAATAAATCCACTTCTGCGGGACGATATAAATTTTGGTTGATTTGAATTAATATTTTATTATCTTTATCTATAAATTTTAAATCTGAATCTTTTCCAATCCACTGTCCTTTGATTCCTGCAAACATAAAAGCTTTTTCAGCAAATTCTTTTATAGTATGAGTTTCGTTGGATGCTAATACATATTCTTTTGGAGTTCCAGTATAATTTAAATTATATTTATCTTGATTTAACATCATCCATATACCTTCAACAAAATCTTCAGCATCACTCCAATCTCTTTGCGCATCTATATTTCCCAATTCCAATGGTGCAAAATCTTCATTATTTTTTATAGAGTGATAAATTCTACTAACATTTTTAGTAATTTTTCTCGTTACAAACTCTTCGCCTCTTCTTGTTCCCTCATGATTAAAAAGCCATCCTTGGATAGCATATAGATTATACGAATCCCTATAAACTTTAACAAGTTGGCGACACGCTGCTTTGCTGGCACCATATGGACTTCTTGGTTTTAGTGGATGCTGCTCATTTTGTGGAGAGAATTCTACATTACCAAATTCTTCGCTAGAACCAGCTTGATATAAGCGACACGAAGGCTTATATAATCTAATAGCTTCCAAAATATCCAATACTGCTGTCGAATTTGTACTCCAAGTTTGTTTTGGAAAATCCCAACTACTTCCAACAAAACTTTGTGCTGCAAAATTAATAAAATAATCTGGTTGCAAT
>Ga0208784_1000560_pt1 | contig 17826 bp, 19 predicted proteins | sample DEB19_08_DNA_FD_184531 | JGI IMG/M metagenome (GOLD analysis project Ga0208784, IMG submission 184531) | Aqueous microbial communities from the Delaware River and Bay under freshwater to marine salinity gradient to study organic matter... | ecosystem: Environmental > Aquatic > Marine > Coastal ... | reverse complement strand
ACAGGTTGTTTGTTCTGACAGACAATACATTTTTTAGGCATATTTCTTAACCTTTGAATAAAATATATTTATATAATATTATCATTTTTTATATTTTGTGCCATTTTAAATCTTCAAGGGTGTAAAGATGATTGTATTTTACACCAGAGTGTTTAAATAGTGGTGGTAAATTACTTGCATCTTTTTTGGTCAAAATAAAAAAATTAATAATCTGGAAAATAATAAAAGCGATAGTAGGGATTTTATTACCTGGCCAAACTATGTTGATTGGAAATTAAGTAAAGATTATGTTATTAAAAGATTTTATTATATAAATGATTATGAAAGTATTAAAAAATTAGCAGATTATTATATTACTTGGGAAATGCAAAATTGGTTTATTACATTTTATAAAAAAATGATATAGTAACAATAATAATACCAATTATAAAACTGTTATATATGTCGCAAAAAAACGATTCAGATGATGATATTAAATCTAATACATCAAATAATTCTCTTTATATGGAACCTATACCATTTCATATTAGAGGTCGTGCTGAATGGTGGGAATTAAAACATGATGAAATATTAATATATGAAAAAATAGCAGAAGGTGGTAACGGTGTTATTAGTAAAGCTTCGTGGCGTGGTTTAAATTGTGTCGTTAAATCTTTAAAACATAACAATAATGACATTGAATATCAAGATATGATAAATGAAATATCAGTAATTTCTCATTTGAGACATCCGAATTTAGTTTTATTTCTCGGGGCATGTACTATAACTTACCCTCTACTATTGTTATATGAATATATGCCAAATTCTTCACTGGATTTATATTATTCAAAGAAATATTATGAAATAAATAAGTTATGGAAACCCAAAAAAAATTTAGCATATAAATGGATTCATGAGCTAACACAAGCTATATATTTTCTACATCATTGCTACTATCCCATAATGCATCGTGATTTGAAACCATCAAATATATTACTTAATGAAGATTTACACATTAAATTAACAGATTTTGGCTTATCGCGAACAATCAAAAAAAAACATGAAAAATATAAAATGAGTGGATGTACGGGAACTTTAAGATATATGGCACCTGAATTAATATTTAATAACGGTGAAGACTATGACCTTAAAATAGATATATATTCCTTAGCCCTCAATTTCTGGTTCATTTTTAGTGGAAAAGTACCATATATAGAATTAGATATAAATCCACATGTAATACAACTCATACAACTTGATTATAGACCAGATATAAATGAAATAGAAATTATTGAATTACGTGATCTTATTAAGCAAATGTGGAGTACAAATCCTGACAACAGACCAGATATTGATCACGTACTAAAAATGATTGAGGAAATTAAAATTATAGAAAAACATAAGAAGTGTTGTATATGTTAATAATTATTTAAAGCACTATAACAAATTATGGCAACTGGATCACCATCAAACTTATTATTTATTTTATATAGTATATTCTTATTAATACATTTATCTGAATATTCTTGTAGTATATTATTTTTATAATTTTGTTCTAATTCTGCAACACACTTAATGATATAATAATATTGTGTTATATTATTATCCATATTTTTTTATTAAAATTATAATTTGAATAAATTTTATCGCATAATTCTTTTAGCAATATGGTATTATCAATGTTAATATTACTTGATAGCATAAAATGCTTTTTATATATTATTTAAGAGTTTACCTTTTATATAAAATATTACATATGGGAGGTTTTTCATATAATATAATTAAGAACTTAATTGATAATACTTATAATACAGCAATAGAAACTGGAACATTTAAAGGGGAAGGAACACAAATCTTATCTAAAATATTTAAACAAGTATATACTATTGAAATAGATGAAATATTATACAACACAGCTGTTAATAATTTTTCAAATACTGAAAATATTAAATGTTTAAAAGGTGATAGTAAAAGAGTTTTATTAGAACTATCATGTCAACCAAATTTAAAATATGAAAATATATTATTTTGGTTAGATGCTCATTGGAGTGGTGACAGCAGTGTTAATTGGAATATTTCACAATGGAAAGGCTATGATACTGATACTGGTTATATAGGTGAAAAAATAAATGGGATAGTACCAGGAATAAATCAAGTACCATTAGAACATGAAATATATGAAATATATAAGAATTTTAAAGGCGAGTGCATTATATATATTGATGATTTTGATAAAATAGATCCAATAACATTGAAGGGTCTCAAAAATAAATGTTTTGATGGAGAAGATTACTCTCACTTAGATTTCAATATAATATTTAATAATGTAAAGGACAGAACATTATATATAAAATATATAGGACATCAATGTGTTTTAAAATTTAAAAATATAATTTAATCAATATCTATTCGTGATATTTTAGGTTTAATTACTTTTGTTTCATTTTTCTCAATATTATAAATGTATTCAAACATATCTAAGATTATATACATTATTCTATTTTTAATACTATTATATATGTAATATAATTTTATATAATTTTAATTTATATTATTAATATAATGGATTACAGCAAAAATTTATTAAAAAAATATAGAAAGTTGCAGAAAAAACTTAATAAGTATAATATTATTTATAATTCTTATAAAAATAAAGGTATTTGCCGCGAAGATGCTATATGTAATATTGATATTACAGCTAAAATTAAAATTAAAAAAAATATGTCATACGAATATTACAGCAATATGACAGAACGCATTCAAACATATATTTATCTTATAAAAAATAAAATTAAATACTTAAAGTGTGCCATTTCACGTTCCCATTAATAATAATTTGTAAATATTTCTATAAAATATGTTGTTGTTGGTATAATATAGTATTATAAAAAAATGATATAATTATATTATAGAATTATATTATAATTATGGATTATGATTACAGTTTTATAAATGCTAAACCTCAGGATTTTATCAAAACAAATAAGAAAAAAGATATCATAAATGTTCTTAAAGAAGCAGATAATGCATTCTTTAATAGTGGGCAACCTAAATTAACAGACGATATTTATGATATTATAAAAAATTATATTCGTAAAAAATATCCAAAAGACCCGTATTTACAGAGAGTTGGCGCTGATGTTGACAATAAGGTTGAATTACCTTATTACATGGGTTCTCAAAACAAAATAAAAGATAGTGAAAGTGAAATAACTAAATACAAAAAAAAATATCAAGGTCCTTATTTAATTAGCGACAAACTCGATGGTGTTAGTGGTCTTATTGTTTATACTGGTGACGATATTAAATTATATACACGTGGTAATGGTCGCGAAGGACAAGATATATCACATTTATATAAATATATTAGTGGGTTTCCTAAGATAATGAAGCAAGATAAGTTAGCTGTACGTGGTGAATTTATTATATCAAAAGATAATTGGGATATATTAAAGAAACAAGATGATACCTTATCAAATCCTCGTAACACAGTAAGTGGTGCTATTAATTCAAAGATTTTAAATAAAAAAATGTTGAAAATGATAGATTTTGTAGCATATACAATGATATACCCTAATTTACCAAACGGACTACCAAAGTTAGCTAATATGAAATTTAATGTTGTAAATAATACCGTAATGGATGATATTAATTTATCTATTTTATCTAAGAATTTGCAAGAATCGAGAAAAAATAAATATGTAATTGATGGTATAGTAATTTCTGATATAAGCAAAGAATATGAAATAGCAGTTGGAAAAAATCCAGAACATTCATTTGCTTTCAAATCAATACATACATTAGAGCAGGTTGAAGTTATTGTCAAAGAAGTTGAATGGAATATATCTAAGGATAAATACATGAAACCCATTGTTAAGTTTGAAGAAATCTTATTGGATGATGTTAAAATCAAACAGGCTACTGGGTTCAATGCTGGATATATTGAAAAGCATAATATTGGTCCTGGTTCTAGATTAGTTATTATACGTTCTGGTAATGTGATACCACATATACAATCGGTATTAACCGTATCTGCAAATGGGAAACCGAGTATGCCTGGTGAATTAGATAAGGATTATAAATGGAATGATACCCATGTGGATATTATTAAAATTGGAGAAGGTAGAAATGCGGATTTTGATATTAAAAATATACTATATTTTATGAAAACTGCTGATGTCAACAATATGGGTCCAGGTAATATTACTAAAATATATAATGCTGGATTTCATGATATTAAAAGTATATTAAATATCAAGAAAGATGATTTGTTAAAAATAGAAGGTTTCAAAGGTAAAAGCGCAGATAATATCTTGAATTCTCTTGAAAAAGTTAAAGATTTAGATTGTCTTATTTTAATGGACGCATCTAATATGTTAGGTAGGGGTTTTAGCTATAAAAAAATTAAAATGATAACAGATGTATATCCTTCCATATTAATAGATAATCCTGAAAATCGCAAAAAAAGTCTTAAAATATCTATTGAAGACCTTATGAAAATAGATGGGATCGCAGAAATCAGCGCAAAACTTTTCATAGAAAATCTACCGCGATTTTATGAGTTTTATGATAGTATTGGTGTTAAATGCAAGGGTATTGAAGAAAAAGATGATAAGTGTGTTATAAAAAATGATAATTCTAATATAAAAGATAAAAAGTTCATATTCTCTGGATTTAGAAACAAAGACTATGAAAAAATAATTGTAGAATGTGGTGGCAAAGTAATAACATCAATATCTAAATCTACTGATTATTTAGTTGTTAAAAATAAGACGGAGAAGTCAGGCAAAATAAATAAAGCAATAGAATTAGGTGTAAAAATCTTAGATATTCCCGAATTTGAAATCTTAATAAAATGAGTACATAATTAATTAAAAAGTTTAAATTATAAAAAGTTTATAAAATCTCTAAGAAAAATATAATTATGTACTCATTTTATTAATTATAATTCTCTCAATATCAATACTATCTATATAATAATTATATTAAACTAATAAAACATATAAAGACAAGCCATAATATAAATATAGAAGTTAATTTACTTCCATAAGCTCTCATAGCTCAGTAGGTAGAGCGCATGGCTTTTAACCATGTGGTCGTGGGTTCGAGCCCCACTGAGAGTGAATTTATTTTTTTAAATTATATGTAACAATATATACATCTTGTTTGCTGAAACCCGTTAAAATTAGTTGCGGCTGCGATTGTATATGCGCCAAAATTTTCAATATATACCCATTCGCCTATTGCCATATCAGGTAACAAACAACTATTAGATATAACATCAACCGAATCACACGTTGGTCCGAAAACAATAGAATTATATTTTTCTTTTGTATTATTATATGGAATTATAGTTGGTATTGTGTGATCGAATATTATACAATTAAAAGAACCATATGTACCATCATTTAAATAATAAATAATATCATTATCTTTATTTTTTTTTCCAATAATATTAGCTACCAATGTATGAGATGAACTTACAAAATATCTTCCGGGTTCAGCTATTATATTAATATCACTATTATTAAAAAAATCATCAATACCTCTATTAATTTCAAATGCTATATCTTCGAATGATACAGTATTATTAGCATTATGACCTGGAAACCCACCGCCAATATCTAAAATATTAAATTTATAATTATATTCTAATCCAATATCAAATACTTTTCTTGCATCATTCAAAGCATTATAATATGTTTTAGCATCTAAACAATTACTTCCTACATGAAAAGATACACCGACTATATTAAGTTCCAATGTATTTGCAACATTAAGTATTTGAGGTAATTCTTTTATATTAGTACCAAATTTACAATTAAATTTACAAACAGATTTTGAATCATCCACAGCAATTCTTATAATTAATTTAGCATGTGGATGATATAATTTTATTTTATATAATTCATATATATTATCAAATGTCATTAAATCTATATTTTCTAAGCGTGCGTATATTATTTGACTGGATGCTTTACATGGATTTGCATATATTATATTATCTGGATTTGTTCCATGTGAAATGATTTGGTTTATTTCATTTTTACTTGCACAATCAAAACCAACACCTAATTCATTTAATAATTTAGTAATAATTGGATTAGGATTACATTTAACAGCATAAAATGGTTTAATTCTTGGTAATAATTTATTCCATTTTTCATATTGTTCTATTATATTTTTAATATTTACAATAAAAAAAGCACTGTCATCTTCGTTATTTTCTAAATATTTACTTATAACATCTGTAATATTATTATATTTTTCATCAGATAAAGTAAAATTAGAATATTGTATTAATTCTGTGTAATTTTTTAATATTTCATTTATATTCATTTATATTTTATATTAATATTAATATTTATTATATTTAAGTAAATTACATAAATATGAAAGTTTATTTTTTAATATTACTTATATCTATCTTTGAAGCTATTGCTCAATCATCAATAAAACATGCACATGATAATATGTATTATTTATTTATTGGTATATTATTTTATATATTTGTATCTCTTTTAATATACAAAGCTTATGAACACAAGGGATTAGGAATGGTTAATGCGATATGGTCTGGATTTAGTATTATAATAATGGTATGTATTGGTATTTTTATATTTAATGAAAGAATTAAAAATAATGAAATTATAGGTATAATATTTATTATAATTGGTATTATATTAACAAATGAAAACTGTTATACTTATATTAAATATATTAATAATAATTAGTAGAATATTATGAAATATATATTTATAGATATTCGCAAGAGTGACGAGGTATATAATAAAAGATTTGCACCATCAGGAGATTATGGATATTATAATATTCCAATGGATATGATTAGATTTAATCAATATACCATACGCAAACATCTTGAATATGCTAATGAAATATATATAGTATGTAGATCCGCCACGCGTTCTCAATATATAAAATATAAATATTTTGCGAATGATGCAAATATAAAAATAATTAAGGATTTACAATTTAATAATTTAAATTATGGTGATAATATAATTAAAATTAATAATGATATACTTCGCGTAAAGGTAGAAGGGACACCTGGAATTAATTTTTATAGCATAATGCGTATAATTCAAACCTTCTTAGGATTATTAATAATAATACTTGGTGGTATGACATATATAGAATTGAGTAAATATAAGAATGCTAATGTTATACCATTAATTATTCTAATTATATTTGGATTAATGGCTATCATAAATGGCCTAACATCAACATGTACATTATCTATAATATTACAAGATTACTTAAATTAAGAATTATATTATTAAATAACTTAGTGCATTTTGATAAATAATAAATGGTTATAAATTATAATTTTATTTTTAGATAGACTTTATAACTTTTTATACCTTTTACATTTCAAAACACTCTTTATTTTACAATAAAAATTTTAAAAAATGATTACACAATTATATATTATTATATATTATTATATATATGGAATTAAATGATATTATTTCACAAATTAAAGAAAATAATAATTGGAAAAGTGAAAGTAGAATAGTTGGTGAGGCTTGTGAATATTATGTTAAAAATAATATAAATTGTGTCATATGTAATACTAAAAATTATGAAAAATATAAAACAAACGAAAAATCAAAAGATTTATTTTGTATTACTTGTAATCAAAAATTTCAAATAAAAGCAAAAAGTGCTACTCATAAACAAGTCAATAATATTAAATGTAAAAATAAATTCAAGACTATCGGTGGTGAATATTCAACCACATTAAACAATATTGATGAAAAAATAGATTACATAATTATTTTATATGAAAAAAAAACTTATATAATATTATGTATTTTATACATATCAAATGAAAATATAAATTTTAATTGTATTATACCACGAAATCCATTATCTTCAAATGCTAAACGAGCTGGATGGCAAGGATGTAATATAATATTTGATAATATACAAATAATAAAATAATATCAGTGTTTGAAATGTTGAAAAAGAGTACATAATTTTATTTTTTATATTAACTTTTATAAAAATATAATAATTAAAAGATTTTCAAGATTATGTACTCAAAATATAAAAACACATATTATACATAGATATACATAGATATACATAGCTATACATACTTATCCATTTATAATACCAGCAACAATGACACCAATAATTCCGCTAATCATGCTCAATTCTTGAATAACCTTGCGATTATTATATATAATAGCACTGCTAACCTGCATACCAGTTATAATCGGATTTGATATATAATCCATTTTTACATAACTATTTAATTTTTCTGCCATGTTAAATAGCGAGCTATCTTCACAATTTGTTCCACCATTAGAATTGTAAGCAATTGCTTTGACATTATTGCAAATGATACATTCATAATTACCTTCAATATTGTTATATGTTCCTGCATCACACTCAATACACTTATTTTTATATTCATAATATCCAATAGGACATTTTTTACAATCATTATCATTGGTAATAATAGAGCCAGTAGGACAAATCAAACAATCATTGGCATTATTCATATAAGGCATATATTCCCTATGTTCAATTGCACACTTTTTGCAACTATTACGATATATAGCAAACGGATTTTTGCCAACAACACTACCAATAGGACATAGAGTGTGTATCATATCATTTGTACTGGCTTTCTTGCAATGATTACTGCCTTTATTGGAAACATAACCCTCCGGACAGTGAAGGCATGTAGCATTGTTTTTTGCACGGTAATGATTTTCTGGGCATATTTCACATATAACCATGAGGGTATCATTTTTAGATACTTCATAATTGAAGAAATATCCCTCATCGCAGTTTGTCATGGTAACAAATTCAGACAGCCTGTCAAAGTTTTCAGCTATCTCGTTGTGTTTTCTTACAGCATCATCGCGTTCATTCTGAATACGATGGCGGCAACTACAAGAACTACCCCTGATCATACGTGATGTACGAGCATCGGTATAAACGATGGCGACGGTGAGAATGATTGCAAATAACTTAGTCATTTTTATGACTATAACAAAAAAATAATTAAATATCATTTTTTTTTAGAATTAGAACAATTTTATCTCATGCGATCTCTAACAGCTACTAAATCTAAATCTCTTACACGATAATATTCTTTTTTTTTATTTGGTAAATATCTTTCAATTATGAAAGGTAATTTGCCTTGCTTCAATTCTTCAAGAGCAACTTGTCTCAACTCCATATTACTAGATATTTTTTTAACACCATTTACAAATGGTGTAGCACCAGATGATAATTGTTGTGTACGCATCCCAATAATCTTGTCAAATTCATAAACAGTCATTATTGGTTTAGAGATTTTATCCTTACTTAGCAACTCGTTAGTTTTAGAAACATCTTCTATATGATTTGCTTTATATGACAAAGACATTAGTTAATATAACTCTAATATATATTAATATCATTTTTTTATTTTATATAAAAATAAATTAACAATATTAAAAAATGAATAAAAGAATACATGAGGGAACGACATATCTAAGTAATGGTGTAAAAGTATCTAAGAATAATATAATTATTAAATTTTTCGGAGAACTTGATGAGCTAAGTGCAGAGATTGGATATATTAATACATTGGTATATAAATATCTTATAAAAGATAATAAATATCCAAATTTAATAAAAAAATATTATGAAATACTATATGAATTTCAAAAAGATATTAATGCAATTGAAGGAAATGTTTTATTGAAAGATAGTTATAAAGAATTAAGTACCAATAAAATAAAGGATTATCTTGTAGAAATTAATAACATATTACCAATACAATATAATTTCGTTTTGTCTGGCGGTAATATAACAATTGCTTCTATATTTAAAGCACGTGCAAAATGTAGAGCGGCTGAAAGAAGACTTGTTTCAATGAATTATTATTATTTTAATTCAAATTTACTTACATCATCAGATATAGAATGTATACAAAAATGTCTTGAATTTATCAATATATTATCTGACTATTTTTATATTCTTGCAAGATATACTTATAATATATTAGAGATTGAAGAAATTATAATTTAATATTTTTCTATATTACGATTTAAATTTTTATAAATTTTCATAGTTATATATAAAATTATAAATAGCTGTATAAAACTAAATGTGATTATACTATAACTATTAATTAACATACCCCATATAATCCATAAGAAATATATAATAATTATTAAAATATAAGAATAAATATCTAAATTTGTTTTGAATATTTTATAAGCTTGTGGTATAAAAGCAATCGTAGATAATATACCAGCAATTGTAGCTATTATTTCAGCATAAATAGTATTTTTCATATTCTCTAAACTAATAATGACATATTAATTACCCTTTAATAATATTTTTCTTATTTATATTAAAAGGGCATCCCAATGGAATAGTACAATTATAAGGGATTTCTCTTTTAACATTAATCCTTTCTTTGCATATTTCACAAATCTTAGTATCAGATAATACTACTCCATTCTGTTTTAAATCTAAATACGAATCGCTAAATAACTTATTGTATTTAATATTATAAGATTTATCTGCTATTGACATATATATACCATAACATTCAATGTTAATTGTACAATTTAAAATAATAGCGATCTTAATAAAATATGATTTCATTGTAATTTTGTTTAAAAAAAATAATATAAAACCAAAATCAATTTTTAATTTTGTTTCCAAGTTTCTCCACATGTTTCACAAACATATAAATATTTCATGTTCTTTGAATCATATTTAATATAAATTACTTGATTGTTATCTGGTGTAGCCTCGCATTCAGTATTAGGACATGAAATATGAGGGTCCTTAATTCTTCTTAATGTAGGATCAAAACGTAGATATTTATTTACATTTTGATTGTATAACAAGTCATCTTCACTATATATAGTTTGTGATATTCTAATAGCAGAATTTGTAGTTTCTACTTTTTCAAATTTACAATGTTTGCAATATTTTACTAATTGTTTATTTTCATTTGTTTTTACATATAGCATATTGTCACACACTTCGCAGAATTCCATTTTATATTAGTTATAAGAAAATTATAAATTTTATATAATCATTTTTTATTAAATAAATGATTATATAAAATTCTTAATATATTAATATATTAATATAATATGTTTGAGTTAAAAGATATCATCAACGATATATTTAATAATGATTCGTGCTATTCGTGTTGCAATAGTAAAAACGGAAAGGATACTATAATTATTCAAGCAAGACACAATAAGGTATATGATTGTAGTAGATTTAAGCAAACAATCGCGAGAAAAAATAATTATAACGATAAAGATGTTAAAAACGAATTGGAATATCTAATGAAAATTAATCAATCATCTTCATCATCATCATCAAGACGATATCCAATTCCTCGCCAACCTTTGACATCATAAGGAGTATCAAGTATTTTTTCAAAATATGCTTTGAGTTGATTTCTATCAGGACATTTTTTCCCTTTTGTTACATTAGATACTGTCCAGATTCTGAAATCATTATATAGTTTAGCAATTGTAACACGTGGTTCTTTAATTTCAGGGTCAATGATAATCTTTTCATTAATAAATTGACCAATGATATCATTATTTTGTTTATAACTTTCAGTAGCAATTCTAACTTCACTTGGTTCTGTAATTGCGGATGGATTAATAGTCTTATGTCTTTCTATAAGCATACTAATAAATACATCCTTCCAACGATCGAATTTATCAGTCAATTCTAAATCCATATGGAATTCATTTTTTTCCGGATTAGGATTTTCACAGAAACGACTTGAAAAGTTACATACTTTAATACGACGCCATGTACCACCATCATCACTAGGTACTTCTGGTAATTCATTACATGTTAATATCATTTTGAACTGTGGTTTAAATTCATAAGGTTCTTTATAAAGTGCTCTTACTAAAATTCTGTCTTGGCCAGATAATTCTTTCATAAGTCCAATATTTAGCTTTTCATTTTCACTTGGTTCTTGCATTACAGCGAATCTCTTACCTTTCGTTCTTTCAAGTTCACTCTGAGCAGCATTACTTGCTGCGCGTTTTTGTGTTAAAAGTGCTATCGGTAATATACAATAATATTCACCAATAGATTTTTGGATAAGATCTAATAAACGAGACTTACCATTACTGCCTTGACCGGTGAATATGTAAAATCTTTCTTGTGCAATACTACCGTCGATAATACATGCTAAAACATCCATGACATAATTTCTTAGATTTTTGTTTGTAAATATTTTAGCAAAGAAATCATTTATCTCACCAATTTCAGGACATTCAGGATTATAGTTTATATAATTGATTTTTGTTGATAAATAAATATAATCATCGGGCATGCCATCTCTAAATATATGCAGTTTGAGGTCGTATACTCCATTATCAAAACCAATTAAATGAGATCTACTATCAAGTAATTCTTCAAATGCTTCGTCAATAAATAAAGTACGGCATTCCTTCATAATTGAATCTTTAAAGCTTGAATTTTTTAATTGCGCAGCAATTTTCAAGCATTTTTTGCTTTTCTCCTCGTTAATAGCTCTTTGTACGGGGTCATCACTATATTCATTATAGTAATTACTTCTTTCCATAAATCTTCTACAAATATTAATACTCAATATTTTACGTAATTCTAAACCTTCCCTACCTTTTACCCATTTATGACGCTGTTTATCATATTTATACCATACATCCTTAGAAATAGCTTTAAATTCATCTTTATATATCGCATGTACAACACACGCAATATCAAAATGTGCTCCATCGCTACCCAGAGCATCATCAATATATTTAATGATAGCCGTATTAACTACATTGTCATATTTGATAGAATTATCTTGTTTAGCCCACCATCTCAGAGTTCCCAATCCCATATTGTCTTTGCGCATCTTATCCCATAATTGCTGACATTCACCTTCGATATATGCACTACTAATTTTAGAAAACTCAATCCATATTTCAAGTAATCTGTAATCAATATTACGTAGAACCCAACCCAAATTAATCCAATCAGTATAATTGTCAGCTCTACTGGGAGCAAGACATTCAGTTACTAATCTCTTAACAAATGTAAGTTCATCTTCTGAAACATACGTTCTGTTAACATTAAGAGATTTACCAAAAATATTATTTTGAACTTTACTTTTAAGTTTTTGATCAATTGCAGGTAGAATATGCTTGCTATATTGACTAATTTCTGTTTTAAATTCTTCTTTTACAATATTAGGATAATCATTGCTACGTTTAATCATTGAGAATAATTTAATATATTTTATTTCATCGCTTGCATTACATTCATAATCAATGCGATTCGTCATGCTATCTTTAAAGTTATAAATACATGAAACACGATATACATCACAATCAGGTTTGCGACTACCATACATTTGCCAACAATTAACATCAATAATAGCTTTATCTACAATTGATTCATAATCATTACAAATTGGCAAATCTTTGAAAATATCTGGTGCTATATCAAGTATTTTTCTTCTAATAAAATGCTGTGTATTGTTTTCAACAATGATATATGGAAATATGATATGTATTCCATCTTTAAGCTTATTTCTAAATTCAACTGGGTTAGGCTTTTCCATAACATAAGCAATAGCATTTTCTTCTTTTACATCTAAAAAACTACTGATTATTTTAAAATAGGAATCAACTATTCTAAAGATATTATCACTTGTATATACTCTATCATATACTCGCTTATCATTTAAGGATGAGTTGGAATTATGGGAACTATAAATACCAGATTTATCATCAGGTATAGTAAAGCGGAAATCTAGATCAACACGCAATGGACTTGGTTCAGTAGGTTTTTCAGTAAAATGTAATGCAATACCACTGGTAAGGGCAAGACTATATAAATTTATAAATTTATCATAGGATTCTTCGGGAATATAAAGACTTACTTTTGGAGATCCTATGCTTGTATTGGTGTAGGGTTTTCCTTTTTCTACCTTATGTTTATTAATGAATGAACGTAAATCTTCATTTATACCCATTATTTTAAATTTAAATTTGCTTTATATATATATCAATTTTTATTTTTATACATATTTAATTACAGGTAATATATAATATTTATGTTTATATATGGTAGGTGTATTTGTTAAAATATATAAATTATGCTAACAAAAAAAAATTATTATAATAGCCCAAAAAACACAAAGACCCCAACGCTATTTAAAAAAGCATCATTAATTAAATTAATTGATGCATGGAATAGCTGTCGTGATAATAAAATTGATTTCAAAAAAACATATAGTGCAAAAAAATTATCAGAATTATTAAACGAACGCATAAAATATATTTGTGATGATAAAGAATATTGGTGCTGGCCAGGTGTTATTGGTCGCCTAACAAAAGATCCAAATATGCGAAAAAATATAAAACTTATTGAAAAAACCGAGTTGCGCCCTGAAATGCCAGAGCAATGGTATAAAAATCCAATTGAATGGTTATCTAATTATGATATAGAAGATGTTATGGTACAATATAATAATGAAAAGAAATATTGCTATTCATTTTTAGGAGTTTTTCCAATAGACTTTTCAGAAGAAGATAAGTTTGGTAGATGTTTATATAGCCATATATGTTCATTAGATATAAAAAAATATGAAAGTAAAGGTATTAAATATTTAGGTTTAATAACAAATTTAGATAAACATGATGAAAGTGGTTCTCACTGGACATCAACATTTATCATAATAGACCCAAATAATAAATCATATGGTGCACATTATTACGATAGTAATGCAATATCAATGCCACATTATGTAAAAAAATTTATATTAAATATAAAAAAACAGTTAGCTAAAAAATATCCAAAATTACCATTTGCGATAACATCAAATACTAAACGTCATCAAATGAAAAATACAGAATGTGGAATGTTTTCCATGGCTTATCAAATTAGATGGATAAATGCACTATTGAAATATAAAGAATTAAAGCTCAAATCACCATATGAAGATCCTAATTTTAGATTAAATATTGTAAATGATAATAATATAAATGATACTAAAATGGAAGAAAATAGAAAATATTTATATCGCCCCAATCTAAAAATACATCTTAAAAATAGAAATGTTATATTATAAAATCTTTTAATTGGTTTTAATTGTGTTATTTTTACCATCTATTTTATGTGGCTATTTATTAAAGTTACAATGGGTGTAATAGATGATTTTAAAACTGAAAAAAACATTAATTTAATATTTATTGCAGCCAGCAAAATGATTAAAGATAAATATAGTGAATTAGAAACATCAGATAATGATTTACTTAATATTATAAATAGTATCAAAATAACAATATGTTCTGATGCTGTTTTAATAAAAAAAATTGTAAGACTTATGGAATTGAATAAAATAGCTTTATCAAAAGTCAAAGATCATTTTGATGATATGATAAATAAAAAATATGAACCCGAAATAATAGAAAAAAATGAAGATAAAATAGATAACATTAAATATGATAGTGAACAATTATTACTAAAAGTTTTAGAACTTGAAGAAAAACGTAATGCTGCAAATTCATTTGCAAATTTGCAAAAAGAAACACAAGAAAAAAAATATGAATCAATTATTGTATCGCAACCAAGTAATATAGATATCAATCTTAAAATTATTGAAAAATTAGAATTATTATCCAAGGAAAAAACAAAAATAAATAGTAAAATTATAGTAATAAATAGCTATAATCGCGATTGGATTAATAAGCAATATAGAAATAAATTATCATTTAGTATAAATATTGATTTACAAAAACATAATATCAAAATAGATAAGCTTATTATGCCTAATTTTATTAAAGATAAAACACCATACATTACGATGTCAATAGGTGACAGCAAATTTGCGCAAAAATTTATATTTATATTAAAATCAACTAATAGTAATAATAAATGGGACACTTGGGAAAATGCTAATAATGATAATGATAATCTATTATTAATTAATACAAAAAATTGGCATATAAGTTTTACAGACTTTATCAACAACGAATTAGATATGGGAGCAGATGGTATAAATATAATTGAAGTAAACGAAAAACAAAACTATATATATGATTTAACAATTGATAATGGTAATAAAAAAAAATATTATGATTTTGGTAAATGTAATATATATGATAATTTACTAATTAAAACAAATAATGGCGATAATATTCAAGGTAAAATATTGAACATTGATGATAATATTTTAACAGTTTATATAGAAAATATAGAGAAAAAAGAATTAATGAATTCGTCATTATTAAATTATAAAGAACAGTATAGTATTTTATTGTCTTACAATCAAAAATTATACTATTAATACTAATACTGCTGAGAACATAAATATTATCATTGAAATAATATCAATTCTATATAATAATTTTAATTTTTCATTATGTGTTAGATTTATATCAGAATCTTCATTGATAGATTCACTGAATTTATAAATATTATTATATATATTTGTAAAATCAAATAGGTCTCCAAAATATTTTAATAAATCATCAGATTTTAATAGAATGTAAACTAATATAATAAATATTATAAATAATATATTATTTAATACTATATTTGTTGAATTAATGTGAAAATTTAAATAATTAAATAAAATACGTAATTTATATGAATCATAATTTACTAATATTATAAGTATTGAATTTATAAATAAATACATAAATCCATATAGAATGATGGCATATTGAATTGTCTTAATAATATTATATTCAATTAAAAATTCTAATGCAATGATATTAATGGTTCTTATTAAAAACATTAAAAATATATAAATGGATTTATCACGAAAGTTAATTTTTAATATTATTTCTGGATCTAAATTATTTTGTATAACACGTTCGTGTAACTTTTCTCCTTCTATTAAATATAATAAATTATCTTTCCAACGTTCTTGTTTATTATCTTTTTTACCAACAGCTAAATTATAATCATACCATATATCTTCGTAAATACCTTTTTCACGACCAACATCTTGTGATTTATCTGAACCATTATTATAATCATCATTTTCTAAATGTTCAACATCACTTTTTAGACTTTTCATCAAATAATGTAAATTATCATTATTATTATTATTATTATCAATCAAATTATGTAAATTTTTATATTTATTTATTAAGTAATTTTTATCCAATTTTAAATCTGTTTTATACTTTTCATTTATGCTAACACCACCGCCCTTATAAATACGAGCGTTTCTAATAAGTTCTGCTTTTTTTATTGCATTCTCATCTTCTATTGCTTTCTTTGCTTCTTCACGTTGACTTTTCATTTTTTTTAATTGGTCTTCTCTTTCATCTTTTTCATTATTTAATGCTTTTATAATTGGGTGTTTATCCTTATCTTTTTCAAAAAAATCAATTTTATGATATTTTAATATTTTTGTTACAAACTCTTCATATTCTGTTGCTTGTGCTAATCCTTTCATGCTTTTCATGACCTTATATAGTTTTTCAAATTCTTTATGTAATTTCGGAATAATTTCTTGAAGTAATTTAATTCTATTTTCAATTAATTGATTTTTTTCATTTAATTCATTTATTTTATTTTCATTTTCACCCTTAGTTGTAGTAACTTCAAAAATTAATTTTAATGAACTTGAAATATTTGGACATTTATCATCACCATAACAATTAGTATCAATAAAATCAATCGCAACATCAAATTTATCAAAAAAACCCGTATCGGATGTTTTTCCAGTAAATTTTTTCCATTTATCATTAAATTTTTTTTTATAATCTATTAAATTCTTTTTTTTTGGATCTTCTATATCTGCTAATAGTTTACTAATTACATCTCTTGTACGAGGAT
>Ga0208784_1000558_pt1 | contig 17907 bp, 15 predicted proteins | sample DEB19_08_DNA_FD_184531 | JGI IMG/M metagenome (GOLD analysis project Ga0208784, IMG submission 184531) | Aqueous microbial communities from the Delaware River and Bay under freshwater to marine salinity gradient to study organic matter... | ecosystem: Environmental > Aquatic > Marine > Coastal ... | reverse complement strand
AGTCTCGTCGCCGGGGCGAGGATACGCCCAAGGCTCCTCGAGCGTTCGCCGACCCCCTCGCCTACCCGCTCAGGATTATCAACTCGTCGCTACACGTAGCGGAGATGCGCTCTAGCGGGCTGGCGGACAGCCCGGTCGGGTCGCCTGGCGATGGGGCCTGCAAGCCCGGAGGCGACGTCCATGCCCGCCCCATCGGCGTGAAAGGCCTGCCGAAATCAGGGAGCGGGCGACGGGTTCCAGTTTTTGGCTGACGGTGCCGATAATCCGGGTGGTGCGGGCTGCGCCGGTCATGGCCGGGGACCGCACCCGACTCGCCACGAGAGGGGATTCATGGCCACTGCCAAGCTGCCTGCCGGCATTCGCAACGACATCACCCAGTGCATCGGCCGCACACCGCTGGTGCTCCTCCGCCGCGTGACCGACGGCTGCGTGGCGACGGTGGCCGGAAAGATTGAAAACGTCAATCCACTCTGGAGCGTCAAGGACCGGATCGCCTGTGCGATGATCGACGCGGCCGAGCGCGACGGGCGGATCAAGGCCGACACGATCATCATCGAGCCCACCAGCGGCAACACCGGCATCGGTCTGGCGTATGTCTGTGCGGCGAGGGGTTACAAACTGCGGGTGACGATGCCCGAGAGCATGAGCCTCGAGCGACGCCGGATGCTCAAGGCGCTCGGAGCCGAACTGGTGCTCACGCCGGCGGCCGAAGGGATGCCGGGTGCCGTCCGTCACGCGGAGGAGATCGCCCAGAGCAGTTCGCAGTATTTCATGCCGCAGCAGTTCAAGAACCCGGCCAATCCGGAGGTGCACCGCCGTACGACGGCGGAGGAGATCTGGGCCGACACCGAGGGGCAGGTTGATGTGGTCGTGTGCGGCGTGGGCACCGGCGGCACGATCACGGGCGTCGGCGAGGCACTCAAGGCCAAGAAGCCTGGCGTGAAGGTGGTGGCCGTCGAGCCCGCCAACAGCCCGGTGATCACCCAGAAGCTTTCCGGCCAGCCCATCAAGCCCGGCCGCCACACGATCCAGGGCATCGGGGCAGGTTTTATCCCCGACATTCTGAACCTCGACATCATCGACGAGGTGGTGACGGTGGACGACGAGGATGCGATGGAAACAGCCCGGCAGCTTGCCAAGCTCGAAGGCCTGATGTGCGGGATCAGCTGCGGTGCCGCGGCATCGGGGGCCCTCCAGGTGGCCCGTCGTCCAGAAAACGCCGGCAAGCTTGTGGTCGTGGTGCTGCCAGACCTCGGTGAGCGCTACCTGTCGACGCGGCTGTTTCCGGAGTGAATGCCGGCGTCGGCGGCTGACCGTCGACGCTGCGCGAAGAGCCAGTCGAGGAGGGCGGGATTCCGGTACGCGGGCGTCCACGAATCGTGGCCGACCCCGGCGAGTTCGGAGTAGACCGGCACGCCCCCGGCTGCCCGCACGGCGGCGATCATCGATCGCGAGCGTTCAACCGGCACGAGCGGGTCGTCGGTGCCGTGGAAGCACCACAGCGGCAGATCGGCCAGCCTCGGTGCCGTGGCCTCGTCACCACCGCCGCAGATCGTTACCACCGCCGCGAAGCGGTCGGGCATTCGGGCGGCGAGATCCCAGCTGCCGTAGCCTCCCATCGAGAGTCCGGTGAGGTAGACGCGGGCTGGCTCGCACGGCTCCGTGGCGAGCACGGCCTCGAGTGCCGCGATCGCCGCGGCCATGTCGGGTGTCGGCGTCGTCTGGAACGGAGCGGCCTGTTTGGTGTCCCAGTCGAACCGGCTCCAGGAGCGTTCGGTGCGGCATTGCGGTGCCACGAGGAAGCACGGGTACGTGTCTCGATGTCGTGGTTCGGCCATCCACGTGGGCAGGAACTTGACCTGCCGCTCATTGTCATCACCACGCTCGCCGGCGCCGTGGAGAAAAAGAATCACCGGATAGCGGACGCCCGGCTCGCAGGCAGCAGGGCGCAGAAGCCGGTAGGCAAAGCCGACCGGGCTCCCTTCGACATCGATCGTCACCTCACGAGCCTCGAGGGGCGTCGGCTCCGAGGCATCGGATGGCAGGATGAATGACACGAGTGCAGCGGCTCCCAGCCACAGGATCCGAGCGTTCATCTCAGGCCTCATCGGCGGAATCACCGAGCATGAGTTTCACCCGGCGCGGCATCTTCATGCGGCCGAACATCCCCACCGCGCCCTTGGGCAGGCCCAGAAACTCCAGGTTCTCGAACCACGACGGCACTTCGATGGCGAGCTTGCCGACCCGCGTGCCGCGGAGATCGAGATGCCGCAGTCCCTTGAGTTCCTTGAACTGAAGGAGTCCCTCGTCGGTGATCGTGCCGCCGACGAGATCGAGAACGGCCAGATCCTTGAGCGACTCCGCCCGGAAGCCGAGAAGGATGGCAAACACGTCGTCGGCACGGCCGTTTGCGAGGCGGACCGACACGAGCTTGTCGGCGACGTGGCCGAAGTCTTCACCAAACGATCGTCGCAGCCAGTCGGTCTCTTCCATCTCGATGCTGCCGCCGCGCTCGATCGTTTCCGTGACCACTTCCTGCTGCTGGGCGTAGGCGTCGATCTTGGAGGCAAGCCACTCGATCTTGCTCGCCTTGAACTTCACGTAGTCGGTGGCGTCGTCGAAGGCCTTTTGGAGCCGAATGAACTCCTGCACGTCGCCACCCCGATCGGGATGGGCCTTCATCGCCTTGGCCATGTAGGCCTGCTTCACATCCTCGAGGGTGAGCGGTGGCCGCAGGCCGAGGATCACAAGGCACTCAGGAGGGGCTTCGACAGACGTGGGGAGGTGCGACATATGGGGGCTCTGGGGAAGGATGTCGTTCGCAGCCTACGCGACACGTCGCCTGGCGTCCACGCAAAACCGTCGGCCCGATGGGGATGGCCCTCGGGGTCCTCTTGATCGAAGTCGCCGGATTGCCTATTTCCACACGGCAACGCGCAGCGGCAGGAGGCTGGCTGGACGCGAGCGCCAAGGAGGGCAGCCATGCAGTTCGAATGGATCCATCGGGGCATCGTCCGAGAAGTCGTCGCGGCGGCGGCGATCGTGGGAGTGGGCATCGGCTGGCGGGTGATGACCGGCAGCCTCGAGGCCGAGGCCAAGCCGGCGGCAGCCCGCCCGGCCGCTGAGCCGTTGGATCCCTCCACCAAGCCCGTGGCGATCGTCAATGGCGTCGAGATCACCGCGGGCCAGCTTGGCGCCGAATGTCTTGCGAGGCACGGAAATGCGGTTCTCGAATCGCTCGTCAATCGTCGCATCATCGAGCAGGCCTGCCAGCAGCAGGGCATCACGGTGACCGCCCAGGAGGTGTCGGCGGAGATCGACGCCATGGCCCGACGATTCAACGTGCCCCGTGACCAGTGGATCGAGATGATCCAGAAGGAACGAGGGATCACGCCCAAGCAATACAACGACGACATCGTCTGGCCGATGCTCGCCCTGCGTCAGCTGGCCCGCGAGGGGCTCGAGCCGTCGGCCGATGAGATTCAACAGGCCTATGAGAATCGCTTCGGTCCGGCGGTGAAGGCGAGGATCATCGTCTGCCGCACCCGGCAGGATGCAGAATCGGTCAGGCAGCAGGCGATCCAGAAGCCCGAGGAGTTCGGCGGATTGGCGCGGCAGCACTCCGTCGACGTCGGCAGTGCCAGTGCCAACGGCTGGGTTCAGCCTATTCGGCTCCATTCGGGTGACCCGCAGTTCGATCGAACGGCCTTTGCGCTTCAGGAGGGACACATCTCCGAGGTCGTTCAGGTGGCCGACCAGTTCATCATCATCCGCTGCGAGGGGCGTCTTCCGGCGGCTGGGGTCCCGCTCGACGAGGTCAGGGCCCATCTGGCCGAGGAGCTCCGTGAACGCCGGAGCCGCCAGGCGTCGAGTGATTTCTTCAAGCGGCTCCAGGATCAGTCGACGGTCGAAAATGTCATGAACGATCCGGCAAAGGCAGCTGCCCACGCCGGCGTGGCCGCCTTGGTCAATGGCAAGCCGGTCACCCTGGCAGCGGTCGAAGAGGTCTGTCTCGATCGTTATGGCGCCGAGGTGGTGGAGATCCTCGTGACCAAAACCCTTATCCAGCAGGCCCTCAAGAAGCAGCAGCAGGTGGTCGCACAACCCGACATCGATGCGGAGATCGCCCGTGCCGCTGTGCAGCAGGGCTTCACGAAGGCCGACGGCTCGGCCGACGCGGCGGCCTGGCTCGAACGAGTGACCCGCGAAGAGAAGGTGCCGTTGCGGCACTACCTTGAAGATGTGGTGTGGCCGACGGTGGCGCTCAAGAAGCTGGTGGGAGGTGTGCCCGTCTCGCAGGAAGACCTGGATCGGGCCTTCGCCGCGACGTTTGGGTCGCGTGCCAGGTGCCGGGTGATCGTGCTCGACAACCAGCGCCGTGCGCAGGAGGTGTGGCAGATGGCGAGGAACAATCCCACCGCCGACCACATCGGCCAGCTCGCCGAGACCTACTCCGTCGACCCCACGACCCGTTCGCTGCGAGGCGAGGTGCCTCCAATCCAGCGTTGGGGCGGCCAGCCAACCCTCGAACGCGAGGTGTTCGCCCTGAAGCCGGGCGAGCTCTCTGGTGTGGTGCAGGTGGCCGATCGCTTCATGGTGATCTTCTGCGAGGGATTCACCGAGCCAGCGAAGGTCACCTTCGCCGAGGTGCGGAGCGAGCTCTACGACGACATCTTCGAGAAGAAGCAGCGGATCGAAATGGCCCGTCACTTCTCCCACCTGCGGGAGTCGGCCACGATCGACAACTTCATCGCCGGCACCAGCCATTCCCCCTCGGGCCACGGACGCGGGTCAGCCACCACCGGGCCAGGCATGCCATCGACCACGCTCTCCAGGTCGGAGGCGGCCGACCTAGCCGCGCCACGGGCAGGCAGTGCCCGGGCGGTGTCGCCGGGCGGTGTCGTTCCAGCCTCGCACGAAGTGCCCGCGACGAAGTGAGGCCGCTACGGAGGCGGCATTTCCCAGGCTGAACGGAACGCGACGCCCGCGTCGCCGGCGCGGACTGTCGTCACCCCAACACCGAACATGCCTTCCATGTCCGCCGACGACGGTAGGAGCGATTGAGCCCTGCCAAGGAGCTCGCGGTAGGGTTCTTCCACATCCTCCGGCACCATGGCCGCCACCAGGTCACGGATCATGCCGATCGTGCCGCCGGAGCGAGTGCTGTCGCTCAGTCCAAACACCCGCGCGGGTTCGAGCGACACAAGCTCGGCGGCCTTTCGGGGAACGTCGCTTTCACGGAACGACGAAGCTCCCGTCGGAGGATTTCGGATCGAGGCGAGCACTTTTTCCATGGTGTCGCCGCCGGTGGCCACGACGAGATGATCCCGGCCAAGTGACACGGCGGGCCCGTCGGGGAGCCGCACGCTGCGAAACCCCTGCTCGTCCTTGATCTCCCCGTGCATCATGCCGGCGAGCCGCTGCAGAAGCTTGTCGAAGGGGGCTTCGTCGCCAACCTTCCACACCAGCGCCGTGCGATCCGCGATGGGCGAGGCGGCGGGGGCTCCTTCGTCCGCCACGCGTCGTGCCTCCGCCACGGCATCGGCGATGCGCTGCGGGTAGTTCAGGATCCAGTGACGGCTCCCGAGGGCCGTGAGCACCCTCGGAAGTTCGATGCCGAGCCAGCCTTGCGTCTGCAGTTCCACCGCCATCACCATGTTGCCGGCTTCCTCGCCGCCTCGTGCCACGACGAACTCCTTGATGGTGTCGTAGACACGCCCGAGGTCGAGCGAGATCTGGGTGAAGTCGACGATGTCGTGGGGAACGAAGGGAGGCACGACGGCGGGATCGCATTCGAGGTCGACGATCCGCATCAGTCCGCGTCGCGGTGATGGAAGCGAGACGAAGAGTCCGTTGCGATACGTCCCCTGATCGAGCGACTGCCGCCACGCGACCGGACCGACGGTGTCCATGCCGGCGAGCTGCAGGATGCCGCGATGCTCGTCCGTGACCCAGTGGTCGACCATGATCCTCGGGTCACAAACAATATCGACGAGCGGAACGCCACCGGGAAGCACCGCTTCCATGTCGGGCGATGCCATGGCCGAGGCCAGCGAGCTTCGGGCATCCCCCGTGTGACGCACCAGGAACTCCTCGAACACCCCCTTCGCCTCTTCGGCACCGCTGGATTCAGCAAAGTCGCGGTCGTCGGCAGGCTGGGGGCCCTTGTTGTCACCCATGGGAATCGTCTGCCCGACCACCAGACGCCCGCCGAGCCTGGCCATGAACGCGTCGGTTCTTCCCCGCTGCATGGGCTTGGCTGTGCGGATGCGCTCCTGGAGTTCGGCGAGACGCTTCTCCATGCCGGCCTCATCGTCGGGGTCGATGTCGACGCCGCCGAAGTCGAGCGCTGCCGGATCGATGCCCATCACCGGCTCGATCATCCAGAGCACCTCGTGGCCAGCGAGTTCCAGGTCGATGCGTCGCGTGGCGCCGCTGTCGTCTTCAGTGACGGCCTCTTCGAGTCGACGCTGAGCGGCGGTCACCAGCCTGGTGGCCGTGTCGTCTCCTGGTTCGAGCCAGACCAGCATCATCACCAGCGGCTGACGGTCAGGCCGCTCACGGAGCACGAACGCCATTCCCATGTCCCCCGAGCAGGCCACGGCCAGATCGTCACTGCGAAGACCATATTTTCCGAGGGCCTCATCGACATCCTCCGAGGCGATGGTGCCACCGTTGGTTCGCAGTGCGGCGAAGAGCATCTGCCAGGCGGCTTCGAGCCGGGAGGGCGCAAGCGCGACCGCACCAAACTTGGTCTGGGTGCGGAGCGCGGTGATGAAGGTGGCCGGACAGGGGAGCCGAACCATCACGGCCGTGTCGTCGGGGAGGCATTCCCAGCTCGGACGGAGGTCGGCCGCGAGGCTCGAGGTGGCCGCCACGGCGAGCGTGGCAACGAGGGCAGCGACAGAAGGCCGCATGACGAATCCTTTCGTATTGTCGGCGAATGGCGAGGGTCAGGGAGCCGGGGCCTTGGCTCCATGAACCGTGTCGCCGTCGTGACGAGGCGGGGGGAGGTAGGTAACGCCGTTCTGGGGCTGCGACTCATCGTAGGGATAGGTGTCGCGATGGACGAGAAAATCGACAAGTTCATTCGCCGGAATGCCGAAGGCAAGGCCGTCGAAGATGGCCGCCCCGGCGCAGGCCACCGCCACCACCTCGCCGCGGGCGTTGAAGATGGGGCCACCGCTGTTACCGGGATTGATGGCGGCATCGGTCTGGATGAGACGAACCTGGTCGATCGTCCGCGTGGTGCTGCTGACGATTCCCTGCGTCACGCTCCGCTCCAGTCCCGCCGGATTGCCGATCGCGAAGACGAGGTCGCCTACCCGCAGGTCGTCACGGTCGTTGATCACCACGGGCTCGGGGAGCGAACCCTTGATCTCATCAGGATCGAGCTTGAGGATCGCCAGATCGCGAAGCGGCTGGAGGGCGATGATTTTCACCCGACGAAACTCCTGCTTCTCGAAGCCCTTCTCGGTCTTTCGGAAGAGCGTCACCTGGAGTCGGGTGTTGTTTTCCACCACGTGGTAGTTGGTGACGAGATGTCCATCACGGCTGATGAGAAAACCGGTGCCCAGGCCGCCTGGATTGCGAATCATGACGACGGCTTCGCCAAACCGCTTCACCAGCTCCGGGACCTCGCGGGCCTCGAGGCGACCGGTGCGAAAGATGTCGTGCTGGCGATCGTCGCTGCGCGAGGCCTCGGCCGTGTCGCTGCTCACGTCGAGCACCCGCTTGGCCGGGATGTGGAGCACCTCGAAGCCGAGGTCGAGAACCACGCCGTCGTCATTCCGGCGGAGGAGCGGTGCCGTCACCCGTCCGCCGCCGACGAGCGTCACGGTCATCACTTCAGCCCCATCGGCAGCTCCGCTCACCGCCATCGCCGCCATCACGACGAAGCCCCACCGGCAGGTTTTCATCGCGTCTCTCCATCGTGTTCGAGATAGATCACCAGTCGATCCTGGCTCACCATGGCAAGGTCTCGGTGGCCGTCGCCATCGGCATCGAAAGCGGCGAGGCGACGCGGTTCGGGCACGAGGTCTTTCGAATCGCCGCCGTCGTAGGGGTATTTGCGATCCTCGAAGACCTTCCAGGTCACCGATCGCTCCAGGCCCTCCGGGCGGCGTAGCATGGCGGTGAGCTGGTGCTTCCGGTCGTCGCAGAGCGTCACGTCGTCGATGCCGTCGCCGTCGAGATCGGTGACGAGGATTCGATGGATGGTCGATTCGCTCACGCCACTGCGACGTCCCACGCGGCCATCGATGCTTTCGAGCAGCTTGAGCTGCCACGGCTCGCCCCTCGAGAGCCGAACGACGCGATCCTGATCGACGAGCATCAGCCCCAGCACGGGATCGTGACGCAGGGCGGTGCCGGCCGGCGGCTTGACGCTCTCCACCACCCGCATCACGCCTGCTTCGTCTGCCCGGAGTCGGTGGAGGAAGCCGCCTCCCTGCTCGAGAGCCCAGGCTTCGGCAGCCGTTCCAGACGTCCGTGTGACGGGCAGGTAGGAGGCCATCTTCTGGCCTTCCGTCAGCATGACCTGATCGACGGGGTGGAGGTCGTCACCAAGCCACTGCAGCACGCCGTCGGTGAGTCTTGATTTCCGAAGCCCGTCGGGGGTTTCGAGCACGCCAAACTCGGCGAGGTCGACCTTCGACAGAAGGGCCGGTGTCTTCACGACGGGCTTGCCATCGACGAGGGTCACGAGTTTGCCGGCGGTGGCGTAGGCATCCTGAACGAGGAGGGTGGTGCCGCCGAGCCAGACCACCTGATCGACCTTCGTTCCGAGGTCGGGATAGTGGGTTGCGGTCGGTTCGCTCTGGTCGGCGGGCCACACGAAGAGGTTGAGATGGGCGCCGACACGCTGGGCCCACCACACGGTCGAGCCGACCATGTCGAGGGCCACGATCTTTCGGTCGCTGCCCTCCTGGATCCATGGCTGTGGGTAGGTGAGCCGTCCGTTTTCCCAGCGGCAGCGATGCAGGTCGGCGGCGTCCTTCGCCCATACGAGTAGCTGGCCATGGCCGGCCGGAGCGGCGAGGGCTCTCACGCCCACGATCGAAGGAAATGTCTCCTCAGCCTGCCACCCGGACGGCCCCAGGCGGTGGAGGCGAAGCCTTGGCTGCGACGAATCGACCGCCACGATCGCCGGGGCGGCGTCGCCGCCGTCGCCGATCCGCATGCCACACCAGCCACGGCGCGACGAGCCGGTCATGGGCAGTGCGTCCTGACGGCCGATGTCGGTCGTCTCGCCACGTGCCAGTTGGTACCGGCGAAGCACGCCCTTGTCGGAGCCGCCGAGGAGATAGACATCCGCCGGGCCCGATCCGTCCGAGCCGTTTTCAAGCGACTCGATCGGCTGTTCGTGGATCGTTTGGGCAGGGAGGAGGCTTCCGTCGACGCCGCACGGATACCAGCGAACGATCTGCCTGGCCACGTTCGACCACTCCACGAGGTCACGATCGCCATCGCCATCGAGATCGGCGAGCTGCCAGTCGATGCGGCCGCGGGTTTCTCGAGGCGTCAGCCACACGGCACGGCTGTCGCGCGTGAGCGGAAGCACCTGGATGCCCTGTTCGCAGCTCACGAGCAGTTCATGACGGCCGCCGGAGAGATCTCGAACCAACAGGCAGCCATCCTTGCCGGTGGGAGTGGCGGTGAGGAGATTCCATTCCCCCGTCTTCTTCCAGGCAGCTGTAGATCGCGACGCGATGAGACGGCTCGGTGAGCACCAGGATCTCGGGAGTTGTGTCGCCATCGAGATCGTGGACCACCGCATCGATCGGCAGTTCGTCGATCGGCAGCTCTCCGTGGGCCCAGTCGGGGGCGAGGGGAAGCTCGTTCGGACGATCGGGATCGCCTCCCTCCTGCGCGGCACGGTCATCCTTGGGAACCCAGCGATAGAGATCGAGCCTCGCCTGTCGCGGGTTGACGACGATCACGTCGTCGCGGCGGTCATGGCCGAGATCCGCGACGATCAGACGGTTGGGCCGCCCATCGAGCGGGATCACCCGCATGCCCTCCCAGCCCACGAAGGGTCGAGGGTCTGCGGCGTGGACGGTGCCCACCATCGGAGCGGCGAGCCAGAAACCCACCACGGCCATGGCCGTGAGGCCCGCCGTGGTGACGGTGTGAAACAGGGGGTGCGACATGGCGGCAAGGATACCCCCGTGTGGACGAGGCCGCCACGAAGAGCCGGGCCTACTCCAGTTCTGGGAGCATCTCCTCGGCGAGGGCCGCCTCACGCAGCTTCTCCAGCGCCTTGGCCTCGATCTGCCGCACGCGTTCCTTGGTCACGCCGAGGGCCGATCCGACTTCCTTGAGCGTCTGGGGGGCATTGTCGTGATCGAGGCCGTAGCGGCGAATGATGATGGTTTGTTCCCTGGAGTCGAGGCGATCGAGGAACTTGCCAACCTGCTGGAGGCGGTCGTTGGCCGCAAGCTGCTGCTGGTGCTCATCGGCCCGCCGGTCCGCCGCCTCCTGAAGGAGTTCGGAGTCGGCGGCACGGAAGCGGTCGCGACGCTTGTGTTCGTCGGGAATCGTGCGGGCATAGTTCTTCATGATCGCCCACGAGGCGTAGGTGCTGAACTTGTTGCCGCGGGCATAGTCAAACTTCTCGACGGCACGAATCAGTGACATGTTGCCGTCACTGACCAGGTCGAAAAAGCTGTCGCCAGCCGAAACTCGTCGCTTCGCGATCGACACGACGAGGCGAAGATTGGCGCGAACGATGCGATTCTTGATCTCGACGATTTCCTCGTAGAGCCGCTCGATCTGATCCATGAGACGGGAGTTGGGCCGGTCGATGTTGAGTTGATCGCGAAGCGCCACGGCCTTGAACTTGAGATAGTTGAATCGTCGAAACAGCCACACCTCCTGCTCGCGGGTCAGCAGCGGCACCTCGTAGAGGCTGGCCAGGTAGGCAGGCAATCCGCTCGGACGTCGCACCTTCTTGGCATCACCGTTGGTGGGGTAGGGCTGATCGACCACCTTCTCGGCGCTCTTGCGGGAGAACAGGGCATTGGGCATGAAGTCGAGCGGAAGTTGGAGCACGTGCTCCGCCCGCTGCGACAGGATCACGCGATAGATGCTCGCCTTTGAGCGGTGGTATCGGCGGGCGATCGAATCGACCGACTCGCCGGCCAGGTGGTGCCGGTAGATGCGGGACCGGCTCTCCGGCCGCAGGTGGCCGTCATTGGCCGGAAACACGGCTGTTTCCGGGTTTTCCTGGTCGTGCCGCTTGAGCGTGTAACGGATCGTTTCCACGCTGCGTCCCAGTCGGTCGGCGATGCGGCGATGCACGTCGGCCGGGCAGGCGCCGGCCACGGCCAACCGCCGAGCCCACGACACGATCTTTTCGTGCTCCTCGGCGGACAACTGGCTGAACCTGCTGCCCCGCTCGATTCGAATCGGATTGTCGCGAATGAAGCGCTCGACGGCGCTGGCCAGAAAGCCCACGCGGCGACGTCCATCGACGGTGTAGCGCTGCGCCACCAGTCCGTGCTCGCGCCACCGGGAGATGGTTTTGGTGGAGACGTTGAACCTGCGGGCGAGGTCCTCGATGGAAAGGACGGCTTCTCCCGCCGGCACGGCACATGACGTGGCGCCTGGCATGTCGCCTCCAGCGTATTCCGGACGCTCGCCCGATTCTCCAAACATCCGGACGGTTTCAGTGACGCTGGAACGCATGATTCTCCTCCGGCCGGCGGCCGTGCCGGCAGTTATTGCCTCGGCCTTCGATCACCCCAGTGCGTGGCGATCAAAGGCGTTGGACGAGCTGAATGAACCACACCGTTCCGAGCGATTGGGTGGCATCCTTGCCGCCGCGTCGTCACCTGGAACGTGAGAGTTATACGGGCGACGAGCCAAAAGGGTTCGTGGACAAATGGGATTCTTGAGTTTCTTTTTCGATTCCCCTCCAGACTGTCCTGCGAGGGCGCGACGGAAGTCGTTGGTGGGCCTTGGCTTGCCACGCAGCGCCTCACAATGAGATTCTCGTTTTGAGACGCCTACGATCGCATCGGCTAGGGAAAAAAGGAGGTTTTTAACGCTGGACACCTGGTATTCGCGGCCATGGTGCCGCGAGGAGCCCCCGAGAAGATGGGCAGGGTGGGGGTCGCCTTGAGAGCCGGTATGCGTTGTCAGGGCTTGTCCGGCTCGTTGTGCCGACAAATTCGTCGTCGTGCGCGCGCGGATCGCGCGGTGCTGCTCGATCGGCTTGGGATCTGTGACGAGGTCGTTGCCAATGCTTTCGCGCCATGGTGTTGTGTTTTGGGTGATGGCTGGCCTCATCGTGGCGACGGTGGCCGTCGGCGTGTCGGCGTTCGCTGACCTCGCGGACGATCCTGGCGACGTCAGCGCGGAGGAGGCCGCCTTTGGCACGGAGTCGGTGACGGAGGTGGAGCCTGAGCTGAGCGGTCCTGAACTGAGCGAGCCTGAGACGGATCGAAGCGAACCGACGATCGAAGCTGACGACGCAGTGGCTCCCGAGGCCGAGGTCGATGACGCGGAAGAGCCTCCGGCCATGGAGGAGGAGACGGACGAGTCCATCGAGGCGGTCGCGGCGCAGCCAGAGCCCGAAGCGCCGTCGAGCACACGGGTTCGTATGAAACTGGACGTGCGCGGCGAGGTCTTCGCTCCGGCCGGCAGTGATGCACCTCCCGTTCGGCTGCCGATCGAGGTGGCCGCGCGATTCAACATGTCGGAGACGCCGCTGCCGGAAGGTGGGTGCCTGCGGATGTATCGCGACGCCTCGGCCACACTTCGGCTCGACGGGGCTGAGCGGATCACGCGACTTGCTCCCGATGCCCGCAGGATCCGAGTCGAAGTGCAGGGCACCACCCCATCGCCGTCGCTCGACCATGCGTTTCTCAGCCGCGAGGAACGGGATCTCATCGAAACGCCCTTCGACCCGATCCTGCTCGATCGCATGCTGGCGATCGAACCCGTGGCGGACAAGGCATCCTGGCCGCTCGCAGCCGATCTTGTGGCAGGGCTTCTGGCCATCGACACCGTCGAGTCGGGAGGGCTCGAGGCGACGCTCGAGGATGTGACCGATGGCCGGGCAACCGTGCGACTCGTCGGCATCGTGGATGGTGCGGCTGATGGCGTTCCGACCCATCTGACGGTCGAGGGGGTCTTCACGACGGCGGTGCGCGATGCCGGAGAGAAGACAGCGCTCGTAGGCCCCGTCGCCTCCCTGTCGGTCACCGTGGGCGAACGGCGGGAGGCGAGCCATGTGGCGCCGGGCTTCGACGTCGAGGCGAAGATGGTGATCGCCAGGTCGTCAGCGCCGGCGGTGCCAACGGACGATCACGACGCCGGAGAACAGCCCACAGCCCGCCGGCAGGGTCACGGGCGTCCGGGATTGGTCTGGTATCGCGATGCGTCGGGACGATTCGACCTCGTCCACGACGAGCGGTGGAGGGTGGTCGAGGACGGTGCCGAAGGGCTCGTCATGCGGTACCTCGACCGTGGTGCCCTCGTGGGACAGTGTTCGATCACCGCGCTCCCCAGAGCGTCGTCCCAGGTGCCCCCCTCGATCGCCGAGGTCGAACGCGATCTCACCCGATCGCTCGGAGCCCAGTGTGGCGCCATCGAACACTCCGCCGCGTCCGTGCGGAGCGACGGTGTCCGAATCGTGCGGGTCGTGGCGTCGGGGAAGGCCGACGAGTTGCCATTTTGCTGGATTCACACCGTGATGACGGATGCCGACGGGCATCGGCTCGCCGTGATGGTGATGCTGGAAAAGTCGATGGTGAAGCGGTTTGGCGAGGCCGATCGGGAGCTCGTGGATGGGCTGGGCCTTCCGGCGATTTCCGGCTCCGGCGCGGTGGAAACGGCCGAATCCGAGGCGGGGGCGGGGCCGCGCGAGGCCCGGCTTCCGAAGGAATCCCGGACGCCTTGACGGTGCCCCCATTCACGGCAACACTCCACGATCCTGCGGAAATGGCCCCCAGGGCCCACATGGGGGGGCCATCCGCACGTCCAATCCAGAGGAGGACCGCCGGCCCGAGGTGCGTTGCAAACGCCATCGATCCGGTCCGGCGGCCATTCGTTCCGCGGCCGGAGGCGTAAGCCATCGAGAAGCAGCATCGCATCAACGAGCAGATTCGGATCACTCCGATCCGAGTCATTTCGGCCGAAGGCGGACAGCTCGGGATCATTTCGACAGACGAGGCGCTCTCCCTGGCAAGGGAGGCCGGCTTGGATCTCGTGGAGGTGGCCCCCAATGAGAAGCCTCCCGTCTGCCGAATCATGGATTTCGGCAAGTTCAAATATCAGCAGAAAAAGAAGCATCACAAGTCACACGTCCACCACGCCAAGATCAAGGAAATCAGGCTCCGCCCCAAGACCGGCGACCACGACATCGAGGTGAAGGTCAATCAGGCGAAGGGCTTTCTCCAGCACAAAGACAAGGTGATCGTTTCCGTCGTCTTTCGTGGACGAGAACTCGCCCACATCGACGAGGGGCAGAGGGTCATGCGGCAGATCATCGAACAACTCGAACCCGTCAGCAAAGTCGAGGCACCGCCCCAGCAGATGGGTCGTCGGCTCGTCTGCACCCTGGCGCCCAAGTGACCATCGCCCCCACAAGTCATCACAGCATTTCCACACCGAACCACTGAGGAGTGATACCGATGCCAAAGCAAAAGACCCACAAGGGCACGAAGAAGCGATTTCGGCTCACCGCCACCGGCAAGGTGAAGCACCGCCGTGCCGGCACGAGCCACCTGCAGGTCCGGCTCACCGCCAAGCGGAAGCGCAAGCTTCGCGGCACGGGTGTGCTGGCCGAGTCCGACGTCCACCGCATTCACGACGCGCTCGGAAAGTACAGCTACTGATCCTGCCGTTGCTTCAGGTCCAGGCTTCCAGCCATCGGCCGGGAGCGGGTGGTCGGAGCCTGGGTGGTGGAAGCCGCCCGAGCCAAGGACCGGAAGATGTCGCGGAAAACCGGCCGCCCCTTGCATTTGCCGTGAAACAAGCCAGATTTTAGGGTTCCCCCGAACAGGCCCTGTGGGCCTCCAGCCGAGCAAGGTTTTTGAGCCATGCGTACCAAGAGTGTCGTTCCGCGTCTGCGAGCCAAGAAGCGTCTTTTCAAGCGAGTGAAGGGCTCGGTGGGCGGTCGTCGTCGCCTGCTTCGCACCGCGAAGGAGTCGATCATCCGTGCCGGCGTCTATGCCCGCCGCGATCGCCGCCGCAAGAAGCGCGACTTCCGCCGTCTGTGGATCGTTCGTCTCAATGCCGCATGCCGCGAGCGTGGCTTCCGCTACAGCCAGTTGATCGCCGGGCTCGAGAAGATCGGCTGTGAACTCGACCGCCGCACGCTGGCCGAAATGGCCGTGCTCGACCCCACGGGTTTCGATGCCGTGGCTGCCGAGGTGAAGAAGGCTCTGGGTATCCCGGAGCCGGCCGCGGTCGCGTGACGCCGTGACAGCCGTTTCGCTCGACTCGTTCCGTGGCGAACTGGAGCGGCTGCGTGCCGATGCCGAGGCTGCCTTGGCCGAGGCGGTCGATGCAGCCGCCCTCGAGGCGCATCGCGTCGAGTTTCTCGGTGCCCGCAGCGGACGACTCAAGGCGATTCAAAAATCCCTTGGCGGCCTCGCTGTGGGCGACAAGCCGGCCGGCGGCCGCCACTTCAATGAGGCCAAGGCCGCCATCACGGCAGCATTCGAGGCAGCGCAGGCACGCATCGAAGCTGGAGGGCTTGGCCCCGCCGCGGAGGCAATCGACGTCACGCTTCCCGGCGAGCCGATTCGCCTCGGCCACGTCCACCCGCTCACCCACACGATTCGTCGTGTGCAGGAAATCATGGGGCGGCTCGGATTTGAGAGCGTTGATGGGCCTGAGGTTGAGGACCAGTGGCACAACTTCGAGGCCCTGGCCATTCCTGCCGAGCATCCTGCCCGCGATCCGCTCGACAACTTCTATCTGTCGGTGGCACGGACGGCCGACCCCCTGCTGCTTCGGTCGCAGACGAGCACGGTGCAGATTCGTGTGATGGAAAACCGCGAGCCGCCGTTGCGGATCGTGTCGCTGGGCCGCGTGTATCGCCCCGATACGGCCGACGCGACGCACTATCCGATGTTCCATCAGGTCGAAGGGCTCCTTGTGGAGCCGGGCATCACGATGGCCCACCTCAAGAGCGTCCTGCGACTGTTCGCCTCGAGCTTCCTCGGCGGCGACGTGCACGTGCGGTTCCGTCCATCCTTTTTCCCGTTCACCGAGCCGAGCGTCGAGGTGGACATGGAGTGGGGAGGCCGGTGGGTTGAGATGGGAGGGGCCGGCATGGTCGACCCGGCCGTGCTCGAGGCCGTGGGCTATGACCCCGACGTGGTGACCGGATTCGCCTTCGGCCTCGGCGTGGAGCGGATCGCGGCGCGCCGCTACGGCGTGGATGACATTCGCGACTTTTACCGCAACGACGTTCGTTTCCTCCGGCAGTTCTGATGCCATGATCATCTCGAAGAACTGGCTGGCCGATTACGTCCAGCTTCCCGGAAGCGTCGACGACCTCGTCGAGCAGCTGCTCATGTCGGGACTGAACCACGAGTCGACCTCGGCGGTGGGCGACGATCTGGCGGTCGAGATCGAGGTGACCAGCAATCGGCCCGACTGTCTGGGGCATATCGGGGTGGCCCGCGAGGCGGCGGTGCTGTTTGGGCGTCCGCTCCATGTGCCCGATCCTCGTCCCCTCGAGGGGGCCGCCGATGCGTCGAAGAGCATCGCGGTTCGGATTGATGCCTCCGACATCTGCCCTCACTACACGGCAAGGGTGATCCGTGGTGTGCACATCGGTCCGAGTCCGTCGTGGCTCGTCGATCGGCTGGCGACCGTCGGCATCGCCAGCGTGAACAACGTCGTCGACGTCACCAACTACGTGATGCTGGAGTCGGGGCAGCCGCTCCATGCCTTCGATCTCGCCAAGGTCGAAGGCGGCCAGATCGTGATCCGACGGGCCGTCAACGGGGAGCCGTTCACGGCGATCAACCACAAGACCTACTCGCTGGACGAGCGGATGTGCGTGATCGCCGATGCCCGCAAGCCGGTGGCGATCGCCGGCGTGATGGGGGGCGCCGACACCGAGATCTCCGCGACGACGGTCGACGTGCTGCTGGAGTCGGCACAGTTTGCACCGCTCCCGGTGCGGGCGGCCGCCCGGGGCCTCGTGCTCGCCAGCCCATCGTCGTACCGCTTCGAACGTGGTCCGGATCCCGCCATGGTGGAATGGGCGAGCCGAAGGGCCGCGTCGCTCATCCTCGAACTCGCCGGAGGCACGCTCGAGCGAGGCTTTGTGGCCGCCGGCCAACTGGCATCGGCGCCTGCGTCGATTCCACTGGCGGCCGAGCGGGTGGAGGAGATCCTCGGCGTCCCCATCGCCGATGCCCGTCAGCGCCAGATCCTCACGTCGCTCGGCTTCGTGGAAGTGTCGGGATCCGGTCCGCACGCACACCGGTGGAGGGCCCCCACGTGGCGGCGCGATTGCTGGCGAGAAATCGACCTCATCGAAGAGATCGCGCGGATCGAGGGCTATGCCAGCGTGCCGGAAAACGTCGCCGTGGCGGTTCGGCCGATCGAGCTTTCGTCCCGTGAAAAAACACTCCGCCGAGCCGGCGAGGTGCTGGTGTCGGCCGGGCTGTGCGAGGCGATGACCCGCAGCGTGGTCACGCAGGCACAGGCGGCTGCCGCGAGCCCCTGGGGCGAGGCCCCGCCGCTCGTCATCTCACCACCGCTGGTGCGGGGCGCCGATCGGCTCCGGAGAAGTCTCCTGCCGAGCCTTTTTGAGGCCCGAGGAGGCAACGTGGCCGTCGGCGTCGACGATGCCGACCTGTTCGAGATCGCCCGGGCCTATCTTGCCCGTCCCGAGGGCGCGGATCCCGTGCCGAGCCCGGTGCACGAGCCCTTGCT